>ENA-ORDA01001623-ORDA01001623.1-marine-metagenome-genome-assembly--contig:-NODE-1623-length-18563-cov-5.924321_pt1 | contig 18563 bp, 20 predicted proteins | sample MGYA00237778_ERZ508506 | MGnify/ENA primary metagenome ERZ508506 (study PRJEB26177, sample SAMN06267891) | marine metagenome | isolation source: Monterey Bay, California, USA | place: Pacific... | reverse complement strand
TCTAGTCAGGTTAAGAAATTAACCAGTTATAAGGCAATAATTATTGCCAAGCCAACAATTGCTTTTAATATGTTAGATAAATTCATAATTGATCAATATCTAATGAATGGAGGGAAGATTCTTTGGTTGATTGATGGTGCAAAAGCAAGTATGGATAGTTTGCAACAAAATAAGAGTTTTATTGCTACAAATAATGACCTTAAACTTAGTGATCAACTCTTCAAATATGGCATAAGAATTAATGCAAATTTAATTGAAGACTTAAGATCAACCGAAATTCCAATTGTAACAGGATATAGCAATAATATTCCTCAGCAATCTTATTTTCCTTGGCCCTACTACCCTCTTTTGTTTTCGGAGAATAATCATCCTATCTCAAAAGGATTAGATGCAATAAAGTGTGATTTTGCAAGCTCAATTGATACAATTAAGAATAACATCAACAAGACCATACTTTTACATAGTTCTAAGCAAAGTAGAATAAGCCCAACACCTGCAAAAGTAAGTTTAGGGATATTAGAAAACCCTCCTCCTCTTACATCATTTAACAAAGAAAACTTGCCTATTGCAGTATTATTAGAGGGAGAATTTGAATCAGTTTTTAAAAATAGAATACTCCCTAAAAATCAGAAGTTGAATTTTGTAAATCAAAGCAAAAAAACTCAAATGATAGTTGTATCTGATGGGGATTTAATTCGAAATTCTGTATCAAATAATGGAGATATTTACCCTTTAGGTTATGATAGGTTTATAAAATACACTTACCCTGGAAACAAGAAATTTATTATGAATTCAATTCACTTTCTATGTGATGAAACAGGCTTAACTCAGCTAAAATCAAAAGAGATAAAATTAAGATTATTAGACAAAGAAAAAATCAAAAATAATAAGACTTTTATTCAGCTAATAAATATCTTACTCCCTCTATTAATATTACTTATTTTTGCGTTTATTTTCACAAAAATGAAAAAGAAAAAATATGCCTAAAAAAAATATACTTTTTGCTTTACTTATTTTCTTTATTGGTATTTCTATTTGGTTCTTAAATTCTGATAAAAAATCAACAATTATTGAGGAAAACAACTTTGCAATTGAAGACACTTCAATTATTGAAAAGATATTTATTGCAGATAGAAATGGGAATACAATTACAGTTAGAAAAAATGATGGAAGTTGGGAAGTAAACAATAAATATGAAGTTAGAAAAGATGCAATAAATACTTTGCTTTCTACTATTTCTAAATTGAGAATAAAGAAACCTGTATCAAAATCATCATTTGATAATGTGATTAAATTTATGGCTACATCTGGAATAAAAGTAGAGATTTATGATAAACATAATTTAATTAAATCCTATACAATTGGTTCAAACACTTCTGATCATTTAGGTACTTATATGCTGATGGAAAATGCAACAAAGCCGTTTGTAATCCATATTCCATCTTTTAATGGATTTTTATCCCCAAGATATGGAATTCAAGGACAAAAACTAGATGTTGTTAATTGGAGGTCAAATAAAATATTTTCTCTAAAATCAGAGGAAATTGAAAACATCAAATTTACTGACTTATCAAATATCAAAAACTCTTATCAACTTTCAACTAATCCGCTAATTTTAAGTGATTATACATCTAAGAAAGTTACTGTTAACAAAGAGGCTATTTTCAAACTACTTAATAGTTTTGAAAAACTTAATTGCGAAACATATAAAGTAAAATGGAAAATTGATTTTTCCACTCAATTACATGAATTAATTGTAAATTCTGACACACTAAGAACCTATCAATTAAGTGAAAGAAAAGAGAAGTCAAAAGAAGAGAATTTTACAGTTGACAGAATGTATGCTACGGTAAATCATGGAGATTTAATGCTGATACAAGATTATGTTTTTAACAAAGTGTTAATTACTCTCAATGAATTAAAAAAGTAAATACACATATAATATGAGTAGATAATTTATATTTGACACTCATTTTAACACAAAATAAAAAAGAAGATTTAATGAAATTTATAGTTAATAGTACTGCCCTTTTAAGAGAGTTACAAAAGTTAAATGGAGTAATTAGTTCAAACAATACTTTACCAATATTAGATAACTTTTTGTTTGATATTAACAGTAATAACATGACGATTATTGCTTCTGATTTAGAAACTACAATGATGTCAACTATCTCAGTTGAGGCTGATGTTGATGGTAAAATCACAATTCCAGCTCGTATTTTAATTGATACTTTAAAAACATTTTCTAATCAGCCACTTACATTTATTGTAAACACTGAAACTTTTGGAATTGAAATGAGTTCAGAAATGGGGAATTATAAATTAGCAGGACAAAATGCAAATGAATTTCCTAAAACTCCAAAATTAAATGGTTCGTCAACAACAACTTTTAAAGGTGATGTTTTAGCTAATGCAATTAATAAAACTTTATTTGCTAGTGGGAATGATGAATTAAGACCCGTGATGTCAGGTATGTTTTGTGAACTTTCTACTGAGCAAATTACTTTTGTTGCTACTGATGCTCATAAACTAGTAAAACATACTCGTACAGATATTTCTTCTGATAAAACCGCTTCTTTTATTTTACCAAAGAAACCATTAACTATTCTTAAAAATAACATTAGTGATGATGCGGATATTAAATTAGAATTCAATGACACTAATGCACTCTTTACTTTTAATAATATTACAATAATCTGCAGATTAATTGACGGGAAATATCCTAATTATGAAGCTGTAATTCCTAAAGAAAACCCTAATAAACTAACAATTGAAACGGCTTCACTTCTAAGTTCAATTAAAAGAGTCTCAATTTATGCAAATAAAACGACACATCAAATAAGACTGAAAATAGCAGGAAGTGAACTTCAAATTACATCAGAAGATTTAGATTTTGCAAATAAAGCAGAAGAGAGATTATCTTGTCAATATGAAGGTGCAGATATGGAAATAGGATTCAACTCTAAATTTGTAATTGATATGCTTAATAATATTGGTGCTGAACAAATTTCATTAGAAATGAGTGCACCAAATAGAGCTGGAATTATACTGCCTTTAGATGGACTAGAAGAAGGAGAAAACACTTTAATGCTGGTAATGCCAGTAATGTTAAATAACTAAAAAATTATGAAAAAAATAACACTATTAACAATTGTAGCTTTATTAAGCTTTGGAGCTAATGCTCAAAGTTTACTGCCTACTAAATACGGAATTAAAGTAGGACTTAATATTGCAAATGTAACTTCAACTCCGAATGAAGGGGTAAAAAACATTGAAACTACTCCTCTACTAGGTGTTGCAGGAGGGTTTTATATGGAAATTGCTTTGAATGATAAATGGTATATTAATCCTGAACTTCTTTATGTTCAAAAAGGCGCTTCTTTTAATTATGATTACAAGCATAAATGGGATAGTATTTCTTTAAATAATGTAAATAATTTAGATGCATATGCCACAACTAACTCTTTAAAATTAGCTTATGTAGAATTAAACCCAACTATTAGCTATAAAGCTTCTGATAAACTAGCTTTAAACTTTGGTCCTTCTGTTTCTTTTCTAATTAATGAGGATTATAAATTTAATGAAAAAATTAGTAGTAATGACACACCTTTAAATGCAGTTGAACCAACACCTGGGACGTATGAGTCTGAAGATTTAGATGTCAGTTTAAACCTAGGATTGTCTTATTACATAACTGAAAATTTTTTAGTAGATGCCAGAGTAAATACAGGATTAATGAAGGTTGGTACAGTAAATAAAATCACATCAATTGAAGAACATGGGAACGAAAAGAAAGAATATAATTATGAACTAAATAATAAAGCAATTGTACTATCATTTGCTTATTTATTCTAATTTTACAAACAAAATACATAAATAACATGAAAAATATATTTGCACTAGCAATTGTAGCTCTACTGACATTAAACTTAAGTGCACAAAAAATAGAAAAAGGAATTTGGCAAATTGAAATTGGGACAGGATTAGATTTAGGATTTAATTGGGTAACTGGAGGTGAATTTGATGAAAAAATAACATCTAACGGAACTATAATATCTGAAGCAGATGGAGATTGGAGTGATTTTTATAATTCGCAAACAAATTTTCAGTATGATTTGGATGCTACAAATTTTGATGATTGGGAAGATAGATTTTTAAAAAATGTAAGTATTGGTTATTTTGTTGCTGATGGCTTTTTAATTGGGCTGGGCTTAGACTTAGGAGGTTTCAATACAAATGATGATGATACTACTATGATTAACAAACTAAATAATCTTACATTAGGAGCAACACCCAAATTAAGATACTATATAGAAACAGGAAGAGGTAATGCAATGTTTTTTGAAACTTCATTTGGAATTGGGTTAACTAATGACAAAAACAATATCGATCTAGCAAATGGAGATTGGACAGAAGATTTGAGTAGTACTTTTGGCTCTAACATTGGAATCGCTGTTGGTTGGTCACTATTTAACTTTAATAGTAGAGAGATATTTTCAGTTGAGCCAATTATTGGATTTAACATTGGATCTGGAACAACAAATAGGACATTAACCTCTTACAATAAAGCAGCAGATATTAAAATTATTGATAATAGAGAAGATAAATTTACTTCCATGGGAGCCTATGCTAAACTAAAATTAGCATTTTACTTAGGTAGACATTTCTGGTCTCATTAATATAAATAAACCATGAAAAAAATACTCTTATTCTCAGCTCTAACTATATTTTTAAATTCGTGTACAGTAGAAGTAAGGATAGACGGCTGCACTGACCCCTGTGCAGCTAATTTTGACCCCCTTGCAGATGACAATGATGGAACCTGCCTATATTATGACGGATGTACTGATCCAACTGCTTTAAATTATGACCCATGTGCTTTTTACGAGCCTGCGAATGCTTGTGACTATACTTGTGATGTTGTCTATTACCTTGATTATAGTGCAGCACAATACATGTTAAATTGGGGAATATCATTTTATTCGTTTTATGATTATAATGGTAGTAATCTTGGATATATAACCAATGATTATTACTGGAACTCTCCACCCGATTGTACTCCGCAATTTGACGGATCAACACTTACAGCATCATTATTTTGGTCAGGAAATTATGTGGATAATACAGCTATATTTTCATGGTCAGCTTATGGAGATGATGGTCCAATTGAAGATTATGACGGTACTTTTCTAGTGTATCCAAACGAATGTGCAAGAGTAGAGCTAAGCAAGAAGAAAATCCAGGAATACAAAGAAGCTACTAAATAGTTTTTGCTATAAACTGAGCAGCATTTTTTGAAGCTCCTTTTTTATCTAATAAATTAATGATTTTATCATAATCCTTTATAATAGACTCTTTTTCTTCTATGATATTATTTAATTCAAATATAAGATTCTCTTTATTTAACTCTGATTGTATCAATTCCTTTACTACTAATTTATCCATTAAGATATTTACAAGGGATAAATAGTCAATTTTAATAAGAGATTTAGCAATAGAATAAGTAAGCCAGTTTGTTTTATAGCAAACCACTTGTGGCACCTTAAAAAGAGCTGTCTCTAAGGTAGCTGTACCAGAAGTTACTAAAGCATAATCAGCATTGGAAAGCAAACCATAAGTTTCTTCAAAAACCAAATCTACTTCGAAATTTTGAATAATGTGATTATAATATTCAATTGAAAATGTATTAGTTGCCGCAATTACAAATTGATAATTCGGAAAATTTTCAACTACTTCTAGCATTATTGGAAGAATTTTATCAATTTCTTGTTTTCTACTACCAGGCAGTAAAGCAATTATATTTTTATGAGATTTGTAAGAAAACTTAAAATCACCTTTACCTACCTCATCTAACAAAGGATTTCCTAAATAAGTAACTTCCATTCCATACTTTTTATAGAAATCAACTTCAAAAGGAAAGATTACGATTAAATGATCAACAAATTTTTTAATTTTAGAAATTCTACTTTTATTCCAAGCCCAAACTTTAGGAGAAATATAATAGAAAACTTTTATTCCTTGCTTCTTAGCAAATTGTGCAATTTTTAAATTAAATCCTGGGTAATCTACTAAAACCAGTGCATCAGGTTTAAAATTAATAATATCCTTTTTACAATAATCCAAATTAGATTTTATAGCTCTTAGATTTTTCAGCACACTCCAAAGTCCCATAAAAGCTGTATCCTTAATGTGTTTAGCAATCTGAACACCCTCAGCAATTAATCGGTCCCCTCCCCAAGCTCTTATCTCCGCATTTTTATCGCATTTTTTTAACTCAAAAACTAAATTAGCTGCATGTAAATCTCCAGAAGGTTCTCCTGTAATAATATAATACTTCATTATAAGAACTTGATTATAACAATTACAAATGCATAAACAAGAGTCGCTCCAAGAATTCCTTTTGCAACTTCCTCTTTATGAGTTTTTATATTCATAAAAAATAATATTATATTAGTAAGAAATACACTTAAACTAATATGATGCGTTAATGTATTTAACCTTTCAAATTCAGCAAATGCAATTTCAAGTTCCACCTCCAAAACAAAAGCAATATAAACTACTAATGTAATAATTGGAGCAATTACTCCAACAGAAAAACCTTTAGCTACAGCTTTATTCATTCAATAAAAGTTTATTTACAGAAACTAATGAAGAATGTGCAGTAACATCAAACTGAACAGGTACAACTGAAACATAATGATTTGCCAAAGCCCACTCGTCTGTATCTGTACCTTTGTCATAATTCATAAATTTACCAGTAAGCCAATAATATGTTCTTCCTTTTGGGTCAGTTCTTTCTTCAAATTCCTCCTCCCAATTTGCATCAGCTTGCCTACATACTTTTAATCCTTTAATTTCTTCCCCCTCTATTCTTTTTGGAATATTCACATTCAAGCAAACACCATCATCTAATCCATTTTCTAAAACTTCTTTTGTAACTTTTCTGATGTATTGTTCTGCTTCAGAAAAATCAGCATTATGTGCATAATCTAAAAGAGAAAAACCAATTGATGGTATTCCCTCTAAAGCACCCTCAACAGCAGCAGACATAGTACCAGAATAAATAACATTTATTGATGAATTTGAACCATGATTTATTCCTGAAACACATAAATCTGGTTTTCTATCTAAAAGCTGATTAACAGCTAATTTAACACAATCAACAGGAGTGCCACTACAAGAATATTCAATTTGAGGACCATCCTCTATAATAACTTTATCACATCTAATAGTTGCTTCAATCGTAATTGCATGTCCTTTTCCTGATTGTGGACTATCAGGAGCCACAACAAATACATCTCCAAAATCATTCATAATTCTAATAAGATTTCTGATTCCAGGAGCAGAAATTCCATCATCATTAACTACTAATATAAGTGGTCGTTTCATTCAATAAATTTTTAATAATACAAAACTACTATAATATTGTTGTATACTGATGAGGAATTTCCTAATTTTGCAAAAACTAAAAACAATAAAATATGATTTGGGTAATAATGATAGGGTTTATGATTGTAGGAGGGATTGTAAGTTCAAGATTAAAAAGTAAAGTTAAAAAATACAGCCAAGTACCAACTGTATCAGGCATGAGTGGAAAAGAAATTGCTGAAAGAATGTTAAGTGATAATGGAATAAATGATGTAAAAGTAATTTCAGTTCCAGGAAAACTTACTGATCATTACAATCCTATGGATAGGACTGTAAATCTAAGTCCTGAAGTTTATCAAGGAAGGCACGTAACAGCTGCAGCAATTGCAGCTCATGAGTGCGGACATGCAGTACAACACGCTACTGCTTATCAATGGTTACAAATGAGATCACAAATGGTTCCTATGGTAAATTACAGCAATAAAATGATGAGTACCGTTTTCATTATAGGATTAATAGGTGGAAGCTATATTGGGCTTGGATTTAATCAGCTAATAATGCTATTTATCATACTGCAAGCAATTGTTACTGCATTTTCACTAATTACACTTCCAGTTGAATTTGATGCTAGCAGAAGAGCTTTAGTTTGGTTACGATCATCAGGAATTACAAGTGATAAAGAATTAGGATATGCTGATGATGCACTTAGATGGGCTGCTAGCACTTATGTAGTTGCTGCTTTAGCTGCCGTAACCTACTTACTTTATTATGTGTCAATGTTAAGAGATTAATCAGACAAAAAACAAAGTACAAAAAAAGCCCTAACATTTGTTAGGGCTTTTCTTTTAAGAAAACTTAAAATTATTTCTTCTTAGTTAAGAATGGTAATCCAGTTCTTGAATTTTCCTTAACAAAGTAACCATCTGGTTTGTCAGAAGCAGTAGATCTTGAATCTTTAGAAAAATAATAGATAGTCTGAACTCTACCAGTTGATTTTAATGTTACATCTTTTTTGTTTAAGTGGTATAAAGTACCTCTTTCGTTTGTGTGCGTAAAAGCCATGATTTATTTTTTTTGGTTAATATTATTTTACAGGCACTAATATAGAAAAAAAATCTTTACAAACTAAATTTTACTAGATAAGAATATTTTTTTATTGTTCATAAGTCTAAAATTAACTAAAATAAAATAAGTTTTTGCAATCTAAAAACTACAATATAGACATCAAAAATAGATTTTTTTGAACTGTCTTATTTTCAGATAGTTATGATAATACAGCTTAAATTATAACTATTACAACTTTACTAGATAAGGACAAAAAAATGCTAGATAAAGATTGGTTAATAACTTTGACTTCAAAAGCAACAAAAAAGAAGAAAATTAGGTCAAAATAGAGTTTAAATTTAATTATATCTTTTTATAAATGGTGATTTAAGAAAAAATCATCTGGGAAAATTTTAAAAATTCTTATTTAAACAACTACTTTTACAATCTTAAAAATTCACTATGAAAAATCTAAGTATACTTTTAATAGCTATATTTTCTTTTAATAATCTTTCAGCTCAAAAATATACTACAAAATATATAACCAATGCTAATAAAGTTGGTTTGAAATGGTGGAATGATGTAAACTCAGGACAATATACAACATCTTATCAATATCTTTCATCTGAATTAAAGAAAAGATTCTCGGAAGAAAGTTGGTTGAATCAAATCTCAATATTGATGAATGAGATTGGTCAACTAGAAGAAAGATCGGTGTCCGATACTTATTTTAATAGTGAAATTGAGGGCTATGAGTCGGGGTTTTATGTATTTGTTGAATATAATGTAAAATATTCAAAAACTAAAAATCATACTGAGTATCTTATATTAAAACAAAGTGATCAGTTAAAATGGGAAATCTTTGATTTTAATTATGAATTCCAAAGTTTAGATTTTGAACCTGATAAGCTATAAACTATTCTTAGTGACCCAATACCTATATCCTAAAATTACTTTCTCGTACTTTTTTAACTTACCAATTTCCTTCTTATATAACGACGGTATTATTATTTTATTAACCTTTGCTATTATTTTAAAAAATAACTTTCTATTTATCAAAATAGCTAATAATATAGATAAAAGCAGAATAATTAAAATAATATCTTCACTGTTACCTGTTGCTAGTAGAATCATTTAAAAAATAATATTGTTAGCTACTCAATCATTAACTTCTTAGTTATTATTCCTTTAGCATGACTTAAATGAAGAATATAACTTCCCTTGGATAAAGTATTGCCTGATATAATAAAGGTTTGAGATATCTTATCCTCTGATAAAACTAACCTTCCCATAATATCATAAATCCTTAAATCAAAAATTTCAAATTTTGGCATACTAATTGTCAAATTACCTTTAGCAGGGTTAGGGTAAATTAAAACTTGATTTGACATAATATGCATTATTCCTGTTATACAAGAGTCTATAATAACTTCTATTTCACCTCTTCTATCACAGCCGGCCGAATCCACAGCTTCAACAACATAAGTAGTTGTGAACATAGGGAAATCTACAATCCTATGAACAGGTGGGGTAATCAAGGTATTAGGAATCCAAATGATATTAGAAAGTCCAATAGTATCTATTTCTAAAACAATAGAATCTCCGAAACAAATGATTGGTGGTGATGGTGCTGAATAAATTGGAATATCTTGAACTGTAACAGTAATACATGCAGTATCAATACATCCATTAACATCTGTTTGTGTTACACAATAAGTTCCAGGATTTACAATAGTTAATATAGGTGAATTAGACTGACCATTACTCCATAAATATGTAAACGGAGCACTTCCCCCGTTAGCAGGAGATGCAGTCAAAACCTGAGGTGTTCCCCAAGTACAAATAATCGAATCACCACTAATCTCTACATCACAAGAAGTTGTAGGAATACAAGGCCCTTGCGTCCAAGAAGTTACTCCTCCAAAATTAAGCGCATGACAATCATTAGAATATGTGATACTATCACAACCACAAACAGGATCCCATATCATAGTACAGATAGCTGTTAAATCAATTAAAGAAGAATCTACACAAGAACTAGGCTGATTACATGGCAAAAAGCCACCAGGAATTCCACTAGGAACCGCTGGAGTCCATGGAACATCTGCACAATCAGCTACACAAGAATTTGGATACATTACTCCATCACATCCACAAACAGGCATATACATCATATTACATCCACATATCGCATTTGAATCTGGAATACAATCTTGACAAATAATTGTATCACATCCACTTATAAGATCTAAAATATGTACACACCATTGAGAATAAAATGGAGTTTGATTAGCTGCTGCCCCATTTGTCCATGTATAACTATATTGAGACATTCCATTAACAGTTGCATTCATCATCCATGGACTAGTTGTATGATCAACATAAACACTACCTCCTGTAAGATTGCAGGGTGTAAGTTGAGAATAAATAAAATTAGAATACCCTGAAAAAAGGAATATAATAAAAATCTTAAATGTATTTTTCATTTTAAACAGATTTAAATTGATGGTAAATATAACAAAATCAACTGTAAATACAACTTTCATATTTTATTGATATAAATTCTTATCTTATAAATAAAATATTTCCATTATTCTCATCAGAAAAGGCATATCCATTATTTTTAAATAATTTTAATTCCTCAAAGCTTGTGATCTTATTTTTTATTATAAAATTAACCATTTCACCTCTTGCTTTTTTTGCAAAAAATGAAATAACTTTTAATTTACCATTTTTATAATCCTTAAAAACTGGAGTTATCACCTCAGATTTTATCTTATTCAGCTTTAAAACTTTAGAATACTCGTTTGAAGCTAAATTAATTAATACTTCATTATTTAACTCATCTCCGATATTTTGATGCAATTTATCTTGCCAGAATCTATATAAGTTATTTCCTTTTATTGTTTTCAACTTGGTACCCATTTCTAATCTATAAGGTAAAATCAAATCATTTGGCTTTAATATACCATACAAACCAGAAAGTATTCTTAGATTATTTTGAGCAAAATCTTTATTCGACTTATTAAAGTTTTTTGCATCTATGCCTTCATAAACAGCACCGTTAAACAATTCAAGAGCTTTGTAAGTGTTCCTATTTTCAATATCCCAATCCTGAAACCTTTGCCAATTAAGTTGAGCCAAATTATCACTTAGACCCATTAAATCTCTTAATTCAGAAATACTCTTTCCTTTCAGAACCTGAATCAACTTAGTAGACTCATCTAAAAATGAAGTATTCATTTTACTATTCTGTACTATTATTGAAGTATCAAGTTTTTTAGCAGGAGAAATAATTATCTTCATTCTTATATTGTATTATTGCACAAATTTAAAATATTTATGTACAAACTGCTTGCAAAACACAAAAACTACTCTCTACATCTAATGGTAGTAATACTTGGTCTAACTGGTGTTTTTGGGAAACTGATAAGTTTAGATGCATTAAGTTTAGTATGGTACAGAATGGGTATCGCTTTTCTTAGTCTTGCCATTTTTTTAGCATTTAAGAAACAATTATTTAGCGTTAATAAAAAAGATTTCTTAGGAATACTTGGTGTTGGCGCATTAGTAACCTTTCATTGGTTATGTTTTTTTGAATCAATAAAAGTATCAACAGTATCAGTAGCTGTTGTTTGTTTGGCAACATCCTCCCTATTTTCTGCAGTAATTGAACCATTATTCTTTAAGAGAAAATTATTGGGATATGAAGTGGTAATGGGAGTAATTGTAATTATTGCCTTAGGTTTTGTAATGGGAACGGAAACTCAATATTTCTGGGGATATTTTTATGGGATAATGGCTGCACTTTTAGGAACTTTATTTACTTTATTTAATGCTAAGTATATCACGAAAGTAGGAGCAGCACAAATTACCATGATTGAAATGCTCTCGGGGTTAATTATCATAAGTGGGATTTTACTAATCCAAAAGGATTTTTCTGTTTTCATTTCAACAATATCAATAACTGACTTTAGTTATCTTTTCATACTAGGGACACTTTGTACAGCAATGGTTTTTGTTTGGATGACTGAAATAATGCGACACATCACCCCTTTTTCACTAATAATGGCTATAAATCTAGAGCCAATTTACAGTATAATTCTTGCATTACTTATATTTGGTGACTCTGAACTTATGAGCACATCATTCTATATTGGGAGCACTATTATTATTGGAATAGTATTTTTAGACGGATATCTGAAAAACAAACAATAGAAATTAGTAGTTTACGTTAAGATTCTTAATTTTGCGAACCTAAATTTAAAAATAATGAAAAAAATATTCTTATTAATTGCAGTTGTCACATTCACTTTTACATCTAATTCTCAAAATTTAGTTGAACTTTTACAAAGTCAAAAATCAGGACATAAAATTACTGGTAGTATTACAGGCTTAAAAGATTCTACTGTAATACTAGCTTATTATTTTGGAGGAAAACAATACGCAACAGACACTGCAGTTGTAACAAATGGTGAATTTACCTTTGAAGGGGAAAAAGAATTAAAAGGAGGAATGTATTTAGTTGTACTTTCTGAAAGCAGGTATTTTGACATTATAGTATCTGAACAACATTTTTCATTCACCACAAAAACTGATGATTTAATTGGAGAAATGACATTTAGGGACTCTAAGGAAAATACACCTTTTTACGAATACCTAAATTTTATTACACAAATGCAAAAGGATGTAACTCCAATCAGAAAAGCTCTAGAAACTGCTACAGGAGATATCAAAAATAAATTACAAGAAAAAGCAAAAGAAATTGATTCAAAAGTAAAAAACTATCGCTCTAACTTTACTAAAAATAACTCAGATAAATTCTTTACAAAAATTGTAAATGCAACTACTGATCCTGTTATACCAGAATCACCTCTAGATTCCTTAGGAAATCCTGATAAAACTTTCCCATACCTTTTTTACAAAAAACATTTTTGGGATAATATTGACTTCTCTGATGAGAGAATGCTGAGAACTCCTATTTTCTACAGCAAAATGGATCAATATTTAGATAAACTAACCGTTAAACATCCTGACTCTATTAATGTATCTGCTGATGTTTTAGTTGAACATTCAAGAGCTAATAGTGAGATTTTCCAATATGTAGTTTCTTATATCACCTCAACTTATGAAAGATCAAAAATTATGGGTATGGATGCAGTTTTCGTACACATGGTCGAAAATTATTACATTACAAATCAATGTGATTGGGTAGACTCTACTCAACTAGTTAAAATAGCAGATAGAGCACAAAAAATAGCCCCAAACTTAATAGGAAGAAAAGCCTCAGAATTTCTTGACTTTTACGGGAGACCATTTATGAAAGACACTTTGGAAAAACTACACACATTACAAGAAATAAATGCTGATTATACTGTACTTATTTTTTACGGGCCAACTTGTGGGCATTGTAAAAAAGAAATTCCAAAAGTAAAAAATGATGTTGATTCACTAATTGATGCAGGCTATAACATCAAAACATTTGCAGTAGCTACAGAGTTTGATAAAACAGAATGGAAAAAGTTTATTAATAAACAAAAGATTGGAGATTGGACTAATGTTGCTGATATTAATCATGATGAAGAAGGGAATCCTGTAGCTAGTAGCGACTGGAGAGATAAATATGACATCTATTCTACTCCAGTTATTTACTTACTTGACAAAGAAAAAAAGATTATTGCAAAGAGGATTACTCACACCCAAATAGTTGAGATAATTAGCCGATTAGAGGGGAATTAAATCATCACTTCAGTGGCTCCTGCATCTTTTGATAAATAGAATCTAAGCTTATAATTTCTGAGTAATTTATGCACTTCTGATTTCAGAACACCAGTACCTATTCCATGAACTATAATAAGTTTTGAGATATTGGAATTTATCGATTGTTGAATCTTCTTATGACATTCATTTAACTGCATTTGTATAATTTCAAAATTATCCAAATAATGATAGTTAGAAGTAAGCAATTCTATATGTAAATCAACTTTTAATACTGTTTGACTTTTTTGTCTTTTTTGTGATTTTGAAGTTCTTCTATCAACATCCTTAGTGTAAGTATACTCACCATAAGAAGTCGCTTTATCAGTTCCTTTCTCAATTTTAACCAAATCTTTAACAGCTACATTAAGCTCAAAACCATCAGATGAAAGCACAGTAAGTTTATAATTAGAATTAATCTTTACAACCTCACCTTTTAGGTTTTCATTCTTAAAAAGCACTTTATCGCCAATCTTAAAATCCATTAGTAATAAATTGGGTGAAAAAAGATATTACCATTTCTATATTGGATTGCAGGTGTAGGAAATTTCAAGAAGCCAAAAGTATGCAACACAGAATTCAGAGTTTTGTTTTTTGTTTTAATCTTATTCAAATCAACATCAAATGACATTAAAAATTGTCTATATCTTTCCGCATCACCTTCTTCATGATATGGATTTACCATTTCATCAGCACCATAACCTAATGCTAAACTAAGCCAACTTGGAAAATTTGGATTTTCTATCTGCAATAAAGACTTAAGATTTAAGGTAAGCCAATAAGTTTGGCCGTTATAATCTTTCAATGCTCTTTCTAAATGATTTGATCCAAGTTGTTCTGGATTCTTGGCGGCCATATTAGAAGGGCTGTAACTATACTTCAACTGTATTCTTTGCTCGTTCCATTTAAGTGCTTGTCCTATTGCTAATAGCGAGCCTGTAGTATTAGCAATTAAATCTCCTGATGACGCACCCCACTGCTCTGATGTTCCATCTAAAACCTCAATAACAGTTAAGAAAATAGAACCCGTCATACCTCCATACCAAATAGCATTTTTACGACTAAAACCTGCCCATTCATAAGCCTTAATTCCTGCAACACCTGTATAATAGGATGCTGACATATGCCCCATTTTATCCATTTGCAACCATTCTTCATTATCATTAATAAAATGAAAACTACTCTTAGGATAATCAGCATACCAAAGCTGATTTAAACCAACCAAAGCAACAGTATAAGCACTTGCCTCTGAAATTAAAAGAATGTTTCTTCTTTTCTTATTTAAAGTAAATTCTTGCTCTACCTCCCAGCCACCATCACCTACTTTGGGAATGTTCCAATCCTGAGCATTTACAGTCAATAAAATACATGAAAATAATATCAGAAACAGCTGTTTCATTTATAAGATTGTAGCTTTACAATCAGCTAAAATATCAAATACTTTCTCTTGAGTTGAAGCCTCTGCATAAGTTCTTAAGACTGGCTCAGTACCAGAAGGACGAATCATTAACCAAGTATCAGCATCAAAGAAGAATTTGAAGCCATCAGTTGTTTCAATTCTTTCTACTTCATATTTACCAAACTTAGTAAACATACCTTTTTTACAATCTTCAATAATTTTTAATTTAGTTTCATTATCAATATGTAGATCGATACGCTCAAAAGAGAAAGGACCAACAATTTCATATACTTCTGCAATTAAATCTTCCAATGATTTACCTGATTTAGCCATAAACTCGAACAAGATTAATCCCATCCAAATACCATCTCTCTCAGGAATATGGCCAGCAGTAGCAATTCCACCAGATTCTTCACCACCTAACAATACATCTTCTGTTATCATTTTACCTGCAATATGCTTAAAGCCAATCTGAACAGTTTCTTGTTCCAAACCATAATGCATACACATTTGCTCAACTTTTACTGAACAAGAAAATGCTGTAACTACTTTTCCTTTCATTCCTTTATATTTCACCATATAGTGAATCAATAAAAGAATAATATGATGAGAATCAACAAAGTTCCCTTTACTATCATAAAGTCCAATTCTATCAGCATCACCATCAGTGGCAAGTCCACAGTCCAGGTTATTGTTATTCATTAAATCAGAAAACTCTTGTAAATTTCTATGAATTGGCTCAGGAGCAATACCTAAAAAACCAGGATTATCATCACAATGCAATAAAGTAGCTTTTGGCAAAAGGCGTTTTACCGCATTCATTCCAGAACCAAACATTGCATCATAAGCAAAATTCATATCAGAATTATTGATAGCATCCAAATCAAAATTTTCCTCAGCATGTTTGCAATACATTTCTTCCAAATCAACATAAATAATTTTTCCTTCAGTAACTAAAATTTCTATGGAAATTGCATCTAAATCAACAGAATTACTTTCAGGAATTCTATTTTCTACATCAGTAATATCAGCAGGTAATAATGGGCCTCCAAAATCACCTTTAAGTTTAAAGCCATTATATGCAGGTGGATTATGAGAAGCTGTAATTACAACACCCAAAGATGCTTTTTCCTTTACCACACCCAAGGAAACCATTGGAGTAGAAACAAAGCCTTTTGCAATTTTAACCAACACACCGTTTGATGCTAAAACCTTTGCAGCTGTTTCTGCAAACATCTCACCAGAAAAACGGCAATCATGTCCAATAACTACTGAAGGGTTATCATTATTTTCATTTAACCAATCAGCTACAGCAATACTTACTCTTGCTACATTATCGGTAGTATATTCTTTTGCAATGATTGCTCTCCAACCATCTGTTCCAAACTTAATTTTTGTCATTTTACTTGTTTTAAAGGGATGCGAAATTAAAAAATTAACGCATTATTTTCCTCTTATTTAGTGCTTTTTGATATTTACGCGCATTTATGAGGTGCTTAGCGTAGGTTTTTGCAAAATTATGATAGCCCGAAAAGTCCTCTTTTGCACACATAAAAATATATTTATGATTACTTGCATTCAATACTGCATCAATTGAGTTGATAGAGGGAATACAAATAGGTCCAGGTGGCAAACCTTTATGTTTATAGGTGTTAAAGGGGGAATCAACTTTTTTATCTTTATTCAGAACTCTTTTGATAGTAAAATCGCCCAATGCAAAAATTAAAGTAGGGTCAGATTCCAACTTCATTTTCTTTTTAATTCTGTTCAAATATAAACCAGCAATTTCTGGTCGTTCATCTCTTTTGATGTTTTGCTCTTTTTCGACTATTGATGCCAAAGTAGCCACTTCATAATAATTTAATTTAATTTTATCAGCCTTTTTTTTTCTATCATTATTCCAGAATTTTTGATATTCTTTTAGCATTCTTTTTACAAATTGATCTGCTGAAGTATTCCAATAAAACTCATATGTATTAGGTATAAATATACAAGTCACATTATCATCCGATAAACCAAGTTTCTGATGAAACAAAGTGTCAGAAATATAATTTAATAATGGTAAAGAATCTGCTTCTATTTGATTAGCAATTCTACCTGCTAATTGTTCTTTTGTTCTTAAATTATTAAAAGTAACTTTTATAGGGGTTTGTCTACCAGAACGCAATAAATTAATCAATTCATTATTATTTAACGCTCTGTCAATTTTATACCTACCAGGCTTAATGTTGTTAGTGTATTTCTTTTGTTTTGCTAACCACTCAAAAGAATTGGAATTAATCAACAATCCATTTTCTGACAACACCTCAACTACCTTAGTAAAATCAGAAAAAGTTGGAATATAAATATACTTTTCTTTAGTATCTTCAGCAAAAATAATATTAGGATTATATACTCTAGAATACAATTCATATACCATTCCTATACCTCCCAAAAGAACTAATACTAAAAATGAAATCAGAAATTTTCCAAAACCTGATTTTTTCTTAAATTTTCTTCTTTTCATCAATTATAAATTCTTTAAAATTTGATTGGCTTTATGACCTGGAGCAATTTCCAAAATTTTCTTTAAATAAAACTTCATCTGTATATTTTTATTTTGCATCTGGGCAGAAAGCACCAAATTCTCATAAGCTAAAATATAATCAGGGTCTAATATAATAGCTTGTTTTAACCTCCTATCAGCCATTTCATACTTTCCATTTAAAATATCAATATATCCTAAATTTGAATGAACTTCTTTTATTGTTGGGTTTAACTTTAATGCTTCATGAAAAACTGTGGAAGCAATAGTTTTCTTATTAATTTTTAATAAGAAACTGCCGTATTTTATTTTATAATTAATTACAAAAGGCATTAAATCTACTGAAATTTTAAAATACAATTCAGCTTGAGTATACATATTTTGAGATGCAAATACCTCTCCCATTCTGCTGTAAGCCATTGCTAAATCTGACTGAGAATATTTGCTACTATCTACATCATTAGACATTAC
>ENA-ORDA01001621-ORDA01001621.1-marine-metagenome-genome-assembly--contig:-NODE-1621-length-18572-cov-4.446607_pt1 | contig 18572 bp, 18 predicted proteins | sample MGYA00237778_ERZ508506 | MGnify/ENA primary metagenome ERZ508506 (study PRJEB26177, sample SAMN06267891) | marine metagenome | isolation source: Monterey Bay, California, USA | place: Pacific... | reverse complement strand
TCTTCTTTGCTGACGCGGGCGGCTGATGTCATCTTGAAGGAGCGTCGCCGGCTGGTCCTGATGGTCAGAGAAACCCCGTTGCACCTCGGACACCTTCGCAATATGGTTGCCGTGACTGAAATGGGCGCTGTGGTTGCGCCGCCGGTTCCGGCATTTTACGCAAAACCGGATTCGGTCGACGCCATGGTGACACAAAGTGTGGCGCGAGCATTGGACCTTTTTGATATCACCTTATCTGAGACACATCGCTGGACTGAATCTTGAAGGTTCGGCTCCATCGATGGCGCCAGCAGTCATTGGCGTGGCTTGTCTTTTTTGTCATCGTCGTTGACTTGATTGGTTTTGGTATCGTGATTCCTATCCTGCCTTTTTTGTCGCCTCAACTGGGTGGTGGTACTGACGACGTCGCTTTTATTCTCGTCAGTTACAGCGTCGCTGCAGCGTTTTTTGCGCCAGTGTGGGGGCGTCTTTCCGACCGTGTCGGTCGACGCCGCATTTTAGGAATTTGCCTGTTGGGTGGCGCGGCATCCCACTTTCTGCTGGCGGCGTCAGATGCGCTTTGGATGGTGTATTTGGCGCGAGCTGTTGCGGGTGTGATGGCTGGGAGCATTCCGGTTGCTACCGCGGTGATTGCAGACGCCAGCGCTCCCGATCAGCGTTCGCGCGCAATGGGATTGATTGGACGTGCGTTTGGTGTGGGACTGATATTAGGCCCCGTTATTGGTGGTCTGTTAGCGCGTAATGACAATGATTTTGCTCTGCCCTGCATCGTCGCAGGGGTGCTTTCAGCCATCGCCGCGCTGATGACCTTTACGCTATTACCGGCGAGCCAGCCACATCGGCCAGACGAGGGAGACGCGTCGACATCGATCTCGTTATTTCAGATAGTGCAGCGTTCTGGTTTCTTTTTATTTATCGCTCAGTTCTGCCTTCACACCTGCGCCGTCAGCGCGGCTATTTATTTGTTTCCACTATGGGTCGCCGACGGACATGGCTGGCAAGCTCGGGAGGTCGGTCTGTTTTTTGGGTTAGTGGGCGTGGTGATGATTGTGACTCAAGGTAATATTCTGGGAAGAATGACTGATCGATTTGGTAATGTCGGAGTGCTGCGGGGCGCCGCGTTGCTCTTCAGTGCATCCCTACTACTGTCGGGCTGGGTCTCTGGCATTTGGGCAATGACTTTAGTGAGCCTCTGTGCTTTTTCGTCGGCCACCCTTTGCTTGCCCATATTGAATACGATTGCTAGCCATTTGGTGGCGCCGTCATGGCGAGGCCAGTTCTTTGGAATGACCGCATCTTCCTCTGCTGTTGGCAGAGTGCTGGGCCCATTAATTGCCGCGGTATTGCTGGCGTATAGTGGTTTTTCCATGGCGTGGACGGGCATGGGGCTCCTGGTCAGTTTGATTGTGATTTGGTCATTGACTGATGGAGCCCGTTTGGAATTTGCGGCAACCCAAAGCATTTCGGAGTCAGCTCAGCCGCTTGCGAGAGACGCATGAAGCCAAAATGTGTTGTGGCGCTCGCCTTACCCAACGAACTGCTTGCTCATTTGGCCGAACACTATGAGGTACTGCCTTGGACCGAAGCGCAGGCTATCTCCGAGGCTGAGCTCGTGAATCGGCTTCCCGGTGCGCAGGGCTTGCTCTGTACGCTGACCTCCCCCGTGACACCTGCCATGATTGAAGTCGCGGACCGGCTGAAAGTGATCTCCACCATATCAGTGGGGGTGGACCATATTGATCTGCTGGCCGCATCAAGAGCTGCAATACCGGTTGGTCATACTCCCGGCGTACTCGTTGATAGTACGGCTGATCTGACGCTTGCATTGATGCTAGCGGTGACGCGGCGAGTTGCCGAGGCGGATCGTTGGATTCGCGCCGGCCATTGGACGGACGGTTGGCAGTCGGATCTGTTACTGGGCACCGATATCAGTCAGGCGACGATTGGCATAGTGGGCCTTGGCCCAATTGGGGAGGCGGTGGTAACCCGACTGAAAGGGTTTGGGTGCCGAGTCTTAACGTGGAACCGCACTCCAAAACAGGTAGCCGGTACCGAGCCGGTTGCGCTGGATGCGCTGTTCGCGCAATCCGATATTGTTTCTTTGCACACTGCATTGACGGAAGAGACAACGCACATCGCTAACCGAGCGCGGTTAGCCAGTATGCCATCGGGTTCGTCACTCATTAATACAGGGCGCGGCCTGCTCGTCGACGAAGTAGCGCTGATTGATGAAGTTCAATCTGGCCGACTCATGGCGGGCTTAGACGTTTTTGTCAACGAGCCGTTACCGGTTGATCACCCCTTTAAAAGGCTCAATAACGTGGTGATGCTGCCTCATCTGGGCAGTGCCACAGCATCGACTCGTGATGCAATGGTGGCACGCGCACTCGACAATCTGCACGCAGGCATGGCCGGCCAGCGCGTTCCGTTTTGTGCTAACCCGGAGGTGTATGAGGTCGAAGGTTAACGGCTTTTTACATCGGGCAGTGGTCGAAACGCCTTCGCTAGGCCGCGCTGTAGTTTACGACGCACCTTGTCTAAATCTGGCTGATTCCTGTTTTCGACCACCTGGCTGACACTGGCAGACCATGTCGGTGCTAAGTTAATACCGTCTTCAAATAACAACGCTAAGCTAGCGATTTCTCGGGGTCCACTGAGTGCATAGGTGTTGTCAACGATGGCTTGGTCAGGACTACGGTTGATTACTGACGTGGTGGCACCGAAGTCAGGAGCAGCCTCTGTCGCTCCGCCCTCGAGGGCAGCGCGTAATTCGTAACTGATCACAAAATCACCCCCGCTCTCTTCGTAGCGGTAACCTTTTTTATCCAGCTCACTCATCACAACCGCCCTGATCGTGCTTGATAGCTGATAAAAACCATCCAAAGAACCAGACATACCTGTGGGGATGTCTGATTTCCAGCTAAAAGAGTCGTACCCTTTTGCTGCAAAACGGTCAGTGGGCATTGTGTCGACCTGCATGGTGGTACAGGCCAGCAATCCCATGCTGAGTAAGCCTAAGACGCTGCGTTGAAGGAATAATGTCCAACTCATCCTGGTATTCATCATGCTCTTAATGCTCCTCAGAACCTCTATCAAGTGAACCATATTAGCTTCACGATCATGACCGCGATAGCAATAATGAGCAGGGCACGAATCACCCGCTCTCCCCCGGAGAGGGTGAGCCTAGCCCCTAACCAACCTCCAACGCCGTTTCCCACTGCCATGACACCGCCGATCCACCATAGCAACTCCAGCTGGTTACCAAATACAAATAGTGCGGCAAGGGTGTATAAAAGAATAATAAAGACTTTGTGGATGTTGGCGGTGACCAGACTGAGTCCCAGCACCCGATGCAAAATGGGTAACAGAATGAATCCCATTCCAATTTGAATAAAGCCGCCCCAGAATCCCGCCGCTACCATCAGTCCATGCCCTGCGACTAACCGCTTGCGAGAAGGCTTCAATGTGACATTGCTTTCCTGAGATCCTGCACCCGTAACTATGACGATCATCACCAAGGCCATGACGCCGGCTAGGACAATATTAAATGCCTCTACTGAAATAGTGACGCCCAACGATGCCCCCGCAATGGCACCGGGGACGGCACAGAGTGCCAGTGATAGCACTAAGCGTAGTTCAGGGACCCCGTGTCGCAGGTAGGTCAGACAGGCACTGATGTTCTGCGCCAATATGGGCAGGCGGTTGGTGCCATTAGCAACAGGACCGGGTACACCGAAGAACATCATGATCGGCACCGTGATGATGGAGCCGCCGCCTGCCATCACGTTAATAAAGCCAGCGACAATGCCCGCCAAAATGAGCGCTGCATACTCCCAAAGTGCCAGGTCCATGTCTCAGTCTCGCGGCGTGCGCATCGTCACGAATTCTTCGGCCGCGGTGGGGTGAATACCCACGGTCCGGTCAAAGTCTGCCTTGGTCGCGCCCATTTTTAGTGCGATGGCGAGGCCTTGGCAGATCTCCCCTGCGTCATCCCCCACCATATGAGCACCCAGCACACGGTCTGAGGGAGTGTCGACGACGAGTTTCATGAGCGTCCGCTCATCGCGACCGCTTAAAGTATGTTTGAGGGGTCGAAATTCCGATTGATAGATGGTGGTTTGGTAGCCGGCCGCTTGCGCTGCTTCTTCTGTTAGGCCCACCGTACCAATCGGTGGGCTGCTGAACACGGCCGTCGCAATGGACTCATAGTCCATGGCTTGTGGGGTGTTATTGAATTGCGACTCGGCAAAGACCATCGCTTCAGCAATGGCTACTGGCGTGAGCTCCCAGCCTCCTGTCATGTCACCCAGTGCAAAAATAGAGGGCTCATCGGTTTGGAATTGCTCGTTAACGCAGAGATAACCACTGTCATTGATCTTGACCGCGGTGTGTTCAAGGCCGAGTTGCGCAATATTGGGTCGCCGTCCGGTCGCGCACAGCACGGTATCGAAGTCGAGTCTGCCATCTGACAGGTGCGCTGTGATAACCCCGCCCTCGGCAGCTTCTAGCGAGTGCGTGTCATGATTAAAGCGCAGATCAACCCCGGCTTTACGCATCTCCTCGGCCAAGAACCCGCGGATATCATGATCGAATCCCCTCAGGAATAAATCACCCCGGTAACTTTGCACTACATCTGCGCCCAATCCGGCGAAGGTGCTGGCGAATTCAGTCGCAATGTATCCGCCGCCAATAATGAGGAGTCGCTGTGGAAAGCGCGGGAGATCGAATAGCTCGTTGGAGTTGATCGCAAGATCGACTCCAGGGATCTCCGGCATGGCTGGCCAAGTGCCGGTTGCCAACAAAATTTTCTCGGCAGATAGGGTCCGGTCACCGACAACCACCGTTTGGGGCCCCGTCAACGTGCCATGACCCTCGACAATATCGACTCCGGGGCTGGTTAACAGTCGCTCATAAATCGCATTTAACCGGGCAATTTCTTTGGTTTTGTTATCTCGTAATGTGTCCCAATTGAATTGGGGTTGCTCACCGTGCCAGCCGAAGCCCTTGGCATCTTGCCAGGCGGCGCCATACTCACTGGCGTAGACGTAGAGCTTTTTAGGAATGCAACCAACGTTGACGCAGGTGCCGCCCAGCGCACGCTCCTCGATTACCGCCACTTTAGCGCCGAATTCGGCGCATTTGCGGGCCGCACGCACACCGCCGGAGCCCGCGCCAATCACTAATAAATCGTAGTCAAAAGTTTTCATCGTGGCCTTTCAGGTCTATTTACCTATGAATGAGAGTTCCTATCCACTACTGCTTGGCTTACAGTCCCGCCTACAAAAATACACGTCTAAAAGCGATGACTATGACGAGACTAAGAATACACGCAATCCTCTTTCTCGGGTTGCTCTCTGGGCTGTTTCAACCCCCGGCTTGGGCATCCGATGACACTGTTGTGTCGCCACCGGAGTCGCCACCAGCTCGGATTGTCCTGATGGATCAATCCGTGATTTGGGGAGAGGTCATCGATATCCGCGAGGGCGAAGTCGTCGTGGAAACCCAATGGCTCGGTGAGGTATCGATTGATCTGACGGCCATCATGCTGCTCGAGTCCGATCAAGAAATAGAACTGCTCACAAAAGATCAAAACAAATTTGCTTTGTCGTCACTCCAGGTCGTAGAGGGCGAAGTGGTGCTGGAGGATGAGGAGAATCTAGCTGTCGATGAGTTATATGTTGCCAATCCCGAGGAGTGGGAGGAGGGGCACGGATATAGTTTAGAAGGTCGAGTGACCAGTGCAGTGGAGTTTCTTCGCGGTAATACATCGACCGACCAGTTCAACGCCGATTTTGAAACCATCTTACGCAGCCAACGCGATCGAATTACTGTTCGCGGTGATTATGCGGAAACCAGTGCCGTTGTGCTGTCACCTGAATATGATGAGATGGGCGAGCCGGTGCTGGATGCGAATGGCGATCAAGCGGTGACCAAAGACTCAACCCCAACGATTGATAATTGGGCAATTGTCGGTAAGTACGATTATTTTCTCAGTAATTCGCAGAATTATCTGGGTGTGAATCTTGGCGTCAATGCCGATCGATTTGCGGACATTGAGCGACGTGCTTATATCGGTCCCTATTTTGGGCGCAAACTATTTGTCGACAAGACCTATCAGTTGGATGCGGAATTAGGCTTGTCTTATGTTGAGACTGATTTTATCGAGCCCGACGATCCGGCAGCTCGGAACGCGTCCGACAACTACTTTACGGGTATCAATCTTAATTTCACTGGTGAGACGGAACTCTTTGATGGGGCACTCAACTTGTACCTACGCCAGACCAATATTTTAAATGTGTCCGACATGGATAAATCGATTTATCGGACAACATTTGGGTTGCGATTTCCCCTGTTATTTGGCCTCGAGGCGGCCGCTGAAGCGTCGGCAGATTATGATGGTGGCGCCGCTCCCGGTAAGGAAAAGTTAGACGAGGCGGTGAGGTTTCGTATTGGCTATAACTGGTAAGTTTTGGTCAGATATAACGTGAGCCTATGAGCCAGCCTCCGCAGTCTGATGTTGTGTTTCTCCCGCTCGGTGGATGTGGGGAAATCGGCATGAATTTCAATTTGTTTGGGCACCAAGGCCATTGGTTGGCGGTTGACTGTGGCATCACCTTGGAGCAGGTCCCCGGTGCGGTGCGGCCCGCAGTTCAAATGCCCGATCCCCGTTTCATCGTCGATCACCGAGACCAGCTCAGTGGCTTATTGATTACGCATGCTCATGAGGATCATTTGGGTGCGTTACCGTATTTATGGGAGCAGTTGCGCTGTCCGGTTTACGCGACCCCCTTTGCCGCCGCGGCACTGCGGCACAAAACCCGGGGGCGCCGCGGGGTCCTGCCGGCGCCGCTGATTGAGGTGACGCCGGGGGATCGATCACGCATCGGGCCTTTTTCTGTGGAGTGGATTCCCGTGACACATTCCACGCCCGAGACCTGTGCACTGTGTATCGGTGTTGGCCAAACGCGCATCCTGCACACTGCGGACTGGAAAATCGACGCCGCCCCGGTTGTGGGTCCTGCGTGGTCTGATGCGCGCTTCGAGGCGCTGGGTGTTGAGGGTGTCGATGCGGTGATCTGTGATTCAACGAATGCCTTACAAGCGGGACGCTCCGTCACGGAGGGTCGTGTTGCGCAAGGCCTCACTGAGGCGATTCAGCGCTGTGAGGGTCGGGTTGTCGTGGGGTGTTTTTCTAGCAACATCGCGAGAATTCAAACGCTGTCACAGATCGCAGCCGATACCGGACGATACCTAGGTGTCTTGGGTCGATCGGCGGCGGGGATGGCGAACTGCGCACAGCAAGTGGGGTTGTTTCCGAGTCAGTTCAAACCGATTCACGCGGAGCACCTCGGATATTTGCCGCCTCGCGAAGTATTGGCTATTGCGACCGGCAGCCAAGGAGAATCGGGTGCTGCCCTGCATCGACTGGTGGCGCAGACACATCCTCATTTGTCCTTAGATGCGGGTGATACGGTGATCTTATCGTCTAGGACGATTCCTGGGAATGAAGCCGCCGTTGCGCGACTGATTGAGGGATTCCGGGCGAGGGGTATTCATGTGCTCGAGGCCGATTCCAGTGATACCCCGCTGCATGCATCGGGCCACCCTTATCAAGATGAGTTGCGCGACCTGTATCAGCTTTTAAAGCCGTCACTCGTGGTACCGGTTCATGGTGAGGCGGCACATATGGCCGCCAATGCGCGAATCGCTAAACAAGCTGGCGCTTCGGCTGCACTAACTGGAGTGAATGGCGATCTTTTTTACCTGAGTCCCGTACCCGGCGTCCGACGACGTTATGCGCCGGTGGGTCGATTGCAGTGGTGCGAAGACACGGAGCGCCTGATCAACGTAAAGTGATACCGGTTCTAAGGCGTGGTCTTGATACCGGAGGCGCGTCGTGCCGCTGCTCGTTCGGCATCGGCAGTATTAATCCACCGGTAGGTCAAATAATATTTAAAAATATTGGCTACGTATTGCACAGTCTCTCTGCCAATCTGCTCGGCAACAATAATTTCGACATTATCGAACCACAGGTTGGGGTCATAACCCCGCTCTTCCGCTTCTTTTCGCAGGCGACGAATACGTCCGGGTCCCGCATTGTAAGCCGCTAGTGCGAGCAGCGAGCCGTTGCGCTCGTCTAACTCTGGGCCGCTGAAGTACCGCGTTTTGAGGAAGGCCATATACTTTGCACCTGCTTCAATATTGGGTTCAAGCTCATCAATGTTGGGGATGCTGACGTTTTTATCTCCAGCGGTACTGGGTAAAAGTTGCATCACCCCAACGGCCCCTACGTGACTTCTGACGCTTTGGTCTAACCGAGATTCTTGAAAGCCTTGTGCAGCGAGTAGGGTAGGGTCCATGCCGTAATCGGTGCCATATTTTTGAAACAGCGACGATAAAGATCGATAGCGAGAGAGCTCCTCATCGCCAATGGCGTTTTCTGCCCAATCGAAATCGCGGACATAGCGATTGCGGATGATGTTACCGAACAGCGTTCCCTCGCGGTTGTCTTTGAGAAAGCGATTTAGAAAGCCTGCGAGCTTGGGACTGTCTGGTCGCATTGCCCAAGCGAGCCGTCCCCCTTCGCGCAAAACGAGGTCTTCTCGCACGGTAGTTCGGGTAAAAACTTCGCGCCACATCTGTGGTTTATAGCTATCCACAACCGCCCAAGGCAGGAGCCCTGCATCGACCATTTCAATGAGGTCCTCATCTTCCAATGCTTCGTCAATGGCTTCGATCCTAATGCCTGGCTTACCCTCGGCGACCAGTGCATTGCTCAGCAGTGCCACACTCTCTGCATAACTGCTGGATAAGCGAAGATAAACCGTCTTACCCGACAGGTCAGCCAGAGACGCAATGGGTGGCGCGCTGGGCCCCGTGACGAGAATTTCCTTTAGCGGTTTGCTAACTGGGATCGTGAAATCGATCTGCGTCTGGCGATCTTCTGTGATGGTGGTCCCGGCAATAACGATGTCGCCATAACCTGAGATCAAGGCGGGAAACAGCTGGTCTCTTGCAACAGGTATTACCGCTACCTGAACGGTGAGCAACCCGGTTTTATACGCTTCATTAACCACTGTTTGTAGCTTGTTGGCGTATTCTTGAACCACCCCTTTTGGGCCGTTTTCGAGGAAGTAACGCCCTGGGCCATAGACGGTCAGCACCCGGATGACTCGACGGTCGACCATGGCATCGAGGTCTCCCAGTTTTGGTTCGATGCTAAAACGAGCCAGGTTCCTGTCAGCAGTGACTGCTTTATCATCGTTGGTCGCTGGATTGGCCGTGCTGACTGGCGTCACCGTCTCGTTGACCACGGCCACCAACGGTAAGTCAGCGGGCTGTTCGATCACTTCCGCAGTGGTGCTCTCTCCGCAACCGACTAAGCACAATAGGCACACAAGACACGCCCCCCCGGCCACGCTGACTGCTGTATTGGATTTGGATCGGAACATAAGGGCCTCTTAACTACTCGCAGGTAGTGCGACGGGTTCGCCGCCGATGAGCCGGCGACGGTTTTACGATACTCGGCAGTCCAGCAGTAATTTACCAAAATGATGTCCCGACCGCATGTGCTCATGTGCGGCGAGCACGTCAGCCAGCGGAAAAGTACTGTCGATCACCGGCAAGATGTTGCCCGCCAGCACCTCGGGCCAGATGTGTTCGCGAATTGCCTGAAAGCACTCTGCTCGCGCTGCTGTGTCGAGTCGGCGAAGGGTGCTCCCTGTCAGCGTGAGTCGTTTCATGAAGAGCGTGGCAAGGTTGATCTCGCTTTGCATGCCTCTCATGACTCCAATACAGACAATGCGTCCATCAGGTGCGGCAAGCTCTAAATTGGCCTGCATGAGATCTCCGCCGGCAATATCTAAGATGACGTTGATTTGCTCAGCGTAGCCCGCCTCCTTGAATTGCTCGAGGAGATTAGCTTCGTTGTGATTTGCCACAAATTCTGCTCCCAACTTGGCTACGGCGGCGCACCGCTCCGGCGACCCGGCGGTGGAGAGGGCGTTAGCGCCCATTGCTCGAACCATTTGAATACCAAGCGACCCAATACCACTGCTACCGCCATGAATGAGTGCTGTTTCATTGCGGGCCAACATGCCTCGCTCGAAAACGTTGTACCAGACCGTTAACAACGCCTCTGGCAGGGCGGCGCCTTGTTCGCTTGAGAGTGCATCGGGCAGCAGTAAGCAGTGGTCTTCGCGCACGATAGCAGCGGAGGCGTAACCTCCTCCATGTGCTAATGCGCAGACGCGATCACCAATGCTGCAAGTGGTGACTTCTTCTCCAATGGCAACGACCTCGCCTGCGACCTCGAGTCCGGGTATGGGAGAGGCGTCGGCTGGGGGCGGGTAGAGTCCAAGGCGCTGCAGCAGATCTGCCCGATTCACGCCGGAATGATGCACGTTAATGAGGACTTCGTGTTTATCCGGTGTGGTGACGGTATCCGTCATCATGGCTGCAGTGTCAGGCGTTGTGAATTCTATAAAGTGTCGTTGCATCGCTAGGACCTTGTTTTATTGTAGTCCGAGAGGACTGTTACCGATTACTAGAGGCGGATAGACTAACCTGTTAAGCGACGGACTGGGAGGTACTGCTATGTTGCGATCGATGCCGGTAAGACGGTTCAAGCGCGGGTTCATACTGGCACTCATCAAGCTGCTGGTGGGTAATAAAGCCAGTGGCCTTCACTTATCCTATGTGGGGGCGGGTGCGGCAAAACAGTTGTGCCAACGCGTTGCTGATATTGGGCACACCAATGTGTTGGTGGTCACAGATAAAGCCCTCAAAGAGCTGGGCTTGGCTGAGCAAGCGCTGCTGGGTTTGAGTGAAGCAGGGGTGAGCCTGCACTGGTATGCCGGTGTTGAGCCGGACCCAACTTTTACCCACGTCACGGAGGGAGCCCAAATACTGCGTGCAGCGGGCTGCACGGCGATTGTTGCAGTGGGAGGAGGCTCCTCGATGGATGCTGCGAAAATTATTGCCTGCACTCGCTCTAGTGACGCGTCACCGGATCAATGGGTTGGCCTCAACAAGGTCCCTGACGATATTTTACCGGTTTACGCCATACCCACGACGTCTGGCACAGGCAGCGAAGCGACGATGGGTGCGGTAATCAAAGATCCTGTCGAGCGCGTTAAGATGATTATTGCTGCCGATGGCCTCTTGCCACAGGCCGTTGCATTGGATCCTGAGCTATTGCTGGGGATGCCTCCCGCGGTGACGGCGGCGACGGGGATCGATGCGTTGACCCACGGTATTGAGGCTTATATCTGTGTTTGGGATCGAGGGACTCGAAAAGAGAATGCGCGTCTTGCTGTGCAGGGCGTTTTTCAGTGGCTGCCGAAGGCAATGGCAGAGCCAGATAACCGAGAGGCTCGCCTCGGCATGGCGCTCGCCGCCTATCATGCCGGCGTGGCGATTAATCAGGTCAGCGTGGGTAATGTTCATGCGATTGCACATCAACTGGGTGCTCGTTATGGGATCCCCCATGGGCAGGCTAACGCACTGGCATTACCGCCTGTTCTCAAAGCTTGCGTGGCAGAGGCAGAAAGCGCGCTCGCCGAGCTCGCGGTGGTGACAGATGTTTCGGATGCCGCTTCACCGGCAGCAAGAGCGCAGGCGTTTATTGAGGCCGTATCTCAGTTGATTGCCGACGTGGGCATTGCGGAATCCGACGCGCGTATACAGCCTGCTGATTGGACGTTGCTGACTCACCAAGCGATGGATGAAAGTGATGGCTATGTATCACCTCGGTTGCTGACCAAGGCCGAAATACTGGGTGTTTTGGAGCACATTACCGCTCGCTGATGGCTTCGATCCAAGTTTTTGTGATCGCCATGAAACGCTCGTGGCCTGGAGTGGGCCCTTCTGAGCAGGGGAACCCATGGGCTTCTCGATCAAAATGCTCGTGCTGTACGGTGACGTTGGCCCGCTGAAGCGTGTTGGCGAGACGCCTGCCGTCGTCTCGCAAGGGATCTTTCTCGGCAGTGATTAAAAGGGACCGAGGAAACCCGGCCAATGTTGTCCGGCGTCCCGGAAACATCAGCTCAACCCTTGGGTCTGCAGGCGCAAGACCATCGAGGTAAGTATCGGTGAACCAGCGCATAATCGAGGTCGTGAGTGGTCCGCTTTTAGCATGCTCGGTATAGGAGCGCATGGCCGCATGGTAGTGCTGAATGGCGGGGTACATCATGAGGCAGCCTCTCAAGCGAGGCTCATCGGGTAGTCTTGCCGCGGTCGCCAGCGTGAGATTACCGCCCGCACTGTCTCCAGCAATAACGACCTCACCATTGTTGGGGGCTAGCGCATTGAGGTTATCGATGATCCACCTTGAGGCGGCCAATGCGTCGTTATGCGCGGCAGGAAAAGGATGCTCAGGGGCGAGCCGGTAGTCCACGGACATCACTGTGCACTGTGTCTGGTCGGCAAGATGCAAACAAAATGGATGATGGGTATCGAGGTCGCCGATCGTCCAGCCGCCACCATGGAAATAGATAATCAGTGGTCGCTCTAGAGAGCCATGGTACATGCGGGTCGCCAAGCTGTATTCGTCAAACGCCAGCTGTAAAACACTGGTTTTAACCTCTGGAAGCGGCGTGTCTTCCCACGCCAGCCGGTTCATGCGGCGGTAATACCAGCGAAAGCACAGCGTTTTGAGTTTATTGAGAAGTGCTGTCACAAAACATTACTCAGCGTCGATATACCGTGCGTCAGGATCCGATTGGTATTCATAGCGGCCGTCGTCGTTAAGCCGACGACTGATATTACCGCGATGCCATAGATAGTTAAGATGTGCGACGGTTTCACCAGTTGCCATTTGTAGTTCTCCGTCTTGTATTTCTCGGCCAAACAGACAGGTAAAGCAATGTGGCAGTATCTTAGGTTCCATAAGTAAGTCATAAAGCTTTGCCAGAGCGAGTCGATGACTATCGATAATCTGATTCAGCCGCACGCGCACACCGGTGAAGGGCGCTTGGTGTGCGGGGAGGACGAGCAGGTCCTCCGGCAACATGCTAAGGAGCCGTGTGCTGGAGGCTAACCAGGCCTCCAAAGGGTTACCGTCAGGCTGCGTCGGAAAAACCGACACGTTGGGCGTGATGCGGGGCAGGATTTGGTCGCCTGCGATGACCAGCTGCAGTGCTGGACAGTAAAGGCACGCATGCTCTGGTGAATGGCCTTCACCTACAACGATTTGCCAATAGCGACCCCCAATGGCCAACGTTTGCCGATCGGTGAGTCGCTGATAGTTGTGAGGAAGCGGTGTCGTAAACTGTCCGAAACCACCAAAGCGCTCCCTGTAATTGTCGAGTTGATTCGTTGAAAAGCCCGCTCGGTGATAGAACGAAATGGCGGCGGGTGGTGCCTGTTCTCCGGTGTACCCCATAATCAGGCTGCCGGTCAGGAACTCGGCCTGCGTCATATAGAGGTCGCAAGCAAAACGCTCACATAACCATCCGGCTAGGCCAATATGGTCAGGATGCATATGCGTACAGATCACGCGCTTGACGGGTTTGCCGCCCATAAAGCCATCAAATAACGACTCCCATTGCGCCTTCGCGGTCTCTAAGTTCAGACAGGTGTCAACGATCGTCCATCCATCGCCATCTTCTAGCAGCCATAGGTTGATATGGTTGAGTGGTCCCGGCATGGTAAATCGAAGCCACCAGACGCCCGGAGCCACCTGGAAAGGGGTCTCCTCGGGATGGTCCAGTCGACCCCAAGTATAGGTGAGGCCACGATACTGTTCTTCAACACGTTTCAGAGTCATTGATCCTGTATTACCTCAAGCAGAATTGTGCGCGTCAGCGCCCGCGCTGTCTACTCATGCTCTCCCCATAGGGTTACAGACAAGGACAGTCCTCCAATGTGATACTGATTCCTGATCAGCCCTAGTGGAGCAGCCTGGCAAATGACGCCGCTCAATCGCGGGCCAAATTTTTAGCACTGAATCTGGAGCATCTTCGATGTCAGCAAAGCTCGATACGAAAGCGCTTAAGCAATTAGACCAAGCGCACCACCTGCATCCCTTCACTGATTTTGCCGATTACGCCCGACATGGGGGGCGTATCGTGAGCCGGGCTGAGCACATTTATATTTTCGACTCTGATGGCAATAAAATTCAGGATGGTATGTCGGGACTGTGGTGCTGCAACTTGGGATATTCTCAAGAGCGCATTAAAACTGCGGTTGCCGACCAGCTCGCTGAATTACCGTTTTATAATAATTTTTTCAGGTGCTCCAATCAGCCTGCTACGGAGTTGGCGGCGCGGCTCTGCGAGGTAACGCCAGACCACTTTCAACGCGTGTTTTTTACGAACTCAGGATCGGAAGCCAACGACACTCAAATTAAATTTGTCCATCGGTATTTTGATCTGTTGGGCAAGCCGGAAAAGAAGCTCATTATTAGCCGCCACAATGCCTATCACGGCAGCACCATTGGCGCGTCCTCGCTGGGCGGCATGTCTGCGATGCATCAGCAGACGATGGGCCTCGACTATATCCATCACATACAGCAGCCGCATTGGTTTGAGGAGGGCGCTGATCTTGATCCTGAAGAGTTTGGTGTTCTCGCGGCAAAAGCCTTAGAGACCGCGATTGATGAGCTCGGTGAGGACAAGGTTGCCGCCTTTATCGCAGAGCCTGTTCAAGGAGCCGGTGGCGTGATTGTGCCGCCGGAATCTTATTGGCCAGAGGTAAAACGCATTTTAGATGAGCGCGACATATTGCTGATTTCAGATGAGGTGATCTGTGGTTTCGGGCGCACTGGCCGTTGGTTTGGCTTTGAAACTTATGGGGTAGAGCCGGATCTCGTGACCTTCGCGAAAGCGGTCACTAACGGGTACATGCCGCTTGGAGGCTGCCTCATCAGCGACAAGATTGCTGACGTGCTGTTGTCAGGCGGCGGTGAATTCGCTCACGGTTTGACGTATTCCGGGCATCCAGCGTCTTGCGCGGCGGGATTGGCGACCCTAGATATTCTCGAGGAGACGCAAATTATTGAGCGGGGTGTGGTTGAGCTGGCACCCTACTTTGCCAGTCGACTGATGGAGTTGGTTGATCACCCGATCGTAGGTCAGGTGCGAGTGAAAGGCTTATTCGCAGGCGTTGAACTGGTGCGTGACAAAGCCTCCAGAGAGCGATTAGCTCCTGCTTCTGCGGCCGCCGTGTTCTGCCGTGATACTGCGATCACACAGGGGCTTATGGTGCGGCAAACCGGCGATGCCATGATCATGGCACCACCGTTTGTCACCGAACGATCTGAGCTCGACTTTTTAATTGATCAGCTAGCGATTGCGCTGGATAAGACAGCTCAACATTATGGTGTGACGGCAATACCCGTTTGATCTGTCCCCGACAGTGCCTCGTAAAACCAGACCTATGAGATGGGTTGATAAAATTTGGTTTAACGCGCTGTGGTTCCAAGCGACTTGGTTCTGTTGTGTCATTGGCAGAGATTCGTGGGTTCCGATCGCGCTACTGTCAGTCGGGCTTCATTTTGTTTTGGTGAAGGATCGGTTGAACGAGTTGCGGTGTCTGTTCCCAGTCGCTTTGGTGGGCATCAGCGTCGATGTGCTGTTAACGCTAGCTGGCGTGTTTGTTTTTCCCGAGTATTGGCTTGTCCCCTTGTGGCTGGTTATTTTATGGTGGGTCTTCGCGGCGGCGCTCTACCGTAGTTTTGCCAAGATAGGACAATCTCCGTGGTTAGCCGCGCTGCTGGGCAGTATTGCGGTCCCTTTTAATTATCTTGTTGGCGCTGGATTGGGAGCGGTCTCATTGCCATTGGGTGAGATGGTGACCGCCGGTCTGCTGGCGTTGGTTTGGGCGGCGCTTTTGCCTGCACTTTATTGGATTTCTCACCGTATGAGGCCGACAGTATGACTGTGATAGCCCGCTCTGATCTTGCTGCAGCGATCATGCTGATAACACTATGGTTTGGCGTTGTGGTCCCAGCGCAGTCCGCTGAACCCGCTAGCTCCGTTGTCACTGAGACACCGGTGACAAAGCCCGATGCAGTGGCTCTCGAAGTGTGGCCCACCGTGGGGCAGGCCCGCCTTAAAATACTGTTTTGGAATGTGTACGACTCAGTTTTATCAACCCCGACTGGGACTTGGCAGGATAAAGGGCCTTACCAATTAGCGTTGACTTACTTGCGTGATATTCCGGCACAACAGTTGGTTGATGAAACCGAAAAGGCGTGGCGCGATCAGGGCCGCAGCCATCCCGACGAAAACCTGTGGCTGAAGAGCTTGTTGTTGCTATGGCCCGATGTGACCGAGGGCGACACGCTGGTGTTGGCGATCGACGCGGAGGGTAATAATGTTTTCTGGCTGAATAACCGCGTCATCGGCAGCATCGATCATCCCGATTTTGGTGCTTTTTTTGGCGGTATTTGGCTCGACGCAGATTCACCACGACCGGCATTGCGTGCCAAATTGGTAGGCCAAAAATAAGACGCTATTTATGGCCGCTGACTGTGGTACGAGAGCAGGGGATCTTCCTCGTGCGTTCCAGTATGGCAAGCGATGGCGTCGACAAATAAATAAAATAATTCCGCCTGAGAAGAAATGTCGAGCTTGGCATAGGCATGTTTGCGGTGCAGCTTGATGGTCTCGGTCGATATTTGAAGCTTTTCTGCAATCAGCCGTGTGCTGTTCCCCAGCAATACCAGCTCAATCACCTCTCGCTCGCGACGCGTGAGCACGGACGCGCCGAAAGCGCTGAGTGCGACGTGTAATCGCTGGCGCAAGCCGAACTGATCCGACGCGGGTGATGCTGCACTGTGCCAATGTCGACGAGTGAGTGCTTCTACGACAGGAAAAATCGCTTCTAACAAATTGATCTGTCGTTTCGAGAATAGGCGGCTACCTTCGGTCATACCAAACGCGAGGTTCACGACACCATCAGTCAGCTTGATGAGTAGCCCACATTCATCTTGAAAGCCACAGTCGCGATACCAGGTACGATAGTACTCACTCTCTTTGAACCCTGTCGGCGCCAGCTCATTCAGTTGAAACACACCAAACTGTCCATCGATCGTAGCGGCACGATAAAAAGGGTCCAATAAAAAGGGCCCTGTTACATAGCGATCGAGCGTTGTTTTGCCTCTGCGCTTGAGCGGGAGCGTGTATTCGATGGTTGGGGCGCCGGTATCTTGATAGCGAATCAGCGCCGTGTCATCTGCACCGACCCACTGCTGAATGCCCACGCTCAGGGCCTCAGCGAATCCCGGTTCGTTGAGGTGAGAGACCGCATCCGTGACGACATGGGAAAAAGTGGTTAGCGTTTCCATGTTTGAAGCTTAGCCCCATTGTGCCGGTTGTCCCAGTATGCTCTGGCCGCCACCTTTGTTTGAGGCTTGACGCTAGAGTGCGCCCGCCTCAATGTGCCCCCAAGACGCAAAGAGGCAGCAGCCATGACCGCCACGCATTTAATTTTGCATCAATACGATATTTCCCCGTTTTCTCAGAAAGCGCAAAAAATGATGGGGCTGAAAGGACTCGCTTGGCACAGCATTGAAATGCCACTCATTGCGCCCAAGCCTGATGTGGAGGCCCTAACCGGGGGGTATCGTGGGACGCCGGTATTGCAATGTGGCGCCGATATCTACGTTGATAATTGGATGATTGCCCGCGCGTTAGATCACTTTGATCCAACGTTACCTCGTCTCAATCGGCAGGGCGCATTGCAGGCGGCCGGCGGCTACGCGTGGAGTGAACGGTTCTTTATGCCGCTGCTGCAGACGGCATTCGCGACTTATAAGGACCAGTGGGATGATGACTTTCGTGCTGATCGCCAGCAGGTGTTTCCCGATGTTGATTTCAATACCTTAGCGGTTGTTGATCCAGAGCGCCGAAGCCAGGTGCGCGCTTTTGTGAGTGCGATTGCGGCACAGCTAACGAGCAGCAGTGATTTTTTAAATGGTGACTACCCTGATGGCTGGGATGTTCATGTTTGGGGCATGTGTTGGATGATTCATAGCGCCCTGCCGGATCTGATTCCTGTTGTGAATGCATTCCCGGCTGTGGCGAATTGGTATCAGCAGATGTCCGATTTGGGTGTGGGGGAACGAGCAGATGTCACGATTGAGCTGGCGTGGAGTCAGCTGAAGCAGAGTCAAAAGGCGCCCTTGCCTGATACGCCGGTCGATGAGCCCCTTCGGGATTGGCTCGGTCAGCAGGTGGTGGTGGGGACAGGATCTGCCGATCGTGGCGCGTCCGCAGGCAGATTGTTGGCAGTTGATGGGGAGCAAGTCGTGATCGCCAGCGAGCCACGCCAAGGGGTTAGCGCGCAGGTGTGGTTTCCGAGATTCGGTTACGCGCTCAATTTAGCTACTCAGTTGTCACAATAAAGGGATAACAAAGGGAGGTGGACTAACTGACTTCTACCAGGTCTAGAGTGGACTGATAGAGGGGCTCCGCTCCCGTATCACCCACGATAAAGACGTTTTCCATATGGGATGGACCGAGCCTGCTGCCAAAGTACAAACAGTCGATACTGATCACCATCCCAGGCTGAACGACGAAACCCTCCTTCGCACCGTGCAAGCCGGTGCCCGGATACCGCACCGGGCT
>ENA-ORDA01001620-ORDA01001620.1-marine-metagenome-genome-assembly--contig:-NODE-1620-length-18583-cov-3.653085_pt1 | contig 18583 bp, 23 predicted proteins | sample MGYA00237778_ERZ508506 | MGnify/ENA primary metagenome ERZ508506 (study PRJEB26177, sample SAMN06267891) | marine metagenome | isolation source: Monterey Bay, California, USA | place: Pacific... | reverse complement strand
TTACAAGTATTTTAGGTGTTACAGCATCTGATGCTACAACAGATCAACTTACTGTAACAACATTAACAGGAAACACAACGCCTCTAGTAAACTCACCTATTGTATTTACTGGTGGGAACATATCAGTGTCTGGGCTAGATGTAAATAGTCCATACTATATTAAAAGTGTTCCAAGTTCTACATCGATTACATTAAGTCAAAGTAGAACAAATGGCATAGCAGATGAAGTAGTAAACTTAACTACAGCAACTTTTTCTGGTGTCACTGCTGATGTATATGTTGGTGACAACATTTGGAAACGGGTACAATTAGATTCATTCTAAGGAGAGTTGTTATGATGGAACATCCTTTTATCGATAAAGCAGACTTATCTGAAAAGACCCTAGAAGAGTGCCAAGAAACATTATCGAGTCTAACAACTAAAATAAACTTTGCTTATAATACAGGCAATCAACCATTAGTCAATCAATTACAAATGGTAATCGCTAGTTATAGAGCAGAAACAAACAAAAAATTAAGTGCCTTGTTTGATAAAGAAGGCATTGATAGTGCTATTAATATTAAAGGGGATAGTAAAAAGTGAGTAGCCGCATTGAAAAGGATTTTGTATTTGATGCATGTATTCATTTTGAAAATCATTTTTTAATTAATTCATATAACGTAGAAATCTCATTCTTAATAGAAACTTCTGATATAGTAGAACAAAACACTGCCATAGATAGAGTAGGATACTTTATCTACAATTGTATCAATCATTCACTCTTTATACAAGATAACGAAAAAGAAGCAATTGGCAAATACAAAGACGCAGGCCTTAAGGTAATCGAAACTCCAGAGGCTCCATTTGATCAAATACTCTCTATGCTTTTACTAGTAAAATTAAACACTATCTCAGAGGGTAGACTCAAAATAACAGACTTAACATTAGGATCAACATTCAGTGATGGCATAAGATTCTGTATGGTATCCGAAATTGCAGAAGATGTTGTCAATACAACCGATCACAATCTTTGGTGGAATCAAGTTAGCATATGTACAAAGAATGGTGTCACACAACAAGACACAAGTGATAGTAACATACTAAAGTTGTTCGAAGATGAAGGCTGGGCAGAAGCAGGCTTATCTTGGCAACCCAAACAAAAAAAGAAATAACTTACCCTAATCCATTGACTTTCGTCAGAATTCATGTATAATAACGTAATGATTAAGAATAATTATGGTCAGCCTGTGTACACTGAGGAAAATCTATTTGATTTCTATATGCGTACTCCTGACTTAACATTAAAGAATACACTTACTGATTCTAAGATTACTATTGACGAAAGCCTAGAGTTAAACAATGTTCCTGAGTTGATCGAAGAGACATTAAACACTTTATCAGTGGAAGAATTTGATGAAAACAATCGTATAAATTGGTTCATGCCTGAAGAGTATAAAGAATTCGATATTGCAAAGTTCGTGCTAGATCAATGTACACATGAAGAAGAATTACAACGAGCAGGCAAAGAGTTATTGATCTTTGAAAAGAAAGGACTCTTTACATTGTTACAGTATATGAAGTATCTTGTAGACTTAATGCGAGAAAACAATATAGTATGGGGAGTAGGTAGAGGATCAAGTGTATCAAGTTTTGTTTTGTTTTTGATCGGTATTCACCGTATAAATAGTTTATATTACGACTTAGATGTCGAAGAATTTTTAAAATAGGAGAACATTATGGCAACACGTAAAACAGCAATGGGAAAGAGCATTGATATGGCAGGACTTATTGCTCGTAATGAGAAGACACGTGCAGTAGGTAACAAGAGTGTAAATGCCAGAGGAGATTTAATTGATCAACAAGGCAGAGTTGTTGAGGCAGTTACAGAAAGAGTATCAGACTCTTATCAAAGTACTGTAGGAAGTTCAGGCGCAATTGAAGGTGTATCACAATCAGTAAATCCTAACGCTCCTTTGTCTCCTAAACAAAAGAGAGAACTTGAAGCATTGAAGTCAGGTCCTATTGAAGAAAAAGAAACTGTTCATCCTTTGATAGAAGAAGTAAGAAAACAAGATCAAGTGCAAGAAAGTGTCGCAGAAATAGAACCTGTGCCGCAAGAAAGTGTAAAATCTTTAGAGGTTCCAAATTTTGAAGATACTGAAGCAATCGAAGATGTGTTTGCTGATTTATTATCACCAGTGGTAGAAGAAGAATTGACTACTGAAGAAAAAGAATTACTTGAAGAAGAAGAAGACTTTGACATCGAAGCAATCAAAGCGGCTTGTTTAGAAAATACAATATCAACTCCAGAGGATGAAAAATAAATGGCGATCGGACTTAAATCTAATATTAATGCAATTAAAATTGATGGGAAACTTAGAGCAATCGCTGATAAGGTTCTAGTACATAATATGCACTTTGGTGGTCAAACACTTGCAAGTGGCATTATTCTTAGAGATGATGATAAAAAATCAGAAGGCATTAAGCCAAGATGGGCACAAGTTTATTCAATTGGACCTCGTGCAAAATTAGATGTAAAAGTAGGACAATGGGTTCTTGTTGGTCATGGACGTTGGACACGTGGTGTCAACATCGAAGATGCTAATGGTCCACAAACAATCAGAGCAGTTGATCCTAAAGACTGTATGCTAGTAAGTGACGAACGACAAGACAATATGGCATACGGAGATAAAGAAGGCGCATAGTTACCCTTTTCTGTTTACATCACACGATATTAGCAGTATAATACACACACACGAAAGAGGTATGAATGAAGAATCAGTTATGGGTTGAAAAGTATCGTCCTAATACAGTCGATGGATATGTATTCACAGATGATAATCAAAAGAATCAAGTAGAAGGTTGGATCAGTGAAGGGAGTTTCCCTCATTTATTGATGTCAGGTGATCCTGGCACAGGTAAAACAACACTAGCAAAATTGTTAATCAATGAGTTAGGTGTTGAAGAATATGACGTACTAACTATTAATGCATCACGTGAAAATGGTATTGACATGTTACGTGAAAAGATTAATGGCTTTGTGCAGACTATGCCGTTCGGCAAGTTCAAAGTTGTGCTATTAGACGAGGCTGATTATTTAACTCAACCCTCGCAGGCCGCTTTAAGAAATGATATGGAGTCATACCACACTACTGTAAGATACATTCTTACGTGTAACTATGCCCATAAGATCATTCCTGCACTAAAATCTCGTTGCCATGAATTTCATATCGCAAAGCCAGATATGACAGAATTTACAGCACGTGGAGCAACTGTATTAGTCACAGAAAACGTTGAGTTTGAACTAGATGTATTAGATACATATGTTCGTGCAACGTATCCTGACTTACGTAAGTGTCTTAATCAACTGCAAGTAAACACCGTCTCAGGCGCCCTGAATGCCCCTCAGACTGCTGGACAGAGCGAAGATGACATCTTAATCGAAGCAACTACCCTCTTTAAAGCGGGTAAAATTATCGATGCAAGACAGCAATTAATGCAATATATCGCACTGTATCCTACTCGTATCGAAGATACATATCGTTGGATGTATGAGAACTTAGACTTGTTTGGAGCAAGTAATGAAGAACGTGATGCAAATATCATCATTATCAGAAATGGTCTAGCAAACTTGCCTATGGTTGGTATCCCTGAGATATCACTAGCGGCAACTTTAGTTGAGTTGACTTCTTAAGGGTATAAATAATTGTATGAGATATTTAATGATACAATACATTCGCAAACCAAATGGTCAGATTGATGAGCATGTACAGGTTAAGAAGAAACTAAAGAAATCTGACCAGAATACAAGAAATGTAATCCTGGACTATTCAGATAGAAGCATCAACAAATGTGTGATCGAGGGCAAGAACCATGACACTACATTTGAGATAATGAGTGACTATTACAAGGGAATCTACCCTACACTCATTGAGCAACTAGAAAAAGAAGCACCAATCGAAAAGAAATCTAAAAAATAATCTGTCAAACCCTTGACATTGACTATAAAAGTCAGTATAATACATGTATATTAACAAAATACGGAGTATTTTATGACTATTGGTAACCCTGCATTTACATCAAAGAACAACCCTTTTGATCCTAAAGCAGAAATTAATGTTGAATTAGGTATACACGAAACCTTTTTAGAACTAGCAGAACAATCAATTCACATGATTGGTATCAGTGATGCACAACTAAAAGTGTTGAGAGCAGAGTACAAAAAAAGCAAGAAAAACTTCCTTAATGGTTATCCATATACTGTAGAGTTTATTAAAAGATCAAACTTGAGCAGAAAGCGTCCACATCAAAGAGCCGCAGTTATAGAAGCACAAGAGAAAATGCTTTATAACTGGAATCATAATCTGAACACTCCTGTTTATGTTAATGTAGACAAAGAGGGAAACAACAATGTTATGGAAGGACAGCAACATACAACTGTTGATTCTATACTAGGTGATCCTGATGATATGGTATATTGTATTGTTTATAGAGACATGCCAGATCACTTTGAAGAAGAATTCTTTTTAAACTTCAACTGTGATGCTCGTACAGGTATAACTGACTACGATCACATTCGTATGATGATTTTCATCGAAAGAAAGACTCCAACAGGTAATTCTCACTATGAAGAACTAGAAAAGAAACAAGGACTGTTTGAACAATTTAATTGCAGATACTTAGAAAACAAAAACAACAACAATGATATTGCATGTGCTACATCACACAGTAGCATTTGGAAAGTAAAACACAACACATTAAAAGAAATGCTAAAGTTCATCAGCAATGATGATAAACTTAGAAAGAACCCAATGATTCAAGTTACTTGGGGATTCTGGGAACTAATGGCAGAGTGTGGTTGGTTACGTAACGAAGACGTACAAAACGGTTGGAGAGACTTAGTATTAGACATGACAGGTCAACAACATGTTAAGTCTGAATTGACACAAATGTTAAAAGAAAACGAACGTAATTGGTCTCCGATAAAAGGTCCTAAACTTCTAATGCAAATAATGAAGGAAAGAGGAGTTGAGATTGATATGGACATTGTGTGTAATGATAACGGTAGTCTTATGAGAGAACTTGAACTAGAAGTTAAGACAAGTGAAACTGCTCAAAACTACGTGAACATGGCACAAGACAATGAAGTATAAGTCTAATTATTTACTCTATGTACTCGACACAGGTGAAAACTTTAAAGTTGGTATTGTTGAAAACCGTGCGAATCTAAATAAAAGATTCAATAGTTTATACAAGCAGTTAGCAAAACCAACTGAAGAAGCACGTGCTAAAATAAAGTTTGCAAGAGTATATGAGGGAGCAGTTGATAGACATATTAAAACTTGTGAGGAAAACCTCTTAAAGAAAGAGTTGTTTGAACACAGACTACCTCAAGCAAATCCTAAGGGACAGCCTACTGAGTATTTTGATTCACACATAACTTTAGATATGATTGTCGAAGCCATTGACAAACAAGATTTATGTAAATTAAACCTACTGTATACGGACTATATACCCGAATACGAAAATTGAGTGAAAGGGTCGCAATGACCCTTTCGTGGTTGACTTGGACCTATGAAATTATTGATACATCTTTAGTACGTGTTCAATAATCTTGTGTCTCCGTATGTCTGTTGTAGTGAATTCACATGCCGCCATTCCTGGCACTTGGAATTTTTCAATACGATTTTTTAAATCAAGTAAGCCATTCTTAGGAGTTACACGGTCAGTCTGTTCGACATCACCGTTGATTACTATTTTGGACCCATTGCTAATTCTAGTCAACAACATCTTTATTTGACTTGGTGTAGCATTTTGAGCCTCATCTAATATAATCCAACTATTTTTGAAGTTCCTACCGCGACAGAATGCTAGTGGCGTAATCTCAATGATTTGCTCTTTTAACATATATTCTATTTCTGTTTGACCATAATAATCTCTAATTATATCGAACAATGGGCGTACCCAAGGTTCCATTTTAGCATTGAGATCACCAGGCAAGAAACCATGCTGTTCATCATCTACTGTTACTGCTGGTCTAGTAAGCAATATTTTCTCACATGATCCTGACCTTAACGCACGAATTGCCGCCAACATTGCTAGGTACGTTTTACCTGTACCAGCTGGTCCACTCACCATTACGATGTCAGTTTCAGGGTCATTGAGTGCAATGATATATTTTTCCTGATTTATACTCTGAGGTATTAACTCGATGGGTCTTCTGGATTTTTGTCTACGTTGGTTTTTAAACTCTATGGTTTTAGTATCGTTCATATAGAACGTTGGCTCGTCTGAGTGATGATGTTTATTTGGTGTGTATGTGTCATGTTTTCTTCTTAATGCTCCGGTTTTACGTTTGCTCAAAGTTGTATCTCCTGTTATATGTAACACTTAAATAACTATTGAAGAATCATTGTTCTTCATTAATACTTAGTAACGGGCAATTGCGTCAACTATGGTATGTTGAAAATCTCTGTTTGTTGATAAATACTAGGTTACTCAAACAATTTCTAAAGTTTCTCATTCAATCCCTAAGAGATAAATACTAATATGGACTTAGCAAACAAAGCGGCAAATGCATTCTTTAAAGACATTGACTTTATTAGTATTGTAGATACCATTAAAAATATCTACATGTCTGATGGTGCGATGAATACACTATTGGATTTTGAACGAGTATTAGACGAAGCAGATGTTTATGCTTTCAGAAACTGGATCAACGGAGAGTTAGTACAAGGACCCGAGATAGGTCGTTATTCATGTACTTGTACCTTTATGTGGCCTTATAAATTAATGCCAGATCCAACAGCAACAATTAGACTTGCTAACGTTGGTTGCAACGTTAAGATGCTAAAGTCTCAATTAGAGGTTCCAATCGCTGTAACATCTTATGAAGACTTTCAATCTGGATCACGTTATCCAAAGATGAAAGAAAGGCAAGTTTGGTTTATGCAAATTGAGATTCCTTTTGAACTAATGGATGATATTAAAGAAGGTTCCATTGATCTTGCCGATCAAACTATTGACCTTTCTGAGATTGAAGATGCATACGATTCTGATTTAGAACAAATTGATGCAGGTGAAGGCGAGACAGATGAAATGAACATGGCGACAGATGAAATGTCACCAGATGAAATGGCAGGTACAATGTAATGACAATGATAACTGAAGGTTTAAATTACCTAGACTTAGAAAATCAAATGCTACCTCGTTTTACAATAGACGAGTATGCGGCAAAGATGGGCGATGATGATGAGGTTGTTACTGTAACATTCACAGTTAAATCAGAGTTAGCCGCAAATGATTTAGTATCTTGGTTTGAAAGAGGCTACAACTTTGTGTTAGATGCAAGTATTAGTGAAGGCGAACTTGAGCCTGGTAAGCATTTAGTCTTTGTTGAAATGGATAGACGTTCATGGTCAGGTAAGGCTATCTTTAGTTTAATTAAAGACCTACAAACACTAACTGGAATTGCACCCAAAGACTGGACTATGGAAATCGATGGTGATGAGTTCCCATGCGAAGAAAACCTATTATCAGACAAAATGATTTTAAACCCAGGTAAGTACAGAGATGAAGTTGAAGAAGTCGAAACAGACGTTGATGTCGAATTAAACGAATATAGACTTAGAGCAGGATTAGAACATCAATCAACTAAACTAGAAAACAAAGACACATACATTAAAGATATTCAGGCCGCCGCTGGCATTTAATTCTAAAACGGTGAAACTCATACTTGATTTTGCCATCATTCCCTGATATAATACAGCATGGATTACTATGAAACTTTAGGTGTTAATCACACTACCGATGCAAAAGGCATTAAAAATGCATATCGTAAACTTGCATCAAAACATCACCCTGACAAGGGAGGTAATGCAGAACAATTCAAAAAAGTACAAGAAGCATATGATGTTTTAGGTGATCCTCAAAAGAAACACGAATACGATAATCCAAATCCATATAGTCAATTTACAAGTCAAGGTCAGCCATTTGACATCAATGATATCTTTGGTGGTGGCAGTCCATTTGGTGACATCTTTGGTCAACGTAGACCACAACAACCTAGACAACAAATGTACAGAACTACGATACAGGTATCGTTAAAACAAGCCTATACTGGTTCTGATCAAGCACTTGAGATGAACACACCACAGGGCAAGAAAGTAATTACTATAAAAATTCCCAAGGGTGTACAAACAGGACAGCAAATGCGAATTGAAAATGCTATTCCTGGTGGCGTGTTAGTGGTTGACTTTTTTGTACAACAAGACTTTAACTATGATGTACGAGGACATAATCTATTTTGTGTTCATTCTGTATCAGTACTAGATTTAATCGTTGGAACAACATTTACTTTTAAGACAATATCAGACAAACTATTAAAAGTTAAGATACAACAAGGCACACAACCAGATCAGCAAATAAAACTTTCTGGTCATGGAATGCCAATACCAAGATCAAATAGGTATGGTGACCAAATTATATTGCTAAAGCCACTCATACCTGCTACAATAGAAAAAGAAATCGTAGATGCAATAATAAAGTATAAAGATATACAGGACTTAAAAAGTAATAAATAATTATTAGAGGAGATTATATTGACACCATCACCAGAAATTGAAAACATCATCGAAAGGGCTATTGAATCAGCAAGTAGCCGTAACCATGAATATGTAACGATAGAGCATTTATTACTATCATTAATCACGCACAAGCCATTCAAAGTTTGTTTGGCAGGAATGCAGGTTGATGTAGATTTAATGATTAGCGAAGTTGAAGCATATTTGAATGGCTTACATGCTATCGAATCAGATACTCCTAATTGCACACCGAGAAAAACGAACTCTTTAGAACGTGTAATGAATCGTGGTGTTACGCAAGTATTGTTTACTGGACGTAAAACAGTTACTACTGTAGATGTATATCTATCTATTGCTACTGAAGGCAATACACATGCACACTACTTCTTATTAAAGTATGGTGTTATCAAATCAAACTTTGTCGATCATTGGCAGAGAACATACAAAGGCGATTCTTACTCAAACGTATCTGAGTCACAAGCAGATGAGATACTAGACGAATACACAACCAATCTGACTCAGTTAGCAAGAGAAGATAAACTTGAGCCTGTTATTGGAAGAAGCAAAGAAATCGATGATATTGTTAATGTATTGGCAAAACGATTTAAGTCAAATGTATTGATGGTAGGAGATCCTGGCGTAGGTAAAACTGCTATTGCAGAAGGCATATCATCAGCAATTGTCAACAAAGAAGTACCAGAGTTCTTAGAAGGACATGAAGTCTATTCATTAGAGATTGGTAGTTTACTTGCTGGATCAAAGTATCGTGGTGAGTTTGAAGAAAAAGTTAAAGAAGTCATTATGGCTTTAGAAGTTAAAAAGAATGCAATTCTATTCATTGATGAAGCACATACAATGGGTGGGGCAGGGTCAACATCAAATGGTTCAGTTGATTTTGCAAACATGATTAAGCCTGCTATTACTAAAGGCACACTTAAAGTTATTGCATCAACAACATGGGAAGAATACTATGAGTCGTTTGAGAAAGACAGAGCCCTCATGCGTAGATTCTATCGTGTTTCGATTGATGAACCAAGTGCAGATACAACAGTAAGAATTTTACGTGGATTATCAGAAAGATTAAATGACTTCCATGAAGTCAATATCACAGAAGAAGCCATTGAAGCAAGTGTTGAAATGGCTGGTCGATATATACATGACAGAAAGAATCCTGATAAGTCAATTGATTTACTTGATGCCGCATGTGCAAAGCAACGTGTAGCAGAGAACAAAGGCGCAGATATAACTAAGTCTTTAATCTTTGATCAAGTAGAGAAGTTCACAGGCGTCCCTGCTGATAAACTTAAAGGGGACAATGTAGATCGTATTACTAACTTAGATGTTAATGTCAAAAGTAAGTTGTATGGTCAAGATGATGTAGTTGATAACGTAATCGAAAGAGTTTATGTATCGTTTGCAGGAATCGGTAACGAGACTAAACCTATCGCAAGTTTCTTATTTTTAGGCCCAACAGGCACGGGAAAAACAGAATTGGCTAAATTGCTGTCTAGTAACTTAGATATGCCACTGCTCAAATACGATATGTCCGAGTATTCAGAGAAGCACAGTGTAAGCAGTTTGATAGGACCACCCCCTGGCTATGTAGGCTTTAGTGATTCACAAGTACAAGGCGGACGTTTGATATCAGACTTAAGTAAACAACCACATTCAATCTTATTGTTTGATGAAGTTGAGAAAGCACACCCTGATATCTTTAATATTTTCTTACAGATGTTAGACGAAGGTACAGTTACTGGATCTAATGGTAAGCAAGTATCAATGAAGAACTGTTTAATCATTCTCACATCTAACTTAGGTAGTGCAGATGGTGACAGAAACAATATCGGCTTTGGTGATCAGGATAAGGTTGGTGAAGACGATAAAGCAATGAAGAACTTCTTCAAGCCTGAGTTTAGAAATAGACTTGATATGGTTTGTAAGTTTGGTAAACTTGATACACTATCTATCAAAAAGATTGTTATCAAATTTGTTGCTGACCTTCAGAAAGCACTTATCGAAAAGCATAACATCAGTCTAAACTTTGATGAGAGTGCAATCGATCATTTAGCAGAAGTAGGATATGATTCTAAACTAGGAGCAAGACCACTAGCAAGAAAAATCGATGAACTTGTAAGAGTGCCTTTGAGTAAAAAGATTTTGTTTGAACAAATTAAAGATGCCAATGTCATGTGTCTAATTGACGATGATACTAAAGACATTGCATTTGCTTCAACGAAAAAACAAACTGCTCAGGTAGGTGACGATGGTATTATTGAAGTAGAGGGTCCAGAGTTACCATAATCTTAACTACAGACTATATAAGCATAAATACTCTTATAACACGGAGATAATTATGGCTAAGATAGTCGAAGATATGGTAGCAATCAAACTAAGCAAAATTGCAAAAGATGATGCACCAGAAGGTCAATCAATCATAACTGATGAAATTGCTTCTCAGTTAGAAGCAGTTGCACAAGAGTTAGTTGGTGAAGCAGTTATAGTAGAACTAGTAAGGGGATAATAATGTCACAGTCAACAATTCTTACATTATTACCCCAAACTACATACAATAACGATGGCACCGCTCAGCCATATGATGTAGTAGGTAATTCTGTACAAGGTGCATCTTATTACTTAGGTAATCAAGACCTACAAACTTTATCATACAATTTTTCAGAAGTGACAGGCAATCTAGTTATTGAAGCCGCACTTTCCAATCCTCCCTCTGAAGATGATTGGTTTAGAATCTGGGAAACATCAGCAAACAATACCTCAAACATTAATTCAAATACAAGTTCTTATACGAATTTAACAGGAAACTTTGTATTTTTAAGAGCAAAAATTAATGACTTTCAAAACGGTACTGTACAATACGTAAAAGTAAGTTACTAATATGGCAAATATTGTTATTATGCCTGGTGGATTTCACCCATTTCATGCAGGGCACGCCGCACTTTATAATTCCATAAAACAAAAGTATGGTGAAGGTTCTGACATCTATGTGGCCGCTAGTAACAATCAAAAAGAAAGACCTTTCCCCTTTGAAATTAAAGAAAAATTAGCACAACTTTCAGGTGTACAACCAGGTGAGTTTGTGCAAGTTAAGTCTCCGTTTGTACCCAAAGAAATTACAGACAAATACGATCCAGACAAAGATACGATTGTTTTTGTACGAAGTGAAAAAGATCGCAATGAATATCCAAAGCCAGGCATGACAAAGAAAGACGGTTCACCGGGATACTTTCAACATATAGATACAGCACAAAGAGGTGCACAACCTTTTAGTAAAGTAGGTTACATGGATTATTTACCAGTTAAAGAATTTGCTGGCATTACTAGTGCTACACAAATCAGAGATACTTGGCCAAGTCTTAATGATGAACAACGAGAAGAATTTATAACTCACATCTATCCTAAACTAAAAGGTAATGATAAACTAATTAAAAATGTAGTTAAGTTATTAAGTAAAGGAATGTCTTTAAACGAAGGTTTAGCATACATCGATGATAAAGGAAACAGAGTAGATTATACAAGACCTGATTTGCCTACAGACATTGAAAATTTAGTAATCGATTGGTTTAATGACAGAGACAAATACACTAAAGCAACTCTAAAACAAAAAGGCTACACAGTAGACGTTGATGATAAAGTTAATAACATCGTTGTAGTAGATAAGAAAGGAAGAAAGTATACTGTGTCAGTAGATGATGCTATGGGTAAACTAATACAACAAGCATACCAAGAACCTATAAACGAAGCATTTGTTGACCCAGATCAATCAAAGCAATATTGGAACCACGATGCACAAAAGATAGGTGTTGGTGGACAGATAGAGTTTCCACTTACAGACAAACCAAACTTAAACGGTAGAAGACAAGGATTCAATGAAGGTGAAGAAAGAAGTATCATTAGAGATGCCGCAATTGATGCTTTAGTAAATGCTTTTGAAGGACATGCAGATGAATTTGAAAGTAGAGAAGCAATAGAAGCCAATATCTACAATGAGTTATCTAGTTTAGATGTTGAAGATATCGTAGACCCAGAAATGGATCATCATGGTCAACGCATGGGCAACTTTGCTAGTGGTAGAGTTATAGATGTTGTTGATAGCAGTAGTGTAATAGATGAAGTTTTACAACAACTAAACTACTTTGACACAGACGATGATAGAAATTATGTCAGTGAATCGTTAAACAAGATTCGTGGCATGATCAAAGAAACTACAGACGAACAAAAATCTAGGTCAGTTGACTTACATCGCAAACTGTTTGAACTCATGGAAGAAGAAAAGAACAACGTTGTGAAACTTAGAGGCTTCGGTAGAGAAGCAGACAAACCTATTCCGGACATCAACAAAGTTAGAGCAGAAAAAGAAAGAGAACAAGAACGTGAAAACAATCGTTATAGTGAACAAAGACAAAAGCAAGATAATTATCTAACAGCAATACAAGAAATCTTATTTGGGTTACACGAAGAATTTGCTGAGATGGAACAGTTAGGTTTAATGCCTATAGAACTAAAAGATGCGTTTAATAATACAACACAACTTATCGATTTTATCTCAGACTACAAAGATTCAGAAGATCAAAATAACTTTCCATTCACTGAAGAAATGCTTGATAAACTACATCTTAAGACTGTTCAACTCAAAGAATACTTTGGTGGTTGGAGAGATACATCAGCACCTAGAGTATTAAGAAAACAGACCCCTAGACTAGATATTAACTCGTTTTGGAACACAACTGATTTGTCCGAAACCGCTGATTATATCGAAGAAAAATAATTCCATCACTCTAACCTATAGTAAATAATAGTAGTTATATACAAGCAACTACATTTATTATGAGGAGTTATTAAACAATGCCAAGTCGCAAAAAACCCGTCCCTAAGAAGGCGTCAAAGAAAGTTACGAAGAAGCAAGAAGAGGCTAATATCCCGTTAGATCAACTGAAAGAAGCAGTTGAAGAAATCAACGATAATCCCCCTCCTGCACCCGATGCTGGACAAGTACAAGTTAACGTAGATTTTCTACGTACAACAAAAGTTCACATCGCAATGCCATGTTACGGTGGTATGTTGACAGAATCTACATTCATGTCATTCATTAAATGGGCAAACACTGCTCGACAGTTAAACATTGACTGGACACTTGAAACAATGGTCAATGAATCATTGATCAGTAGAGCAAGAAATACATTGACTGCTAAGTTCTTACATATGGAAGAAGCAACTCACTTAATGTTTATCGATGCAGATATTGGTTGGGAGCCATGGCACTTACTAGTGTTACTCAACAGAGACGTAGATGTTATTGGTGGACTATATCCAATGAAGACTATGCCGATCAAGTGGGTAGTAAACGGATTTGAAGGTGCTGAAGAAGGCCCAGACGGATTCCAAGAAGTATCTAAAGCAGGTACAGGTTTCTTATTGATTAAGAAAGGTGTGTTTGAACAGATGAACAATCATCCTGCTGTGAAGCAATACAAAAATGATATCGGTTTAGACCCAATTTATGATCAATATCTAAAAACTTATTTTGACACTGCTGTCAGACAAAATCGTTACTATTCAGAAGATTGGACTTTCTGTGAGAACTGGCGTGACATCGGTGGAAAAATCTATATGGACAAACGAGTTCTGTTGAGACATTCAGGGTCATATGTATTCTGTATGGAGAATCAACAACACTTGCTTGACACCGTTGGACCCATGTATGTTCAACAAGAAGAAAATAAAAAGGCCGCAGGCCTAAATGCAGATTTAACTCCTAATGAAGACGGCAACGTCACATTAGATGTTAATGCTCCGTAAATATAGTTTCCTACTATATAACTAAGATAAAATTGCCCCTCTCCCAAGGGGCATTTTTTCCTACTCTATTCCTCTTTATTGATAAATACTTATATTAATTAAGGATTGTATCGATGAAATTCAACGAAATAACAGAAAATGCATCAGCAGGATCAACTGGAGCCGGCTCAGTTGCATCTGTAGCATCACCGATGAGTACTCAAACTCGCAATGCAAGTATTTATGGTGGGAAGAAGGCTGGGAACTTACTGACAGGTAAACAATCAAAGGGCAAATATGCTAATTCTGTCGAAGCACGTAAGCAAATGAAACTTAAAGAAGCAAATGTGACTGAAGAAGATGTGATGGAAAAAGAAGTTCTTATCATTCCCGGAGCAAATAAAAAAGATCGTAAGTCAGGCTTTGTAAAGCATGGCGAAAGCAGAATTGACCACGAAGTCAAAATGGCTAAGGCTGATTTATTTGCAACAGCAAAAAATGCACAAGAAATTATGATGTTACTTAAAGACCGAACTGAAGAAGACGGAATTAAAGGCTGGATGCAATCCTATATTACTTTAGCAAACGATTACCTTAACTCAGTTGCAGAATCATTACAATATGAAATGCAAATGCATGAAGATCAAGTTGCCGCATATGGCAATGGTGCAGATGATCGTATCAACACAAGAAATAAATTAGACAAAGAACCATATGGTGGACCTAGTTCAAGTTCTCCCGGCGGTGCTTTACAATCAACAGTGGGCGGAGCATAATGAGTTCAATATTAGAAGGTGCTGATAAAGCATATTTAAGAGAGTACAATGAATCTGAAGACGAGAGACGTTTAGATGCATTACAAGACTCCTTAGGTAGTATTAGACAAGCAACAAAAGGTGGAAAGTATCTTGGTGATGATGTCATACAAATTATGATAGCAGTACAAAACTTTGCAGAAAAATTAGGCATCGATCCTAAAGAACTAGACTATGCAGAAGACCAAGTTAGACAAGCACAAAACAATTTAGAATCTGCTATTTACGGATTAGAAGAACCTTTCACTGATATGATTAGTGCATTACAAAGCAGAATAGATGATGCAAGAATGGATGCTGAAGATGACTTAGAAGAAGGTCAACGTTGTTGGAAAGGATACAAAAAGAAAGGTACTAAAAAAATGTTTGGCAAGACTGTCAACAATTGTGTCAAAGCAGATGAATCAGTAGAATTTGATCAAGGTGCATTCGATAACATCTTTAAACCAAGAATACAATACAAACAAGACAAGAAAAGAGAGCCAAGACCCTACGACAATCATCCTACTAAAAGATCACCTCAGCCGTATGACAAAGGCCCAAATAAAGATGAGAAATTAAAAGAGTTTCAAAGAGGTTCGTTTGATGATGACAAACCTAAAAGACCTAAGAAACATTACACACAAAAACATCGTCTTTAATTCAAGCATACGTGATACACTTTTTATTACACAGGGACAATTTGGTTCAATTTATGCTTCAGCAACTTTATTAAGCAGTTTTCTTCTAATTTGGGTTGGAAAAAAGATAGATGATGTAAATATTTTTAAATTTGCTTTTTTTGTAACTATTCTTTTGTCATTTGCTTGTTTCTTCTTTTCAAGAATAACATCAGTTTTTTTATTATTTATTGGAATTTTTTTAATGAGATTTTCAGGACAAGGAATGATGTCTCATACAGCTTCAACAACTATTTCAAGATACTTTACCAGAACCAGAGGTAGAGCTTTAAGTATAAGTTGGTTTGGCCTTTCATCTGCAGAATTTGTAATGCCCGTTCTAATGGTATATTTATTAACAATCATAGATTGGCAAAATCTTTGGATTATTTTTTCCATTACAGTTTTAATAGTTTTACCAATTGTATCTTTTTTATTAATTAAAAATTTAAATTTAGACTCAAGAGAGGCTAATGATGAAAATAAAAAAGAAGTTGAAATTAAACAATGGAAGAGAAGGGAAGTAATAAAGGATTATAGATTTTATATCATAAGCTCGAACATGTTAGCAATGCCGTGGATATTTACTGGTTTTGCTGTTTTTCAATCTTTTGTTCAAACTTCAAAAGGATGGGGTCCATATGTAATTGCTCAATCATTTATGTCTTATTCAATTTTTTCAGTACTTACTTTATTTTTATCAGGTTTTTTAATTGATAAATATTCAAGTAGAAAATTATTAATTTATATGAATATTCCACTTTTATTATCTGTAATTGTTTTATTCTCTTTCGATACACCTGTTACAGCTTTTGTATTTTTAGGTTTAGTTGGGATATCTAATGGATTCGCAAATATATTAGGATCTTCTACTTGGGCTGAGTTATATGGAGTTAAGTATTTAGGATCTATTAAAGCTTTAACTACTGCATTGATGGTGTTTGCCACAGCTTTTGGAACTGCTTTATTTGGGTATTTGATAGATACAGGTTTTACAGTGGGTGATATAGCTGTTGTATCAGGCACTTATATCTTCATTTCTTTGATCCTACTTTTCTTTGTAAGAAAAAAGCTAAATCCGGTAATAATTTAGAAAACCCTTGCATTTTTAAGATCTCGGGTATAAATAATCGCCCATGGCAAGAGTAACTGTAGAAGATTGTATAGATAAAGTAGATAGCCCATACGAATTAGTGCTTGTTGCTAAAGAGAGAGCTACTCAATTAAATTCAGGTATTGAACCAACTTTAGATAGAGATAACGATAAAAACACAGTTATTTCTTTAAGAGAAATCGCTGAAGAAAAAATTCAAGTTTCAGATCTAACAGACAGTGCTATTTACAAACTTAGAAAACATGTTGAGCAGGTTGATGATGGTGCTGAAGATGATGAAGAAATAGGTGATGATTTTGAAAATATGTACAAGGGTGAAATTTCAAAAAGTGGAACGCCAATTCTACCATCTAAGAGAGCGAGAAAAACTCCTGAAAAAATTCAAGTTTCTCAAGAGGATCTAGCCGAATTATCAGAGACAGCTAAGCCAGATGTAGATGTTTCAGCTGATGATGAAACAATAAATGAACAAGGTGAAGTTTCATTAGACGAAGTTTCAGAACAAGAAAATCAAGAAGCAGAAGCAATTACAGAAGATTCAGACGCTTCAAACTCATAGTAAAATCATATAAAGTTAAATCATGAATAGGAAAGTATCAGTTGCTCCTATGATGGATTGTACAGATCGTCATGAGCGTTACTTTTTAAGATTGATTTCAAAAAACACACTTCTTTATACAGAGATGGTTGTTGATGAAGCAATTAATAGAGGTGATAAAAAACGATTACTTCAATTTAATATTAATGAAAAACCAGTTGCTCTTCAATTGGGAGGATCTTCTCCAAAACTTTTAGCTGAAGCTTCTAAAATTGGTGAAGATTTTGGTTATGATGAAATAAATTTAAATTTAGGGTGTCCAAGTAAAAAAGTTGAAAAAAGTAAATTCGGTGCATGTTTAATGAAAGAGCCAAATTTAGTTGCAGATTGCTTAAGCAAAATGCAGGCTTCAACCAATTTACCTGTAACTATCAAAACTAGAATTGGATATGATAATGTTGAAGATTATGAAAATCTTCATAATTTCATTACAACTTTAAAATCTACTGGAGTTAAAACTTTTATCATTCATGCTAGAAAAGCAATGCTTGGAAAATTTACACCTAAACAAAATTTAAATATCCCACCTTTAAAATATGAGTATGTTTATAAATTAAAAGAAGATTTCCCCAATGAAGAGATAATTATAAATGGTGGAATAACATCTGTAGATCAAATTAATCCTCTTCTTCAAAAAACAGATGGTGTTATGATTGGAAGAGCAGCTTACCATACACCTTATATGTTGGCAGATATTGAAAAAGAAATTTTTGGAACAAAAGAGGTCTTAAGTAGACAAGACGTAATTGAACAATTAATTCCGTATGTAAAAGATGAAATCAAAAAGGGTACAAGATTAAATCAAATAATGAGACATACTATAGGTTTATTTCATGGACAAACAGGAGCTAGTTATTGGAAAAGATATTTAAGTGAAAATATGTGCGTGAGAGATGCAGATGTTAAAAAAATTGATCACATCATGGATAAGATTAAATACAATAATATCGATACAAGTGTAGGGCAATCTGCTTAATTCAATTTTAGCAAACGAATATAGTTATTTTATTTTATTAATGGCACTAACAGCAGTACCTGTTGG
>ENA-ORDA01001619-ORDA01001619.1-marine-metagenome-genome-assembly--contig:-NODE-1619-length-18590-cov-6.869551_pt1 | contig 18590 bp, 18 predicted proteins | sample MGYA00237778_ERZ508506 | MGnify/ENA primary metagenome ERZ508506 (study PRJEB26177, sample SAMN06267891) | marine metagenome | isolation source: Monterey Bay, California, USA | place: Pacific... | reverse complement strand
TCATGTTGTCCTCAAGCAAACAAGATGGACAGTCTTAACTTCCGTCGCCGCGTTCATTTTGCGGGTCGATGCAAGAACACGTCCAGTGCAATAACCAATGAAAATATTAACCAAGGTCTAACAACTGCTTATAGAAACTTTAAAAATAGTACAGGTCCATTGTTTGACCCATCGACTAAGATAAAAGGTAAACGTGTTTACGGCTCAAGTGATAAAGCTATATCACCAGAAGAGCGAGAAGTTCAAAAGAATACAGAACGCTCTCAAGCTATAACTAGCGGAAATTTTCACGAAGTGGCTTCAAGACAGTATCAAGAAGATATGAAAGCTGCAGGCTACACAGCTACACCAACAGGTTTTGTTAAGGAAGACAAGGAAGAAGAAAACACAGACGGTGCTCCCGTTTAACTATAAGGCTACCCGGCAATAATGCTGGCCCCAACATAAAGGAACTACAACTATGTCAATGGCAGAACAAACTATTATTAAAGCAGACAGCTACGCACATGATCGCAACCAACAGTTGCTTGAAAAAGAAGAACGCGAACTAGAGGCACTCATCAAGGGTGAGCAGGTCGATGAAGAAGCAGAAGATAATCAGGAACCCGATAGCCAAAGCGCTGAGAACACCCAAGTTTCAGATGAGAGTAATACGGAACAAAAAGAAACACGGTCTGTGGAATCCAAAGAGTCTGAAGAAGTTGATACAGAGTCAGATGGATTAAGCGCTGAAGAGAAGTCTTTCAAGAAGCGCTATGGTGATATCCGTAAACTCCTACAGAATAAAGAGAAAGACTGGGATGCTAAGTTTGAAAAGCTACAGGGTCAACTTGATAAAGCTACTAAGAATGAACTGGTTCTTCCCAAGTCTAAGGAAGAGATTGAAGCTTGGTCATCTAAGTACCCTGATGTCGCTGGTATTGTTGAAGCTATCGCAGAAAACAAAGCTGCTGAAAAGGCTTCTTCTTTGGATAGTCGCCTCAAAGAAATAGAAGAGCTACGCACACAAGCTAAGAAAGAAAAAGCTGAAGGTGATGATCGTAAAAAAGACGATAAAATCGAAGCTGAAACTGAAAAAATGAGATTTAAAGAAGCATTAGATGAAATCGATGCCCTTAAAGTTGAATTAAATGAAGTTAATTTACTTAATGCTAAATTACTCTACACAAACAAGATTTTTAAATCTAAAAACTTATCTGAAGATAAAAAAGTTAGAGTGCTTAAAGCATTCGACAAAGCATCTTCAGTAAAAGAGGCAAAAGTTGTCTTTGAAACATTAAACGAAGGTTTAGCATCAAAAGCTATCCCTAAGTATAATACAGTAAAAGGTGCAGCCTCAAAAGCTACAGGCGTAATAACTGAAGCTAAAAAACCAATTATTGAAAGCAATGATGTATACAACCGTATGCGTAAACTTGCTGGATTAATTTAAATTATTAAAATAACCCTTAAAAAACTTAAAAAATGAGCTTAAATACTCTATTAGAAAGCGCGAACCCATACCAGTCTTTACAGTCTGACGCGGCTAGATTAGCTAGCAAATGGGAAAAAACAGGTTTATTGGAAGGAATGAATGGTGCCCACAAAAACAATATGGGACTAATTCTTGAAAACCAAGCTAAACAACTTGTAGTAGAATCATCACAAACTAGTGGTGGTGTAGGAGATGGTGGATCATTCAACTCACAAACTGGCGTAAACGTTGGTGGACAGTGGGCTGGAGTTGCTTTACCATTAGTACGTAAAGTATTCGGACAAATTGCTGCACAAGAATTTGTATCAGTACAACCAATGAATTTACCTTCTGGACTTGTATTTTTCTTAGATTTCCAATATGGATCTAACAAATCTCCATTTACTGCTGGTGGGTCATTATATGGTGACAAAGGTGGTAATGAGCCTTTTGGTAACACTAACACAGGTGGTCTTTATGGATCAGGTCGTTTTGGATATTCCATTCAAAATACTCAATCCTTAGCATTAACTTCTGTAAGAACAAATGCTTCTTGGGATCAATTTAACTTTAACAGTGATTATTCTGCATCTGTTGCAGCTGGTAATTACCAAAGAATTGCTGTTGATGCTGGTGACCTAGGATTTGCTGATTTCGAAGCTGTTAAAGGATTCCAATTATTTACTGGATCTTTAACTGGTGTTGTACCAACAGGATCTGATGGATCTGTAGCTGGTGTACAAGTATCTGAATTTACAGAATACGATGCAGTAGCTGAAAAAGTATATTTCTATGCTTTAGATACTGCTATTACAGTTAATTCTGTAAATGTAAACTACCAAATCCAACCAACTGATAATAACAGAGGTGATTTTGAAGCAGGTAACCCACATCCAAATGCATTTAACGATGAATCAGGAGCTAACTGTTGCCCAGACCAAGTAATTCCAGAAATCAACATCCAGATGCAATCATCTGCAATTGTTGCTAAAACTAGAAAACTGAAAGCTGTATGGACACCAGAATTTGCACAGGATTTAAATGCATATCACGCACTAGATGCTGAAGCTGAATTAACTTCAATCTTAAGTGAGTACATTTCATTAGAAATTGACTTAGAGATCTTAAGTATGTTAATTGATTCTGCTGCTGCAGGAACTGAAACATGGTCGGTTAAAAATAACCAACAACTTTCAGGAACAGGTGCTGGTATCACAGATACTAATCTTGGATTTTACAATTCTCAAGGACAATGGTTCCAAACATTAGGAACTAAAATTCAGAAATTAAGTAACATCATTCACCAGAAAACTCTACGTGGTGGTGCTAACTTTATGGTTGTTTCTCCAACTGTAGCAACTATTTTGGAATCTATTCCAGGATTTGCTGCTGACACAGATGGTGATGCTGCTAAAATGAATTATGCATTTGGTGTACAAAAAGTAGGTAGCTTAAACAGCCGCCAAAAAGTATACAAAAACCCTTACATGACTGCTAACACAATCCTATTAGGATACCGTGGTACACAGTTCTTAGAAAGTGGTGCTGTATTTGCTCCATATATCCCGTTAATTATGACTCCACTTGTATACGATCCAGATACGTTCGTACCAAGAAAAGGTCTATTAACTAGATATGCTAAGAAAATGGTTCGTCCAGAATTTTATGGAAAAATCAATGTAGCAGGTTTAGAAACTTTATAGTATTTAAATTAATACATCTTGATAAAATTAACCCGGTCTTTGACCGGGTTTTTTTTTACTTTTCATATGTATAATAAAATGCGTTATATTAAATCTATATTTATCTCACTATATAGCTATATCAATAATTTACTGTTTTTTAACGTATTTACTACGGTTACATTCACTGATAACATAACCCTTAATCTTAAGAATTTATGGCAAGTAAGCACCATACGGACGATGTATATCGCCCTAAAAGAATTCCAAAAAACCCAATTAAGTTCAAACTCCAACTTAATGCCGAACAAAAAGAAGCTAAAAAAGCAATACTTAGTAATACCGTTACTCTTCTAGGTGGAAGCGCAGGTAGTGGTAAAACATTATTAGCATGTAATGTTGCTTTAGACGGATTGTTACGAAGACAATATGATAAAATCATCATCACCAGACCTACTGTATCGAAAGAAGAAATAGGTTTTTTACCTGGTGATTTAAGAGAAAAAATGGATCCCTGGGTTCAACCTATATATCAAAATTTCTTTCAATTGTATGATAAAGTTAAAATAGAAAAACTTATCGAAGATGGTAAAATAGAAATAGTACCTGTATCATTTATGAGGGGTAGAACATTTTTAGATGCAATGATAATAGTAGATGAAGCACAAAATGTCACCCATGAACAAATGGAAATGATTACTTCACGTTTAGGATTAAGAAGTAAAATGATGGTGTGTGGTGACGCCCAACAAACAGATTTAAAGAAAAAGTCAGATTCTGGGTTTAAATTCTTATATGCTGCTGCTAGAAAAATTAAAAATTTAGAAGCAATTACTTTAACTACTAACCATAGAAACGAAATTGTTGAAGATTTATTAGAATATTACCAAGAAGCAGTAGATAAAGGAATATCAATTATAACTTCTGGTTCTAATACTTATAATAATAGAAAATAACATCATATTTATAATAAAATTAAACAATGGCAATATGTAACCCTACAGGCTCATTATCTGTAACCATTAGAGAAGAAATAAGACTTCCTAATGGTAACATGGAACAATCTATTAATACTGAAGTTATTAAGGATGTAAATCAAATAATGAAAAGAACTGACACTATAGCCCCTACATTTAGTGGGAGTGGAATTGAAATTTTAAAATTTGTAGACTCCGAAGAACAACAAACAGCCGGTTCTTTTGTAAGGGATACAGTTAAATATATGAGATTTACAAACTTATGTAAAACTAATTTCGTATCCTTGTACTTAATTCAAGATAGCCCAGAAGCACAAAACCCTAATACGGGTAATGTAGGATCTGGAGATGAATCTTTATTTAAATTAGATGCAGGAAAATCAATGGTATTTTCAAATGCCCAATTTCAAGGAACTGATTACTATGATTATGTAGTAGAAGGATATGTTGATATCCAATATTTTTCTTCATTTGCTTCATTAACCTCAATTAAAGCAAAAGCGGACACAGCAAATGTGCAAATAGAGTATTTTGTAGCATCTTCATAATATTTATAATAAAATTAAATTTAATAAAAAATGGCATTAACATATAGAACAGGTTCAGACGGTAAAAATTCAGCATTAACAATTAATGAATTAGATAATAATTTCAGACATTTCACTGGATCACATGCAATTACTGGATCCCTTACAATATCAACTAATTTAACAGTTGAAGGATCAGTAGTTTCACTAGCTGCATTACCAACAGTAGACCCAGCAGTAGCAGGCCAACTTTGGAATGATGCCGGGACTTTAAAAATATCGCTGTAATTAGTACTTAAAATTTATATTTACTTTAAAATAAAAATTACAGAGGGCTCAATTTGAGTCCTCTTTTTTCATATTTATAATAAAATTAACTTACATTATGAATGTACCTATATATGATGGTCACCCTTTATGGAACCCAGATTCAGTACCCTTTGGTTTTTACAATAACAGCATTGATTTTCAAACTGATTGTGTAAAAGTTGCCGAGTTTTGTGCCATTAGATTAGGTTACCCTTTAGTTGACATCGAATTACAATCAAGCTCATTTTTTACTGCTTTTGAAGAAGCAATTACAGTATATGGAAATGAATTATATGCCTATTTAGTTAGAGATAATATGCTAACATTAGAGGGATTTGAAATTACAGATTTTAATTCTTTAAATAATAGTATAATTACTCCTAATTTAGGGGCAATAATAAAAATGTCAAAACAATATGGGGCAGAAGCAGGTACTGGAGGTGATATACCTTGGTATAAAGGAAGTATACCCTTAACCTCTAGTGTTCAAGATTATGATTTAAAAAAATGGGCTAAAGAAAAAAACATAACAGGTAGTATAGAAATTAAAAGAGTATTCTATCAAGAACCAATTCCCGCTTCAGCAAGATATTTAGACCCCTATGATGGGTTTGGATTTGGAGGAGTAGCAGCTGCAGGACTAACAGGATTAGGAGGTTTTGGAGGTGGAATGGGTTATTTAATGATGCCACTTAGTTATGATATGCAAGTAATTCAAGCTATTGAAATGAATACTCAAGTTAGACTATCTAATTATAGTTTTGAAATGCATGATAATGTATTAAGGGTATTTCCTATACCAACCAATAATAACCATCACATTAATACAGAAGATTCTAGTTCTTGTGCTGGAAATATGTGGTTTGAGTATATTAAAGTAAATGATCGAACAAGTGGAAGCGTAGACCCCTCATGTGGTAAAGTAACAAATGCTTCCAATATGCCTTATACTAATCCTAATTATGATCTAATTAATTCAATTGGTAGACAATGGATTTTTGAGTATACTTTGGCATTAGTAAAAGAAATTTTAGGGTATGTAAGAGGAAAATATGGTACAATTCCGATTCCTAATGCTGATATAACATTAAATCAATCAGATTTATTAGCTGCTGCAACGGCAGAAAAAACAGCATTATTAGAAAGGTTAAGAGCTTATTTCGATGAAACCTCTCGTGCTGCTTTATTAGAAAGAAGAGCAAATGAGAAAGAAAGTAGAGATAAAGAATTAGAAGGTGTCCCAACCTTTATTTATATAGGATAATATGGCAATGTACACAGGACTCAGGGATGTTTCACTCCTGAGAAAATTAAATAGAGAATTGATGGGTAATATTATTACCCAACAGTGTGCTATATATCAATTTAAACTAGAAGAAACTAAAGTTAATATTTATGGTGAAGCTGCTGGTGAAAAATTTTACAATGGCCCCTTTTTATTTAATGTTTTAATAAATAGACAAGATCAACAATATGGTGAAGATGAAGAAGGAATACAATTTAATCAAGCTATTGACTTTTATTTTTTAAGAGATGATTTAAAAGTAGCTAATGTTGTACCAGAAGTAGGTGATATTATCTTATACCAAGAAGGATATTATGGGGTACAAAGTACTGTAGGAAATCAATATTGGGGAGGAAAAAACCCATCGTATCCTAATAATAATTCTGATGGTACTCCAAACCCATTAAACCCTGGTTTAGATAAATTTGGAGAAAGTGTATCCGTACTAGTATCAACATATTACATACCAGCGGATAAAGTTGCTATTTCACCTTATAAAGAAAGATTTTAATGGCTATAAGAAAACCCATACCAAAAACACAAAAAGAACTGAGCATAGCTCAGCAAACTCCATCTAGTGAAAGATATGGAAATCCTAATATGCCTGCTGCTTCAAACTTAAGTGAAACAGGTATAGATTTTAATAGATCTGAAAAGATGTCATGGACTGGTGACAAAACAAAACCTTTATCAATAGGTTTAAAAGATTTAGATGAAGCTGTATTTTATTATTTTCAAAATGTAATAAAACCCTTTGTTTATCAAAATGGTGAAAGAAGAGAAGTTCCTATAATATATGGTTCCCCTGAAAGGTGGAAATCATTCCAAAAAGATAATTATTATAGAGATAAAAATGGTGCTATAATGTTACCTATTATAGTAGTAAAAAGAAATTCTATAACTAAGGATAGAACAGTATATAATAAATTAGATGCTAATAGTCCTAATTTATATGGAAGTTTCCAACGTACCTATAACCCAAAAAACTTTTATAGTAACTTTGCAGCAATAAACAACGCAATACCAGCACAACAGTTTTATGCTGTTGCTGTGCCTGATTTTGTCAACATAGAATATAGTTGTTTAATACAAACTTACTATATGGAACAATTAAATAAAATAATTGAATCCTGTGAATATGCTTCTGATGCTTATTGGGGTAACCCAGAACGATTTAAATTCAGAGCATTTATAGATAGTTTTTCTACTGAAACTTCTTTAACAAATGGAAAAGATAGATTAGTAAAAGGTACATTTAATATTAGATTAAGAGGATATATCATACCAGATACAATACAAAAAGATTTAAATTCTATATCTAAATATAACACTAAATCTAAATTTATTATTTCAATGGAAACAACTTCTAATCCTGAAATATTTAAAGAAGGAGTTACAAAAACAAAAGATGGTAGAACAAGAAGACAAAGAGAAGATCAGGGAGAAATATCAAACATTTCTGATATAACCCCAGGAACAGAATTAAAAAATTAGGATATATGGCTAGTAATATTAGGTTTATAGATGACTTAAAAGTAGGAGCATACACTGTTTCAGGTGGAGCTGGTGGTAGTACAGTAATAGACAACAATTTTAATAATTATGTGTTAACTGCAACTGGAAATGATAATATTAAGGGTAATACATTATTACAATTTGATGGAGTTAATTTAGGAATAGGAGGCCCATCAACTGGTGCTAGATTTGAAATTAATGATAATACGGGTCGTGATTTATTATTAATAAAAAATTCTAGTAATCATGGTATAAAAGTAAACAGTGATGGGGTATTACAATTAATTGAGTTCTCATCTCTACCAGGTACTGCCCCCGAAGGGGGTTTAGCAATATCTGCTAACAACTTTTATGTAGGTCTATAACTAATAAACCTCTTTATAATATGTATAATAAAACAAGAATTTCTTTAAAATAAAATAAAATAAAATGGCAGATTGGAAAAAAGTAGTAGTTAGTGGATCGGCAGCAGACTTAGCGAATTTATCCCTATCAAACTTATCAACTCAAGGATCAGAAGAGACAGTATTAGTAATTAGTCCAGCAGGTGTTGTTGGAACAAGAGAAAATGCTGCTAGTTCAGGTTCATCAGGTTCATCCGGTACATCAGGTTCAAGTGGTTCAGCAGGTTCAAGTGGTTCATCCGGAACTTCAGGTTCATCAGGATCAAGTGGTTCATCAGGATCAAGTGGTACATCAGGATCATCAGGAACTTCAGGTAACTCAGGTTCCAGTGGTTCATCAGGAACTTCAGGTAACTCAGGTTCCAGTGGTTCATCAGGAACTTCAGGTAATTCAGGTTCAAGCGGTTCATCAGGTACATCAGGATCTTCAGGTACCTCAGGAGCAACTGGTTCTTCAGGTTCAAGTGGTACAGCAGGTAGTTCTGGTTCCTCAGGAACTTCAGGTTCATCCGGAGCAACTGGTTCTTCCGGTTCAAGTGGTACAGCAGGATCAAGTGGTTCATCAGGAACTTCAGGTTCTTCAGGAGCAACGGGTTCTTCAGGTTCTTCAGGTACATCAGGTTCTTCAGGTACATCAGGTTCATCAGGAACAAGTGGTGTAATTAATGTTGTCAATTCAGGAGTTAGAAGAGTAATGACTGATATCGATGGTGATAGTGCTAGAGCTAATACAAATCTTATTTTTAATGATACCGGAGGTTCTGCGAGTGAAGGATTATTAACTGTTACTGGTGACGTTATTATATCAAATGATTTAACAGTACAAGGTACAGCATCATTCTTAGATACAGAAAATTTATTAGTAAAAGATAGATTTATATTACTAGCTTCAGGTTCAACAGGAGCAGGAGATGGGGGTATTGTAATACAACAAGGAACACAAAATTTTGGTGATACTTTTGCTTATGATGGACTTTCAACTTCTCGTTGGGGTGTAACTAGTTCATTCAATGCTGAAAATTCAGGATTTACACCAGATGCATTTATGGCTGCTGTAGTAATAGGAACTACTACTGATCCAGATGATGCTCCTGGTAGATATCAAGCTTCTGGAAATATATTTGTATCCTCAGATGAAACTATTTATATTTACTCATAAACAATAAAAAATATATTGTTAAAAAAAATAAAAAGTTTTATGGGATTTAAATCCAACAATGTTAAGTTAAAAGGAGTATCTACTAGCAAAGTAGATACTCCCTTAACTACTAAGGTTGAATTAGACGAAAAAGAATTACAATTTTTGTTGGTTACCATTAAAAATAGTTTATTTAAGGGAGAATACGTAGAATTATTATACAATTTAACCTTAAAACTTCAAAATAAATATAAAGAGTTTTAAAAAATAAAAGTTTATGAGTTACAATTTAACAAATTTATCCCTAAGAGAATTACGTGCCCTTAGGAAATCTACTGATTATATTCCAATTACAGGTATTGATGCCATTTTTATAGGTACTATACAAGTAAAACTAGATCAAAAAATTAAAAATATTGACCAACAGCTAGAAGAAGGATCATCAATTCCTCCTCCCCCTGGTCAATAGGGAAAATAAAAATAATATTTATAATCATATTACGGCCCGTATGGGAAGTGGACTAGATAACTAGTAGCCAACCTAATAAATTTATTAATATGCCAAATTGGAAAAAAGTCATACTTAGCGGTTCCAACGCTGAATTAGATAGTATAAAATTAACAGGTCTTACAACCCAAGGATCTGAACAAACAACATTAGTAATAAATGCTTCTGGGGAAGTAGGAACAAGAGAAAATGCTGCTTCAAGCGGTACCTCTGGTTCTTCAGGTACATCAGGCTCTTCAGGTAACTCTGGATCAAGTGGTTCATCAGGAACTTCAGGTAACTCAGGTAGTTCAGGTTCATCAGGAACATCTGGTAATTCAGGTTCTAGTGGTTCATCAGGAACAAGTGGTTCATCAGGAACAAGTGGTAACTCAGGCTCTAGTGGTTCATCAGGAACAAGCGGTAACTCAGGTTCAAGCGGTTCATCAGGAACAAGCGGTAACTCAGGTTCAAGCGGTTCATCAGGAACAAGCGGTAATTCCGGATCAAGTGGTTCATCAGGAACTTCAGGTAATTCAGGCTCTAGTGGTTCTTCAGGAACATCTGGTAATTCAGGCTCTAGTGGTTCATCAGGAACAAGCGGTAATTCAGGTAGTTCGGGGTCTTCAGGAACTTCAGGTAATTCAGGTTCAAGCGGTTCATCAGGAACAAGTGGTAACTCAGGCTCTAGTGGTTCATCAGGTACATCTGGTAACTCAGGTTCTAGTGGTTCTTCAGGAACATCAGGTAATTCCGGATCAAGTGGTTCTTCAGGAACTTCAGGAGCAACAGGTACACCAGGTTCACCAGGTTCTTCAGGATCTTCAGGAACATCTGGTAATTCAGGTTCAAGCGGTTCATCAGGAACTTCAGGTAACTCTGGATCAAGTGGTTCATCAGGAACTTCAGGAGGAACAGGTTCACCCGGTTCATCAGGTTCTTCAGGTACAAGTGGTAACTCAGGCTCTAGTGGTTCATCAGGAACTTCAGGTAATTCAGGTTCAAGCGGTTCTTCAGGTACAAGTGGTAACTCAGGTTCTAGTGGTTCTTCAGGAACTTCAGGAGCAACAGGTACACCAGGTTCACCGGGTTCATCAGGTTCTTCAGGAACTTCAGGAGCAACAGGTACACCAGGTTCACCGGGTTCATCAGGTTCATCAGGAACATCTGGTAATTCAGGTTCTTCAGGTTCTTCAGGAACATCCGGTAATTCAGGTTCTTCAGGTTCATCAGGAACTTCAGGAGCAACTGGTACACCAGGTTCACCTGGTTCTTCAGGCTCTTCAGGAACTTCAGGGGATTCCTCGTGGGTTACGGACCTTGCTGGTATAAACTATCAGGCTGGGAATGTAGGTATAGGAGGTGCTTCTGTTTCATCTATAGGCTTAAAGGTATATGCTGATGCATGGGTAACTGGTTTATCTAGAGTTGATGGTGTTTTTAGAATAAATGATAAAATACAATTAGGTCAGGATTATGGTACAACAGGACAAGTATTAACTTCTAAGGGATCTTCAGCTGTTCCAGAATGGACTACTGTTTCAAGTGGTGGTGGTACAATCGGTGGTAGTATAGCCGCCACTCAAATAGCAGTTGGTGATGGAACTGATAGTATTGAAGGTAGTTCATTATTAACACTTGATTATGTAGGTGGAGGATTTGGTTATGATAAGCTTAGGATTGGTGATGGAAGCACGGGCTCTAACCAAGTGCTACTAGATATAAATACACTTGGAACCCCTTCTTCAAGAGGAAGGCTTACGCTTAGTGATGCAGGTACTTTAAGAGGTTATTTAGGAATAACAGGAGGTAACACAGAGGTAACTCTACTTAGTAACGCTAATCTTAATTTAGATTGCGGAAGTAATGATGATATAATAATGACTAGTAACAGTACAGCTAAAGTAGGTATAGGAGATACAGCTCCTTCATCTAAGTTAAGTGTAGCTGGAGGAGTTCAGATAGCAAATGATACGGATGGTGCTTCATCATCTAAAGTAGGTACTTTTAGATATAGAACTAGTACAACAGGATCCTTTGATTATAGTCATGTAGATATGTGTATGCAGGTAGATAAAGTATCTTCTCTTACAGCATACGAATGGGTTAATGTAGTAACAAATAGATGGTCAAATATATAAAAATACATAGAAATAAATATAAAATCATATGCCAACAAAAATAATATACACAGATGACATCCACATAACTGGAGAAATGTTTGATTCCGACGGATCACCAGGACAAGAAGGGAAGGCATTAATAGCTACAAATACTGGTTCTACATGGCAAACGATACCTGCAGGAACACCTATAATCTTAACAACACAAATACTTAATGGTATAGCTGTAAATACTTCAAATACTTTTGCTTCGGTTAATTGTATAGGTGCCCAAAATTTAACATCAGGAGCTACTTGGACTTCTAGTTCTTCCTCTATAACAATACCTTCCACAGGATATTATCAAATATCATTTGCTATAACAACTACTAGTACAGGACTAAGAGCTACAGATGTTTTTACTGTTACTGTAAATGGAACGGCTCAAACAGAAGAATCTAATAGTGCTTATATAAGAAATTCCGTAGGAATAAATGAAGCCGCTTGTGTATTAACAGTAACAAAGTACTTAATAGAAGATGATACATTGGGGCTAGCTTCTAGAAGAGAAGGAACTGTTACTACATCGGGTTCAACTGTTTCAACTCGTTCTGGCTTTAGTATTATTAAGTTAGCACAACCATCAACAACAACCGGTGTTGTATCAAGCGCGGAATCATCAGAGGCAACAAGAAATATAATAATAGGTACCTCAGCAACCCCACCCTCAGTTACTTCAGTAGATGTAAATACTATTTATTTTCAAAGAGAATCATAATGGCATTTTTACAAAGAAATACAACAATATTTTCGGGCACAATTTCAGCTCCTACTATAACAAGAAACATGGTTCTTAATAAACCAAGCGGAACTGTAGAAGGAGATATGATGGTTGCTTGGGTATGCGGAGATTCATCAGTTAGAAGAAATATAACACCTCCATCGGGTTGGAGTGTAATTTATAATCAAAGTAGTCCGGATTTAGGAGGTTCAGCACAACAGTTCGGTTACTATAAAGTAGCTACTGCGTCAGAGCCGAGTACTTATACTTTTGTATGGTCTGGTAGTGGATTGTCGTATAAAGGAGTTCTAACAAGTTATTACGATACAAACGGAACTGGAACTTGGACTGTTTCTAGCCTTGGTGGAGGAAATATGGTAAATTCTACTGGTATTACAAGTTTGTCAATAACAGGTGCTGGTTTATACGTTACTGCTTTTTTAAGTGATGATTCGGATGATCCAGATGGTGATAACTCTCCAGTCCCAGAAATAGCAAGAAGCGTAGGGGATTCTTTAGGTTTTATAACCTACGGAGGAGATTATACCGCTACAAATCATACAATAACACAAGATTGGACGGGTAATAACGATGACAAATACGCAAATAATGTTATCTTTGCTCATCAATTAAGTGGTGACTTAGTTAATAAAATTAGAGTGGGGAGTGCTTATAAAAACATACTTGATGGTTGGGTTGCAGTAGATGAAGGTTTATTTCCTGGATCGGCAACTTCTTGGAAGAAAATAACAGAGGGCCATATAAAGGTGGGTGATGGTCAAAAGGGAACTTGGAAAGAAATATTTAAATCACAATAAAAAATAAAAATTATGACAGTAAATTATTTATGGGATTGCACAAGAGTTGATGCTTACCCAGTAGAAAATGAACATCAGGATGTGGTATATAATGTTCATTGGAATCTTTTAGGAGCTAGCAATGAAAACACGATGCCTAATGGGCAGCCTTACCAAGCCTCAATAGTGGGTACTCAACAATTAGCCTCTCCGGGGCCGGATAGTTTTACCCCATTTGAATCTTTAACTAATGTAGTAGTTACTGATTGGGTTATAGCTGCAATGGGACCAGAGGCAGTAGCAGCCTTAGAACTTAGTATATTTAACATGATAGAAGAACAGGTTAACCCAACATCTATATCATTAATAGTAGGGCAGCCTATACCACCAGAGGAGGGGGAATAAATTATTAAAAAACATTTTTTATTTAGTATCTCAAATTCATTTAAATATTACGTGGAGTAATTAAACATTTTACGTATATTGGTTTTCAATAAAAAAGTTATAAACAAAATAGGATGTCAAATAAAAAACCTAAATTATTTGTTCATGGTTGTTATATAGGAACAACTGGATTTAATAACCATACTAGAGATTTTTTTAGAGAAGTATCTAAAATATACCAAACAAAAATTAGAAACTTTACTGTTAGTAAAGATTGGGATGGTTTAAAAGATGAACCTTTTAATAATGAGAAATATTTAACCCCTTCAGATAAAATTCTTTTAGATCAACAAACTTATTTTGACAATGAAAGAAAACTTAAGGACTTTCCAATTTATCAAAACCATTTAAATAATTTTGATCATAACCTTAATATAGTTTTAACTGAAGTAAATCATCATTATTTTTATCAAGACTATAAAGGCCCAAAAATAGGATATACTGTATGGGAAACAACTCGTTACCCGGATCAATTCTTTAATAAATTAAAGGAGTTCGATCAAATATGGGTACCATCAGAATGGCAAAAGCAATGTACTATAGAACAAGGAATACCTGAGAAAAAAATAAAAGTTGTCCCTGAGGCAGTTGATTCAAAAGTATTCCACCCAAACCCAGATGTAACTTTACCGGAATATGATGATGGTAGATTTAAATTCACAATATTTGGTAGATGGGATTATAGAAAATCAACAAAAGAAATTATTGAATCCTTTTTAGAAGAGTTTGATAAAGACGAACCTGTAGATTTAATTATATCTATAGATAACCCATTTGCAAAAGATGATTTTGAATCTACTGAAGAAAGACTTAAATACTATAATTTAGAGGACCCTAGATTAAAAATTAAACATTTTCCTACTAGAGAAGAATATATAAAATATTTACAAAAGGGTCATGTATTTTTATCCTGTGCTAGGTCTGAAGGGTGGAATTTACCTTTAATAGAGGCAATGGCCTGTGGTACTCCTTCTATATATTCTGATTGTAGTGCCCAACTCCAATTTGCTAAAGGTAAAGGACTCCCAGTTAAAATAACAGGTAAAAAACCTGCAATAATGGGTGAATATAGTACATTTTCCCAATCTGATATGCCAGGTGAATTCTATACCCCCGATTATGAAGATTTAAAAAAAGTAATGAGAGATGCTTATGAAAATTATGATAAACATAAAAAACAGGCATTAAAAGAATCTAAAGAAATAAGAAATGAATTTACTTGGACTAATATGGCCAAAATTGCTGAAAAAGAAATCGACCATTTAATGAGTAACCTCCCTCCTAATAAAATTGAAATCAGTTTTGAAAATGGTCCTAAAGTAGAAGTTAAAGGCTCCCACAATAAAGATTATAACGTAGAATTTATAGATGGCAGAACAGATAAGATAATCCACTCCTCTACTATCTCAAATAATATGTGGACCAAATGTAATAAGTCGTATTATATCCCTTGGGTAATTAAAATTAATGGTGAAATAAAACATAAACTATATTTAAAAGATCAAACAGTAAAAATATCATTAGAATCTAAATCTATTGGGGATACATTAGCATGGACTCCCCAAGTTTTAGAATTTATAAAAAAACACCAATGTAAAGTAGTATTAAGTACTTTTCATAATGAATGGTTTGAAGGGCTAAAAGAATATAAAGATGTTATTTTTATAAAACCTGGAGAGGGGTTTAAGGCTTATGCTCATTATCAAATAGGTTGGTTTAGAAATGATGAGGGTAGTTGGAATAACCCTAATGTTCATCCTAATCAACCCAATACTATACCTATTATAAAATCTTCAACTGATATTTTAGGTCTACCTTATAAAGAAATAAATCATGGAGTTAATTTTACTCCTAAAAAAAGACCTATAAAAGGAAAATATATTTGTATTGCCCCTCAATCTACAGCGGGGTTAAAAGAATGGCCCCACCATTATTGGAGAAAATTAGCTAAAATGATCCATTCTAAAGGGTATAAAGTAGTAAGTTTATCTTTAAGTGGTTTTAAAGGAACTAACATTATAAATAAATCAAAACTTCCTTGGGAAGAACTATTTAATTATCTTTACCATTCTGAATTATTAATAGGTCTAGGCTCAGGTATATCATGGATGAATTGGGCTATAAATAAACAAACTTTAATGATTAATAATTTTATACCTTATGGTTATGAATTTACTAATTATTTAACTAAAGTAGAAAATCATAGTGTATGTAATAATTGTTGGGTAAAAAAAGATTATAATTTTGACCCTGGTGATTGGGATTGGTGTCCTATTCATCAAGGAACGGATAAACAACATATATGTCATAAATCCATTCAACCTGAAAAAGTATTTAATGAGTTTGAAAAACTTTTAAATTTATTAAATAAATAAAATTAGAACACACTTAATAAAAAATAATTAATATTTATAAACAGTAACAACAATGAGTAAAAAAATTAAATTATCAGAAGAAGAATTAAAAGTTCTTAGAGAATATCAAAAACAACAAAATGCAATTACTTTTGACTTGGGACAAGTTGATATCCAAAAAGCATTTTTAGAAGGGCAAAGATCTTCCATTTTAGACGGGTTAGCAGATTTACAAGAAAAATCTAATAAAACAGCTAAAGAGCTTCAAAAGAAATATGGAGATGGAAACATAGATTTAGAAACAGGGGAATTTATTACCCCAGAATAAGTTTTTGAGCCCCTCTTTAATATTTATAATAAAACAATTATTAAAATAATAAAATAAGATGGCAGAAACATTAATATCTCCAGGAGTATTAGCAAGAGAAAACGATCAATCACTTGTTACAGCCCAACCCTTAGTAAGAGGCGCGGCTATAATAGGCCCAACCGTAAAAGGTCCGGTTGAAAAACCAACCTACGTTAGTTCATTTAGTTCATTTCAAGCAATTTTTGGAGGAGCATTAGAAAGTGGATCTACAGATTACACTTATCTAACATCAGTGGCAGCTAATAACTATTTTTCAAGTGGAGGTAGTTCTCTATTAGTAACAAGAGTAACAAGCGGTTCTTTTTCACCTGCTTTATCAACAAACATTGAAAATAATGTTGAAACCGGAGATGGTGGATTAGTAGGAGGTTTAACTCCTTGGACTGGTGGTACAAATACTGGGGATACAATAGGTACATATACTGACGTTGCTTTAAATGGTGCAGGTTCAGGTGCAAAAGCAACTGTAACAACAATAATAAGTGGTTTGTTAGTAGCTACAACAACACCAGTACCAACAGGTGTTGGAATTGTAGATGGATCATATGGTAATAGTGAAACATCAACCGCAATTACAATTTTGCCTGCTATGACGAGTGGAGTTGCTGAAGGTGGAACTATTGTAATTAGTACAAATGGTGCTGGAGGAATGGATGTAGGTGGTGTATTAACAGCAGGAGGAATTGGATATGAAATTGGTACAACCATTGCATTAGACCAAACTATTTTGGAAGCAGCAGGTTTAACTGCAGGAACAGGAGGACCTATATTAATCACACTAGCAGCAACAAATTTAGGTTCAAAAATAGGAACAGTTTCAGTTACAGCAGAAGGATCAGGATATGTAGCAGGTGGTGCAGTTACAATAGCTGTAGATGCCTTAGCTGTGGGATCGACAGAAGCATCTCACACTTTATTAGACTCAGAAATTGAAAATGCAAATGCCTTTATATTAGAAACACTTTCTGAAGGACTAATTATGAATAATACAACACCTGCAGGAGCCGATTCAGCAGGAACAGAACTACCAGGTGGAGCACTTGCATTAGGTTCAGCAGATAATATTAGATGGGAAATTGCAAGTGTAAATACAGCTTCAGGTGTATTTTCATTACTTGTAAGACGTGGTAATGATAATAGTAACCAAAAAGTAGTATTAGAATCATTTAACAATATTTCATTAGATCCATTCTCTCCAAATTATATTTCAAGGGCAATTGGTGATGTTACATCAAATGTTGTAGTAGCAGCAGATGGGTCAGGAACATATTTACAAGAATCTGGTTCTTATCCAAATATTTCTAATTATATAAGAGTAAAAGAAGTAAATTTTAACACTCCACATTATTTCCAAAATAATGGAGTAGCAAAACCAGAATTTACATCTTCTTTACCAGTAGTAGGCTCAGGTTCATTTGATCAAGCAGTAGGTTCAAACCTTAACTCATTATCATATAACCGTTTCTATGAAGAAATTGATGGAACAAATACACAAGGTTTAATTGGAACAGATTATACAGATGCAATTAATTTATTAGCTAATCAAGATGATTATCAATACAATGTAATCTCAGCACCAGGTTTATATTACTCAAACTATGCTAACCAGTGTAACTTGATTAAAAATAATACTATTGCAAGAGGTGATGCTATTTTCATTATGGATTTAGTTCCTTATAATACTGCAATTAACACTGTATTACAAAATGCATCATCTATAGATACTAGTTATGCAGCCGCGTATTGGCCTTGGTTACAAACTGTTGATCCAAATACTGGATTATTAGTTTATGTACCAGCTTCAACAATGATCCCAGGAGTATATGCATTTACAGATGCTTCAAGTGATCCATGGTTCGCACCAGCAGGTATTACAAGAGGTGGATTAGGTTCAGTAGTAAGAGCTGAAAGAAAATTAACATCAGCAAACAGAGATACTTTATATGAAGGTAATGTTAACCCAAT
>ENA-ORDA01001615-ORDA01001615.1-marine-metagenome-genome-assembly--contig:-NODE-1615-length-18627-cov-5.684582_pt1 | contig 18627 bp, 14 predicted proteins | sample MGYA00237778_ERZ508506 | MGnify/ENA primary metagenome ERZ508506 (study PRJEB26177, sample SAMN06267891) | marine metagenome | isolation source: Monterey Bay, California, USA | place: Pacific... | reverse complement strand
AACATAGGAAAACTGTTTCTGGAGAGAATTTTCCTGTAAATGCAAAGCTGATTAGAATTTCGGTTGGAATTGAAGATCCACTGGATCTTATAAATGACTTGGAGCAAGCTCTCGACACAGTGTTTAAAAAAAAGGGGCAGGATCAGCTGCCCCTCTGAATTGAAATAATTTTTATTATTATTTTAATGCTAGATCAGTAATTTCATGGGTCCAAGCACCCTCTGGCATTTTTGTAATAACTGGATCTGAGCCACCAGTCATTAAACTGTCAACTGTACGTTGATAATCTGCCGGATCTAGGGCTCCATTGCTGCCTGCAGTTAACTTAATTATTTCACCCATCTGGGTTGTGTTATGCTCAACTGTCTGAGCTCCAGAGTCGTCGTTGTCAACAACGATTTCAGCAGCCTCAGCTGGGTTTTGTTCGGCATATTTCCACCCTTTCATTGACGCTCTTACAAACCTGACCATCTTGTCTTTGAAAGCTGCGTTTTTTAAGTTTTCTTCTAAAATATAAAGACCATCTTCAAGTGTCGCAACGCCTTCTGCCTCATATTTAAACACTGTTAATTCGGATGGTTTTAAGCCTTCAGCAAGAACCTGCCAATACTCGTTATATGCCATCGTCGAAACACATGTTGCATCACCTTGAGTTAAAGGAAGGATATCCCAACCTTGCTTAAAAACAGTAACTCCGTCAAGGGTCTTTCCAATTTTAAATTTATCATCATCAATAAAGCCCAATATTTTGAATTCTGAACTATTATAAAATGCTCGTTTAGTAATAATTCCGCTATTACCTGCACTAAAAATCATTATATTATTTATAGGTTTAGATGTTTTATTAGTTCTTGAAAATATAACTTTAATGAGTGCTCTATAAGATATTAAAAGAGAAATTGATCGAAATCTAAAAAATTTTAAATAGCTAATATCCAGTATTTTAAAAGTTTTTAACTAAATAATTAATTTAATATTTTGTCAATAGTATTAAACGACACATAGTGGTAGTTTTCTCTTGCATTTTGGTAAACATTTTTAGCCCATATTTTATGATCCTCATTTTTTGATAATTCTAAATAAAGAGGCTGTAAAAACTTTCTTCTACCAATTTTAACCAAAAACTTTTCTAAATTTTCAAAGGCTGGTCTATAATCGTTCTTTATGCTTTGCAAAAACCACACTGCTAGAATTTCAGAGTTACCACTATTTGACAAATTAAATGTATTATCTAAGTCCAACAACTGAACTAGATCAAGAGTGTCGGGAAGATGTTTTAAAAAATGTAACCACTCATGAGTAGACCATAAATCACTACTTTCTTTTAGCTCTTCTGCCCCGCTTTCTAAAAAGGTTGTAACAGAAATTTCTGCATTTTCAAATCTTAAAGATTTAACTATTGGACAATTTTCAGGTATTCCAGGTTCAAAAACCCATTGATTTATATTTAAAGCTTGATAACTATTAGTATCAATCAGGTTGTCTTTAAGATAGCTTAGAAACTCTTCGGTAACAATGGTTTGGAATTTATGGTCTTTAAAATAATTTTTTAAAAAAGAATCCATTTTTTCCCTACCCATATTTTCTTCTAACATTCTTAAAAAGAAATATCCTTTTTCATAGGCAATATCTGTCATAGCGTCATCTGGATGTTTACCCATCATATTTAGTCTTAATAATTGCATATTAGGTTTAGATTTAGTTATTTGACTTTCTAAATCTTGGAATCCTAAAAGAGCCAACATTTCTGAATAATCTCTTCCATAAAGTGACTCCATAATTCTACGTTCAAAATAAACTGTAAACCCTTCGTTAAGCCAAAAGTCATTCCAAGTAGCATTGGTTACTAAATTACCGCTCCAAGAATGGGCCAACTCATGAGCAATTAAAGAAACTAAACTACGATCACCAGCAATTATGGTAGGAGTGGCAAAAGTTAATCTAGGATTTTCCATTCCTCCAAATGGAAAGCTAGGAGGTAAAACTATAACATCGTACCTATCCCAATTATAAGCTCCATATAAATTTTCTGCAGAGTCTACCATTTTACCCATATCTATTAACTCATTAGCACATTTAACAACCATAGATGGTTCTGCATAAACTCCTGTTCTAGAATCTATTGCTTTAAATTCTAAATTGCCTACAGCTAATGCAATAAGATAAGGAGGAATTGGCTGGTTCATTTTAAAACTATAGACATTATTAGTATCCATTTCTTGAGGATTAGCCGCGCTCATAACAGCCATCATGTTTTTAGGAGTTTTAATTTTTGCAGAATAGGTAATTCTTATACCAGGAGTATCTTGAATTGGAATCCAAGATCTTGTGAAAATAGATTGTCCCTGTGTATACATAAATGGATACATCTTTCCTGCAGTTTGGTTAGGAACTAACCAATCTAAAGCTTCAGACTTTTTAGTAGTTTCGTAAAAAATCACAACGGAATTCGATTTAGGATTTAGATTAATAGAAAGAGGCGAACCTAGTAATTCATCAAATTCTCCTAAAGAGTATTCCAAAGTATTACCATCTCCATCCTGGATGCTATCAATTTTTAAATATTTAGTATCTAATTTTAATAAATTAATTTTTCTATTTGCTTCGAACTCGTGAGTTACAGAACCTTTTAATTTTCTTTCCTGAAAGTTAACAGAAAGTTCTAAATGCGTATTTACAATAGGTAAATCCTTGTAATTGGAAAGTGTGTGTGTGTCTATAATTAAATTATTTACTGAATCTGTTTTTTTTATTTTACTGTTAGATTCACAACTTATACATAAAATAAATAGTGCGGAAATAAATTCAATAAGTTTACTTTTCATATTAATATTTTATTCAAAAATAGTATTTCAAATTGACAAAAATTAAACATTGTAGAATCAATAAAATTTAAGATTAAAAAATTTGTTTATTTTCACCATAGATATTTAAATAAAAATTATGACAACAATACAAGCCAGTGCTAAACACCCAAAAGGTTTAATGACCTTATTCTTCTCTGAAATGTGGGAAAGATTTTGCTATTATGGAATGAGAACTCTACTTACTCTTTTTCTTGTTAAATCATTAATGATGGGAGATAGCGAAGCTTCTTTAATTTACGGGGCTTACACTGGGTTAGTTTATGCTGCACCTATATTGGGAGGCAGGATGGCAGATAAGTATTTAGGTTACAGATATGCAGTAATGTTGGGAGCAATTTTAATGGCTATAGGAGAATTTTTAATTCTGGGAGAAAGTAAAGAGATGCTTTACATTGGAATGGGAGCACTTATTATTGGAAATGGATATTTTAAAGCCAATATTTCTACCATAGTAGGTAAATTATATGAAGACAACGACCCAAGAAGAGATTCTGGATTCACTATTTTTTATATTGGTATAAATATTGGAGCGCTTTTAGCAACAACTTTAGTTGCCTATATTGGAGAAACCTATGGGTTTACTTACGGTTTTGGCTTGGCAGGTTTAGGAATGTTACTGGGACTATTTATTTTCTGGGCAGGTAGAAAAAACTATGCTGCTGCACCAGGGCTTAACATTCATGAAGAAGGGAAGAAAAAAGTATTAGGTCCTTTAAATATGGTTCAAGTAATAACTTTGGGTTCTCTATTTTTAATACCTCTTTGTTATGTGCTAATAATGCAAAACCAATGGCTGGACTATATTCTATTGGCACTATTTATAGGAATTTCTATTACACTAATAAGATCTGGAAGCAAAGAAGATAAGTTACAGAACGTTTCAATATGGAAAGACCGAATGATTGCCTTAATTATATTTATGGTAATCAATATATCATTTTGGGCTTGTTTTGAGCAAGCAGGAACATCTCTAACGCTTTTTGCAGATAGAAACGTGGACAGGTTTATTTTTGGTTGGGAAATGCCTGCAAGTATGACACAGTTTTTTAACCCTTTCTTTATTATATTATTTGGATCAATATTTTCTGTAATGTGGGTGAAGCTTTCCAAAATTGGTAAAAACCCAAGTATTCCTTTAAAGTTTTGTTTTGGAATAGTTCAGTTGGCTTTAGGGTTTCTATTAACACAAGTTGGCTTTCAATTTGTAAATGAAGCTTACCAAGTTCCAATTTTAACTTTGGTGTTTTTATACATGCTTCATACTACTGGTGAATTGTTTTTATCTCCTATTGGGCTATCTATGGTCACTAAACTTTCTCCAAAAAGCATGGCTGGAACTGCCATGGGTGCTTGGTTTTTAAGTTTTGCCATTGCGAACTATGTTGGAGGTAAAATAGCATCTTTTACTGGTGGTCATGGTGGAGGAGAAGTTACATCTGCAGAAGCTGGATTATTGCAATACTTAGACACATTTGCTACAATAGGATATGTGCTTTTGATAATAGCTGCTATTATTTTTATTCTGAATAAACCTATTCAGAAATTAATGCATGGCGTAGAGTAAACTAAAATATTTTACTAGGGTTCATTATATTTTTGGGATCAAAAACTTTTTTAATTTCTCTCATTAAATTTAGTTCTATATCCTGATATGCAATATCCATATAATCTTTTTGTACCCATCCAATACCATGCTCACCTGAAATAGTTCCTCCCAGAGAAACAGTAAGTTGAAATATTTCTCTAACGGCTAATGGGAGTTCATTATCCCATTGCTTTTGGGTTAAATTTCCTTTAATAATGTTTACATGCATATTACCATCACCAGCATGGCCATAACAAATCGACTCAAATCCATATTTTTTACCAATTTCTTTCACACCAGATAATAGTTCTGGGAGTTTATAACGTGGCACCACTGTATCTTCTTCCTTATATATGCTATTTACTTTAACTGCCTCCCCTATTCTTCTTCGTATAAACCATAACTTTTCTTTCTGAGCTTCATCTTCAGCAAATAAAATATTTTCATTTGAGTTGTGGGCTTCTACAACTTCTAAAACTTTTTGTATTTCGTCCATTAAAGGTTCTGGTTGATTTCCATCTACTTCAATTAAGAGCAAAGCTTTTACATTATCAGACATTTCTAACTCTGCTTCTTTAATATATTTGATGGTATAATCCACTGCATTTCTATCCATAAATTCCATAGCTGAGGGAACTATTCCTGCTTTAAAAATGGAAGCAACAGCAGAACAAGCGTCAACTGCAGAAGAAAAAGGAACAAGAATTAATTTATTGTATTTAGGTAGGGGAATTAATTTTAGAGTAGCTTTTGTCACTATTCCCAAAGTTCCTTCGCTGCCTATCATTAATTGAGTGAGGTTATATCCAGTAGAATTTTTTAAAGTATCTGCTCCAGTTTTAATAATTTCTCCGTTGGGTAAAACAACTTCAAGATTCAACACGAAGTCTTTGGTAACTCCATATTTAACAGCTCTTGGACCACCACTGTTTTCTGCAATATTTCCTCCAATAAAACAACTTCCCCTACTTGCTGGATCAGGAGCATAATACAATCCTTTTTTAGCTACTTCGTTTTGTAATACTTGAGTAATAACTCCTGGCTGTACGTGAACTTGAAGATTATCTTCATCTATTTCTAGAATTTTATTGAATCTTTCCATTGAAAGTCCAATTCCTCCATGAATTGATAGTGAACCACCACTTAAACCAGTTCTGGCACCAATAGGAGTTACGGGAATAATATTTTTAAAAGCCAATTTCATAATTTTGGAAACTTGTTCAACATTGGCAGGCTTTACTAAAACTTCTGGCGGGAAAATTAAATTTTCAGTTTCGTCATGTCCATAGTTAATTAAGCTCTCTTTATCGGTTAAGACATTGTCTTTTCCAACTAAAAGAAAAATTTCTTTTAAAATAACTTCAGATATTTTATTGTAAGATTTTGTTGCCATACAAGGTTAAAAATACGTAAAGATGGGTATTAAAAGCATAAATAATTGAAACAAAAGATGAACAATCAACTATTTTTTACAAAACTAATTGGAGATTTCAATATGAACATTATATTTGCACTCGAAAATTTGATTCGTTAGCTCAGCTGGTAGAGCACATCCCTTTTAAGGATGGGGTCCTGGGTTCGAACCCCAGACGAATCACCAAAGCCTTCCTCGGAAGGCTTTTTTTATTTAAGAGCATTTTCAATTAGTTGTTTTATTGTTACATATTTTAAAGCTTTATCGTGTGTTCCTTCTAAATATACTTTAGGAGCTTTTCCAGCATCATAAGCTTCTTTCCATCTAAGTACGCACAAACACCACTTATCGCCTGGCAATAGCCCTGGAAAACTATAGGCTTCATTGGGTGTGGTTAAATCATTTCCTTTAGACTTTGAAAATTCTAAAAATTCTTGGGTCATAACAGAGCATACTACATGGGTTCCAACATCAGAATTACCAGTATTACAAAAACCATCGCGATAAAATCCAGTTTTGGGACTATTACAGCACAATTCTAATTTTTCGCCAAAGACATTTAGAGATTGGGCTATTTCTTGATTGACGTTTGATAAAATCATAAATACAAAAATTACTTTATTTAACATTATTTAAAATTAATAGATAATTGAATAGGATATAAAATTGATTAAGTTATTTACATTTGTGTAACATTTACCCAAGTGCTGGAATTGGTAGACGGGCTACGTTGAGGTCGTAGTGCACTTTGTGCGTGTGGGTTCGAGTCCCACCTTGGGTACTTTTAGTGGCGTCATTGTATAATTAATCTTTTTTATTCTTTTGATTGGTTAAAAATCAATCACAATTAATTTACCCTTATAAGTGTAACCTCAAAAATTAAAACTGAATTTGAAGGTATACTATTAACCGTTTGACTTCCATATCCTAAAGCAGATGGAATAAGTAAAATACCAGCCCCACCCTCTTTAAACAATGGAATACCCTCCTGCCAACCTTGAATTACATTTGATAATGGAAATGTTGCCCCGCTTAAATCAGATTGATCGAATATTGTACCATCAGTTAATGTTCCTTTATAAGCGACTGTAACTGTTGAGTTAACATTAGGTGTTTCTCCATTGCCAGGATCATTAATAACGTAATGTAAACCACTTGAAGTAGATTGGGCATTAAGATTATTTTGCGAAATATACTGAAGAATTATTCCTTGATCTATTTTGGAAAAATCGCTTTCTTTTTTACAACTAGAGAAAAAAAATAAAAATAATATGAGAATTATAACATTTGATTTATTCATATTGTTTAGTTCATTTTTTATGTAACAGCTATTATTTAATTTCAATTAAAACATGAAATTTATGTTAAATCTTTTTTCATTTTAAAATAACTAACCATCCAGTAAAAAAATTGATAACAGATGGAAACAGTAATTAATTTCCAAACTGAAGTTTGATGAACAGTAAATGGCAATAATTCATCAATGACCTCAAAGGGTCTATACATATTAAAATTTTCGGGAATAATAAACAGCCAAAGTATGTCTCCTGGAAACCATAGTAACATTAAAATTACAAAAGCTGTCATAGTATTCCTAAATATAACACCCATTGTAACTGAGAGGCTTAAATATGTGAAAGTGTTTAAAAATGAAAGAAAAAGATAATATGAATTTTCATAAAAATTAATTTCTGAAATAGTTGAATGAGAAAGACCTCCAATAATAGCTGCAATACATACTAATAAAGTAGAATATGTACTTAATAAAAAAACTAGTATAAATTTACCAAAGAGATACTCCCCTCTTTTTAAACCTTGAATTATATTTTGTTTAAAAGTTCCATTTTGGTACTCATAACTAATTATATTGATAATAAGAATAGCAAGTAATATTTTAAAAAATTTACCTATGAAAGCAAAAGTATGCCAGGCAAAAGGGAATTTATATGGGTTATATTCTTCTAAAATAATGGAGGAACTGTAATTACCCATCGTTAAGTTTCCAATGACTTTATCAAGAATTATATCATCAAGACCAAAACAAATTAAAAAGAATAAAACTGTATATAAACAAATAAGTATCTGAAAAGGTCTAAAACGCCTCCACTTGACCCATTCTATGTATAATAAACGAGTCAATTTTTTAAAATTTCAATAAATTCATCTTCCAACGTAGAATGTTGTCTAACTAAATGATTTAAAAACACTCCTTTTTGAGCAAGATAATTACTAATGTCATCTGGGAAAACATCTTTATTAAAGTGAACAATGAAATACTTCCCAGATTTATGTTTTTCAATTTTATTTAATTTATTGAAATTAACCAGAGCAACATTAAGACTATCTAAGTTGGAACTTCCTAACTGAAAAATATTTTCCTTAGAGTTAATAAATTCAGAAATATTACCTTCATAAATACATGAACCTTTTTTAAGAATACAAACATGGCTACTTACCATTTGAACCTCACTAAGTAAATGGCTTGCTAAAATTATAGTTAACCCATCTTTTGAAAGATTTAAAATAAGATTTCTAATATCAGTAATTCCCTCTGGGTCAAGTCCATTTGTAGGTTCATCAAGAATAAGAATATCGGGGCTATGAAAAATTGCTGCTGCAATTCCCAAACGTTGTTTCATACCCATAGAATAAGTATTTAAAGAATCAAACCTTCTATTAAAAAGACCAACTTTTTTCAAACTCTCCTCAACGCCATTATTAGATACTTTTTTTATTTTAGCTATTATAGCTAGATTATCTATTGCGTTTAAATACATGTAAAACTTAGGTTGTTCAAGCATCGCTCCAACCTTTTCGAGGTAATTAAACTTTGGCTTTCCAAGCCATTCAAAATATCCTGAAGAAGGTCTCAAAGCCTTAAGTAATATTCCAAGGGTTGTAGACTTACCACTGCCATTCGGACCTAGTATAGCATAAACTGAGGATTTTGGGATAGTAATGTTAAGATCTTTTAGCGCAAAATGTAACCCAAATTTTTTGTGAAGAGCATATGTTTTAAGAATGTTTTTCATTAATTAATGGAAAAAAATTAAGCCATCATTTTTTTTAAACTAAAAGAGCCTGTCAAATATGACAAGCTCTTTTATGAAATTACTTATAAAAAGTGAATTTTAGTCTACTTTGACATTTATAGCGTTTAAGCCTTTTGGGCTCTCTTCTACATCATAGCTTACTTTGTCACCTTCATTAATCTCATCTGATAATCCATTTTTGTGTACAAATACATCTTTACCACCGTCTTCCGGGGTAATGAATCCAAATCCTTTGGCATTGTTAAAAAATTTTACTGTTCCGTTACTCATAATTTATAATTTATAATAAAGTACAAAACTACTATTAAATTTTTGTTGTAAAACATATTTTATAGACTTTTTTAATAAAAATGTTTACAAGCAGTTAAAACATAGCTTATATTCTAGCTTGATATTTGTGCAAATTATAATACCTTCCTTCAAGAGAAAGTAATTTGTCATGGGTTCCTTTTTCAGCAATTTTACCATTTTCAATAACTAAGATTTGATCCGCTTGTCTAATTGTACTCAGCCTGTGTGCAATAACAAAAGTTGTTCGCCCTTTCATTAACTTTTTTAAACTTTCTTGAATTAATGATTCACTTTCATTGTCTAAATTAGAAGTAGCTTCATCTAAAATTAATATTCTTGGATCAGCGATTATTGCACGAGCAATAGTAACTCTTTGGCGTTGGCCACCAGAGAGTTTAACACCTCTTTCACCTATTAAAGTATCTATACCATCTTCAAATCGATCAGTAAACTCATTCACACTAGCAGCTATAACTGCATTGTCTAACTGCTTTTTGCTAGCATTGGGTTTTGAAAAAAGAATATTGTCTTTTATCGATCCTTCAAACAAGAAATCGTCTTGAAGAACAACACCTAGCTTTTTCCTATAACTGCTTAACTTAACTTTAGAAAGGTCTACTCCATCTATTGTTATATTTCCAGAATTAGGATTTAAAAAAGATGCTGCCAAACCTACAATAGTTGATTTTCCTGAACCAGAAGTTCCAACAAGAGCAGTCACAGACCCTTTTTTTGCTTTAAAAGAAATATTTTTAATTACTTCTGAATCTTCCAAGTAAGAAAAGGAAACATCGTTAAAAATAACTTCACCATCAATTGAGTTTAATTCTACAGTTCTTATTTCCTGATCTTCTTCAGGATTTAAAGACATAATTTCTTCCGTTCTATCTAAACCAGCAAAGGCTTCTGTAAATTGACTGCCTATATTCCCTAATTGGAGAATGGGAGCCACCATAAATGCAATCATAGCTGTGTAGGAAATAAATTCTCCATTATTTAAACCCAAAAAACTACCTATTCCCATTACTCCAGCACTTGCTAATCCAATCATAAGCACTCCAGAACTAGACATTAATGCCTGTGCAGTCATACTTTTCTTAACTAACTGGAAAATTTCATCCACTCCATTTTTGAAAACATGTAACTCTTGATTCTCTGCTCCAAATCCCTTAATCACTCTGATTCCATTTAAAGATTCTGTTAAACGACCAGAGACCTCAGCGCTTTTCTTCCCTCTTTCTCTAAAAATTGGACGTATGTAACTAAAGGCTTTTAAAGCAATTACAGCAAATAAAGCCATAGGTAAAAGAACAAAAATAGTGAGTTTAAAACTTATGGTTATTAAATAAGCAAAAGCAGAGACTGATGCTAATATCCCACCAATAAGTTGAACAAATCCAGTTCCAACCAAATTTCTAACCCCTTCTACATCAGACATTATTCTGGAAACCAATGCCCCAGATTTATTATTGTCAAAATAATTTATTGGTAAAGTCAGTACTTTCTTTTGGACCTTAGTTCGTAATTCGGCTATTAAATGTTGTGCTTCAACACCAATAAATCTTGTTAAAAGGTAAGATGTTAATGAGTTGATAATTATTGAAACAATAACTATAGATACTATTTGAAGTGTTAGATCCATATCTTTTCCAAGTGCATTATTAACAAATGGTTTCATCATAATAGGGGTTACTAAACCAGCAGCTTTACTAATAATTATTAAAAAAATACCTATGAAAAGTAATTTTTTCCTGGGCCAAATAATAGTTTTAAATGCTTTTCTAAAAGTGACTTTGTTTTTATACATTGAAATACTTTACTTATTTAATCAAATGTATTCTTAAATAGTTTTATATTTTTTTCTAGAATTAGAATAAATGTTAAAAATCAATCTCAATAATGATAATTATTTTATTTTAAATTTGATTAAATAAAGGATTTTTAAATATTTATCGTCCAAATCTAAAAAACAAACAAAATACTTATGAAAAAAACACTGCTTTTTAGCTTAATTGTATTTATTCAATTTTCAATATTAAGTCAATCCTCCTTTAATGGCTATGCACTGTATAATGGTAAAAACCCTAATCAAAATACTGTCTATTTAATTGATAAAGATGGTACTATTGCTAAAACTTGGAACTGTAGTGTTGCATGTAATTACACAGTTCTTTTAAAAGAAAACGGAAATATTGTAAGGGGAGGTAAATATGCTCAAAATGCTCTTAATGGAGCTGCAATTGGTGGAATGGTTCAAGAAATTGATCCTTCAGGAAATGTAGTATGGGAATATATTTACTCTAATGCCAACCATTGTTCTCATCATGACATTACTTTAATTGGAGACAATGTAATGCTAATTGCTTGGGAAGTAAAAACAGCTAATGAATTAACACAAGCTGGTTATGATGGTGCTTCATCTGATAAATGGCCAACTCACTTTGTCGAAATTGCTCAAAATGGTACTGGAGGACAAGTTGTATGGGAGTGGCATATTTGGGATCATTTAATACAAGATTATGATCAAAACAAAAATAATTATGGAGTAATAGCTAATCATCCCGAACTTATTGATATTAATATGATTACAGCGTCAGGTGGTGGTCCAGGTGGAAGTAGTGGAGATTGGTTCCATGTTAATGGAATAGATTACAACGAGGATTTAGATCAAATTGCTTTTTCATCTAGGCATGCAAGTGAAGTTTATATAATTGATCACAGTACAACAACTGCAGAGGCAGCTAGCAACTCTGGTGGGAATTCTGGAATGGGAGGAGACATACTATACAGATGGGGAAATCCTTCAAATTATGGAATGAACGGGAGTCAAGTAATTCCTGGAGCAGTACATGACATAAGATGGATTAAAAATGATGGAAGACCTTATGGAGGTTATCTTCAGATTTTTAATAACAGAGGGATTAGCAATACTCAATCTACTGTAGACGCTTTTCTTCCTCCTTTAGATTTAACAAATGGATATACTTATCAAATAAATCCTGGACAAGCCTATGGACCATCTTCTTACGATACAAGATATACTTGCCAATACTCTTCACCAGGACAATCGGCTTCAAACAGAATGTCTAATGGAAATATTTTCGTGAATACTTCATCAGGACAAGGTGGTGCCGGAATCATGTATGAAGTTGATGCAAATAATAATATTGTTTGGCAATACGATGGAGGTGGCCCTCCAAAAGCATTTAGGTACGAATGTGAGTATCCTGGTATAATTTCACTTTTAAATAATCCTTGTAGTGTTGACTTAAATCCAATTGAAAATATAGAAATTTCTATATTTCCTAATCCTTCTAATGGAATATTTGCAGTTGATGGTTTAACTGAAAATACAGACATCAAAATTTTAAATATTTTTGGTCAAATAATACCATTTGAATTAAAAGATTCTAAAATTGATATTTCTAATCAGCCAAATGGAATATATATATTAAATATTAATAATTCCAACGGTACCATATCAAATAAAAAAATGATTCTAAATAAAAATGAATTTTAGAATTACCTGCTTAGTCCTTATATTTTTATCGAATAATATTTTTAGTCAAAGTACTTTTTACAACATAGACACTGTTAGAGAAATTAAATTTAATTTCGATCAACCTAACTGGAAATATCTTTTGGATAGTTTATATGTTTTAGGTGATGAGCAAAGAATCATTGGCACTGTTACAATTGATGGCTATCAGTATGACAGTGTTGGTATAAGATACAAAGGTTATAGCTCTGTAAATATTACTCAAACTAAAAATCCATTTAATATTAAACTGGATTACATAATAAATGATCAGGAACATCAGGGATTTAATAAAATTAAACTGAGTAATATTATTCACGACCCTTCTTTTTTAAGAGAAGCACTTTCCTACCAAATAGCAAGAAAATATATGCCTTCTTCAAAAGCTAATTTTGCTAATTTGTATATAAATGATACTCTTTGGGGAGTTTATTCTAATGTTGAAGCGGTAAATAAAGATTTTCTAAGCAAGCATTATCAATCTAGGAATAACTCTTTTTTTAAATGTAATCCTAGCAGTTTAGACCTTTTTGGAGAAAATTCAAATCTAAGTTTATCACCAGGAAATGATTCCTTAGATTACGAAGCGTTTTACAGTATAAAGTCTGATTATGGATGGGGTAAATTATATCAACTAATTGATACACTTAACAACTATCCTTTTTCGATAAATAAAATACTAAATGTAGATAGAACTTTATGGATGCATGCATTTAATTATAGTTTAGTAAATTTAGATAGTTATATTGGCTATGCTCAAAACTATTACCTCTACGAAGATAATTCGGGAAGGTTTAATCCTATACTATGGGATTTAAACATGTCTTTTGGTAGTTTTAGGTTAACAGATGCATCGAGTTACTTTTCTGGTATGAATATCTCTCAAGCAAAAACTTTAGATCCCCTTTCTCATTTATATGACGTGTCTGTATTCCCAAGACCTTTAATGAGAAATATTTTTAATGATAATAGGTTTAGAAAAATGTATATGGCCCATTTAAAAACTATTATGGAAGAAAACTTTTCAAACTTAAGTTATTTAGATAGTGCCAATAAAATGCATCAAATTATTGATCAAAGTGTAAACTTAGATAGTAATAAATTTTATAGCTATTTAGATTTTCAAAATAATATAGATTCCACAGTAACAAATACCATTAATTATCCTGGAATTAAGGATCTTATGAGTAATAGAATGAATTATTTAAGTAATTATTCTGGTTATAATCATAATATTACTATTGATTCTATTAAAGAATACAATAACACATTATCAATAGGAGATGATTTATGGATTACTGCAAACATTATAGATGCAGACCAAGTTGTTTTATTTTACAGATTTAAAAGTAGCGGAGCTTTTCAAGAAACTTTAATGCTTGATAACGGAAATAACAATGATGGCGCCATTGGTGACTTTATATATGGAGCCAAAATTCCAAATATTGGAAACAACACCCAATATTTTATATATGCCGAAAATGACAGTGCTGGGCAATTCTCACCAGAAAGAGCTGCCTATGAATTCTATGAGTACTATGCCCCTATCCAATCTGAAGATTTAGTTATTAATGAAATATTAGCTATTAATGATAATGTTGTACAAAATGAATTTGGAGATTATGCCGATTGGATTGAACTTTATAACAATACCAATTCTTCACTTTCAACTAATGAGCTATTTTTAACTGATGATAGTACCAATTTACTAAAGTGGAATATTCCAGATATAAATATACCAGCAAATGGATATTTAATTTTGTGGGCAGACGAAAAACACAATGAAGGAATAAAGCATACAAACTTCAAACTTGCTAATGGTGGCGAAAAATTAATTCTTTCTAATAATTCTGGACAAATTATAGATTATTTGAATTTCCCAACCCAGTCAACAAATGTTGGTTATGCTAGAATACCAAATGGCATTGGAAATTTCGTTTACAATACTCCCTCATTTGGTTATGACAATGATTTTGCAATTGTAAGTTCTATAAATCAATCAAAATTAAGTTGCTACCCAAACCCTTTTAAAAATCATCTAAATATTTTACTAGAAAATCCAAATGAAACATTAATTAGTATTTGTGATATTCAAGGAAAAATAATTTTACAACAAAAAGTTAAACCTATGGATCATAAATTAATTCTAAATACTTCATCATTTAAAAAAGGGATGTATTTCGTATATTTAAACAGCTCTAAAATTAATTCGATTCAAAAAATAATTAAAGATTAACATGAAATACTTAAAGACCTTTATATGCTTATTTATAGTGACCAATTTAAGTGGGCAAACTTTCACAAATTACACTTCTTCCGATGGTTTAGTAGATAATAACGTAAGCTGCGGAACTTTTGAAGGAAACGGAGTTATGTGGTTTGGAACTCAAAATGGAATTTCAAAATTTGATGGAACAAATTTTACAAACATTACTACAACAACAGATACTGCCTTAATTAGTAATACCATTACTGCTATTAAATCAATGGCTAATGGAGACTTATGGGTTGGAACAGATTTTGGAGTTTGTAAATATTCTAATTCTACTTGGCAGTGCTTTACATCTGCAGACGGTCTTGGAGACGATAGAATTAAATATATTGAACAATCTTCAGATGGCAGAATTTGGATTGGTGAATATGATGGATTGTCAATTTATGATGGTACAAATTGGACTAGTTACAATATGTCAGACGGCCTACCTTTCGGAGGAATTCAAAGTATAAAGTTTGACAACAATTCTGAAGCATGGATGGGATCTGGATTTGGTGGATTAATACATTTTGATGGAACTAATTTTACTATTTATAATAAGAGTGATGGACTTTTAAATAATAGAGTAAACGGAATAGCTATAGATTCTCAAAACAATAAATGGGTGGGGAATTCTGAAGGGTTGTCAGTTTTTAACAATCAAAATATATTCCAAAACAACTATACCCAAATGTATTTACTACCTCCTCCTGATACATTGAACCCCGTTATGGATTTAGCTTTTGATTCTAGAAACTTATTATGGGTGGGCATTTATATAGACTATTTGTTAAATGGTGGTATTGCTATGTATAATGGCTTCAGTTGGGTGGATTTTAATATGAATGATGGTTTAATTGGTCCTGTAATCACAGATTTAATTATTGATGATCAAGATCAAGTATGGGTTACTACTAGCAGTGGAATTTCAAAAATTACAAATGTTCCAGCTAACGTAAATAACCTTAAAGATAATGATATAACTATTTACCCCAATCCTTCTAATGGAACATTCATGATTAAAAATTCTACAAAATCTGGATATAACATATCTATTAAAAGTATTGGAGGAGAAATATTATCTAGTTTTAATATTAAAAGTAATAGTGGTCAAATTAATTTACCTCATGCATCTGGAATATACATATTAGAGATTAATGACGGCTCTCAAACTTTTTTAAAAAAAATAGTTAGAAATTAATAACTACAATCTTTAAAATTCCCAAAATTTATATTTACATATAATACTTTAAATTAGTGTTTATGTATAAAAAGTTATTTTCAATTTTAACTCTCTTAATGGTGATTTCTCGCGTTGTCATTGGTCAATGGGTAGAACTAAATACAATACAAAATCAAACAATAAAGAAGTTTAATTTTATTACTGACGATATAGGATATGCACTTATATATGATCTTTCGAACAACAAGGAATTAGTATTAAAAACCATAGATGGAGGGAACCAATGGGATTCTATTGCTGGATTAAACCTTTTAGAATTTATGGATATTTCTTTTATAAAAGATTCTGTTGGGTTTAGTGTCTACAGAGATTTAAATAATCTAAATTCTCCAATGAAAATATATAAAACTAATGACGACGGAAACAATTGGCTAGATATATCACCTAGCACCACCAATGCTGGAATGGGTAATTCAGTGGTGCAATTTTTAGACGAAAACGTAGGATTTTGGGGAGTAGGTTCAGTTTTATATAAAACTATAAACGGCGGTAATACTTGGGACACAACTTTACTAAATAATGTTTCAATAATGAGTATGGATTTTATTGATCAAAACAATGGCGTAATTGGAACTTGGGACAATAGTTTTTTTTATTCTGGATCTATGTATAGCACTAATGATGGTGGCAATACGTTTAATATTTTTAATTTAAATACCTATAGTACTGTAGTTAATCATGTTAACTATATGAGTAATAATACAGTTTATGCAAGTTGTATAGAGGTGTGGAGTAATGAAAGAACCCCTTTTATTTCAAAATCTTTAGATGGTGGTATTTCTTGGGACAGTATACCAATTGATACATTTAATATATATAATGCCAAGTTAAAAACAGTAGATTTCACAGATGATTTAAATGGTAAAATTGTATTAAAAACACTCTATAGCGATACAGCTTATGTTTTTAAAACAAATGATGGTGCCCAAAGCTGGGTTTTTGAAGATACTGTTTTTTTATACGATGTTAAAGATTTACAAATTACTGAGAACACAGCTTATTTGGGAGGCGATGTAAATGAAATATATAAATTAAATTCTACTGTAGATGTTATAAATGGTAGTAAATACAAAGCTGCAATTTCTATTTATCCAAACCCAAATAACGGAGTGTTTTATATTAACTCTTCATTTACAATTTATGAAATGAAGATATTTAATACACAAGGGAAATTAATTTTCCAAAAAAGAGTAAATAATAATAAACAGCTAGAAATTAATTTAAGCGGAAGCCCAAAGGGAATTTACTTAATTCAACTTATAAATCAAATAGATAAAGTTGAAAATAAAAGACTAATAATTAAATAAAATAGAGGGCTGTTGCACTCTATTTCTAAAAATATACTCCAAAACGAAAAATTACTAATTGCAAAAAATAGTTAAATTATTTGCGTTACAAATTCGAGGTGTTAAAAAGCGCGAATAGGATGGGCATATATCGTGTTAAAATCTTTATCGCCGGATAAATTAGCTCCATTATTAAAATTAATTACCCACGCATTAGTAGGATTAAGCTCTGTAGAACTCCAATATTGACCATATTGGAAATTAACCACTGACTTTTGATTATATAACAAATTAAGTTCTTTTTTTGAAGGTAAGTACCAATCACCATAAGTTATGCCATTCATAGTTATATAATATTCGTTACAATAACGAGCAGCAAATAGACTTCCATCATTACCAATTGCTATTGAAGCAGAAATTATGATTGCTGTATTTGCTTTTCCTGCATTTAAATAATCAGCCTTGGCAAAAGTACTTCCATCAGTACCTGCATGCCATCTTACAGACATTTGGTCTCCTGAAGATATTAGGCCGTGTTGTCCACCATCATACACAAAAAACACAATGCCGCCTCCATAACTTTCGCCAATCGTATGTACTGGATAACCACCAGTTGCTCCTTGTGAACCGGTTGCTCCGTCTGTTCCGGCAGGTCCTCTTGGACCGGTTGCTCCGACTGCTCCTGCTGGGCCTTGTGGACCGACTGCTCCGTCTGCTCCGTCTGCTCCTGCTGGACCGGTTGCTCCGTTATTTCCATCTGCTCCATCAGCTCCATCAGGTCCAATAGGTCCTCTTGGACCGGTTGCTCCGTCTGCTCCGTTTGCTCCGTCAGTTCCTGCTGGACCTTGTGGACCGGTTGCTCCGTCTGTTCCTGCTGGACCGGTTGCTCCGTCTGTTCCGGCAGGTCCTTGAGGTCCGGCAGCTCCATCTACTCCTGCTGGTCCTGCTAGTCCTTGTGGTCCTTGTGCTCCGTCAGTTCCTGCTGGACCTTGTGGACCCTGTGCTCCGTCTGTTCCGGCAGGTCCTCTTGGACCGGTTGCTCCGTCTGCTCCGTTTGCTCCGTCAGTTCCTGCTGGACCTTGTGGACCGGTTGCTC
>ENA-ORDA01001608-ORDA01001608.1-marine-metagenome-genome-assembly--contig:-NODE-1608-length-18676-cov-6.007527_pt1 | contig 18676 bp, 9 predicted proteins | sample MGYA00237778_ERZ508506 | MGnify/ENA primary metagenome ERZ508506 (study PRJEB26177, sample SAMN06267891) | marine metagenome | isolation source: Monterey Bay, California, USA | place: Pacific... | reverse complement strand
GTATTGAACACGTGATATTCATCAGTCTTAACAGCGTAGATCTTATCACCAGCTACAACAAAGTCTTTAATGTCACCCTTAAGGAATGCCTCAGGTGCATCATCGAGGTTGTGCTTAACAATATAAGAAGATACTTGGTAGAATACTGTATTGTCATTCTCCCAGTTCTTATTCTTACCTACAAGCTTATACGTGTTATTGTTATACTCAAGAACGTTGTCATATAAGCAAAACTCTTTCTCATAAACATCAAACTCTCTTGCAGAAAGATCTGTAACATCGAAAGTATCAACATCGAAACGTCTTACCTTTTGATCAGAAGAGATAAAGTCAATATGATCATAGGTTTCGTAGAATCCATAGTAATCAAGAATCTCTGTACCACACTCTAACTTAATCTTGTTACCTTGTGAGTTAACCTTATAGAATAGGTTACCAGCTGTAGTAACAATATAGTCATCAAGTGCACTTCTCTTAAATACGTTCTTAATCTTAGTCTTGAAGTCAACCTTATTACGAAGTGTAAAGTCGGTGTTGTAAATGTATAAGGTATTCTCACTAACAACATGTACAAATGGTGTAACGGTTTGGTCTTGGAATATACCAAATCCTCTGTTAGTGTTATTACCAAGAAGAGCAAAACCATACTTATGGTTAGGGTCAAGATACATGTTAAAGCTTGTAGTGAAGTTCTTAGTCTCATCTACTTGCTTAGCTACCTCGAAGCATGCAAAGTTAGTACCATCAAAGGTAAACTCTGTACCATTAAACTCATTACAAACATTCTCAGTCTCACCTCTAACAACCTTTGATGTAGTATAGCTATCAAAGCTTGATACTAATGGTGTAGAGCTTTCTACAATCTTACGAATGTCAGCATTACCAATACGCTCATACTTAACACGTGTATTAGGTGTGATAGCAGCATCACTCTTCTTATCGAAGAACTTCTCTTTATTAAGAACAGCATCAGATACATCAAGATCAATACCATCTACACTATCAATGAAAGAAGCATCAAAGTAGGAAGTAGCGGAAAGAGCAGCTTCCTTAGAAATCTTATCTGGGTAATAGTAACGATCAACCCATAATCCCTTCTCACCAAGAGTACCACCACTTAACCAAGTACAAAGAAAACGACCATTGTCATATTGGGTAGTATTCTTACGTTTAACAAATACCTTATCGGCTAAAACAGGAGTAGGACCAGCGAAAGCACCATTAAAAGCGAAAGTGGAATCGTTGATGTTGAGCTTAGCATAGGGGTAAATTGAAGAGGGAGCAGTGAAGTAAGTATCACTGCCATTTTCCACGTACACGTCTTTATCATAAAAGCTATAGTTAAGGTTGATCTTATTAAGACCTTTTTCTTGATCAACACCAGTCTCAAGATTGTAGTATTCTCTTGGATCAACACCAAGACCAACTTTACTATCAACCATATTAGAACCACGCTTAACGTAGTTAAACTCAGAGCGGTTAGTATCTAAAGCAAAGTAGTTAACTGGAAAACTATCAGCTGAGATAGAATTGTAGTTAGCAACTAACATATACTGACCATCTTCATCAGTACTACTATTCTCACCATCGAGTATAAGGTTAGTTGTTTTAAAGCTATTGTAACTTGCAAAGCTCTTATTAATAAACTCTTTGTTTTGATCTAAGTTATAGTCAACGTGAATAAGGTTGTTAATACCACGGTTAAGATCACCAGATAAAAGAGGTTGTAAGGTTAGTTCACTACCACTTAAAGCAACAACTTGAAGCTTGGAATCATGAAACTTGTAAAGTTGTAGATAACCATCATCATCGAGAATGTAGCGGAATACATCAGCTTGCTCTCTATCAATGTTCTTATAATCATCCGTGTTCTGATAGAATACAAATTTGGTATCATTTGTATCATTGAAGTTTAAGTAGAAGTCAAAAACACCGTTGTTATGCTTAATGCGGCAAAGGTTATTGTTAAGACCCTCAATCTCGAAGAAATAGTTATTCTCGAAGAATCCTGTCTTTTCTAATGGTTGAATACCAAGTGCTTTTTGCTGATCTGTAGCATCTTCGTTGCTCTTGAAGATGTAGAAGTATTCAGCAGGTGCATCACCAGGTCTCTCAAAACCAAGTCTTGTAACTAATGATGTTGATTGATCTTCCTCTAATGAGGAGATGGATATGAAATTTGTGAGCTTATCTCTATTTGTGATATAGTATGAACTATAGTTGTTAATAGAGCTATCTTTAGCACCAGAAAGTGCATCAATCTTGTTAACTAAGAATCCCTGCTCTAAGTTGGATTGTGACTGATTGACAGAGATATACCTATCCTGATACTCTGCAGTAGGGAACGCAACAGCACTTGTAGAGTGAGTATAGATGTTAGCCATTATACATATTTAATGGCAAAGTCTATTTATACAATCAGTTATTTAGATAAGTTACGTATGTACGATGGTCAAATTTACTCTCTAAGTTAGCAACTGTATTAGAACCAGAAGTACCTACCATTTGAGTAGATTGAATACCAAGCTTCTTAATGTTATCGTAGTAGCTCTCTCTTACTAGCTTAATAGGTTGGAAGATATTAGCATAGAATCCATTATTGTAATGAATTAAGAACTGAGCAGTTAGTGAAGTAGCAAAGGAGCTTGTAGAAGGAACAAATGTATGTTCATAGCTATCAAGAATAGTACCACCAACTTTACCATAAAGCATCTCATTGAAGATAGACTCTTTCTTGTAGTTAAATACAAGATCTTTCTGATTGAAGCTAATATCAGATCCATCACCCCAGTTAATGTCCAATGTAAGTGCCTGGTTAGCAGCTTCATCAATACCAGTTAAAACAAACGTAATAGTAGGGTCACTTTTAAAGGTGATCTCATCTTTAAGAACGTCTGTGTTTGCTGTAGTAGCTGAAAGGTTAATATAGATGTTGCTCATTAGATTGTAAGTGTAAAGTTATCCCTTGTAAAGGTACCACCATTAGCTGAGATAGAACCGAAGTTTGACTCATCACCAAATGTAGTTGTACGTACAATATTATTTAGTGTCTCATACCTATTAGAGTCAATAGCACTTAAAGTATTATCGATTAACTTGAATGTAACATCAACAAGGTGAGTAAAGTCGTTCATATCGTTAGCAATGTATGTCAACTTGAAGATGTCATTTCTGCTATTGTATGCAATGTTAGGAGTATGAATAGAAGTAGGAACATAGTTACGTATTCTATTATCAACATCGTTAAGCTCAAAGTCACTAACGGAGTTACCAACATCCTTACGAGGGTAGATCAAACGTGACTTATTGGTATCAATTGAGTATTCGTAAATCTCAGGGTAGTAAGCTTTGTAGTTGTCGGCATCATTTGTGCACTCACCATCCTGCTTAAACTTACCGAAGTAGATCTTACCGGTCTTTTCTACGTAGAATCTATTAGTGAAGGAATCGGTGTTATCTGCACTACTTGCTGGGTAGTAAGTATTGACTGTTGATGGCTTGTTGAACTTACCACCTTCATACTTAATCTTATCAACAAGAAGACCTGATCTTGTCTCAAGGAAAATTGTATTTTGTATAATATCGAAATCTACAAGCTCATGATTAAGTTGCCCTTGAACTGCAGTAGAGTATTTACTGATTGTAGGCTCGAGAGCAGCTGAGAGTTTCTCTGATGTAGAATATGTACCATTCTTAACATATAGAGTACCATCTAAAGTAGCTTTCTCTTCAGTAGTAAGAGATGTAGCACTTGAAGAGAGATTAGAGAGAATTGTACTTCCTCTTGCATCAGTAGAGTCAACATATCTTAAGTTATCACCATAGAGAAAGTCATTTGCAAGTTGCACATCGTCTGTAAAGAAACCACCATCGTAATCCTTATAACCAATACCAGCAGAAAGGTAGTACTTAACATCTGGGAAGAATGCTCCACTTTGATCTACGGTACCATCAGCAAGGATTGTGTAATGTGAGTTTCCATTAGCATTATCAGGAAGTTCTCTACCATCAAGGAAAGTAAGAGCACCACCATCTCTATACAATGGAATTAGGTTTCTTGAATCTTGGATGAGATCTTGGTAAGGGTAGAACTCTCTCATATACAACCAAAGTGGGTCATATGCCTCAAGAGCAGAGTATCCATTAGTATGTGTACTCATACCAGATCTAACTGTATTACCATTTTGACCAGTTAAGCTATAATCGAAAGAGGTACCTTCAAATGGGTCGAAGAATAAGTGACCATTGAGTAGAAGGTTCTTAACTGTATTAGATACATCTTCTTCTCTTGGCTTAAGAGGGTCATACTTGAACAAAGCATACTCATTACCATATACATCGGTCTGATGCTTATCAACAAGACCTTCATTATAGAGATCAGTAAAGTTAATCTTATAACTGATGTCATTAAGATCTTTAAGTTGTGTAGAGTTACGTTCCTTTGTAGTATAAGACTCAAAGGTAGTTACCTTATTAGTAGTCTTTGGATCACCAGCAGCATAACCACTAGAAACGTTTCTTGTATTACCACGATGATCAAACTTGTAATATACAGGGTAGTTAGATTGTGGATTAGTTGATACGTTACCAAACTTAGCTGGATCAGGGAAAATGTAAACTGTATTGTTAGCTAATGTAGCAGAGTCAATCTCGTAGTTATAAGTCTCAGCTTGTAGCTTGAATAGACCAATATCATCTGGTTGGAAGTTAAGACCAACATCACGTAGAAGCTTTTGCTCGTTACTTGGAACAGTTGCAGTATCAGCACCTTGTAAGTTAAGAGCATTAGCAGCAGGATTGTCTGCAGCAAGCATTAAACCTGAAGTAGCAGGTGTAGTTGATGTATCAATATAGTATACATCAGTACCAATATACTTTTGTACAAGAGCTCTCTTTAATGCATAAAACTCGTTAAGAGGAATTCCACCTTTTTTGTATTGATTGTAAAGTTGAACTAAGTCGTTATCTGGATTACAAATAGCATCATACTCTTCTGGAGTAATAGCTGGTGGGTTGATTGTAAAGGTTCTAATGGCTCCAATAAAGTTCTCATCACCTGTAATGGCTTTAATACCTTCTGGATCTAACCAGTACTTAGTATCAATCTCGTTAATGTTATTACCATTAGCAGTAGATGGAGCATCAAAGTAGTCACCATATACATCAACAAACTCTTCAATCTCAACACCAAGACCTTGAACTGCTTTAAACACTTCATCATTCTCTGTATCAAGTGCATCTTCGGAGTTAAAGATAAAGTTGTAAATGTTATCAAAGATAGCTTTTTCAAGTCCAGTTTGTGAACCCTTCATCTTGTTTCTATCAATAACATACTTACCTTCATCACGCTTCTTCTTATAGAATAGAGCAATGTCTTTAAGTCTGTTAGCAAAGAAAGGAATAGCAACATCCAAGTCAGCTGGATCGTTAAAGTCTATCTTCTCAAGGAATCTCTTCTCTGTCTCTGTAGTATAGTTAACGACAATCTCTTTAATGAACTGTCTGTAGTAATCTTTGAACTGAGTCTTTTGTTCTTCCTCAGAACCACCTTGGTTAGCATGCCATGCTTGAAGATAAGAAGAGTAGAATGAACTATACTCTTCAGGTGAGTAGTCAGCTTGAGTATTGTTAATGAAGTCCAAGAAGGAGAATGGAGCTACAGTATCCTTATAATCAATCTCGTTAGAGTTTGTTATAGAATATTTAACAAGTACTGTTCTTAATGATGTATCTGACATAGTATTAATCTTCGAAGAGTTCTAAGCCCTCGTAAAGGCTTTGAGCAAAAATGTTTGACATTGTACCATTATTCTTAGACCAATCTTCGTAAGAGGTCATAGTATAAGAAATGGTTGTATTAGGATCGGTCCAATCAATGATAGAATCGGAAATGTCACCTACGGTTTCTCTCTGGTAGTAGAAGTTGTAGATGTCCATGATATCTCTACCACCCCCTGAGAGTAATGGCCAACCCCAAGTAGAGCTGTAATCACTTAATGAGTAGAAAGTAGAGTGTGATGAAAGAGCATCTGTAAGAATCTGTAATCCATTCTCAGTAATGATATCACAGTTAGGAAGTTGCTCCTGTACAATCTGAGTACCTTCATCCAACTCAACTGACTCAGCAGATAAGAGCTCACCAGATGTAGTAACGTAAATGTATCCAGATGTGGTTTGGATGGTTGGTGTTATTGAAGCACTAAGAGGTAGGTTAGTATTGAGTGTAATAAACTCACCACTATACTTTTCGTGAGCTACAATAGGCTCACCAACAATAATTTTACTACCTGCTGATAGAGCATCTCCTAGGTTTTCACCATAACAATCATTAAACCTATACCCGTAAGATTGATAGTGTGTATTGTCTCTATTTCTTCGTCCAAACAGCTTAGACTTGGAGATACTAAGGAGATCCATAACTCTCGCAAGCTTGGGTGGAAGTGAGTATTTGTTAAGTTCCGGTAGATCAAGTAACTGAAGAATACCATCAAGTTGATCGATATTCGACTCATCAATAGTAGAGTTGTTATCGAAGAAGTTTTGAATCTTCTCGTAAGTAGCTTTACCAACAGAGTCTTGAGTAGAAGAGAGATCACCAAAGATAGAACCTAAGAAGTCACTCATTAATACTCTTGCATCGCTAAAGAGAGGTTGGATTGCAATCTCTTTGAAAGTATCCTTAAAGTCAATCTGCTCATTCTGCTTTGATACAGTATAGAAAGATGATGGATAGATAGAAAAGGTATTACTAACACCTTCATGGAATGGTCTGAACGAATCAGAAATAACTGAATGTGCACTTAAGTAAACATTCTCTAAAGTAGTTTGATTATCAGTAGTGAAGTATCCCTTATAGAAACCACCCTTACTTAATGTTGAGAGTTCTTGGAAGTTTGAGGTTACTTCAATATCATAAGAAGTTATACCATCAGTAAGACTTAAGTCCAGAGAAGCATTTGTAGTGCTAAGCAATGGCATATTCTTCTGGGTATTGTTATAGTCATCCTTGACCTTAACAACAAAAGCAATTTTAGAACCAGCAAACTTAGTCTTACCAATATCAAAGATTGTATTACCATCGTAACCTTCACTATCAATACCATTTGATGTAATAGTTAAGTTAGCATACGTATTACTTTCATTGATAGAAGCATTAGCACCGTAAGTTGTAGTATTAGTATTATCAAATATACTACCTTGTTCAAAGCCAAATAGTAGGTTATAGTCACCAACAATATCACTCCTAAAGTAAACTTCATCAGTACCAGTTAACCCAGCAAAGAAAGCATCTTCATCATTCTTATCTGTATAAACAATCTGGTTATTAGCATCCAACTTAATGTAGATCTCCTTATCAATGGTAGTTATAACATTAGTATCTAATGTCTCAACAGCATTACTAGTTATGATTTGTACAAAGGAAGAAGATGGCTTAAGGTGACCATAAGTCTCTTTATCATAACCATTACTAAAGAAATCTGTATCAGTAGCACCAGAAGAGTAAGCAACAATAGTAGGTGTACCAACACGAAAAGAGTTATATCTCTCAATAGTGATAGGATTGATAATCTCCCCTGTATTGTGAACAATGTCAGTAGGTGAATCAATGATAAGCTTATCTTCAATAAAGTCTTTAATTTCTACCTTAGAGTGAAAAGTATCAAAGTATCCCGTACCATCTTCATCATAGAGATAACAAGTAACCTTATATCTACCAGGCTTATCATAAGCATGTTGAGCAGTTACCGTTTCTGATGTTGTACTACCATCACCAAAGTCCCATACTACTCTCTTATTAGAAACGAAGTCAGCAATACCATCCTCTAAGTTAGGTGCAAATGTAAGAGGAGTGAAGGGTAATGCATAAGACTCATAGGTCTCTGTGCCAGTATAATCTCTGACATAGAAGAAATTGTACAAGAGATCAAACTCACCAGATTGATCAAGTTGTAGAGAGCTTAGCGACATACACTTATTTAATCGCCGAGCAAGTGTTTACAAGCGACGAAGTTCAATCTTATTAGCTATATCCTGTGGATTGTAGAAATAAGCGAACTGGAAATCTTCAAGCTGATAGTTGAGAGATTGGATAACACGATCTTCATCTTTATAGTCTGGATTCCATACAGCAAAGCTAAGGTTAGCTATCTCTGAATCACCATTAACTGTGTGAAGAGCTGTAACACCTGGAATGTTAAGAACATCGTTAGTAAGAGCAGCTACATCAATAACATCACCCAACTGCACATTGTTGAAGTAGTTGTTAAATGTATTGAATACAGCAGTCTTAACAGCACCATCGTTAATAGCTTGGTTTCTATCTAATGTAATACGAAGCTTAGAATTATTAACAATATCATCAATTGTATCATCTGTAGCAAATGAACTTCCAAGGCTAGTAGCACCGAATGCAAAGGCCTTAAAGATTGGATCAGTAACAACAACGTTTTGTGTAATGTCTTTCTTATTATCACAGAAGTCCGAGATAAGCTGTTTTTGAGCAGCATTAAGGAAGTTTGGAATAGACCCATTCAATGTAGGATTACCATTAGGTACAGTATATACATATACGTTGTTAAAGCTTGTTGATGTAGAGAACTGAACTTGTGAGTAAAGAACACGAGCATCATCGTTACCATTAGCGAGACCTAAGTCATTGTAGTAAGCAAGTACCTTGGATGTGTAATCTTCGTTAGAGAGGATCTTAACATCACGTGTAATGTTATTGAAGTTTCTATTGATCTGATATCTGTAATCATCCTTAGTTACAAGACGGTTCTGAGAAGCAAATACCTTCGGAGCACTTGTTCTAATATCATCAACCGTTTCTGCTTTCTTAGTAGGTGATGATGCAGTAGGATTGTTAATAGTAAGGTCAGTAAGTTGAGCAGCTGTTACAATAGTCTGATCATTGTCAAAAAGAATGTCTTTAACTTCGAGGAAGTCCTTTGAACTATATAGAGTAAAGGTAGAACCAACGAATGCACCTGGACCAACATCACCAGCTTCGTTATCAGATATAACGTAGAATATTAAAACTGTATCATTGCCGTTAAGCTGCTTACCATTAAGATTATTACCAAACTTGAACTCGTAGTTACCAGAAGCATTAAGACGTTTCTCAAACTTCTTAGCATCTGCATCCTCAAGGAAGAGAGAAGCTGTCTCAGTATACTCATCCCATACACTAGTTACATTGTTCTGTACAAATACACTAAAGGTGTTATCACTAATGAACTTAGTACTGTTAAGATTCTTAGTACTTTGTGTAAATTGCTTAGACGTGAAGCTATCAACAAGAATGATATTCTCATATGGCTCACCGGTAGCATTAAATGTAGCTTCAGTAAGGGTACCTTGATATAAAGTAGTGTTTGATGCAGCAACTTCTTCAATAGTAGTATCAAGAGTCTTCTCAAATGTAATATCTTCTGTAGCTACAAATGTAGTACCATCAGCAGTGATAGTAGAGTAACGAGGAAGTGTATAAACATTAGAAGCTAAGTTAGCCGCTGAAAGAGAGATATTAACAAGAGAGGTTTGATCACCAAGAGGCTTATAACCAATGTTAGATACAAGCTTATTCATATTCTCATAGATAGTAGCTGTATCGAAGGTAGACTCGTTCGAAGTAGTATTGAGCTGGAAGAGAAGAACGTGATACATGTATGCTACAACATCAATAAACGCACTAAAGTTAGAACCCTCGAAGTTCTGATCCGTAAACGTCTCGTTCTCATTCAAACGCTCAATAATGAGACTCTTAAGAGAATCTGCATCGAACGTAAGGTATGCGTTCTTAGGAAGTTTGTAGTCTGTGAAGTCTTCTAAGCTCATTATAGATATTTAATCTATAAGCCTTAGTTATCAAACCAAAACATAACCATCTTTGTTCAAGGTGGCGTTTAGTGATAGATCATAGATATCAAGTTTAGGTATACTAAATGATATCTCAATATTGTATTGATTCTGATCTTCTATACCTTCAATTGTTACACCTTCTAATGTAACGCGAGGCTCTTGTACACCTAAGTTACCATAGATAAACTGACCTAAGAAGTATGCAGTGGTGGTATTAATAGGCTCAAATAGATAGCTTCTAAAGTCTAAACCAAATGTAGGGTTAAGGAGCTTCTGACCAGGTGTAGTTGTAAGTATATTCTTAACAGCATTTATAACAGATTGACCGTCTTGTAACTCATCAAGATCTTTAAGGGTCTGCTTAGAGTATAGCTCAGGCTTACCAAAACGAGTCATATCCAAGTCAAACTTGATATCTTTATACAAGTAACCACTTTCGAGGGACTTTTCCTCTATAGAGGTCAATTTAAGGTTATCTAATCTTACTGCCATTTTTTTGTATAAATATTTAGTCTCGTGACTAAATAATAGTATGGCTAAAGACAATAAATTTCTTAAACTTCTCGAGAAGTATCAATCACGCTTCGAACAGAAGGGTTTCCTTGTTGGTGATGTAGTTAAGTTTGATAAAGACTTTAAGAGTCACGATTCTTATAAGAGCATGGGTGATAATGTTAAAGAGCTTATCGACTCTTATATCGACTCTGGTCTTCACATTCGTGTCACCAATGCAGATGGTGGTAATGATATTGTAGTTGCACAAGATCACGGTGGTGGTCGTTTCGTAGGTAAAGTTACTATTCCAACTTCATTCATTTCACCAGTTGACTTCGGTGACAATCTTGCTCCTATTCCTGATGCACAACGTCGCGAGACAAAGATAGACATTAAGCCTGTTGCAGTTCCAGCACTTCCTACTGATGCTACTGACATGGGCTCAGAGGTTCCTACTGAAGGTGGTAATGACACCAACCCTTATCTTAAAGATGAAGATGAAGAGGTTGTTGAAGAGTCATACACTCAGCAGTATCTCTAATGCCTAAAGACGAAAAATGGTGTCCTGAATGCGGTTGCTTCAGTGAGGCCAAAAAGTTTAAGTCTTTTAGGTGTAAGCATTGTGTTAAAGAGAAGGGTGATCCTACTATGGATCTACCTAAGTATATTACAAGTAAATATATTAGAACCGAATCTGGACACTATATACCTAAGGACAAAGTAGTAGAAGTTAAGAAGCCTAAAAGGATTGTTAAAAAGACTACTAAGAAAGCTGCTAAACGAAAACCTGATAAGAAGGTTGTTCTTATAGAGAATAGAAAAAAGCCTCGTAAGAAAGCAGTTAAAAAAGCCAAAAAGAAATAATAGAAAAGCCGCTCCGAAGAGCGGCTTTCCTTTTGTTAAGGGTTAAAGGTCTCTTATGTAAGACCTGGGATATTTACAGTTTCAATGTCGTTTGACACCATGCTGATCATGTCCATTGGGGTTACCTGATAATCACCCCAGTTAGCTTGGTTTCTGATTTGAGCGTAGCCGTCACCGGTACCATCACCCATCAACCATAACTGCGCGGCATATCCCGCTGATTGGTTGTTTAGCTGCCAGCTGGAGTAGTTACCCGACTGATTCGGTGGACGCCATGCTTCACCAACTTTGTAGTCTACGAGCCACTGCTCCGGGTCACGTACCATCATGCTGATCTCAGTGTCCGATGGCATTGTTTGGCTTCGTCTCAAGGTAGCAATTGTCATAGCAGCAACCTTACCGTGGAAGTTGCGGTTCGATCCTCGACCACCGATGGTCGTATCACCTGATATCTCACGGTTCATTCGAGCTCCGAAGCTACCTGAGGTCCAATTGCCGGACGTTGAGAGGTTGGTACCTGTTGCACCCGATGTCAAGTTCACAATACGAATGTCGAAGCAATTAGCTATATCTGAGGCACTATGTCCACTACCCAGACGCTTACCGGTATGACCGATGTAGACTCCATACCATGTGCCTGCCGTTGAGGATAGTGAACCAAGATAGCACGCGTTCAGCGCTCCGGTACGACCCCATTCAAACCACAAACCGCGGCTGGAATCAATTCGTAGGTTGATGTTGTCATCAGTAGAACCAGCCCCTTCACCAACGTTCCAAACGTGTTGGTTGGAGGAGTTATTGTCAGAAGAGAACACGATTGATGTTGTCCATGGACGAGCATTAGCATCGCCTGACGCATTGCCGGTGTTCGAGCCACCTGTGGTTGTATTAGCAATACCAGCCATCATAACGGGACTGTAGAAGGACCCATCGAGCTTCTGTTCGGTCCTCTCATTCGAGCCGCTGAAGTCCAGAGCCTTTGTCCATGATGTAGTCAATGCAGCAGCGGTTGGAATTGATATCTCTGTGAGGGCTGTCCAATCAATCTCATCACCATCAATATCACCTCCATCGAAAGTCCAGAAGCTCATTACAACATCAAGGTTAGTTATACCATATCCTTGCTCACCTGTCTGTCCTTTTTGGCTAAGCCAGTTACCATAAGTAGTGGTGCTCTCAGAACCAGCAGTAACACCTGCGTTTCCGTTACGCCCAAAAGCAGCTCTGATATTATTACCTGATCCTGTTACTTCTAAGAATGCAGCAGTAGAATTGCGTAATGATGTTGTGTTAAGAACCATTGTGTTACCTTGACTACCACCAGCAACAATGGCCATGTTAACTTGACTACCACCAGAAGAGCAAACACCTACGATGTAAGTATTACCTTTGAAGAACTCTCCAGTCGAAGCAGCAGTAGAACTACTTACTTGTTTGGTATTAACCCAATTATCACCTTTAAGTCCTATTGCAAAGATGTTATTAGTGCCCATAAACTCACCGAAGAAGTCTGTGAAGAAAGCATTATCAAATACAAGTCTTTCACCTGCAGCTAATGTCTCATCAAGACTAATCCAACCAAATTTTCCTGCGTCCATCACATTAGTGCCAGTCTGGTTAGCAGCAGGACCTTCTAAGTCAATACCACTTACACCAGCAGTATAAGTTGAACCAGAGAAGGTAAGACCACGACCAAGATCATTACCACCGTTAACATGACTATAGAAGAATAGATTCAATGGTGGAACGTCTGCTGGAACATCCCAGCAGAACCCTTTATAGTCACTTGTTGCATCTGGATCACCATCTGTAGTATAGTCGAAAGCAGCTGAACCTGTAGTGTATACTGTTCCATTTGAATCTCTGAGCTCAATATGATCAAGAGCATCCATTGATGGGTGATAGATGAATGTGTATCTTGTACCAGCAGCAAAGGTTGGAAGGTCATTGGCAGTAAAGCCGGTTGGGCTATTTCCTGCTATATCATAATCAGAAGCAATGTTACCTGATTTAAACCTACCAGAACCAAGACCATCAGTAGCAGCAAGCACTGTTATAGCTGGATTCCAAGGAATACGAACTTCTGTAAGTCCTGAGGTTGTAAGGTTAATTTGACCACCCTCATCAACTGCCAAGGCAAGAGCAAGTTCCTCTGCATGAGCACTTACACCAAATCCACCACTATAGGTTAATGTACGGTCAAATGTTCCACCACTTGTAACACCATACTGTGTTGTAAGATCGGAACTGTTTTGAGTAGCAATAAGACTGAGATCAAAACCATCCCATTCAAGAGCGTAGTTGTAAAGTGAGTCAGTAAGTGAGCTAACATTAACAGCTTGGAATAGTGGGTTAGATCCTCGAGTATTAAGTCTGGATGAATGTCTATCACTTCCGGATGAGTTGTTTTCCAATCGAATTGCAGCATAGAAGTCATCATTTAGAGCAACATCTGTCCAATCAGCACCATCCTTTGGAACACCAATAAATGCTTTGTCATTTACTTCATCGATATAAGGAAGAACATTTGTTTCAACCCACGTATCAGCAACTGTGTAACGGTGATTAACTTTAAGTCCACCTGGAATACCAACAACAGCATCAGCACTACCAATACCCATTAATGTAGAGTTTGTCATACCACCGCCGAGAAGAGGACTTGTAAATCCTGCAGGAGCTGTAGTAGATCCAAATGCTTGGTTAACAAGAGCAAAGTTGTTAGGAACATATGCATTCACCCAATCATCATTCTCAAATGCAGCAACATAGAACTGAACTCCTTCAGCTGGGTAAGTTGTAGCACTTGAAAGCATCAGTACGTCATTTCTGTAAAGCTTAAGGTAATTGTCAGCTGAGTCATTTACAAGCTCAAATGCAGCATCGTCGTTAACATCAGTAACACCAGTAATATGAGTATTGTTATGCCAACCTACAAGTTGATCTTTACCAACTGTACCACCAATGTTATCACCAATCAATCTCCAACGTAGATCCCATTTACCTGTACCAGCAAAGTCATAAGCACCTGAACCAAGTTCTTCGTAGTAGTTGGTTGAGGTGTTAGAGAGCTGAGCTACTGCTGTATTACCAGTAGAGTTAAGAAGACCAAACATTGGCTCTGGATAGTCTTTATCATGAGTCCAAGTAACTTTCTGACCAGCAGAGAGATATGAGTCAAAGCGCATTAACGCATCATAGTCAAGCTGGATTTGATTCGTTCCGGCAAAGTTACCACCAATCTGAGTAAATCCAGTAAATGGTGAGGCAACATCGGTAAGATTAAAAGTAAGAAGACCATCTGAGGAACCATAACTATTAGATCTTGTTATTGTAGTTACAATAGTTACATCCTCTGGTATAAGACCAACCGTACCAGTAATAAATCCAGTAGCACTATTGAATGTGAATCCATTAGGTAAGCTAGCTACCGTAGTTGAGAAAGTAGCATCAGCTGGAGCAACTGGATAGTTAACCGTATCTCCTTCAGTAAAGGTCAATGATGTATCTGTAAATGCTGCAGGAGCTGCAGAAGCATCTGTAGTTGTTTGAATCTCATTCCATTGAATGTAAGGAGATATCCACTCTGCAGAAAGAGCATAATCAAATGGATTTCCTGAGAAAGTATAGTTAACTGAAGATGGCTCATACCAGATGTTTGATACTGGATCTTCATCAATAAAGGTCTCAGCTTGAGCAGCTCCTGAACCTGATGTAAACTGTGTAAGGTTAGGGAAGAAGTCAGTTATGTTCTCATCAACATATTTAGCAGCATTCTCATCATTAAACAATGGGAATGTAAATGCACCATCTGGAGATTCGATATAACGGAAGTTAAGAGCAACTGCATCAATACCTGAAAGAGCTGTAATAGCATCTTGATCAATCAAGTGCGTTCTAATATCTGTAATGGTAGTAGCTGTATCACCAAGCTTAATAAGAAGGCCATAACCACTTAAGGAAGAGCCAACATATGAGCTACGTGTAATAGGCACATACTGGTTAAGAGTAGTATTGAGGTAATCGATCTGAATGAAGTTATCAGCATTAAGACCAACTTTAAATTCAATTGTCTCACCACTACTCCATGCAGCATAACCACCGGCAGAAGAATCAAACTTTTGATCATCTGTACCGGTGCTCCAACCATCCATTCCAATATAGCTGTTATTCTTACCAACTGTCTTCCATGGACCTACTGGTGTTCTACCAAACACATGAGCAAACTGATAACCATAAGCATAAGTTCCTGTACCGGTACCAGCACTTGTAATAGAATAGACTGATGTATCTGGCTCAGCAAAGTCAAATAGACCCATTGAGAAATCACCTACACCAGTAACTTCAAATGTGAAGTATTCACCAGATGCTGTAAGGGCTTGAGATGCTGCATAAACGGCTCCGAACAATGTTCCGTTGTTCTCACCATTACCATTAGCTTGGAAACCAGCACCACCTGAAACTGATGTTGTATTTGTTCCTGAGAGTGGCTCAAGAGGTGAACCTGAGAAGTCAACAATCAATGTTGTTGTTCCTGTAGATGTACCTGGGTCGGTCTCAGTAAATGCACCATTCAACTGGTTAACAACCTCTTGTAATGTTCCAGTGGCTAGAGCACCGTTAATATTAACGTGGGTATGTTGTAGAGCACCAACCTGAATACGGTTTGTATTGTTCTCTGTAATCTGAATAGTTCCATTAGCATCTGCAGATGCAACAAGCTGTTGAATGTGATAGGAGTTAAGAGTCTCACCACCAACACCTTCTTTAATAATGATTGTCTGTGAGGTGTAGTTAACCTCAACATCAATAACATTAATGGTTGTTGTATGGTTACTGAAAGGAAGTTCGTAGAAGTTATTCTGCGAGTCAATTGCAAGGTTACGAATATTAGTCTGGTTAGAGTCAATAAACTTACAATCACCAATTGAAAGGTTAATATTAGTTAGATCAGCTCTATTCGTAATTGAGTAATCTTGGTTAAGGAAACCAATGTTGTCAATTGAAATGATAGCAGCAGCATCACTAATACTACCAATTGATGATCCAATCTCAATACCATTTTTACTAACCGTTGTAACATCATCTGTATTAAGAATCTGAACATTGAGAATCTCTGTAATAAATGCAGCAGCTGTATTAATGTAATCACCCATCACAAGGATAGAAGCATCACCCATTCTTGTAATACCATTTGCACCATTAGTACTTCTGTTGTTGTTAGCAAGATCCAAGTCACGAATACGTAAGTTAGAACCACTATGAGTATGAACACCAGCAGCCCAGTTACGGTAAATAGTATTAAGTGATATTGTATTGTCCATACCACCAGTATTACGAATACCATCATCACCGTTATCTGTAATAGCGTTGTTATAGATTGTAGTGTTTCTATTACCATTACGACCTTCTGTAGCATAGTTGAGATCGTAATCACGTGGACACATCTCAATACCTATACCAAGGTTACGGAAGATTTGGTTACGTGCAATAATAGTAGAACCTTCAACAAACACGTTACTTGATGGCTCAGCAAATCCAGTATCAATAAGCTTGATAGCACCATTACCATCCTTGATTTCGTTATCTGTAATAGTAACTTTAAGACCTGTATTAACTCTAATAGCACCACCTTCACTTGCACTTAATGCATTGTGTGCTGTAAGAGATGCTACTGAAGAGTTATAACCAAGTATGGCACCTGATTGAGCTGATGTAAGAGAAAGGCCTTCACCATTCCAACCGTTGTTACGGAAGGTACAATCAATGACGTTAATCTCAGTAGCATTGTTAACGTTAATACCCCAACCACTTGCATTGTCAAGAATAAGATCTTGGAACTCAAATACAGCACCATGAACTGGTGTCTCACAAGAGAGCTGGAAGATGTTAGAAGTTGTTGCTGGGTCATATTCCGAATAACCAACAACAGTAGAAAGACCACCAATAATGGTTAAGGACTTACCAAGGTCAGCAGTCAAAGGAGCATTAATAGTATTAATACCTCTTACGAAGATCTTAGAACCTCCACTAACTGTATCCATAGCAGTTTGGAGATCGGTGAACGGGTAAGTTGAACTACCAGTAGAAGCACCATTAGAAATATCATAGAGAGGATCAACATAAGCATTGAACTCATCCTGTGATGTAGCAAGGTCAGCATTAGCTTGACTATTAATATAGTTAACAACCTGCTGGAAAGTATATCCTTCCTCTAACAAGAAGTTACCATAAACATCCTGAACACGAGCTGGTTGAAGCTTACTGAAAATACGTCTGTTACGACCTTGACTATCTTGTTGATCTGTTCGCTCAACAATAATCCTATTTGAGATACTAGGATTGATATAAGCATTTACAATACCGAGTACCTTTGGTGTAACGGTAGATCCCTCAAAGAACATTACACCACGTGTAACGTTACTGAATATTTTAATTGGTTTTGGATGTGCCATGATTTTATAAAATTATTTGTTAGCGAAGTTGGTCATACTAAGAAGTTCGAATTCCATATCTACGTTAGGTCTTGCTTCAACAAAGAAGAAGCCTGAACCATCCCAAGATGGATTGTCGTCTGCAATATCTTTAAGAGTATCACCAGCATAGAAAGCAAAGGTTTCTTGGTGATTGTAAGTAATGTCTGCACCATCAATGAATGTAAGCGTTCTTCTTGATAGTTCAAAGGTTGATAGACCACCAAGTTGTGTTGTTGGGTTAGCCATAAACACTAAACGAATATCAAGAGCTGATTCATTCTCTTCCGGTGTTACGTTGAAAACTACTCGGAACGAGTCAAATGAACCTTCTGATTGACCAGCAAAACTAAACATAACTGGTCGTGAGGAAGTAGTAAGGCTACCATCAGCATCAAGAGCTGGTGTACCTACATCGACTGCAGCATTACCATCACCTGGTACATAAGATGTAGGAATATACCCACTAAGAATGCTGTTATCAGAGTAAATTAAGTTACGAGCAACTGTACCATCAGCAATACCTTGTGCTGGTAGAATATTCTCATCATATACTTCAGAGGAAAGAGCAACAAGAGGTGTAAAGATATCAGCTGATAAGATTTGAGTAACGTTAGTGCCAGCAAAATCATAGTACTTAGTAATAAAGCCAACATAACCAGCACTATCATCAACTGTAAGGATTCTAACGTTAGCAGCTGTGTTAATGTATTCTACTGCTGATAGAGTAGTTGGAAATGTATCACCACTTAAGTCAAGAAACTCGGTGAATGGCATCTGGAAGAACTCATAACTTCTACCACTAAGAGCCGTAATGTCAATCGACCCGGTAATGTTAATAATGTCAAGAGTCTCTGCAGAAAGAGCATTGACAACAGCACTCAGTGCATTGTTCCAATAGATCGGTTGTGATGAGCCCTTGAACTCAATAATGTTACCTCGGTCGTTTCGTACTACTTGAATGGCCATGTCCTACTTATTTAATC
>ENA-ORDA01001603-ORDA01001603.1-marine-metagenome-genome-assembly--contig:-NODE-1603-length-18715-cov-9.614444_pt1 | contig 18715 bp, 16 predicted proteins | sample MGYA00237778_ERZ508506 | MGnify/ENA primary metagenome ERZ508506 (study PRJEB26177, sample SAMN06267891) | marine metagenome | isolation source: Monterey Bay, California, USA | place: Pacific... | reverse complement strand
TTTTCTAAATTAAAATCAATTTTAGTAATAATTGCTTTTGCCCTAATGTCACCTTTAGGAATGTTTGCTAGTGAATTTATTAATGTTAGTAGTTTTCATAATGAAATAATGGCTATCGTAATAGGAATATTTTTACATATTTCTACTACTATTTTATTTGAAAGTGGAGACGGCCATAACTTTAATAAGCAAAAAATGATTTCTATTGTTTTAGGAACCGTAATAGCTATTCTTGGCTTATCCCTATAATGAAACGAATAGTAATAAGCGGAGGACCATCATCAGGAAAGACTACTCTAATAAATAGATTAAAAAAACTAGGTCATTTTTGTTTCGACGAAGTTTCTAGAGAAATAATTGACAGTCAAAAAATAAATAGTTCGGTTAAAGAATTTAATTTTGAACAAACGGTATTCGACAAAAGATTAGAGCAATATCAAATGGCAAAATCTGAAATTCAATTCTATGACAGAAGCTTTATAGATGGTTTAGCATATATGAAAACAAATCATATAGAAATTCCGGTATCTTTTCATAAATCTTGTACTGAATTACGATTTTATTCCACTGTTTTTATTTGTCCGTTTTGGCCACAAATATTTGAAAACGATTCTCAACGTTTAGAAAATATGGAACAAGCACAAAAAATTTACAAACAACTTAAAACTCCAGAATGGGTTGCAGATAATTGGTCATAAGTTCATATGATTTGATTAATAGCCTCTCCATTTAAAAAAGCTTCTATTGCTTTTAAGTAACCATTAAAGAATTTTTCATATGCCTCAACTGACACATAACCTATATGAGGTGTAAGAATTGTATTTTTGGTTTTTCTTAAAATATGCTCTGCTGGTAAAGGTTCTTGATCAAACACATCTAGTGCAGCACATGAAATAGTATTCTGATTTAGTGCGTCTATTAAGTCTTGTTCTTTAATAATAGGACCACGACTAGTATTTACAATAACAGACTCTTTTTTCATAAGCTTTAATTTATCTTTGTTAATGTATCCTTGTGTTCTTTCAGAAAGCCTTGTGTGAATTGTTAAAATGTCAGACATTTTAAATAAATCTGAACTACTAACATATTCAACATTAGCTTTTTTACAGTCTTCTTTTTTTAAGTTGTGGCTCCATGCAATTACCCTCATGTCAAAAGCTTTAGCAAAATTAGCAACCTGTAAACCTTGCTTTCCAAGACCAAAAATACCTAAAGTATTCCCCTTCAACCCTCTTCCTACAGTTGTTTGCCAATTACCATTTTTCATGTTCTCAATTTCAGTTTGTAATCCTCTCCAGCTATTCATAATTAGAGCCCAGGCTAATTCAGCTGTTGAGTGAATTTTGGTATCTGTTCCACAATAAACTATATTTCGTTCTTTTAGAGCATCTGTGTCTATAGATGCATTCCACATACCACTTGTAATTACTAACTTTAAGTTAGGGAGTTTATTAATTAATTCTTTAGGAAGAGGGGTTCTTTCTCGCATTAAACATAAAACATCATAATCCTTTAGCTGTTCAGCTAAATTATTATCATTACTTATATATTCATTAAAGATCTTTAAATCAATTTTATCACTTAAAGAATTCCAATCAGCAAAATTATGAGTAACATTTTGGTAATCATCTAAAATAGCAACTTTAATTTTTTCCATTCTTTTAAACCTTTTTACTTAACTGATCCATAACCTGCTATTCGTCCAAAAACAGCCCCTGATGTTAATCCTGAACCTCCCGGATAACCGTTAAAGAAAACACCACCTACTAATTCTCCACAAGCAAACAGACCCTTTATTGGTATATCGTCTGATTTTAAAACCCTTCCGTTTTCATCTACTTTTAATCCACCATACGTAAAGGTAATTCCACCTGTTACTGGGTAAGCTCTATAAGGTCCCTTATCAAGGGTTTGAGCCCAATTTGATTTTTTTATTTTTAAACCTTGTGTCGACTTTCCGTCTAGAATAGTTGGATCAAAGACCGTTTCTTTATCTATAGATTTGTTATATTCATCTAATGTTTTTTTGGTTTCATTCTTGTCAATTCCATCCATTTTATTAATTAATTCTTCTAAAGAATTAGCTTCAACAAAATGAGCATCATGAAACGTATATTCTTCGTAAAGTAAGTCAAAAACTTTACTATCAAATATTTGCCAGGCAAAATGCCCAGGTTGCTCTAATACTTTTCTACCATATTGTGCATATGTATAATTTCTAAAATTTTTACCTTCATCAAGAAACCTTTTACCATTAGCATTAATCATAATACCTAAGAAGTAACATATTTTACGGTAATTTTTTCTTTCACCTGGTTCTAAATCTAATCCACCATAATTTTTCATATGCAAATCCATTGGTGTTGCATGGCAACCATCGAATAAACCATGTTTTGTGGCTCCAATATCTAGGGCCATCTTTAAACCGTCACCTGTATTATTTGGAGTTCCTCTAACTTTTGCTTTTAACCAGTTATCCCCAATAAATAATTTTCTTAATTCATCATTTGCCTCAAACCCACCTGATGCTAAGATCACTGAATCAGCTTCTACACTTTTGTTATCAACTAATAATCCAATTACCTTGTGATTTTCGAAAATTAACTTAGTTACAGGACTATTATAATGAATTTCCCCCCCCAATGATAAGAAAGCTGCTAATTCTTGATCAAACAGGCCAACACCTTCATTCTCTGAAGCAAGCGTTAGACCTCCCCAAAAAATATGTTTTCCATTTTTTAAAAAACTTTGTCTTGAGTAAATTGGTTCAAACTTCACGTTATGGGATGCAAGCCATTGAATAGTTTCAAAGGATTTAGAAACCAATATATTTTGCTCAGGGCTTAATGGTCGACCATCGTTGAAATTTAAAAGATCTAATGAAAATTTTTCATTTGTATATGTCCCAAAGTCTGTGTCTTTAATTCTTTTATCATCAGGATGTTTTAAAAGATCTATTAATTGATCACCATTTTCATATGAAAATCTCATTGCACCAGCAGTGTATTTAGTGTTGCCTCCAGCCATTTTTTTATCTGCTTTTTCATAAATAACTACATCGGCACCTTTTTCTAGAGCAGCAATACCTGCTGATAAAGCGGCATTACCAGAACCAACAACGACAACTTTTTTAGGCATCTCAATTTTCCTTGAAGTTAAATATTTATTAATAGATTGTTTAAATATTGTTATTCTTTAATGTAGTTTTTTTCAAGTTCAATTTATTTTAAGGCTTGTTATGTCTTCAAATTTAATAGGTTCTCTAATTTGGATCATATTTATTTTTTTATCTGTGTTTACACACATGATAATAAAGTCGCTTTCAGGTGAGGTGGACTTTATTATTACTTTATTTTCTAGGTTTGTTTACTCTTTACCAATACTTTTTATTTTAGCTTATTTAGCAAGAAACAAACTTTTCCTAAAAGTAAATAATTGGAAAAATATCATATTACGTTCATGTTTTGGTTTTGTTACAATGGTAATGGTTTTCTCTTCTTTGCAACTAATACCAATAGGTCTTACTACAGCTCTAGCTCAGAGCTCTGCAATATATGTTACATTATTATCACCTTTTTTTTTAGGTGAAAAAATAGGGCTAATTAGATGGACTGCTGTAATAACTGGTCTATTAGGGGTTTTTCTAATGATTGATCCAATAAGTATAATTAGACAAACCTCAGGTTTATCTAGCTTAGGACTTTACCTGGCTTTTGGAAGTGCAATTACTCACGCTGGATTGGCACTGATTTTAAGAAAAATTGGAAAAACAGAGCACCCAGCTACTACAGCATTAATACATAACTTAATCACATCATTTGTTATAATATTCCTTATAATAGTTTTAGGAACTAAGTTTTATGGAACTACAGGAAAACACGGATTAGAAATTCTTATCACACCTGATTATTTACTTTACACCTTAATATTTTTAGGTTTCACAGGATCTTTCGTACAATATTTAATGGCACAAAGTTATAAATATGCTGAAGCAACTATATTAGTAACCCTGCGCTATTTAGCTATACCTATTGCTTCCATATTTGGTTATATAATTTGGGATGAAATCCCTTCAAGCAACCAAATTATAGGTGGATTAATTGTAATTAGTTCTTGTCTATTGATTACGTATAGAGAAATGAAAAAAAAATCAATTATTCAGTAACCAATTGCTAAACCATCTTTTCGCCAATCACTTGCACCTATCAAAACGTCTCTACCATTATCAATTAATATCATCTGTCCTCCACCAATAGGTGGTGCAGGATGATTTATTTCATGTCCTCTTAAAGCTAAATCGTCAATCACATCTTTATCAAACTTATTCTCAAAATCTAAAATATTGTTATTAGGAAATACTCTTGGAAAATCGAGGGCTTGTTGAGGGTTCAGACCAAAGTCAATCATTTGTGACAAAACATAAGCATGGCCGGCTGCTTGATATTGTCCACCCATAACTCCAAAAGACCCTATTAATTTATCATTTTCTGAGATCATTGCTGGTATAATAGTATGAAGAGGTCTTTTATTAGGGTTGAGTTCATTTGGATGATCTTTGATAAGATTAAAAGCTCTCCCTCTACAATGGAATAAAATACCACTTTTTGGAGCAGTTATACCACTTCCAAATGCATCAAAAAGAGAGTTGATAAATGAAATTGTCATACCGTCTTTATCTCTGACTGTAAGATAAATCGTGTCTGGATGATCAGGAAAATCAGTCCTATCGTATAATTTCGCTTTTCCCATGTCAATTTTAGATATACAATCGTCTATCATTTTAGCATTTAGAAAATTATTAATAGATAACCTATTATATTTAGGGTCTGCCAAATATTGATCTCTTAAATAATAACCAATTTTGACAGCTTCACAAAACAAGTGTGTATAATCTGCTTTGGACAATTGTTTAGGATTAAATTTTTCAAGAATGGCTAAAATTATTAATGCAACTAACCCTTGGCCGTTAGGTGGACACTCATGTATTTTGATATTTCGATAATTTCTCGAAATGGGACTTACCCATTCTGCGTTTGCATTATTAAAATCGTTTAGAGTATGGCTCCCACCAATAGACTTAAGTTTATTAATCATGTCATCGGCTACCCATCCATGATAAAACCCTTGAGAGCCTTCCTCAGCAATTGTTTTAAAAGTTTCAGATAAATTTGAATTAATAAAATTATCAGTAGCTTTAAATGGTTTCCCATTTTTTAAAAATACATTAAAAGTGTCTTTATCTTTAGATAATTTTTCAGTATTTTTTGACCAGTCAAGCCCTACTCTTTCATGAACAAGGACTCCAGATTTGGCATAATCTATAGCTGGATGAAATATTTCTTTCCAAGGCATATGACCATGTTCTTCATGAAGCAAACTCCAACCTGCAACCGCACCAGGAATAGTAATAGCATCAGGCATTTCTGGAGTAATCACTGAAACATTTCTATTACGTAAATTTCTTGCAAAAGCATTTTCTGAAGCTTTACCTGATCCATTAAGAGCTTTGATTTTGGTACCTCCATCGACTGAGAGCATCGCAAAACAATCCCCTCCTATCCCAGTCATGTGGGGTTCTGCAACACATAAAACTGCATTCATCGCTAATGCAGCGTCAACAGCGTTTCCTCCATTTTTTAATATTTCAATTCCAACAGAAGAAGCAATTGGATGTGAAGACGCAAGCATCGCGTTAGAGCTTATCACATTAGATCTTCCAATATCAGAAAAGTCCCTATTGATACTATTACTATATATTTTACTCAAAATAAGGATCTCTCATATTAAACGTTTTGTATTCAATTTTTAAAGCTTTTTAATAATTTACTGCAATAATTTTTTTATATTTTTTGCAGCTTGTTTAATTCTATGTTCATTTTCAACTAAACCAACTCTTACAAAACCTTCCCCGTATTCGCCAAAAGCTACACCTGGCGCGACAGCCACGTCAGCTTTAAGCATCAATTCTTTTGCAAATTTCAATGAACCCTGATTTTTGAATTTCTCTGGTAGAGGTGCCCAAGCAAACATACTTGCTTTAGGACTAGGTATATTCCATCCAGCTCGTGACATCGAATTTATTAAAACATCTCTTCTTTTTTGATAGGTGTTTCTGATTTCTAAAACACAATCTTGAGGACCGTTTAAAGCAGCTGCTGCTGCAACTTGTACAGGTGTAAAAGCACCATAATCAAGGTAAGATTTAATCCTAGTTAGAGCGTTGATTAATTTTGTATTGCCTACTGCAAAGCCAATTCTCCAACCAGCCATTGCATAAGTTTTTGACATAGAGGTAAATTCAACAGCTATTTCTTTTGCTCTTGGAACCTGTAAAATTGAAGGAGGTAAAATACCGTCATAGTAGATTTCAGCGTATGCTAAATCCGATAATATATAGACATTGTATTTCAAAGCTATTTTCACAACTTCTTCATAAAAGTCTAATGACGCAACTTGTGCAGTCGGATTAGAGGGAAAAGAAACTATTAATGCCACCGGTGCTGGAACACTCTCTCTTATTGATCTTTCTAATCTTTCTAAATATAAGTTTGGATTAAAGACACCTTCATCCATTGCAGGTAGATGACGTAAAGATGCACCAGCAATAATAAAGCCATAAGGATGTATTGGATATGAGGGGTTTGGAGATAATATTATATCTCCTGGCGAAGTTATGGCTTGTGCTAAATTTGCCAGTCCTTCCTTAGAGCCTAGTGTAACAACTACTTCATTTTCTGGGTCTAATTCTACACCAAACCTTCTTTTATAATATGCAGTTTGAGCTTTTCTTAGCCCAGTAATACCTCTACTAGTTGAATACCTACCGGTGCCTGGTTTTTCAACGGTCTCTTTTAATTTTTCTCTAATATGTTTAGGAGTGGGCATGTCAGGATTACCCATTCCAAAATCTATTATGTCCTTGCCTTTTGCTCTTAATTCAGCCTTGAGTCTATTTACTTCAGCAAAAACATAAGGAGGCAATCTCTTTATTCTATCAAATTCATCGCTCATTATTAATCCTAATTAATATCAAATGATTTTTTAATAATATCTTTAGATATGTTAAGTTTTAGTTTAAAATTAAATTCTTTTAGATTAGTTAGATTTAGAGTGTTTATTTTAAGGTATCAATGAATTTTTTTATTAAAAGTATTTTTTTAATTGTAGGAATTTCAATTATTGGTTTGATGCTGTGGTTTGGTATGCCTAATATCCAACAAGTCCTAAAGCCTGTCAAAGTTATATCTGTGACTATAACTTTAAATAACAAATGCTCCTTTGATAATGACAGCTTTGTGGTGGCTGTGCCTGGAACGAATTTAATTTTTCCATTTAAAAAGGGCGTTGCTAGGCTAATGCTTAAGTCAGATAGAAAAGTTCAACTTCTGTCAAATCCAAAATATAAAGCAGTTAGATATGTTGGTATTCATGTACCTGTAGAACCCAAAATGATATTAGAAGCTGACTGCTCCACGTCACCCAGATTAAAGGGTATTTTTGGGTCAATGAAAAATCAATTTAAAAATTGAGGAGAATGTGATGAACGTTTCAAAACCAAAATTACCTAATGATCCTCTCACAGGATTGTCTATTAAACAATTAGGAGAGAAGTTAAGAAATGGCTCGATTACTTGTGTTGAATTAACATCTACATATTATAAACGAATTGAGATATTAAACCCATATCTAAACGCATATATATATCTTGATAAAGCACAAAGCTTAAATTGGGCAGATGGTATAGACAAGCTCTTTATAAATGGTGTTGATCTTGGACCTTTAATGGGAATACCAATTGCAATTAAAGATATTTGTTCGGTAGATGGAATGCCTACTACAAATGGGTCTCAGATAATTTCTGATGATATTACGGGGCCTGAAGGGTCACTGGTGAAAAGGCTAAAATCATTAGGATGTATAATTTTAGGAAAAACCCATACTGTTGAATTTGCTTTAGGGGCCACAGGTTTAAATAAACATAAAGGCACTCCAAAAAATCCATGGGATATCGAAACTCACAGAATGCCGGGCGGCTCTAGTAGCGGATCTGCTGTGGCTGTTGCCTCTGGGTTAGCCGCTTTTGCAATTGGGACTGATACTGGTGGTTCGGTTAGAATACCAGCATCACTAAATGGAATTGTTGGCTTAAAAACAACTAAAGACAAATGGCCAACCGACGGTATTTTTCCACTGTCTCCTACATTAGATACACCTGGCCCAATCGCACGATCAGTTGAAGATACCAAATTTATTTTTGATGCATACAATGGATCAACGCCCAAAACCAAACCTCTTAGTATAGAAGGCATGTCTTTTGGAAAATTAAAAGAGCCCTTTACAACAAATTTAGATCCTGATGTTACAGAAGCTTTTGAAAAATTATGCGAAGAATTAATAAATCTTGGTGCAAGAATTGAGGATGTGATCATTCCAGAAGCTAATGAAAAAACAACTCTTTTCCCGAGAATAGTTGGATCAGAAATTATTAGCGCATTTGGGAAAGACAGATTTTTGAAAAATGTTGATAAGATGGACCCTGTTACTGGAAACAGAGCTAAACTAGGCTTAGATGTTTCTTCAGTTGACTACATTAATGCCAAAAACAGACTTTTAGAATTAGAAATTATGATAGATAAACATTTCACTAAATATGATGCTCTTTTATCTCCAACGACTGTTATGCAAGCATTAGATGTAAGCAAATCAAAAATTGGTGGAGAACTTCATGAAAGAAGTCTTTTGGCTTCAGCTAATACTCAACCTGTAAATATTTTTGGTATATGTGCAATTTCGTACCCAATTCAAAATTTTTGTAAAAACGCAAAGCATGAAGAAACACTTCCTATTGGTTTACAAATAATATGTAATAAAAATGAAGATAATAAAGCCGTTGAGATTGCTTTAGCTTTTGAAAAGCAATTTGGATATCCTTCTTTGCCAAATGTAGGAAAATTTTTGTAATAAATTAAATTAGAGTATTTTTTATGATACTAATTTTAAAAAAAATATAGTAGAAGTAAAAATAAATTTTATTATGGTTTTCATTTTAATAAAAATTTAAATTACATTATATTACACACTTAATTAAGGATGTTAAGATTTGTCTATAAAACTTATAGAAGCTAAAAATTTGAAAAAATCTTTTGGAGATTTTGTTGCTGTTGACAATATTAATTTAACCGTTGAAAGAGGAGAAGTTGTTGGGTTTTTAGGCCCTAACGGAGCCGGAAAATCTACAACAATGAAAATGTTAACCGGTTTTCTAGAACCTGATGGAGGTGAAATTTTTATTGAAGGTATAGATTTAAAATCTAAACCTTTAGAAGCAAAAAAATCTATTGGTTATCTTCCAGAAGGAGCTCCATCATATTCAGATATGGAAGTTTCAGAGTTTTTATCCTTTGTAGGCAAAATGAGAGGATTGAATAACAATGGGTCGTTAAATACACGATTATCAGACATGGCTGAACAAATAAATTTAAAAGAGGTGTGGCATAAGCCAATTGAGACTTTGTCTAAAGGCTTTAAAAGAAGAGTTGGTATAGCACAAGCTCTTATACACGACCCTGACATTCTTATCTTAGATGAGCCAACTGATGGATTAGATCCAAATCAAAAGTACGAAATGAGAGATTTAATAAAAAAAATTTCTACTAATAAAGCAATAGTTATATCAACACATATATTAGAAGAAGTTGAAGCTGTATGTTCTCGGACTGTAATAATAGCAAACGGGCAACTTCTTGCGAACGAAACACCTGATAACTTAGGAAAACAATTTAATAAAAAAAATATGTTCTCATTGAAAGTTGCTAATAAACTCAACAACACCCAAATCAAAGACATAAAGTCTTCACTTGATTACAAAAAAGTAACAGTTAAGAATTTGAATATTACTGACACTTTAATATTAATTGAAGACGAAAAGGAAAATATTAATCTTAATAAAATAATGACACAGTTAAAAAAACATAAACTTGATATAAATGAAGCTACTTTTATAAAACCTAGCTTAGATGATATTTTTAGAAAAATAACTCAGTAAAAAATAGTTTAACTACCAACATATTTGGATATTAAAGATGAATGCATATTTAAATAAAACTTTTATAATTTTTGATAGAGAGTTGAGAGGCTATTTCAGAACGCCTCTTGCATCAATTTTTTTACTTGTTTTTTTAGCTCTTTCTTCAGGAATGACCTTTTTTCTTGGTCGGTTTTTTGAGCGCGACCAAGCTGATTTAACAGCTTTTTTTGCCTGGCACCCTTGGTTATTTTTAATTTTAATGCCTGCAATTGGAATGCGGCTATGGGCTGAAGAAAGACGTTCTGGCACTATAGAACTACTAATGACACTACCTGTAACAAATTCACAACTAGTTGTAGGTAAATTTTTTGCTAGCTGGATATTTACACTCATCGCACTTTTACTTTCTACTCCTATTTGGATTACTGTAAATTATTTAGGAAACCCTGATAATAGCGTTATTTTTATATCATATTTAACTAGTTGGTTAATGGCTGGAGCATTCTTAGCTTTAACTTCTTGTCTTTCAACTCTTACAAAAAACCAAGTTATTGCTTTTATTATTTCATCCATAAGTGGGTTTATATTAATTATGGCTGGCTTTAGTCTGGTTTTATCCACTGTTAGATCTTGGGCACCAATTTGGATTACAGAAACAATTGGATCAATGTCTTTCTTATCACACTTTAGTAGAGTTCAAATGGGAGTTTTTGATTTATCAACTTTAATATTTTTTGTTTCAATGATTATTTTGTGCCTTTGGATAAATATTCAACTTGTTCAAATTAAAAAAGCAGATTGAGGATATAATGAATTCATTTAAAAACATAAAACCTAGAACGCTTATAAAATTATCTATACTATTATCTATACTCATATTTTTTAGTATTAACATTATAACTAATAATATGCTTGCTTCTTCAAGAATAGATTTTACTGAAAACAAACTATATTCACTATCTGATGGAACTAAATCTCTTTTAAAAAACCTAAATGAGCCTATTCATATAAGACTTTTTATTTCAAGTAACTTAATAAAAGACGTACCACAACTATCCACCTATGCAAATAGAGTACAAACTATGCTTAAAACATATAGGAACATCTCAGATGGGAAAGTTACGCTTGAAATAATTGATCCAAAACCATTTTCAGATGCTGAAGATAGAGCAGTTGGCATGGGAATTAATTCATTTAACGCTACTGAAATGTCAGATGCTCTCTATTTTGGTTTAGCAGCAACAAACTCTACTACTGGACAGAAGAATATACCTATTTTTTCTCCTGAAAGAGAAACTTTTTTAGAATATGATTTATCAAGTTTAATATCTGAATTAAGTCAAATTAATAAACCTGTAATAAGTCTTATAGATAATCTTGGGCTTAAAGCAGATAGTAGAATTGGAAAGCCAGAACAACAAATCCTTACACAAATGAAACAACTTTTTCAGGTTGAAATGGTTAATGAAAGCGTCAACACATTAAATAAAGCAACAAAAGTTTTAATGATTATTCATCCAAAATATTTATCTGATGAAACGCTTTATATGATAGATCAGTGGGTATTAAAAGGCGGCCCAACCCTGATATTTTTAGATCCTTATGCTGAAACAGAAATTAGTAGACAGCAAGGTGTTCCTCCAATAAACCCAAGATCAAATCTAAAAAAGTTACTTAATACATGGGGCATAGATTTCGACGACAAAAAAGCTGTTTTAGATGCTGAGTATGGTTTTCGTATTTCAAGAAATATAAATGGGCGCGATATTCAAGTTACTAACTATCCTTGGTTAAACATAAGAGGAGATGGTTTAAATCAAAATGAAAGTTCCCTCTCAAACCTAAGTACTATAGTAATGACGACTGCTGGCTCGTTTATATCAAATAATGACAAAATAATGTTAGAACCTATTATAACCTCAAGCATAAAATCAGGTTTAGGTGAAGCTCAAAAGGCTGGAAACCCAAAAGGAGATCCAAGAGATCTTTTATCAGATATTAAAGCTAAAGACCAAAAACATATAGTATCTGGATGGATAAAATCAGATTTAAAAACATCATTCCAAAACTTTAAGAAAAGCGATGACACAGAACAGTTAATGAAGTCTACAAATAAGTCTAATATTTTATTAGTATCCGATGCAGATATGCTTATGGATCGTAATTGGCTTACACAAAGAGGAGCTTTTGCAAATAATGGTGACTTTGTTTTAAATGTTGTTGAGAAAATGATAGGCGGAAACATTTTATCTGATTTGAGAGGTAAGGGCACTTCATGGCGTCCATTTGAGAAAATTATTTCATTAGAGAAAATTGCTGAACAAAAATTCCAACTTCAAGAGCAAATGCTAGCAAAAAAATTAAAAGGTATGGAGGATAAAATACGAACCTTAACTCAGAACAATCAAAATGAGAGTGATATTCTATCTCCTGAGACCCTAAAGGCAATTGAAGGGTTTAAATCTGAAATGATGTCAACTAGATCACAATTAAGAACTGTTAAATTTGATTTAAGAAGAGATGTAGAGGCTCTAAAAAGTTGGATTATTTCTATAAATGTGGCAGTTCTTCCAATATTTTTTGCAAGTATAGCTCTTTTAATTTCTTTAAGACGAAGAAGAAAAAATTCTTATTAAGTTAAATACTGGATAATAATATGACAAAAAAAAACTTTTTAAACTTAACTATACTCTCTTTTTTATTAATCATCTTGGCTACTGTTTCAATTAATTTTAATTCTCAAACGTATAACTTTAGTGACAGAGACAGTGTTTTTTTAAAAAATTTTACTAAAAATGTTAACAATATTAGTCTTATATCAATAAATTCATTTGATAATAATATTGACTTGGTTAAAGAAGAAAATAGTTACATATCTACGTCTGGTTATCCTCTTAAAAAGGGTATATGGGAAAACTTAATTACAAGCTTATCTCTTCTTACTATTGAAGAAAAGAAGACTAAGGATCCAAAAAGACATGCAGAATTAAATTTATTATCACCTGAACTAAATAAAAGTGATCTTGAAAGTGAAGGGTACGCGACTAAGATCACATTAACGAAAAAAGATGGATCAATTTTTTCTTCTATTTTGTTTGGAAAGACAGATCCTAGCGTAGGTGGATTAAGTGGAGGACAATTCGCAAGAATGCCTGATGATAATCAAAGCTTCCTTCTAAAAGGAGCGATTAGAATGCCTACCAGTAAGTCTGACTGGTATGAGAGTTTACTCTTTACAATTAATAATAAAGATTTTCTTAGTGCATCGTTGTCAAATAAAACTAAAATTTTCAAAGTTGAAACTGAGGAAAAGATATTAAAATTATCTTACCCAAAAAATTTAAACTTTGACGTTGATCAATCAAAACTAACTGATATTAGAGAAACTATAAATGGGTTTTATTTTTACGATGTCAGAAAATCAAAAACAAAAAACCTAGTAAACTTACCTACACTAACTTTTGAAACGACAAGTGGTTTAGTTTTATCCTTATCTTCTTTAACAAAAGACACAAAAGGGGAAAGTTGGATAAAAATTAGTGCAATAGCAAAAAAGCCTGCTGCTAAAAAAATTGCAGAAGAAATTACTAACAAAACAAAAGGTTTTGAATTTTTAGCTAACGTTAATACCAGTGATATTCTAAGATGGAACCTTAAAAACCTTGCTGCTAAAAATAAATAAAAATATTAATAAGATCTTGGCATCCCTAGGACATGTTCTGCTATATAAGAAAGAATTAAATTTGTTGAAATAGGAGCCACTTGATATAGCCTGGCTTCTCTAAATTTTCTTTCTACATCATATTCCTCAGCAAAACCAAATCCACCATGTGTTTGTACACAAGCTTCGGCAGCCTCCCATGAAGCATCAGCAGCTAACAACTTAGCTGTATTAGCTTCTTCTCCTATAGGTTTACCAGCTTCATATAATTTAGCGGCATGATATACCATTAATTCAGCTGCTTTCATATGGGCATATGCTTTTGCTATTGGAAATTGAACACCTTGATTTTGACCAATGGCTCTTCCAAAAATATTTCTATCATTAGCATAATTAGTTGATTTTTTAGTAAACCATTTTGCATCACCTATACATTCAGCTGCTATTAATATTCTTTCAGCATTCATACCTGATAAAATATACTTAAAACCTTTATTTTCTTCGCCGACAAGGTTAGATGCTGGAATTCTAAGGTTATCAAAGAAAACTTCTGTGGTAGCATGATTCATCATTGTTCTAATTGGTCTAATGGTTAAACCATTTCCTTTAGCTTTTCTCATATCTAGAAGAAAAACGGACAAACCATCTGTCTTCTTAGACACTTGATTTAAAGGTTTAGTTCTTGCTAATAGTAACATCAAATCTGAATGCTCAGCTCTGCTTGTCCAAATTTTTTGACCATTTATGACATAATCGTCACCATCTCTGACCGCCACAGTTCTTAAACTTGTTGTATCAGTACCGCTTGTTGGCTCTGTTACACCAAACGCTTGTAATCTTAGAGTTCCATCGGCAATCTTAGGTAAATATTCCTTTTTTTGTTCGTCAGAACCATGTCTAAGAACTGTTCCCATGGTATACATTTGAGCATGGCATGCTGCTGCGTTGCAACCTTGATGATGTATTTCCTCTAAAATTACTGATGCTGCAACCATTCCTAAACCAACACCACCATATTCCTCAGGTATGAGTGCCCCTAAAAAGCCTGCATCTGTAAGAGCCTTAACAAATTGAGTGGGATAAGCCTGATCCCTATCTAGTTTACGCCAGTAGTCACCTTGAAAATCTCCACAAAGTTTAGCAACAGATTCTCTTACTTCTGTTATCATAGAATCTTGTGTTTCTAAATTATCTACTTGCATAGTTGTGTCAGGCATATTGTTCCTCATAAATTTACATAATATATGTAATATAATAAATAATATTTTTAATACTAGATTATTTGTCTGAATTAATAATAATTAATCTTTTATAGCATAAATTTTATTATCAATAAATACCTTGGAGATTACAAATGAAGTTAGAATTTCACCATATAAATTTTGTTTCTAAAAATGTGGATGGCATGAATGATTTTTATAAAAATATTCTAGAGATGGATAGTATTCCAACTGAACATTTTCCTAGAACCAAAGAGACTTTTGATAGCGGTTACAGCGGAAAAATTAATTTTGTAACTGAAGGTAAAATAGAGATGCATTTAGCGGAACGTGATATAAATGTTGCCTTTAAGAACAACCATACTATTAACCCTGTGGATAAAGGACATATTGCATTTAGAACCGATGATATAAATTCATTTATTGATAAACTCAAAAAAGAAAACATTCCATTTTCAGATTATGGAACTACTTTTGCCAAAGAATGGCATCAGGTTTTTTTTCATGATCCAGAAGGAAATGTTATTGAAGTCCATCAAAATATTAAATAATTAACTAAATGATAAAACAATGCTTCAAAAATATTGATTTTAGAATTTTGTGGGGTGCCGGTTGCATGACAGGTATCGCCCGCGCCATGGAATTTCTTGCCTTAAGTTTATTTGCACTTCAAGAACTGGGGTTACCATATTTAGTTACTATAATTTTTGCGGCTAGAATGTTGCCCATGAGCCTTTTAGGAATTGTAATTGGGACAATTTCTGAGAGAATATCACCAATTTCAGTTATCAAATTTATATATACACTTTCTAATATTTCAACTGGTATTGCTATACTACTTGTTTTTACAGGCAATTTTAATGTTATCTTTGCTTTTCTACTTGCATTTATAAATGGCATTACTTGGGTAGTAGACCTAGCAGTCAGAAGGCGTGTCCTAGTAGATAACATTGATCAAAAACTTTTAAGCTCTTCTCTTGCAATGGAAACTCTATCAAATAATGCAACAAGGTTAATTGGTCCTTTATGTGCTGGATCACTCTATGCTTTCGTAGGATTAGCTGGTATTTTTAGTGTCCAATTTTTTATGTATATTCTGGCACTAGGATTTATAATAAAGTTTCAAAAGTCAAAAAAGCATGTCCTTATATCCCGTAGTGCAAAAAACGAACCCATAGTAAAACAACATTGGGCTCATGGCCTATTAAAGGAAATATTAAAAACGGGGAAAAATGCCTATAATTTGGCTAGCTTAAGATTAGTATTGATAATTACTTTAATTTTTAACATTTTTGGATTTCCTTTAGTTTCGTTAATACCTGTTCTTGGAAGAGAAAAGTTAATACTATCTGAATTTAATATAGGTGTATTAGCTTCTTCAGAAGGTTTTGGCGCCCTGATTGGTGCCTTAATAATTGGAAATATATCACCTCAAAAACAACTTGTTTCTATTTTTGTAGCAGGAATTACTGGTTTTTTTGTTGGTATGATTATGTTCTCATTTTCACCAAGTCTATTACTAGGTTTTATAAGCCTAACGTTTGGTGGCATTTTCTTGTCTGGATTTAGTACAATGCAAGGAGCACTAGTATATCAAGCATCTGCCACCTCAAAAGGAAATAACTTCGGTATTTTAGCAACCTGTATCGGTACTGCTCCTCTTGGATTAATGAATTTATCTTGGATAATCACACAAGTACCAGTAGACACTACTATCCAAATCAACGTATTCTTCGGATTGTTATGCCTATTAATAACTGGTTTTTATTATTTATATAAAAATAAACATTAAATTATTCAGGAATAGCTTTTATTAAGAACTGGTTCATTATCTTACTAAATTGAGCTGGATCTGCTGGCATTTTACCTTCTAACAATCTAGCTTGTTCAAATAACAAGGTTCCAGCATCACTAACTAAATCGTTATTTTCTTTTTTACTCAGTAATGATTTCATATTTTTAATAAGCGAATGATCACCATTGATCTCTAAGATACGAGGCGCTCCTTTATAATTAGTATCTCTTTGTGCCATAAGCTGTTCCATTGCAATGTCCATATCACCATCGTCTGCAACCAAACATACGGGACTATCAGTTAATTTAGAAGACAGCCTTATATCTTTCACTTGTTCACCTAAAACAACTTTCATTTGTGCTATTAGATCAACAAATTCTTTATCTTGCTTTTCTTTTTGATCTTTATTTTCAGATTTTTTGTCTTTATTTTTCTCATCTAAATCATCTAAATTAATTTGTCCTTGAGTTATAGATGTAAACTTTTTATCTTTAAAAGATCCAATCATAGGCAACCAAAATTGATCAATTGCATCAGTCATTATTAAAACTGGAATATTTTTTGACTTAAAACCTTCTAAATGTGGACTAGCTAAAGCTTGTGATCTAGTTTCAGCTGAAATATAATAAATATCTTTTTGATTCTCTGGCATTTTTTCTAAATAAGAAGATAATGACATTATCTCATCGTTTTCATTAGTAGAAAACCTACATAAATCTAATAGGGTTTCTTTTCTTTCCGCATCTTCATATAGACCTTCCTTTAAAACAGCCCCATATTCTTTCCAAAAATTCTTATAGCCATCAACATTTTTTTCACTTACTTTTTTAATTTCTCTTAAAATTTTTCCAACTAGTGATTTGCTTATTTTTGATACAGCTGGGTTATTCTGAAGCATTTCTCTACTTACGTTTAAATCAATGTCTTGAGTATCAACTAAACCTTTTATAAATCTTAAGTAACTAGGAACTAAGGCGTCACACTTATCTGTTATAAAAACTCTGTTTATATATAATTTTAAGGATGATTTTCTATCAGGGTTAAATAAATCAAAAGGCCTTGTTGATGGAATACATATCAAATTAGTATAACTTATGGTGCCTTCAGTATTATTATGCATTGTTAATAATGGTTTACCAAAACCAGCACCAATGTGAGAGAAGAATTCTTGATACTGCTCTTCAGTTATATCTTTAGAAGGTCTTGTCCATAAAGCAGAAGCTTCGTTTAATGTTTTTTCTTCAGCATCTTTTTTATCAATTTCTAATAATTTAACTGGGTATGAAATATGATCGGAGTATTTTCTTACAACAAATTGAAGCCTTGTTTCATCTAAAAATTCTTTAGCGTCTTTTTTTAACTTTAAAGTTATAGATGTCCCTGCAGTCTCTTTGTCAGTTTCCACTAGATCAAATCCAGTTTTCCCATCAGAAGACCATTTCCAAGCTTGTTCTTCACCAGCTTTTTTTGATACAACCTCAACACTATCAGCTACCATAAAAGAAGCGTAAAAACCTACACCAAATTGTCCAATCATAGACATATCAGCTTTCTTATCTTTAGTATTACCTGCAACTTGTTCAAGAAAAGCTTTTGTTCCTGATCTAGCAATAGTTCCCAAAGATGATTTTAAATCTTCTTCATTCATACCTATGCCATTGTCTGAAATTGTTAATATTTTTTCTTTATTATTTACTTCAATTTTTATTTCAGAGGCATCAGAAGAATTATTAATTTTTTTATCTGTTAAACCTAAATATTTTCTCTTATCAAGAGCATCTGAAGCATTTGACACTAATTCACGTAAGAATATTTCTCTTTCAGAGTAGAGAGAATTTATGACTATATCTAATATTTTACCTGTATCTGCCTCAAATTTATTACTCATATTAGTCATCTAGGAATCCCCTTTTGTATTAAGATATGTATAGATAATTGGTTATTAACTATGTAATTTTCAAGAGTAAATTTTAAATTTTTGGGGAGCTATTATATTACTAAGTTCAAACTCT
>ENA-ORDA01001594-ORDA01001594.1-marine-metagenome-genome-assembly--contig:-NODE-1594-length-18810-cov-3.930924_pt1 | contig 18810 bp, 33 predicted proteins | sample MGYA00237778_ERZ508506 | MGnify/ENA primary metagenome ERZ508506 (study PRJEB26177, sample SAMN06267891) | marine metagenome | isolation source: Monterey Bay, California, USA | place: Pacific... | reverse complement strand
TATGCACCTGTATACGGACTACAAGAATACAGAACACCTCTTACAGGTTCAGCAAAAAATATAAAAATATCTATAGACATTCAAAGTAATGGCTACGATGCGTCTTTACAAGACTTAACACTTTTACATAAACAAGGGAAAATACGATGAGTAATTATACTTTAGCAGTCAATTGGTCAGGAAAAGATGCTCTCTCAGATAGTGATGCTGCGAAAGTTATATCTGGTTCTGACTTTAATACTGAATTTACAACAGTAAGAACAGCAGTTAATTCTAAAGCAGACACCAATGGTTCAGCTAGTGAAGATTTTGCTAGTAACAACGCAACAGTAGCAGGTACTCTAACGGTTACAGGAGTACCAACTATACCTACTGCGTCAGCAGGAACAAATACAACACAAGCAGCAACAACAGCCTTTGTTACAACAGCAGTAGCAGCTTTAGATGCAGCAGCAATTAATGCTATTGTATATCCAGTAGGTTCTATATATACAACAGTGTCAGCAACAGCACCAGCTACTCTTTTAGGTATGGGTACTTGGGTGGCTTTTGGTGCAGGTAAAGTTCCAGTAGGTATTGATGCCAGCCAAACAGAGTTTGACACAATAGAAGAAACTGGCGGAACAAAGACACATACACTAACCACATCTGAAATGCCTGCACATACACACACAATTCCAACAAAAGGAAGTGGTGGTAGTAGTTATAATCTTGATTATGTTACAGGTGGCGATACAACAGCATCTAGTTCAACTGGTGGTGGAGCAGCACACAATATTTTACAACCATATATCGTAGTGTATATGTGGAAACGCACAGCATAGGAGAAAGAAATGGGATATGACAAAGAAGCATATGGAAAAATGGGTAAAAAAAGCTTTAAACCAAATACACCTACAGCTATGCAAAACTATTTAGATGATAGTCAAACTAGAAAAGGAGTACAAGCAGTAGTAGATAAAGAAAAAACAGGTAGTTTTCCATTTAACATTCCTTTTGGTGGTGGCGGTGGTGGTGATACGGGTCGTTTAGCACAAGAAGAGTATGATAGACAAATAGCACTTATGGATAAAGCTGCTGAAATGGGAGCAGGATATTCTAGTGATAATACTCTGGGTACTACCGATATAGATTACGAAAACAAAATGATAACTGAGAGGTTATCACCAGAATTACAAGCACAATATGACACCCTACTTAAACAAAGTGGTGGAGCAGGTGGTAGAATAGCTGCAATGGATGGCGACCCATACGCTATGCAAATGTATTTGTATAATCAAAACAAAGACCTTCGTGCAGGTGAAGCTGCTGATTTAAGAAATGCTACTATGGAGCAACTAAAAGCAAAAGGCATGTTAGGGTCAACTGGTGGTTCAGATTTTTATGGAAGTGTAGAAGATTCTATTGCAGCAGCAGATACAGAAGCATTTAATAACGCTTTTGCACAATCACAAACCTTATATGACATGGAAAGAGCAAGACAGACAGGTGATATAAGCACAGCTATGGCAATGGGTTCAAAACAAATACCATACATACAAGCAGGTACAACACAAGGTGCTTCTATACCAATTAAAAATATAGAGGGAGTTAGTGCTGCTTCAAGAAATATATTTGGAGTAGCGTCAGCAGAAAGCATGGGCAAAGCTAAACAGAAAAAAGGCATATGGGATTCCTTGTTAGGTAGTGGTGGTTTGCTTGGTGGAATTTTTGGATAGGAGATAATAATGGCATACTCAGATTACACAGGAATGTTTGGAGATAAATATAGTACAGCAGCAATGTTAGATGATAATCGTGTTTCAGAAGCACAAAGCATGGGTCAGCTTTCAAGTTATGGTATGGGTCAAGCAAGTGCTTTCTATCAAGCTTCTATGGGTAGTCCATTTGCAGCAGCTATGATGCAGAAACAACATCCATTGATGCAGAAACAAGATATGCTTTCTGAGATAAGAAGTAGGCATCCAAACCCAGATACAGCAGAAGAGTTACACGCATTAGCTAATGAATTAATGGAGCATTTTCCTGAATATGGTATCAAGGTTAAAGAGGCTGCAATTTCTGCAACGAATAAAGCACTAAAGGATAATAAAGCAACTAAAGACCAGATTGCTAGTATTGGAAGTCATCTTACATTAGGTCAAAATAGCGACCCAATGATTGATGCGTATCTTAGTGGGAAAAATACAGATTGGAAAGATTATAATGATAAAGAAAAAGAAACTGCCAGAAAAACAGTTAGAGCAAAATTTGGTTATATAATAAATGGCTATGAACATTTTTTATCAACACAAAATTTGTCGCCAGATGATGTTCATGATATGGTGCTTACTCCAGAAGGAAAACAAAAAAATGTAGGGTTGTTTAAAGAATATCTTAGTGGGATAAAAGATACGAATCCATTTGCAGCACACTTACACGGTATGAATGTACAAATATTTAATAAAATGGTTAATGGTGGTGGTGTACAGACTAATGGCTCTATGAGTAGTGATGGTAGTGTTATTAAAGTAGATGATGGAAAAAGCACAGTTTTCTTTGAATCAACCATAAAGGATAATGAGAAACAAACATCAGAAATGAGTCACCATGAATATCTAAAAAAATCAAATAAAGCCAGTATGGAATTAATGGGTGGATTAGATAAAATCTGGTGGTCAATGGCTAATCTTTCTGGAGCAGGGGTTATGGAACAATACCTAAGTCCAGCAGAATTAAAAGATGAGATGAAAGAAGATGAGGTTCAAACATGGATAAGAAAAGAAGCATTTAATCATTTTAAAGGACTTCCAAAAGAAAGGTTTGCAGCCTTTCAAGCAGACCCATTCAAGTATTATAAAACATTTATTCTGTTAGATGGTGATAAAGTTAGAGATAATACAGAAGAAGAAGTAATTAAACTCTGGGCATTATAAATGAGTCAAAGATTTGTAGAAGGTGTTGGTTTATTAACCATAGATGATGGTCTGTCTGAGGAAGAGATACAAGCAAATATAGATTATCACCTTTCTATTACACCCAAATATAAAAAATCAACATTTGCTGATGGTTTTAATGATACACAGTCTATGATATATAGGTGGTGGCAGAAACTTACAGACCAAGAGAATGAAAAGGGTAGATGGCTTGAAGGTCAAACAAAAGAATGGGCTCAAAATATTGGCTATTATGATTCAATAGCATTAGAAAAATATTATTCTGAAATTGCAAATGTAAGAGCATTATCATCTACAGAAGAAGCTGATAGACTAGGCAATCGTCAAATTATGGCAGAGTTTACAGAAGATATGAACTATGTTTATGAGAATAAAAATGGTGATGTTACTGATGTACAGAAAAAATATGGTTACACTCCAGAAGATATTGGTGTAATAGATGGAATAATGGCTATGGCTCAAAACCCTTCTGCTACATTAGGTGCTTTTGCAGGTATGCTTTTAAAAGACCCAGAGATGTTGTTAATAAATTTTCTAAGAATACCTAGTGCTGTAGCTAGGGGTTCTGAGATGGCAAGAAAAACCATTACACAAGCTACTAGAATAAAGCCTAAATATGTTCAAAGAATGGAGAGCATTATAGGTAACAAGAGAGCAGTAGCTATGGCAGGTAGGGGTGCAGAGGGTGCTGTCTATGGTGGAGTATATGAGGCATTACATGACATGACATTCAAGGGAAAAGTAGACCCTAATAATGTTAAAAGAGGTGCTGCTTTAGGTGCTTTATTAGGAACAGCTTTTGGTGCTGTTACTAAAACAACATCTAATAGTTGGTTTGTTGATAGAGTGGGTTCTAAAAATGCAGAAAGAAGATGGACTCATGTTAATGAACCTGCACCAGCAAGAAAGCCAAGTATTTTTGACCCAAATAAAGTTCCTAAAAATCCAAAGCCTAGTCCATTTAAACCAGTACCAAAAGATGCTGAATTACCAGAAGGATTAACACATCAACAAAGGTATGAGTATTGGAAAAATAAAGCAGTAAAACATGGAGCTAAAGAGGGCGAGGGTTCGCAGTTGCCTAGAGAAAAATTTGAAAAGCGAGTTGCCAATACTGTTAAGAAAATGCTTAAACAGAAAAATCCAGATGGTAGTAGATTGTTTACAGTTTTAGAGGCAAGAGGTTTAGCTGCTCGTCATCATGCTGAAGTTCTTATTGGAAAACAAAAGCCAAAAAAATGGGGTGAGATAGATTTCAATCGCACAACACATCCTTCTAAAAATAGAAGATGGGGTGAGAAAGAAGAAATTGACCTCGGTAGAAAAAATACAGAGCGACCAGATTATGAACCACCAGTTAAAAAAGCTGGTGAGTATGATAAGCTTTTACCAGAGGTTGATATTACTAAAGGTCTTGTTAAGACACCTTCAATGGGTAAGATTGCTAAAGCAGGTGCTATTGGAGCGATAGCAGGTGGAGTACTTGCTGAAGATGAAAAAGGTTTCATGGCACTTCTTGGTGCATTAACATTTGGATTAGCTAGAGGTACTGTGTTAAAAGGTATCAATGTTGAAATAGCAAAGATGAAACAGCATGGACATAAAATTGCTGATACAGGTAAGCTACTTGAAGAGGGGATGGAAAGACAAGCTACTATGGTTGGTAGGATGATACAAAAAATTGTACAAAATCCTAAACAGCAATTTGAATTTTTAAACCATGTAGAGAATTTTAGTAAAATTAATAAGAAAGAATTTATCGAAACACATGGAAAGGAATATTACGAAACAGTACAGGCTTTTCATAATACTATGGAAAAATTCTGGAAAATGGCTAATGAATTAAATGTATTAAAAGATGAATCACACATTAAAGATTATGTTACCCATATATTTGGTAAAGAATTATCTGCAAAAGAGATGGGTAAATTAAATCAAGCATTTAATGAGTTAGGAAAATCTAAGAATTTTAACTTTGCACATCAAAGAAAAATCTTTAAAACAATTGAAGAGATTGCAGAAGGAAGGAATATTGTATTTGACCCAGTTAAAATTCTTGCAGGATATACTCAAACCTTATCAAAGGTGATGGCAGGAAAACATATTGTTAAAGAGTTGAGTACAATTGGAATGAGATTTGGAAACAAAACATTAGGTCTTGCAGTAGATATAAGAAACAAAGCACAGGAAAAATTAGCTAAAGAACATGGATATAAAGAAAGTGAAATGCCTGCTCTTAAAGGTAAATTAATACATCCATTAATTAAAAGAGCATTAGAAGATTACTATGCACCCGATATAGGAAGCAGAGGATTAATTCATAAAGCGTCTATATTAAATAATGCAATGAAAAGGGTTATATTATCTATGTCATTATTCCATGCACAAGCATTAATATTGTCTGGAGTTTATGCAGGTGGTTTAACACATATGTATACAAAGCAGGGCAAACAAACAAGAAAAATAGTTAAAGAATTTTTAGATGCAAAGTGGGATATGACTTCTATTGTTGTTGATGGTAAAGGAAATGTTATTCAAGTAAGAAATTTAGATGGAAAGCTAGTAGACCTTCAGGGTGATTTTCTACACGCAGAGTTGTTAAGAGAAATAGTAGATGCTAGACTGGGTATTGGAAATGCAAAGACAAATGAACTTGTCAATGCAGGTTATAGAACAGTTAAACAATTTTTAGATACAAGATTAAAGCCACTTGGAAAGTTTCAAGATAAGATAGATAAAATTACATGGGATGGAATACATGACCATGCTAAGATGTTTACTTATCTTACAATGAAACAAAGACTAATGAGTGGACAGGCTAGAGGGTTAGGTAGACTTGTAAAAACAGAAGAAGGTACTTTAAAAATATCAGCAGAAGAGGCATCACAAATGGCTGCTCAATTTGCAAATGATGCTTTTGGTGGTCAGAACTTTAATAAATTAAGCCTACAATGGGAGAAGTTAGCAATAGAAAATGCCAATAATCCTAAAGGTGTATTTTATCAATGGGCTTCATTAGTAGCTACACCCACCAAAAAGGGCTTAACAAACTGGTTGTTATTATCTCCAGACTGGACTATATCTAATATTAATATTGGATTCAAAGGTCTGGGTATGACCAAGAATCTTGGCACTAAAGTTATGCAAGGTAGAAAATTAACTGCAAAAGAAGTAGGTGAATGGAATATGTACATGGGATATATGTTTAGAGCAGGTGTTTCTACCTCTATGTTTGCTTATGTCTTACACTCAATCTTTGCAGAGAAGGGTACAGAATTTGATGTACAGGATTTTTGGATGACAGGTAGACTTGATTTAGGAAATGGTGAAGAGATGGTTGTATCTAAACAGATTGCAGAACCAATGCACTGGCTAACAAATCCTGCACACGAGGGATTAAACAAAGGTGCTGCTTTACCTAAAGCTGCTTTAGAATTACTAACTGGAAAACAATGGGTATCACTCAAACATGGTGGTACTTTAACTGGCCCGAAATTTGATAAGACAAGTGCTAGAGATTGGGCAAGTTGGGTTGGAAATAAGGTTACACCTATTTCTATTAATCCATTTAAACAAGCAATGTTAGATGAAGATATACCAGCAGGGTATAAGATGTTTGAAAAGGCAGTATTAGGATTCGGTGGATTCCCTAAATATGGTAAACCCGAAAAGAAAAAATTAAGAATATATTAGGAGAAGTAAAATGGCAAACCCAAGAGTAACAAGAATAGCAGAGTTAAAGGCTGAGATAGAATCTGCTAAAGCTGAGATAGCACAACTACAGGCTGCGGAGCAAACTGAGAAAGCTGAAGTAGAAACAGGCAAGGCTATGAATTTTAAAGCAGCCGCTTCTGACGACAGAGGACTTACTGGCAACAGAGATGCTGATGGTAATTTTGTACCAGAGAATGTAGATGGTGCTCCAATGAATTTTAAAGAAGCAGCAGGTAAAAAAGATAGCCCACTTGAAGTTCCAATTACATTAGACAAAGATAACTGGATAGACACAGACAAAAGAACAGACGCAGAATCAGCTAAAAGAAAATTTAAAGGTGTTCAACCTGTTGAAACTTTTACAAGTGGTCAAGAAGGTGTTGGTGAAATAGAACTGGATGGTGGTAGAGCATACGGTGAAGAGGTTGAGCCTTCAGAAAAATCTGATGGTTTTAAAGCTGATGATGGTGGTAACATGAGTGTTGATGAGAAGGATGACTTCTGGAAAACACAAGAGGGTTATGATAAAGCTATGGAAATGTATGGCACGAAGCCTGCATTTGTTAAAGAACCTACAATGGTATGGAATTTAGAAGAGCAGAAGTATGAAGAGATTAAGGATGAGGATAAAGACGAGTTTGAAGATTTGTCTACTCCTTCTATGTCTGCTGATATCAAGAAACTCTTTGGCTAGTATGGGTTTACTTACTACTGACGAGCAAGAAACTATAGATGCTTTAAAGAGGGCAGGGTTTCAAGACCATGTTATACCTGCTCTTATGGCAAATATTGATGTTGAAACTGGTGGTACATACAGTCATACTCAGAAAGAAAAGAATGGTAAGGGGTATGGTTTATTCCAATTTACTGGTAGTCATTTAAAAGATTACCAAAACTGGTCAAAGAAATTAAACCTTACTGATAGTAAGGATAGTCAAGCAAAGTTTGTATATGACAACATATACAACGCTAAAGACAAGGGTCGTGATTTGGGTTGGAGAGATAGAAGTAAACTACAAACTATCAATGAAGAAAAGATGAATAAGAATCCACACATTGCTAACCCTACTAGGCGTAAGGCTAAAACATTTTCTAATATATATGAAAGACCAAGTGTTCCTCACATGGGTAAGAGAATGTTAAGTGCGGATGAATGGGAAGAGAAGTATAAATAAAATACCTGTTTGTCGGCACAAGTACAGGTAAACTTGCTAAAAGGATGTACCATAATCACCCCGCCTTTGTTGATTGTACATACCCACATCAACTGTAGTTTTAACTTTACACTACCACCTCATGAATGATGGGGGGAGTGATAGTGCTCAAGGATGTACTCCCTGTAAGGATTACCCCCCTAAATTAAGTAACTGGTAATCTTAATTTCTCTCTATCTAAATTAGCTACGGATAACTCTCCGTTTAAAGCCATCAACTTCAGCAAAGAGGAACGACTTATTCCATATCGTTCTGCTTTAGCATCTATAAATTTTAAATCACGCTTATTAATCTTAATATTAATTTGTTCTGTTGCCTCGTTCATAACTTTCTCTATTCAAATAAGATGTATTATATACCAGTATAGAGAATGTATTTAAAGTTTACACACACCATCTTCGCAATCATCATCTGATTTAGTTTCTATATATTCCACACTTCTAGTTGCTATCTTTTTAATGGTAGAGCCAAGATTACCTACTGTAAATTGTTGTAATAGATTATCATAACTTCGTTTCTCGCATCTCTTAAAGTATCTCTGATAAGCCTCTTCAAATTTTAGACTTAATACTGATGCTTTTTTTGCATAATCTGTTGCCAACGCTTCACATAGTTCTAACCTCGTCATTGTTTTCTATCTCCTTTTGTTTGTACAAGATGTAACCCTCTTTGCTATATATCTTTCTAGCAAATATCTCTACTACTTGTCTGTCATCTATAAAAAAAACACCATTCAAAGAATCTAATATTGCTTTGATGTAATTATCAATGTCTGAATTGTTACTACAGTAGGTGTTGTTTAACTCTTGTTTCTTTTTCTTTGACCATGATTCTGGTATCTTAACCATAAAATCTATTTCTACACGGACTAGCTTTTCAGAGAGAGTCGTATCTAACTCACTGGTTAGTGCTTCCATGTCTTGTTTAAACTTAGTGTACTTCTTTGGATAATAAGTAGACCATCTTGAAACTCTTGGTCTACTAGCTGGTACTGGATTTATTTCAAATCTCTTGGTATAAATCATATCGTAAAGACTCTAGTTTGTCTATAGTAATAGACAATAAAAATCTTATTTCCATATCTCTGGGTTCGTCTTGCTCTCGTGCTACCTCTAAAGCGTCTTGAATGTTAGTTCTTATTTCATTTATAGACTCTTCATGTCTTTGTATACTCATTGTAAACTGCTATTTTATAATCTTGATTGTGTGGTAATTTAATTCCCCACTCACCAGAAAACATTTCTATCTCACAAATGTAATCTATGAATTCATCTATATTTAACTTTCTTGTTGAGGGTATTTGGGATATCTTCTTACCCTTCTTAGTTGTGAATTCAATCTTTGGTAGGAATTTGTCTGCTAATACTAAGTGCATTTCATCTTTAGAGTAACCTACTTCTTTTGATAAGATGTCTACCCAGTAGAAATACAATCTGTTTTGTGCGTCTGAACGACTAGATTTTTGTATAGTTACTACTGCTTCTTTAGTAGTTGGATTTTCTAAAAAGTAATCTTGGACTAAACTTTTAAATGCAGCTTCTTTTGGTTTGTCTTTTTGTATAACTCTACTAATCATTATAGCATACTGTCAATTTGTTTTTGAATGTTTTGAATAGCTTTTCTGAGGTCGTGGATTTGACCCTCGCCCTCATGTTTATAACGATACCTCGCAAGATATTTAACAGCGTTCCCAATACAGAAGTTCATGTCTTGGGCAATGATAAAGTCGATAGGCTCTATCTCGCCTTTAGTATAATGCGAGGGGTTGGTTATATTATCGTGTACCTTGTCTTTAGCCACCGACCCAGCCAAGCAACAAGCCCACAATAACAATAGCTAGAAAAATCGTAAGGCTTTTATCAGCTAATACTTTCTCAATCATGTCTTTCATATCTTTCTCCTAAGATTAAAAATGGGTATAGACTTCAAAGTTGTAAGCACTAAATGAAGTAAAAATAAACTATACCCAGAAGTATTATAACTTAATTAAGTTATCACGCAAGAGTATTTTTTGTGTCTTTAATACTGCTCGTGCTACCTGTAGTTCAAGCCACTCTCTTTCTATAGGTGGGTCTAATTGTTTACGACCATCAATTATATCGTGGCAATTAAGACAAGCATACATTCCAAACAGGTCTGATTGCTTAGTTCCCATACCACCACCGTTCATGTGGGCATAAACTACGGTTTCATTTTCGGGCATACAGCCCTCTAACATAACTTGGCAAGGCTTACCCCTTGCTGATGCTGTGATTTTAGAAGTCATCATCTTTCTCCCATTCATTTATTTCAATTATAAATCTATTTAAATATTCTTGTAATAAAAGTTCCATTGCATACAATTTTTTATCATGTAATAATTCATTTATTTCTTTGTTGTTAAATTTATCATTCCAATTGTCTTTATGAAATTCAACTTCAACTGTTCCTGTTTCAACATGCCTACTTCTATTGTGTTTTTTATTACGAAAATATTTCCACACATCTGCTAATCTAATAACTTCATATCTAGTATCATTTTTTTCTAAGACACTCCAATCATCACCTCGCCTTGTTAAAGAAAGTTCATAATGTTTAACCCAATCTTCTAGTGGTCTACCATCTTGTCCTGTCATTCTACTTGTCATAAATGTTAATCTCCTCGTCTGAAAACTTAGAATACTCACCTTGAAATCTACATTTAACCCAACCAATCTGCCCCATTCTATTCTTGGCAACAATGATTTCAGCTAATCCTCTGTCATCTGACTCTTCCTTATTGTAGTATTCATCACGGTACACCATAATAATACAGTCTGCGTCTTGTTCTATTTCACCAGAAGAGCGTAGGTCACTCATAAGAGGGCGTTTGTTTTCCCTCTGCTCTACTCCCCTACTTAATTGTGATAGTAGAATAATAGGTATGTCTAGTTCCTTAGAAAGATATTTCAGTTCACGAGTTATACTACCTAGTTCTGATATCTCTCTACCTTTATCGTACTTCATAATCTGTAAGTAATCAATAACTATAAAGTCTAGCCCAGTTTGACCATGTACTTGTCTGGCTTTAGAAACAATATCTCTAACAGCAATGCCACCTTTATCTAAGATAGTCATGTGTTGTTTTTGTTTAGATGATAACCCTTTATAGAATCTATCATTCTCATCTTCTGATAGTTCATTTCTATCTACTTTGTTTAGATTTATTTCTGTTGCACAAGCTACCATCTTCATCATAAGTTGTACTTGTTGCATCTCTAGTGAGTAGAACAAAACCTTTTTACTCTTACTTATGTTGTCTGCTATGTTAAGTGCTAGTGTACTCTTGCCCATGCTTGGTCTACCTGCAAGAACAGTCAATGTACCCCCTCTCATTCCCCCGAGAAGGCTATCAATAGATTCAAAGCCAGTTGATAAACCTGTTCCATTCTCATGCATCTCATGTATATAATCAACAGTCTTGCTAATTACATTTTCCATTGAGCCTTCCTCATCATCTTTAAGTTGAGAGTCTAATCTATTAATACTATCTACTGTTACTTGATAGTTATCAAAGCTGATATCTTTCTTTAGTTTTTCAATATCATTATTGATTCTAGTATTACGGATATGAGTTGCATAAGTTGTAATGTTACTTACACTTACGCATTGTTCCATGAGTTCACATAAGAATGGAAAGCCTGTCCACTCTCCACTATGGTCACCATCTCTATCTATCCAGTTCCTTAGTGTTAATGGGTCAATATGTTCTGCTTCATCGTGCATACAAGACATATAATTAAACAGTTGCCCTAGATTTTTATCACTAAAGTCATTGATATTAATTCCTGTTGAGTTTACTTGTGTTAGTTTGTTGCAGTCTAATAAGATACCACCTATCACTTGGCGTTCTGCATCTAATGAGTTCTTCATGATTTTCTCCAGTCGTGTTGTTGTCCGTATGGGTTAACAATAGGCTTAACATCCTCTATCATTTCCCATCTGCGTTGGTTAATAAATGTTTGTAAGTGTGGTATGAATTTTTCTTCACATCCCCATTTGATATTCATCGCATGAAGTTTGGGTAGTACAGTTCTCCAATCTTTATGTTTCTTAAAGTTGTCAAACTCTGTTTCCAGTCCACGCTTCTTACCTTTGTAGTTACTTCTAAATGTTTCAAAGGCTACTTCTTCATGGGGCTGATGTGCTTTAATGTTTTTATCTGTTGTTATTTTGTGTCCACAACAAGGACAATTAGTATCATTCATATATTCTTTAAGGCTAGATTCATCATCTCTCTAGCAGTGTCCTCTTCAGTTTTAGTTAATACAGTTCTTGGTTTTGTAATGTGTGGCTTACCAAAGATTACTTCTGGATTCGATGACTTGTTTAATCTACCTCTCATCATAGGTATTGAAGTATCTTTTCTTTTCCACTTGGCATTTAATTTATTTGAAGCTTGTTTCACTGTCCACTTTGTGCCATCATCGAGAGTGTAAACTCGCAACGCTCTACCTCTAGCATCACGAGTTATAGCCTTCTTATCTACCACGGCAAATCGTCATCATCTGCATGTGTGTTTGCAGTTGGTGGTGTTTCTGAAACTGGCTGATTATCTTTTACCTTAAAGCTAAAGGTTAGTTCGGGTGCTTTAGGATTGCCCCCTTTATCTTTAGCCCATGCTGATATCCAATATTCAACACCATCTACATTAGCAGTACCAGTAAGGTGAGGATGTCTATCTGTTTCACGCTTAAGGTTCTTCCAAATACTACCTCTGTTTGTGTTGTCGTACTCTGGTGGCATATTATTCTCCTATCTATTATTATAAAATTATAGTAATGGCAGGTTCATTAACTACAAACTTCACCTGCTACCCTTATCATAGATTATGTAAACTCATGGATAGTAGTTGGATTATCATTACTATAAATAACTATTATACACTAGAAAGTAGGGGAGTTAGTAGTAAGTTGTATACTTGCTCCATTAAATCCGATAGTATCTATCATGTCACATGAGCCTTGCTCATAATCAAAGACCATGATTCTATCTTTGTTTATTTCTATCAATCTAAGTACATCTGAGAGTGGTATATTGTTTGCTAAATCAATAAAGCTATCTTCAATATCCTCTTCAATTTCTTTTAGGTTTCTGTTCTTTGCCATTACGCACCCCCTAAGTTATCTGCTACTGACTGTCTAAGTCTGAAGAAGTCTTTGTGTTGTGGATGTTCAACAATAAATAACCTAGAGTAAAAAGGTTTGTAGTCATTGTTGATTTTATAATCAGCATCAGTTGTTACTACTTTGGTTTCCCATCTGATACGATTGATAATCATCTCAGCCGATAGTTGTTGATGTCCTCTGTTCATTGCTTCAAAGGTAAACCTCTTAAACAATTCATAGACTCTAGGGTTAGCTTCGTGAAAGATTCTAAACTTCTGCTCACTAGCTGACACTCCTGTTGAATTAAACTCCATCCCGAACTGTTGCTCGAATGCTGATTGTAGTTTTTTGTTTGGCATATCTATAATTAAACTTCCCATATTATTCTCCAAATAATTGTATGTGTTTGTCTATCACTTGAACATAATCTTTATCAACAGCCCACTCATATACATTAGTTGCTGCTTCTATATCTTTGTTCTTGTGTGCTTCGGTAAGTTTATCCATTGCTTTAATAATGGATTGACTTCTCTTTTGACTGGCAGTAGGTTGCTTACTTACTGACTGTCCATCATCATCTTCTGTTTCTAAACCAAACATAGAGATGAGGGCGTACCTTCTTGCGTATGTAATTGCTGAACCTAGCTTTTGCATATCGGCAGTAGGTAAAAACAATCTTACCTCGGACTCGATAAACTCTTTCGGGTTGTCTTGTAGTGTTAGTCTTGTTACTAAGACATCGGCATTGTTCTCTGTAACTTTAGGGCATTGAGTAAAACAAATACCCAACGACTCACAGACTGGTGAGATTGATTCAATCACATTGTTAATGTCTGCGTAGTTAGATTTAAAGAAAGGATTTTTAGCGTTCTTAGTTACTGAACCAATCATTCCTCTCGCTTGTAGTATTGCTTGGTAAATATTATTCTCTTTCATAGTTGACTCCTTGTCATTTAATACTATAGTCATTATACACTTTCTTTACTGACTTGGGAATCTTATTTTCTTTTCTATAAAATTCCTTTGCCATCTTGTGTACTGTCTTGACTGCGTACTTCATTTGTTTCGGTGTATCATATTGTTCTAAGTGTACAACTGGCGTGTCATTTAATATCTTCCTTACTCTGATTGGGTGTTCGTAGTATACAACATGAGTCCACTTACTACCCTTGCTTATCTGTAAGGCACAACGCCATCCTTCTTTTGTGTGGTGATTAATTACTTTGTACATTTTTTTTCTCCAGTCTTTTCCATTGTCTTGTTGTTAAATTTTTAACTCCATGTTGCCAACCTGTAAAATTCATTTTATCTTTTACATTTAGTCCAGTAGCATTCAATCTTCTAGCGGTTTTCTTATTCATATAAGCCCTCTCTTTTTGCATTGCGTATAGTGTATCATACTTCTATACATCTGTCAACTAAATAAATCTTGTTGTTCTAATGGTGGTACATAAACTGTTACTGGCTTGTCGCCTACTGTTTCTAATATTAACTTCTCAACATCATCAGCAGTAGAATCAACAGGCAACCACATTGAATAGTAACCTGTTTCAGTTACAGAGCATGGAACACTTCGCCATTCAACATGGTCTTGGTGTTGAAAATATTTGGGGTGATGGTTGACAGTAACATCAACCCCATTAAAATTGTATTGGTATGTTATTGATTGAGCCATTTTTCGTGTGCCTCAATTTCTTTTCTAAATTTTTTAACATACTTAGGTAGCATTACTTCTCTAGCGTCATCAATAATATCTTGGACTGCTACCTCAGTTGCTTCTTGTCTATCATCATCAGCATGGTATCCATGTTCATGGCATACTTCATCAATCTTATCTGATACTTCTGACTCTGACCAACCAGTTACTTCTTGGATGTGTTCTTCCCATTCTATTTCTTCAATACTATTTAGTGTCATAACTCACCCCCTTGAGTTACTTCCTCTAATATTTTTTGAGTAATAGTTAAGCTATCTTTTTGCTTGACCAAATCAATTATCATACAAGCGTGATACTTACTTAATGGTAAAGAGTAATCCAATCCTTCTCTATGACAGAAATCATTTATCACCCATAGTTGTTTTGATGTTGCAAGTTCTTTGCTTTCTTTCAATGCTCTTAATATTTTTTCTCTGCGTTCAGTAGTCATGATTTATTTCTCCTTTGTAAAATTAATATTTGATTAAGTATAAATTTTCTTTCTTCGATACTCATAACACCATCTTTATAATCAGTCTTGATATTATGTTTCTTCATTAATTCTAATATTCTTTTTGGTATATTAGTTATCTCTTTCATTTTGTACTCCATATATTTATAAGTTTTTTTTGTTACTAAGTCCATGTTACCATAGTGTATAGTTCCTGTCCACTTATTTAATAAAAAAAGTTGGATTGATTCTAAGCTATCTAACTCTCTATTCTAGCCTACTTTATTTATAGCCATACAAAGCTATAGGTACAAGGCAGTTCGTTGAATTGATACTCTCAGTATAAAAAGTTTCTTCTTAGGAAACATAAATTAATTTATAAATGAGTGTACATTTCCTATTTACCTATGCTATAATATAATCTGATTAACTAAGAAAGGAAATACAAAATGGAAATTGGAAAGAACAAAACTTTTATTGGTAGCAGTTTATCGGATGAGTTAATTGAGTCAACCGAAATGTATGTTGCCAAAGGTGGAGAGTTTCAAACTGTATCGGACATTACTCCAGTACATGAGAAATTAACTTATGCAGTTGCGTTAGGTGATAAAAAATTTATTGCAACATTTAATAATTCAAACCTTGCGGATTTAGAAAATGCGTTTGGTAAAATAGGAGAGGGATAAAATGTCATCATATATAAATCATTTTAAAAAGACTGCCGAACAAAACGCAAAAGATTTGCAAGACATCCCAAAAAATTGGGAGTCAATGCAAGACGCAGACCAAGATGAAATTGCTCAACTAAATAAGCAAGAGTATTTAGAGGAACAAAAAGAGTTGGAAGAAAATAACCCGACTCAATCCGAACTCTTGAGAGATGTTGGTATGAGTCATTCAGATTTTATTTAATCTATCTAATACCCTACTAATTTGGTAGGGTATTTTTTTGCCCTCACTTTGTTCGGGCTAAGTAAGGATTCGCTAGTCGCTCAGTAAAAGCTAAAAGCAAAAGCAATAAGGTAAGCCTGTCGGCTTTGTCTATGCTCTTAATGTTTCAAAGAGCAGAAACAACCGAGCGAAAGCAAAAGATAATCGACAAGAAGTGGTGCGAAAATCGAGGACAAAAAAAACCCCTCAGTTACGAGGGGGAAAAATATATTTTATTACGGAGTTAGTTTGGATAACACCATGTAATTTTATTTTCATCGCCATCGGTTTCAATATCACTCCAACGATTAGCAAACTTTTCTTTTATCTGTTGCAAAATAAAACTTGTATCTGATTGCTCATAATTATTTGCATCCATGCTTTGATAATTTAAACATTGAATCATATTAATTAATTCAGCAATTGAAAGATTAAAATCTTTACGCTTCAAAGTTTCTTGTCCGACCTCAGTCAAAAATTCTCTGTCGTGTTGGTCGTGTCTGTGTTGTGGGTATCTGTCATTGACTCCCTTTAAATTTCCATAACCTAACATGACTGCAAGAACTGTTTTGAATGGTAACTCTTTTGCTTTACTTGTTGCCCTGTGTAAATCAATCTTTTGATTTGTTACTGGGTTATAGAATGTTTCACTTCTGTGTGGAAGTGCGTCGTAATGTTTTGATATTTCTGCGATGTGTTTTGCATCTACTACAAATGAACTCATGATTTTTTCTCCGTTGTTTTCGGGGGCTAGATCCCTACGGGAATTCGCCCCCTGTTAAAATTAATTAAATGTTTCTAATGTGTGTTTATCAATCCAGTTTTTAAACTGCTCGTAAACTTTTTGCTTGTTACCTTTAAAACCAAACTCTGATTTAATTCTAGCGTAGCAAGTGCGACCTCTCGTCAATTGCATACCCTTAAATTTAATTTCAGTTTCTAAACCAATCAATAAAGTTTTTAATCTATAAAGATTTATTTGTTCTGGCTTGTCTAAAATAATACTCATAATTTTTACTCCGTTTGTTGTGGGGGATTTCTCCCCCTGTTAAAATTATTCCTCTTCTTGTTCTCTGACTACTTCAAAAGTGCCACCAAGATGTTCAACAAGACTCTCCAAATTTCTCATTATTTTGGAAGCGCGTTCTAAAATATGCGACCATGTATTATCGAAAACCATTACTAATTGATTATGGTTTGTTGCATTTCTTCCGATTTCTAGAGATGACCTTTCATTTAATAGCGTGCAAATGTTTTCTATTTGTCGCCAATCGTTCCAAGTTTTTAATGTGTCTTTTTTATTTTTTTTGAATGAATTTCATTAACTTTTTTCAAAAGAAGTTTTTTTGGATCAAAATCTATATTACTAAATAAGCTATAAGGTATATCTTTTAATTCTGCTATTGGTAACGGTTTCACATTTAACGATTTGAGCTTTAAAGATAATTTTTTTTCATACTTTTTATTATTAGCATGGCGATCCAAGAAGAAACTAAATTGGCCTCAATTATTGACTTACAAAAGCATCCTATTGATGAAAATCATTACAGGGAAAAATGTAAAACCAAGTTAGATAAAAGTGGCGTTCTTGTTCTAGATAATTTTCTTTTTGAGAGCTCGGTTAAAAGTATTCTTGCTGAAGCCAAAGCACAAGAGAATTTAGCTTATTATTGCGTTAATGAGCACAATGTTTACCTTGACCCTTTCGATAAAGAACTTAGTAAGTCTCATCCACGAAACAAAACAGTATCCTCCTCAAAGGGATGCATAACAGATGATCAAGTTCCTGAAAAATCATCCTTAAGAGCTCTTTACAACTCGCCAAAATTCAAAGATTTTCTGTGTGTTGTTCTTGGTGAAACAGTTTTATATAAGTACGATGATAATTTATCTTCAATCAATATTCACTATGCAAAAGAAGGGCAAGAGCTTGGATGGCATTTTGACAACTCTTCATTTGCAATTACTCTCTTAATACAAAAGCCAGAAGCTGGAGGGCAATTTGAATATATTAGACAATTTAGGAATTCTGATAATAATGATAACAATTATGATGGGGTCTTAGATTTACTAAATGGTAGTTGCAACCCTGAAAAATTATTAATGGAAAATGGCACTCTCGTTTTATTCAGGGGGAAGGATGCTATTCACCGTGTTACGCCAACAATTGGTAATAGAACTCGAATATTATCAGTTTTAGCCTACAACTCAAAACCTGACGTGAGCCTCTCAGAATCAGCAAGAATGACCTTTTTTGGAAAGCTTTATTGATTTATTATGAAAAAAAGTACTAAAGGATTAGGGCTCTATGACTCTCTAGATCTTACAGAGATTGAGAATGAAAAAAAATTATTGGATGTTTATCAAAAATGGGCTTCGTTATACGACAAAGATAATGATGATGAATTAGGAACTGTATCGCAGCCTAACTCTGTTCAAATTTTTCAAAGATATGTTAAAGATAAAACTAAAAACATAATTGATGTTGGGTGTGGGACAGGTTTGGTTGGACTTCAGCTTAAAAAACTTGGATACAAAAACTTTGACGGTATAGATATTTCAAAAGAGATGATTGATATTGCAATAGATAGGGGTTATCGCTCGCTATTTCTTGGAAACCTGAATGACTCACTTCCTTTGGAAAGTAACAGCTATGACGCTGCGCTTTGTGTTGGCGTATTTACTCATGGGCATGTTGGTCCGAGTCGATTAATCGAGCTGATCAGAGTCATTAAACCTCAAG
>ENA-ORDA01001593-ORDA01001593.1-marine-metagenome-genome-assembly--contig:-NODE-1593-length-18824-cov-3.123060_pt1 | contig 18824 bp, 12 predicted proteins | sample MGYA00237778_ERZ508506 | MGnify/ENA primary metagenome ERZ508506 (study PRJEB26177, sample SAMN06267891) | marine metagenome | isolation source: Monterey Bay, California, USA | place: Pacific... | reverse complement strand
AGCTTGTCGGTCGGACGGTTATACTGCGCAGTGGGCACTCGATATTGTTTGGCCAGGCGGAGAAGATCGGCCTGTTGCGCGCTGGATAAGGCTCGCCCCGTGGCATTGATCGCCTCCATCTGTAAAAGGCGTGCGCGTTCGGCCTCAATGGCGGCATTCGCGCCTTGAACAAAGGGCATCAAATAATCGAAAAAAGCGGATTTTTTTGTTTGCACATCTCGAATGGCGGCGAAGTCCGGACGGGCCGTATCCAGCTCCGAATGCTTGGCCAAGGTTGCGCCGGCAAGCGTTGTTGCGGGTAGAACTATTAACCAGACGAGTAGAATCATTTGCATGGTTGAATGCCGATTTCTTGGTGGACGATCGATCTTATCCATTATTTCTTCATTATCAAGTCATTTTTTTTCATTATTTGGTTGATTTTTGAGGCATTCTCACCTGGGTTCAGGTTGGTAGCATTTACAAATTCGTGCCGAGTCGGTTGAATGGGGTGAGGTTTAGGCTGGGATTCACGATGGCGGCGAGACAGAAAGTTCTGGTGTTGTACTTGGCGACGTCGGCGTTGGATACGCCAGTTGTCGGTTGGGCGCAGTACGATGGCCTTGGCGATAGCAGGCCCATGACGGGGGATGAGGAGGTGCCGCCCTACAAGACTGGGGTCGATGCCCTCCGGGATGGTTGGCGGTTGATTCAAGCGAGTCCCTTGGTCAGCCACGTCTCGGGTGAGGAATTTCGGACAGATTATTTAAAGTACGAATTTTTTTTCGAGCAGTGGCACTCGATTGAGCCCAAGCTGTGATGACCGGTTATCAATGCCTGCAGGGCAATGAATTGGATAACGCGCAGCGCGCTTGTCGTGAGCCGCATACAATGGGCCTGTTAGTGGGGCCTAGCACGGCACGCCGAATGAGCTGGCTTTTAAGGGGATGTCGCGCGTCGACTGCGTCGCGGGGGTGTTAATGGGGCACGATTTAGGTTTGACAACACTGCAAATGGCGGAATTTGTGGCGCGAGGCGTATTGGCCTTCGAGGGCGTGGTGCCCGAGGCGTTGAATGCGCGGTTTCTAGAGCAGCTGCGCGCACCCGCCGGCGGTGCAGAAAGAACGCTCAGTCAGGCTTATAGTCGGTTAATTCACAGTCCCAGCATTCCGAAAATCTCCCCTGGCACCAGCCTGCCTGATTGTTTTCAATCGGGGAACTGCCTGCATGATATTTTCGCCTTACCGGTGGTTAAAGGCATGATCCGAAGCTTGGTGGGGGATGCCCCGGTTTTTGATCATCACTTTTTGCATTTAACCTTAGGCGCAGGGACTGAGATGCAGCGAACGTCCAAGGCTGTCTCGCAACACAATCATCAAGATTCAACCATTGATCCAAGACAAGCATTCGACATCCAGCTATTTTACTTTCCCCAGGCGGTTACGCGTGCAATGGGGGGGACACGCTACATTCCGGGTTCTCATTTGCGGCGGGTCAGCGAGGCTGCCATCGCGCGCTATCAAAACATCGTGGGTCAAGAGCACGTCGTTTGCCCAGCAGGTAGTCTGTATGTGTTTCACATGGGGCTTTGGCACGGCGCTGGACGCAATCAATCCACTGAGGACCGCTACTTATACAAGATTCGGCTGGGACCCAACGCGCCTCAGGTGCGGCTTTGGAATGACTCGGATCTTGTGACCCAACCAGATTCGCCAAGGCCTATTTTTTGGACAGATCCAAATCATAAAGATCCCGTTGCCAACCAACTGATGGCGCTTGAACCCTGGTTCGAGGCGGACACCGGCCGGTTAGAGCTCATCAACCGTTTGAAACTGTGGCGTTATATCACTGGGGATCCCAAGGCGGATGTCGATTACTGGTTAACGCGGGTTGAAAACGAATGGGGCTTGCCTTGATTAATGGGGCAAGGTTCTGAGGCGAACCCAGCCGGTTTCAATATGATCAACGGCCGCGTCATACCCCTGCTCACCCGGGAGTAATAAGGCACGGGTTTCGGGGTCGACGAGCACCTGGTGGTAGTCTTGGATTTGATCCATCGCGGCCAGGACGGCGTCTGCGGTATCAAATGCCTGCAAGTTTTGAATCATCCTGAGGGTTGGGGTCATGATCGCCATGCTGCCCGCGTCGAATCGAGTTAAAATCTCGGTCGGGGTCAGCCATTCTGAATCGATGAGTTCACCTTGGTCATGAGATGCATCTTGGTCCGTTGGGTGCTTTGCGAGAAAGAACCGAGCATCAAACCGCTTGGGTGAGCCGAGCGGTGTGATCCAGCGCGCAACCGGTTTGATCAGCGCCGCGTTGGGGATCAGTTGGTAGTCTGTTAACAACGCATTGAAGGAGCGCGTGCCGGCATTGAGTTGGTCTCTGAGGTCTGCTTGCAGGGCTTGGGTGAGGGGTGCCGATGCTGGGCCGCTTGGATCGGGGAGGGTCAGCAAAATACCCGCCTCCTCGAAGCATTCCCGAATCGCGGCGACATAATATGCCCGATGATCCTCGGGGGTCTGCGCTGTGATCGGGCCTGGATAGTCGAGCTCGACTTGACCTGAAACGGCCACCGTCACATCGGCCGGGTCCACCGCGCCACCCGGGAACACCCACATGCCACCGGCAAATAAGGTCTTGGCATGACGGCGCATCATCAAAATCTTTAATTCGGGCCGATCGGCGATCAGCAGAACGGTGGCAGCGGCACGGATCGGCACCATCGCCGGGTCGAAGTCAGTCATGGGGTGTTTTATCCTTCGCGTGATCATCGTGGGGTGACTCGTGGGTCAAGTGCGCAGTTGCACAAGGCCGGGTTGCGCACATCAACCCCGGAGCTATCATTTGGCTTTCCGCCTTGAGCTCGAGGTCTTCACGCTGCTTGATTTCTGCTTTGGGAAGAACGGCGCAAGGTATCGGCCGGTATCACTGTCGGGACATTGGGCGACTGCTGCGGGGGTGCCCTGGGTCAGCACGTTACCACCCGTTGGGCCGCCGGCCGGTCCCAGGTCAATGATCCAGTCCGAGGTTCGGATCACATCTAGGTTGTGTTCAATCACCACCACCGAGTTGCCGGCATCGATTAACCGGTTCAGAACCCCCAATAACTTTCGAACATCGTCAAAGTGCAAGCCCGTCGTTGGCTCGTCTAGCAGATAAAAAGTTTTGCCGGTGGCAATTTTGGACAGCTCCCGGGCTAATTTGATGCGTTGCGCCTCGCCGCCGGATAAGGTGGAGGAGGGTTGGCCAAGGGCAAGATAATCAAGCCCAACGTCGACCAAAAGTTGCAATTGATTCACAATCTTTGGATGTTCTGAGAAATGCAGGACCGCCTCGGCAACGGTCAATCTCAGTACGTCAGCGATGGATTTTCCTTTGTATTGGACCTCGAGCGTTGCCACATTGAAGCGGCTGCCATCGCAGGCCTCACACTTGACGTAAACATCGGATAAGAAGTGCATTTCAATTTTACGCACGCCGTCACCCTGACAGGATTCGCAGCGGCCGCCTTTGACGTTGAATGAAAATCGGCCGGGGGTATAGCCGCGGACTCTTGATTCGGGTAACAGCGCGAAAAACTTTCGAATCTCATCAAACACCTTGATATAAGTCACCGGATTGCTGCGCGGTGTGCGGCCGATGGGTTTTTGGTCAATGGCCACGACCTTGTCGAGCTGATCCAAGCCAATGACGGCTTTGTGTTTGCCAATTTTTTGTTGGCTGCCGTGAAAGTGCCGCGCCATGGCGGGATACAAGATGTCGTTCACCAACGTTGATTTGCCTGCTCCTGAAACGCCGGTTACGGCAACGAGCATCCCGAGTGGGAAGGCGACCGTTAAATCTTTCAAATTATTTTCTTTGGCGCCGGTCATCTGAACCTCACCTGACGGTGTTCGGGGTTCTGCCCGCAGTGGGATGCAGGCACGACCTGAGAGATAGTCGCCGGTTAAGGAAGCGCGGTTTTTTAGTAAGGTCTTTGGGGTGCCGGCGTGAATCACACTGCCGCCTTGGGTGCCCGCACCGGGACCAAAATCAATAACATAGTCAGCCGCCCGAATGGTGTCTTCGTCGTGCTCAACGACAATGACGGTGTTACCGATATCGCGCATTTTAATAAGGGTGTTTAAGAGCCGCTCATTGTCTCGTTGATGCAGGCCGATGCTGGGTTCATCCAGAATGTAAATGACCCCGGAAAGCTCTGATCCAACCTGGCTCGCCAGCCGGATTCTTTGGGATTCGCCGCCAGAGAGAGAGGGGCCGAGCCGATTCAGGGATAAGTAGGACAAGCCAACCGCATTCAAAAAGCCAAGGCGGCCTCGGATTTCTTTAAGCAGTTCTACGGCGATCTCTGCATCGGAGCCCTGCAAGGCTATGTGATCGAAAAATTCGAGGGACGCGTCGATGGTCATGGCGGAGATGTCGATCAGGGTTCGACTCGCAACTTTGACGGCCGCTGACTCCTTGCGAAGCCGTTCGCCCTCGCAGACGTCACACGGCGTGTTGGCCAAAAACTGGGCATACCATCGTTTCATACCCTCAGACTTGGTATTCCTAAAACGTCGCATCAGGCGATTGAGAAGCCCTTCATACCGTGAGTTAGTTGTGCCGTGGGAGCCCCAATTGATTTGGTAACGTTTCTCACCCGTGCCGTACAAAATGGTTTTACGTTGGGCTGGCGTGAGCGCTGTCCAAGGTTTTTGAGTGGGTATCTTTAGATGTTGAAACATTTGCTTATGAAAAACTGCCGTCATCGACCGACTGTCTTGATCGATTCGGCCAACCGGCTTCAGCGCACCGTCACGCAGTGACAAGGTCTCATCTGGGATGACTAGATCCGGATCAAACGCGACTTGAGTACCCAGCCCGTTACACGCCAGACACATCCCTTGGGGGCTGTTGAACGAAAAGGATTGGGGCGACAGGGCTGGAAAGGAGATGCCGCAATCGGCGCAGGCAAGGTGTTCTGAAAATATCCGGTCGGTATCATCGACCTCAACCAGCATTGAGCCCTTGCCCATGCGAAGGGTTTGTTCAACGCTGTCGGTCAATCGGTCTTTGATGTCATCGCGGATGACCAAGCGATCGGTAATGAGTTCGACGGTGTGTTTTTTGCGCTTGTCTAAAACGGTTAAATCCTCCACGCGTTTGATTTCGCCATCGACCCGGAGTCTGACAAAGCCTTGGGCTCGCGCGCTGTCGATGACATCACGATGCTCACCTTTGCGATTCACCAATAACGAGTGCATGAGATTAACCCGCGTCCCTTTTGGATATTTCAGGAGCTCCAAGACGATTTTTTCAGCGGTCTGACCCGCCACGGGTTTGTGGCACTGATGGCAGTGCTGCTGGCCGACGCGAGCAAATAAAACCCTAAGGTAGTCCGAAATTTCTGTGATGGTGCCAACGGTTGAACGGGGGTTGCGGCTGGTGGTTTTTTGTTCGATTGAAATGGTCGGCGAGAGTCCCCGAATGGTGTCGTATTTGGGTTTTTCCATTTGGCCCAGAAATTGTCTGGCATAGGCTGATAGGGATTCGACATAACGCCTCTGGCCCTCGGCATAGAGCGTATCGAAGGCTAGGGATGATTTTCCAGAGCCTGAGACCCCGGTCAGTACAACCAGTTTACGTTTTGGGATTTTGACTTCGATGTTCTTGAGGTTGTGTTCTCGGGCGCCCTTTATCAGGATGTGATCGAGTTCTTCTGCCGCTGATTTCATAAACTGTTCCTAACGCTTGGTGCTCTGCTGTGTTACGGACAGCTGAGAATTTATGGCCATTTTATCCAGGTTGCTACCGCGAGCGCGCGACCAAGCAAGGCGAGCTTTTGCAGTTGTCACCGTCAACCTGTTTGAATAAAAGACGCCGGGACGGGTTGCCAGCCCATTGATCGGTCTTCAGCGCTCGAGATCGAAGAACGCCGGACACGCGCGTTCGGCTTCTGGATGAATTGCCGTCGAGGTTGCTAAACGTAGTCTGCTGGATCAGTGGCCAGTCTATCGTCTTGGCGGTGCCTCGTCACTCAATGTGATTGTTAGTCGTAAGTCGTAAGTCTTTGAGCACGCGTGATCCGTCACCGAAAAAGCAATAGCGCGCTCAAATGCCGGCTTTAGAGCGTGCTAACGCAGTGCTCGGCAGGAGAGGTTGTTCAATTGCCCGCTCACGGCGTGGCGTTCGGCGGCATTGCCGCGGTGCTCTGGCATGCCGCAGGCGTTCTTCGACGCCATTCTCCCTGAATTCGTGTTTTAATATTGGGCGTCGTAGTCGTTTTGGGTGACGTCCTGCTTAAATTCTCAGAAAGGTTTTCGTTTATGGTTTCAGATCGAGATTCCGCCACCGCATGTTTGGTTATTATCGGCAATGAGATTCTATCCGGTCGAACGCAGGATACGAATCTTGCACATTTAAGCGGTGTCTTAAATGAGTTGGGTATTCGCATGATGGAAGCCCGCGTGATACCCGATGTAGATGAAACGATTGTTGATACGGTGAACCACTGTCGACAACGCTTTGATTATGTCTTTACCACCGGCGGGATTGGCCCGACCCACGATGACATTACCGTTGATAGTATCGCCAAAGCCTTCGGCGTTGCCGTTTACGAGCATCCTGAGGTTGCCGCATTAATCCGAAAACGCGAGGCGCCCCCAGCGGTTATGGCGTCAAGGCTTCGAATGGCGCGAATTCCAGTGGGTGCGACCTTAATCGACAATCCGACGGGTGGTCCACCGGGTTTCCAGCTCGGGAATGTCTTCGTGATGGCCGGTGTCCCCATGGTGATGCAGGCCATGGCCAGCACCTTTGATCAGGTCAGATTGCCAGGTGGTCGACCTGTTCGGTCTAGAACGGTCGGTGCGTTTCTCGGTGAGAGTCAGGTGGCGACCCAACTTGGCGAGATTCAAGAAGCGTATCCGGACATCGACCTTGGGTCCTACCCATTTTATCGCCCGAATGGTTATGGCACCAATCTGGTGATGCGCGGCACGGATGAAGCTGCGTTAGAGGAGATGGTCGAACGCATTACTCAAATGATTCAAGATCAGGGCGCTGACGCTTTCCCAGGCGGCGCGCCAGCGGCCCCAGAAAATGAAGACTGAGGCAAGATGGGCTCGCAAAGGATGTTTTGTATCATCGGACAGGTTTCCTTAGCTGGGTTGAAGCAAAGCAACCAGCGTGCCGTAGATAGGCGCTGACCACTGATGCGATTGGCAAATTGTTTTTTCAAAAGCCCATACCCGGTTACAACACATCAGTGGGCTGCGGTTTAAGACGATAGGAGTGCGGGATATGGACGTAACAGTAATGACTCAAGGGCTTGCGTTTCCCGAGGGCCCTGTCGCGTTGAGTGATGGCGCCGTGCTCGTGGTTGAAATTCAGCGGGGCACGCTCACTCGGGTTGCCGAAGATGGAACGCAATCGATCGTCGCAGAACTGGGCGGTGGGCCCAATGGTGCGGCCCTTGGACCAGATGGGCATTGTTATATCTGTAATAATGGCGGCTTTGAATGGCATGAAGGACGCGATGGTCGGGTCTTTCCAGGCGAGCAGCCTGCAAACTACACCGGCGGCAGGATTGAACGCGTTGATCTGAAGACGGGTGCGGTTGAAACCCTTTATGAGGCCTGCAACGGCGAGCGTCTAAAAGGCCCGAATGATTTGGTTTTCGATCGAACCGGTGGGTTTTGGTTCACCGATCATGGCAAGACGTCGCCCCGAACCCGAGATCGCACGGGGGTCTTTTATGCGGCCGCGGATGGCAGCCGAATTGAGGAAGTGATCTTCCCAATGGAAGCGCCGAACGGGATTGGTTTGTCGCCGGATGAAAAGACCTTGTACGTGGCAGAAACCCCCACGGGCCGCCTTTGGGCCTATGCCATTGCATCGCCTGGGGCGCTGGACGGCAATGTCCCGCGCCGGATGCTGGCGCAAAGACCCGATTTTCATATGTTTGACTCGCTTGCGGTCGATGCCTCGGGCAACGTTTGCGTGGCGACCCTGATCACAGGGGGTATTACATCGCATTCACCGGATGGCAGCACAGTCGAATTTTTTGCCATGCCGGATGTTTTAACCACGAACATCGCCTTCGGTGGCGAAGGCCTTCAGACCGCCTACATCACGTTGTCTTCAACCGGAAAACTCATTAAAGCGACCTGGCCAACGCCCGGTTTGCGGTTAAATTTCCAAGCCTGATTTTTGGCATAATCTCACCGAAATCCCGGGCCGGATAAAAAGCGGGTTGGTTCTGGCAAAGCGCAAAGTATTACCGAATTTTCGGGGACGCCTTTGGATGCGAGGGCCTACTGACCGCCTTCATCACGTTATCTTCAACCGGGAAGCGGGAAAAGACCACGCGGCGAACCCGGGTTTTTCGGCTGAATTGCCAAGCCTCATCATCGAAGGATGCACAGGTTCTGATCGGGCTCAATAAAAACGTTGCGTTGCCTTCTTTAAAGCTCTGGGACTCGCCGATTTTCGGGGGCAGTTATGATTGTCGGTTGGAAAGGATACGTTCGGCTACCGGAGATACAACCTGCTGCAATTCGAGCGAAGCTGGATACCGGCGCACTGACATCAAGCCTTGACGCGCGGGATATTAAAACGTTTTGGGTGGGCGGCGCGGAGCACGTTGAGTTTCGGCTGGCTCCGCCGCGGTCATCAACGCTCGAAGGTGATTTTTTGTCGAGTTCCGGTTATCGATCGGCGCGTTGTGCGCAATTTTGGTGGGGCACGAAGAAAGTCGAATTATAATTTTGGCGACAATTGTGCTGGCCGAGCAAACAATCCAAACAAAGATTGGCCAACCTGATCATTACCTTTCTTGAGCAGAAGGCAAAGAAGGGCGATATCAAAACCCGAGGGCGGGGCTAGGAACGGATGGTTGGGCGGTTTGATAAGAGGCCTTGATGAATAGGGCTAAGCCGCGGTTGTTGATGGTACAGGCGTTGTCGAATCCAGGGGCGCTGCGAGAACCTCCTCAAAGACTGCGCCAAAGACCTCATGCAGGACGTCATCGGGGACGTCATCGAGGACCTCGTCAAGGTCCTCATCCGTGCTGAGGAGAATAACTTCTTGGGTGGTAACAGGCACGTCCTGATAGGGTGTGAAATGGGCCTGGGTCGCGGGAATAGCAAGGGATCGGATAAATGTCCAAGCCGAGAAGGGCGCAAGAATCAGGGTCGTTATGAAGTATAGGCCAAGGTTCGATAGGGCAAGGGTTGCCGAAATCAGCACCGGCCCGATCACCGCGCCGATGCTATAGGTCAGCAAAATGACGCTCCCAGTCTCGATCGGTGACAGGGTGGAGTTGTCATTAGCATGGGCCAAGCTGATGGAATACAACGGGAAGGTGGCGCCGCCAAAGAGAAACATGACGATGAAGAAGGCGGAGGGGCTTTCAAGGCCCAAGACGATCGTCATCAGGGTGACAAGGCTCGCAGCACCGCTCAGTGCGGAGATCACCAACCGACGATCCACAAGATCTGAAAACCGCCCGATCGGGAGCTGCAATAGCGCGCCGCCCATGAGGGTGACGGCCATAAAGAGGCTGATTTGGTTGGCCTCAAAATGAAGGGCCTTGGCAATGATTGGGCCAAGCGCCCAAAAGCCGGAGGTGACTAGCCCGCAGACCAAGGCGCCATAGATGGCGATTCGAGAGTCGTTAAAGACCGTGCCGATCTTGAAGGTGACGGGGTGTAGGGGTTGGGGTGAGGCGGAATTGGTTAAGCCAACCGGCAAGGTACTGAGTAAAAACAAGATCGCTGCGACCATCACCAAGTTGGTCAGGGGCAATTCAAGGGTAATAAACATTTGGCCGGTGCTGATCGCGAGTAAGGTGATAACAGAGTAAATTGATAAAACAAGGCCTCGGTTCTCGGGGGTTGCAGATTCGCTCAGCCAGGATTCGATGATCATATAAAGACCGGAAAAACTGGCGCCCGATAACGCTCTTGCGATAAGCCAAAAGAGCAATGTCTGGCTGATGCCCAGCATGAGCAGGGCGACCGTTGCTAAGGAGATGAGAACGAGAAAAACCCGGATGTGACCAACCTTTTGAATCAGTCTTGGAATGACCAGGCAGCCGGCAATGAATCCTGCGTAGTAGGCCGAACCGGTATAGCCAATTTCTAACTCCGAAAAAGCCAGTTCCAACCCGAGTAATGGGCCCAGGATCATTTGTAGCCCGTGACCGGTTAGCAAAATAGACGTGCTGAGCAACAGCGCAAAAATGGACGATAGGATGCGGGTCATAGGAGTCCAAACGGCGTTGATAAGGGCTAAAAAATCGCGCGAATATTAGGGCTAAATAAAGGGGAATGCTATGGCTTATCGAATTATTTTAAGATCGTTATTAGGCGGTCGCGTATGAGCGAAAGCGTCGTGTTTGCCCGAACTTTTTCAGAGGGTTTAAAGTACCCTCATTTTAAATGATTCACCGGTCTCAGAGCCTGCGTGGGTTCACTTTGATGCGCCTCAAATCGCTGGTAAGGCCGACCTGCTTGGCCTAGCGGTTGCGGCGCCAGTGGTTTGACGCTGGCGAGGCTCATGACGCGCCAGGCATTGGGGCGTGACTTGCGGGTTGCGGTTTTTTTGCGCTATTGAGACGCGCTTGGCAAGCCCAATCGCGTAGCTTGCTCGGCCGGCGCATTGAGATCGCGTAATGCGTCTTCAAGCAGCGCAATCATTTGATGCTCAAGCTTGGACCCGATGAGATTGTGTTCCTCATGGGGATCCTCCTGGAGATCAAACAAATAGTGATCATCGAGACTCGCATCCATCGACCAAAAAGGCAGCATATCGCCAGGCTCGAAGGGTTGCCTTAAGACTGGAACCTTTGATCCCGGCATGAAATCAATATAGGCGCGCGCATCGGGATTGGGTAATCGTAATCCGGGGTAATAGGGGACCGGCATGGTTGACCACCGGTTGGACCACATGGACAGTGGGTAGTTGTCGGTTGTTGGTCCTCGGGCATATTTATAACGGCCATCCTGAATTTGAACCCAGTTGCCAAATATCCCGCCAACAGCCCAATCCCGGGCTGGTGTTTTCAGTCCAAGAATATCGGGCAGGAGCGATCGACCATGGGTCACGTGATCCACGTTAAGGTCGAAGAGGTCGGTCAGCGTCGCATGCAGATCGACATTGGTGCTCAAGCTTGAAATAACGTTGGGTGCTGCATCTGGATGATAAATAAGCAACGGTGTGTGCCCAATGGGTTCGTATTGCATGACCCGGGGCTTGCCAAAAATATCTTTTTCACCAAGGTAGTGTCCGTGATCTGTGCATAAGATCACCATGGTGTCGTCCCAGAACCCACCGTTATCCAGCGCGTCTAATACTTTTCCCAGCCAGTGATCGATCATTGACAGTTTAGCGCCATAGTTCTGGCGAATATGATGGGCTTGTCGCTCGGTGATGACGCCGTTCTTCAGGGTATCGGTTGAATAGGGCGGCCAGATAATGCGCTCGCCTGCCCAATCACGATCGTACAGGCTTGCCCAAGGTTCAGGTGTGTCGAAAGGTTCATGGGGATCAAATTCGTCGACGAACAAAAAAAAGGATTCATGTTCTTGGCCGTGATCTTTCAACCAGTCGGCGGTCGCTTGCATGGTTCTTGGACCTGGATAATCCGCCTCCGCTTTAAAGAACGTCCTCGAAAGATCATAGGCGGACGCTTTGCCTGGATATTTGGTACCGGCAGGCATCGCCGGTGCGCCTTGCCAGGAGGGATCCGGTCGGGTTTTCCAAGGATCGCTCTCGTGACCTCGGAGATAATCCCAAGCGAAAAAGTCGGTGTGGTAGTTCTCGCCGCCCGTTTCAAACAGGTGGGGATGGTCGGTAATGAGTTTGGTGATCACCCCTTGTCGCTTCAACTCATAGGTAACGGGGCGCTCCCAAAGCTCGACCGAGCCCCAGGGCTTCCATAGAAAATCCAGCGCGCCGCACAGAATATCGTGTCGCGCTGGCATACAGGGCAGCGACCCCGTGTAGTGGTTGGTAAAACGTTGGGACCGCGCAGCAAGACGATCAATATTGGGGGTGCTGAATTCAGTGCCACCATAGCAGCCCAGCATGTGCCGGTTCAGACTGTCCAGCAATAAAACGATTGCGCGTTTGGGTTTTGACATAGTGAACTCGTTGGATCAAAGCCTCGGAACTTTAGCGTGATCGAATACCCAACTCAACACGCCTGCCTGCCAACGTTGACTCGGCTAGCTTGGCGTTGTCGAAGGCGGGTGACAGCCCGCTAGAGACCTTCCTCTACAGATCCAGGAGCGTCTGCACGCGTTTTCCAAACTCGCTTTTTGAAAAAGGCTTGGCCAAAAAATCGGTTTTCGGATGCGTAAGATCCTCATTTGATAGGGCCCCGTGTTTGTAACCGGAGATAAACAAGCAAGCAATCTCCGGCCGTTTCGATCGAATGCCCCGGACCAAGTCGGGCCCGGTTTTACCACTCGCGAGCATGACATCCGAGACAATGATGTCGAAGTCATAGTTTGGGAGCGTCAAGACTTCTTGCTCGGCGCTACAGCTCGTCACATCCATGCCCAAGCTGCCGAGAAACAATTCAACCAAATCTCGAACGCCGGGGTCGTCTTCGATCAGCAGTGCTTGTTTGATCGCCCGCTCGACCACAACACCGGGTGCATGGTTATAGATTGGTTGCACCTCGCCCGGCAGAGAAACGATCAGAGCGCGCTTGTTACCTTCGATTTCCACGGATGGGGTTGCCCGGTATTCAGCGCCTAGGGCGGTGAGCGCGTCGAATTGCGACAGAAGTTGGGTCTCAAGATCGTCGGTGACGCTTGCGTCGTTTTGAGGCGTTTGCAGGGGCTGGGCTTCAGCGTCTTCAAATTTGAAGATTACCGTCAGAAAGTTGTAAGCCCTGCTGAACTCGATTTGAATTGGCCCAGTCGCCGCTGAGAGCTTAGTCGCCGTTCGGATCGTCGCCAAAAGCGCATGATCAAAGTTTGCGGGGCAGCCAAAACATTCAAAGTCGGCAAGATCCGCTTGCTGATGAAGGGTTAATCGATCGCCGGCGATCAATCGTAACAGCGGGTCGAGCGTGTTGATGTGTTTCATTGGATTGAAGTGCGTTGCGCGGTCATCGTCGAGGTAACCCAATAGCGTGAGGGATTCGAGGAGATCGATCGCTTTTCGAGCATACCGCGACAATTGATTAATTGAAGCGCTTTGGTTGGCACTCGGGTTTGAGTGCATTAACTCGGTGTGACCCGAGATAACGCCAAAAACGTTTCGAAATTCGTGGGCTATGTCCCGAACCGAGGTGAAAACAGCCATCGGCGCCGTATTGGCCTCGAGCTGCAGGGTTGTCATGGTAGAAAAGGTGAGGACCAAGACACGCTGCTGCGTTTTGGTGAGCTTTTTGTGCTGGCTGATTAACTGAAATGGCGTCAGAGTCCCTTGGATTCTGGTGGTGACATTGCCCTGCCAGCCCGCGTCCGACGACAGGCGGGTTGGGTTGATCGCGGTGTTATCGAGTGCGTTTTCAACCAGCAAAAACCGATTACAAATTTCTGAGAGTGAAGCGCCTTGAAGGTCTTGGTGCTCAGTCGCAAAGACGGTCGTAAACCCGGCACTCGACCAAAGGTAATTAAGGGCTTGATCAAACACAAGGACCTGACTTTGCGCGCTGACAAGCGCCGTAAGGTCCTCCCCCATCTCAGGGTTGACTTGCTTGGCCTGCGGGTGCGTCTCGGGTTTAGGTTGCCGTATCACGGTAAATTGGCGCTGCTCCGAGGTGTCTGAGTCGGTCTCAGTCAGGCACGCCCAAACCCATCCTTCAAGGGCATGTTGGAGGCGAATCAAAATCACTTGGGGGTTTGTCTCGGCTTCTGACCAAGAGAGCAAGCCCGCGAGCGCCGTTAGATCCTCTGGGTGGACGAGTTCCTCGAGTAGGTGGCCAATCAGGTCCGCTTTTGGCCAAGCCATGATGGCTTCGATTGAAGGATGCAAGTCGATAACTTGATGGTGGCGGTTAACGATCAGGCTCGCTGACTCGGCGTCATTTGGGTCGTTAATTTCTACAACTAAGCCGGTGTCTTGAGTCATGAAATGGACCTTGGTCTTTGGATCCTTTAAGCGCCCGGTATTAGCGGATTGGCTTAACGTCAAGTTAACAATGGCGCTAACTCGTAATGGTCTGCCGCAAGCGGCCCATACTGAGCATTAGAATGATATAGACAGTCGCAGCAAAGACATAGGGCAAAACCGGATTGATTTGATAGAGTAAACCGCCAAGGATCGGGCCCACTGTGAAACCAAGCGGGCCGCAACTCGATGCGATACCGGCAACCGAGCCTTGTTCCTCTGTTGAAACCGCAAGGGATGCGCCCGCCATGAAGGCCGGGCCAGCCATGCCCATGGCGAAGCCTTGGAGCGCCATAGCAAGGGTGAGCATCAATTGGGTCTGAAACAACGCCATGATGGTGAATGAAATAATGAGCAGCGGAATGGCGAAGCGCAGCAGATCAAAGGGTGCGAGCTGTAAGCGTTGCACCACAATACCTTGGGCAAATAAGGAGGCGCCGGCGGAGAGCATCATGGCCAGGCCAAGGACCCGGGCTGTTTCTTTCGCTGAGAGTCCAAGGGCATCCTGAAAGCGGAATCCCATCGTTTGTTGTGCCAAGGCAAAACCCATAAACATCAAAACGCCGACGATGATGAATGGGAGAATCCTAGGGTCTGTGTACTTTAATACAGGTGCTTTACTCGTGCGTTTAATTCTGGCTTTCGGAGATTGCGGTAAAAATCGCCAGATAAAGAGACCGTTTAAAAATGCGAGAACGGCAATCAGCCATAAGGGCAAGAGCAGCGAAAAGACCGCTAGCCCGCTGAGTGCTGGACCTAAAATCGAGCCCAGATTGTTGGCAGCACCCGAGGCACCCATCCCCTTGGTTCGATTCTCAACCGTTGTGATATCGGCCATATAGGCGGTGGCGGCGGGCATGGCGGCTGACATCACCGAGGCATGACACAATCGCGCTACAATGAGCGCCGCAAAGAGTGCCGATCCGGTTAGGGCCCCGGTTAAGCCCAAATTAAGAACGGAGTTAAATAAGATCGTGCCAGCGCTGAAGCCAAATAAACCAATCAGCATCACGCGCTTTCGGCCAAGTGCGTCGCTTAAGCGTCCCCAAATGGGTGAGGCCAAAAAGACTGCAAGGGACGAGGCGCCGAGAATGCTGGTAATTTGAACATCACTCAATCCCATTTCTCGGCCAATTGGGGCGAGTAGTGGAAATAACACCGAAAACCCCATGCCAACGATCACAAGGCTCGTTAACAGGACGCGGCGCGCATAGGTTAACGCCCGATCATCCATGGTGTTGTCTGCTTGTTGAAGGTCAGTGTTATGATTCATGTGCCGTTGGGGCTGCCGGGATTTAACCGCCGCCAGTATAGTGTAACCAATCGGAAAATGTGGATCTGTTCCATCGAGCAATCTAAATACCATCCTACGCGCGGCGCTCAAGTCCGTTTGCGCTGCGGCATCAGGTCGTTTTAAGTCCGGTTACGGACAAGGTGAGTGAGGTAACGATGAGTAGAAATGAAAAATCCCGTCGAGGGTTTGACCCGCTGGTGTATCGATTTCAGGATGAAGCCCCTGAGCCGGGTAAAGTGACCCAGGTAGCAGATGGGGTATTTTGGGCGCGACTGCCACTTTGGGGACGGTTGAATCACATTAATGTCTGGTTGCTTAAAGATTACGATGGTTGGACGGTCGTTGATACCGGGATTCATACCGATGAGGTTAAGGCGATTTGGGAGGCTTTGTTTGTAGAAGTGTTAGGGGGACAGCCGATTACGCGGGTGATCGCCACGCATTTGCACACAGATCATACTGGGAACGCGGGTTGGCTGGCTAAAAAGTTTGATTGCCCGTTATGGATGAGTCGCAGTGATTTTTATATGTGCAAGGTGATGGCGTTTGATCAACCTAAAGATGTCCCCGAGGATGCGATCCGGTTTTATCAACGTGCTGGATTTGATGAGAGCCGTCTCAATCGCTACCGAGAGCGGTTTGGCCAATTTGGCGCCAGTATTTCTGCCTTGCCGGCAGGATACCAGCGGATTCAAGACGGTCAGTATATCGACATCAATGGTCGGGAATGGCGAGCGCTGATTGGTAAGGGGCATGCACCCGAGCATGTCTGCCTTCATTGCCCTGAATTGAAATTGTTGATTGCGGGTGATCAAATCCTGCCGAGAATCACCCCAAATGTGAGCGTGCAGCCTTCAGAGCCGGATGCCAATCCACTTCGGGAATGGATCCAATCCTGCATTCATTTTAGAGAAGTCCTGCCACCCAATTTGATGGTCTTGCCGGCACATCAGGAGCTTTTTGAAGGGGTCCATGAGCGTTTGACGGCTTTGGTCGATTGGCATGAGGTGGCGCTTGAGAATCTGTATGACTTGTGCCGAACGCCGAAGCGCGCGGTGGATGTGTTCCCAGCAATCTTTAAAAGCACCATTACGGATATGAGTTTTTTCCCGGCAACGGGTGAGGCTATCGCGCATCTGCACTGTGCTCGAGAGCGTCGCATGTTGGTCGCAGAGCCGGATGATGCCGGTGTGCTCTGGTGGCGGCAAGCCTAATGAGTTTGAACGGGTGCCTGATGTCAGTCGGTTTGCCTTTGACCGGGTCCTATCAGGGGCGCGTATGAGTCGTCGGCCCCGGTGGTGGACCATTGGCCGCATCCTGGTCTTGGCGCTGATCCTGCACGGCGTCTTTCTGGGCTATCCGTTTGTTCGACTTGGCCAATGGCTTGGGCTCGAAGGGCCGATTTGGCTGCTTCTAGCTGTGCTTATCTTTTGCAGCCAACTGATCTGTCGATGGCCGTTGCGACAGGTCACGCAGCCGGCTGCGCGGATTTTAAAACAGACCCTCGAGCTCTTCCTTGCGCTGAGTCCCCTGGCTTTGGTTTTGGTGCTTTTGGCCGAGGTTGGGCTGTATTTTGAATTCGCCGAGCCGAAATTCTTGGCGTTCTGCATCCTTTCGATCGTGCTGCTGGCCCTGCCCTATGGCCTTTACCGGGGCTCGCGGCCGACCATACAGTCCTTGCAACTCGTGGATGATCGACTGAGGACAGATCTGCACCTTGTCCAAATCACCGATGTTCATATCGGATCGCGCAGCCCATATTTTTTGAAGCAGGTTTTGCGGATCGTTGCACAACTAAGGCCGGATGCTTTGTGCATCACCGGGGATTTTATCGATCAAACGGGCGTGCCAGCTGCCGCCTTGCAACCTTTGACATCCCTTGATATGCCGGTCTTTTTTGTCTGCGGCAATCATGAGCGGTATGAGGATCTGGAAGACATTATTGTCCGCCTAGAAGCTGCGGGCGTTGTGGTGTTGCGCAATCAGAGTGTTCGATTAAGAGCGGACGTCATGATTCATGGTGTTGAAGATGCTGATAGCGACAAACAGTTGGCCGAGGTGCTTCCGACGCTGACGGTGAAGGATACGGATTTGAATCTATTGCTTTACCATCGACCAGCGGGCCTAGAGGCAGCAGCTGAGGCAGGGATGCAACTCACTTTAAGTGGACACACGCATAATGGTCAGATCATGCCATTTAATTTTTTGGTACGGCAGGTATTCCCAAAAATTAAAGGACTTTATCAAACCAGGGCCTGTTGGCACTACGTATCGCAGGGTACTGGCACGTGGGGACCTGTGTTTCGCTTGGGCTCGGTCGGCGAGGTGACGTCTATCTCAATTAGGTCGAAGGAATCTAGTCGAATCTGATCAGAGTCGAACAGAGCAAGAAAGGCATCCGCTACGTTTATTACTTTGGTGAATGATCTGTGCAAGATGCTTACGATTGCCATCCTTAAGCCGTTGAAAGCCCTCGTCGAGTGGCTGATACTAAGGAGACTTCCGCGTTTGGCATAGCGGGTGCCTGAGCAAGGGCGCTCAGGGACGCGATGATCGCGAAAGCCAACGGGCCAATGTGCCAACAAAGTAACCTCGCGCGGGTTGAAAGCGAGATTGTTTGAAGACGAAATTGTTCGAAAATTAGAACCCTTAATTCAGATTAAGTAGAAAGTTTAGGAGTGAAGATGAGCTTAGAGACGTTTAGAGCAGAAACAAGAAGTTGGTTAGAAGCGAACTGCCCTGCCAGTATGAGAACGCCCATGGCGGCCGATGAGTATCCTGGCGGCGGTCGGCGAGCACAATTTAAGAATTCTGAAACCAAAGATTGGATGGCCCTGTGTGCGAGTAAGGGCTTCACGGCCCCAACCTGGCCAACCGAATATGGTGGCGCAGGCTTAAATGTAGACGAAGCGCAAATTTTGCGTCAAGAGATGGCGCGCATCAAGGCCAGGCCGCCCTTGGTTGGAATGGGGCTTTCTATGATCGGACCTGCCTTAGTTGAATTTGGCACCGATGCGCAGAAGAGCGAGCATCTGCCCAAGATTGCATCGGGGGAAATTTGGTGGTGTCAGGGCTATAGTGAACCGGGTTCAGGCTCAGACCTTGCGAGTTTGCAGACCCGTGCTGTGTCCGATGGCGATGACTATGTCATCAATGGTCAGAAAGTTTGGACCTCCGGGGCCGACAAAGCCGACTGGATTTTTTGTTTGGTTCGAACCGACCCCAGTGCGCCAAAGCACAATGGGATTACCTTTATATTGTTCGACATGGACCAAGCCGGCGTGACGGTCAAGCCTATTAAATTAATTAGTGGATTGTCTCCCTTTTGTGAAACCTTCTTTGAGGATGCAAGAGCCTTGAAAAAGAATGTGGTTGGGCGAGTCAATGAGGGTTGGACGGTTGCAAAGCGGTTACTGCAATACGAACGCACCATGAT
>ENA-ORDA01001592-ORDA01001592.1-marine-metagenome-genome-assembly--contig:-NODE-1592-length-18832-cov-4.050227_pt1 | contig 18832 bp, 18 predicted proteins | sample MGYA00237778_ERZ508506 | MGnify/ENA primary metagenome ERZ508506 (study PRJEB26177, sample SAMN06267891) | marine metagenome | isolation source: Monterey Bay, California, USA | place: Pacific... | reverse complement strand
AAAACCCCGGTTAGAAGCCGGAATCTTGCGTCATTAAGCAAAGGGACATTGCGCTTTATTGGTCGTAGCGACCACCTTTCGGCGTGTTTTTGATCAACTTTTTGATTGATGAGGAAGTTGAAGATTTCTGACCCCTCTTGCTTCCGTTCGTTCGACGTGAGTGCTGGGTTGAACGTGAGTGCTGGATTGAGTTCATGCTAATTGATAGGTATCTCATTTTATTCATCTCCTGGTTTATTGTGTTCAACTCTTGGTGTGGTTGATTTTCAGATGTTCTGTAATTTTTCACTCAAAGTTTTGCATCTTCGCCAAACTCGTTGTCGTAGAGTTCACCCACCGCATCGAACAGTTCTTTCAAGGATTTAGACGGCATAGTTGATCCCCAATTCATTGTCCGCCGTTCGGTCTTCGACCGCTGCCGCCATTTGCTCTGCGACCTTCACCGCCTGAGCTTTTGTTGAATCTCGGTTTGTGTTTTGCGATTTTCTCTCGTTCGTGTTTACGACGGGTTTTCGAGGTACTGCGCCCATCCGCAACCTTGTATTGAGCTTCATAATTTCCTCGAGTGTAAGGCATTTTGTCTCGCTTTTGTTGGGCGATCCTGTTTCCGATGTTGCTTGATTCACCTTGGTAAACTACTTTTCCAGTTTTTTTTGAAACCCAGCGCTCAGCACCAGGTTTGTTTGGAATTTTTTGACCTGGACGAACCTTCGTGTAACGGCCAGGTTTGTATGTTCCCATCTCAATCATTCCTCCTGAAAATGTAGATCTTTTCGACGAAAGGTGTAGGTGGAGGTAGAGGTGGATGTCGGTCATCTCTGATACAAGCATCCGAAATGAATTCTTCCGGAATGGCGTTGATGTTTACAATGGCGTTGATGTTTACGTCACCTAGTGGGATTCTAATTGGAGTTGACATGTCACTCGCCCTCCTTTGCGAAGTGCCATTTGATGTTTCCTTCTTCGTCTAGTGTGACCTTGATGGCTTTGCCAAATGGGTAGGAGTCCCAATCGCTTGGGCAATTGCATGTGTTTCGATTTTCTTTTGTGTTCATGTGTTCATCTCCAGGTTTCTTTCTTCAGGTAATGCGGTGATTGCTCAAATTTTTTTGTGTGAAATTTCCCATAATTCATTGGACTTCATTTCGGTGGCTTGCGATTACAAAGATTTTCACTGACTCGAGCCCAGTCTTCTTGCGTCATGTTGTCCATCCATTCTTGGATCCGTTCTAAAGCGGCCTGCTCGCCTTCTTCATCTCCAATCATTGTCATATTTTTCATCTCCAAGTTTCTTTTGTTCAACCTTTGAAGTGTTCGAAAGGGCCGATTTGTGGTGGAAAACACAGATTAATTTTACGTCCGCAATCTGTTCTTGTCAGAATGAAAATGAGGGGTTTTTGATTGCCATAATCCAAATCGAACAATCAACCCGTAACTCCCCTAAAAATGAAGAGACCTAATGCTAAATCGGTCAATTCCAAATGATCCAATCGTCCCCTGAATCAACCAGTTTATCTCCAGGAACAACCTCGAATTTGAGTTCATCTGCAAAGTTTTTGATAATCCGTTGTCTGAGGCCTTTGACATTAAATCCACTATTTCGCAACTCAACTAAAAATTCAGACCAGCTGCGCGGTGAACTCTTAACAAGAAGGAGTAAGGATCCAATTGCTTTGTGAAAATCGACTTTTCCGTCGGACGGGTGGGAAACACTTTCTGAATTATTTATTACTTTGTCAGCCGAATTCAATTCAATAGGATCTTCTACGTCCCACTCAATCCAATTTGTATCGGGTTTATTTGTGGTTTTGAAGCCCATCTTTTGGCCTAATTCTGCTAATGCGATGTCCATATTCTCCATAGATATCTGAAGTCTTTTCATTCCCCGTTTGAAGGTAGAATAATTCCCACCAGTGGATGAGATTGACACAACGGCGATTTCAATTAATGGCAAACAGTGAAGAGCATTACGTTCTTTATTGACCGGAGCGAGATGTTCATTGCCAATTTCTTTTGTTTTGTTTTTATTCTTTGAGGGTGGAGAAACACTGGCTGCTTTCTCAATCCCAGGAGATGTAAGTAGAGTTCTTGTATTAAGTAGGCGGATCAGCTCGACTGCATTGCCCATTTCAGTGAATGAGAGTTCAGCCACTCCGTAAGGGTTTGAACTGGTTAATTTTGAGTGCACCAGCACGGGAATCGCACGCATAGATAAGCGTTGACAAATAGACCGAATCCGATGGACATCTTCGTGGTCATATCGGCCATACTTACATTCAATACCGATTAATTCCCCTGTCGACAATATTGCAAGAACATCAATTTCCATTATATGGAGATAGTTTCGAACGGCCCCGATTGCCCCACCTCTCTTTTCGTTTTCTTCCTCACTCGCGGAGGATGTAAGCAAAGCCATGCATGGTTTGTGCAAGCCTTTCTTTTCCAATTTTTTCTTAATGTATGGCTTTCCAAGTAGCCACTTAGCAGCGCCCTTCGAATTTTTGAATGAGGGGTCAAGGAACCTTACTCCCCCGACCGCTTCAACTACGGTCTCCGAAAGAGAAAGAACAGATGTTGCGAAGTCTTCGAGAAAATGTTGTTCCATCAAGTTTCTTGAGGACTTATCGGCTGGAACTTTTTTGCCTATTGATTTGAAGAAGGCTTTAGAGAACCTGGCCACCTCAAAGATCTCTTTGGTTTCAGAACTTTTTTTGGTTTCTTGTGTGAAACTGAAGTGAGTTTGAATCGCTAAAGCATCCTCCCTGAGAGGTACAAAACTTGGATTCATGACATAACCAGATGCTAAATATGTCAATTCACGAAGTGCAAGAACGCCCCTAGGGAGTACGACACCTTTGGACAGCAGCAATGATTCTCCTAAGTTTGAGAAAATAAATTCGGGGGAATCAAATACTTGGTTTGCGGCATCCATCAATTCGATGCTCATCGCTTTAGTGCCGCCTTTTAGGTCAAAAAAGAAATGATCAGCTTGTACCTCTCCAAAAATGTCCGAATCGATTCCGTTTATCAATTGGAATGTCACGTCGGATTCAACTTCGGGCCAATCCCAATCAGAATCCCACAGCCCATCAGGCCAATGACCTTCTTTTCCAGAGCCAGTAGCCCAACGCTTCAACAGGTCTAGGTTCTTTCGTTGTGGTTCTGAAAAACTATCATGACCGATCACATAAACAGTAACGGATTGAAAATTTAGGCTACGGATTGCTATTGCTGTGGGCGTCGGGTCATTTGCATTGAAGATGCAGTAAAGGTGAGATGTTGTCATTACTTATCCTCCTTGAAAATGATTTTGATGTGTGACGCAGCAGTTTTAGAAGTTCGAGTGCTTCTATCGTTACGAATGATGGTGTATTGTGCTCCATTTCTGCCAAATATTTCAGACAAATATGTCATGATAATAATATCTTCATGGGTGAGTGAGGCCACAGTCAATGTGAAATCAAGACGGTTACGCTGATCCATATCTACCCTAACACCTGTTAGAACCTCTCCGTTTGGTAGAGACAATGTATCAGATTCACTCAAATCTAGTCCTCGAGAATTCAAAATTTCTTTGACATCGAGTGTTACCACTTTTTGGTATTCTTGATCTTTGACGAAACAATGGATTGTCAAGGGTTCTCGGAGGAAAATTCGAGGCGATTCAGGGGCCATATCCAACATAGAAAGGAGGAGTTGTTTCGCTCCATTCTGAAGAAAAATTCCCTTGCTGTAAACTGATAAACTTGAGCGCTCGTCGAAGATTTCTTTGATCTGAGCGTATGTGGTTTCGTAATCTCCAATTGATCCGATTTTCAAACACTTCACATGTGGTGCTTCCTCGCCCCATTCTTTCTGTTCGAGGTATGATTCAAAATGATTCATATTTTGTTCCAGTTCCTCAGTAAAGATGATGATGTAACGCGTCGATATTCCAGAATGAATCAAGGCCAAAACTGGGACGGTAGAGTGGCCAGCCATGGAGAAAACAGTGTCAAATGGTGTCATTGAAAATTCCTCGTTGCTTTTAGTTAATAATTATATATCCAAATGCCAGAAACAAACTTGCCTGCCCAGTAAAACCAGCCGATGATGAAAACGATGAGACCCAATATTTTCCAATTGTGGTCTGATGCCCCCCCAATGACGATCATAAATGGGACCACGAAAACGTATGCCCAAAAATAGAAACTGCCTCTATTGAATTGAAATGTTTCCCATGATACAAAAAAGAAGATGAAAAGGCACCAGATTCTTAAAATTCCAATGAATAAGTATTGCAAAAACAACATGAGAAGACTGGAGGTCTGTTGTCCAAGGGGTCGGAAATGTTCTCTCTCAAATTGAGCCAGTTGTTGGCGGCCGATATTTTTGGCTTCAGATTTGACCGCCGGAGATTTCCGCGGGCGCCATACTGGTTGAACGGCTTTTTTCGGCTTGTTCATTAGGTTGAGTTCTTCTAAACTGATTCCTTTTCCCATGTATCTCACCCCGTTTAATCTAAGCGTTGAGCAGGTTCTGAATGTGATTGATGTAAGCACCAACACGCCTTACGGGATCATTTCCTGCAACAGTTGAAATCATTGAAAGGTAATCACCATGACACACCCACTTGGCTTTGCGGTTGGAACCAGGGATCGTTGATTGAGCACCACGGCAATAGCCAACTGATGGGGGATTCTCATAAAGCGCCACGGAGACCCGACCAGTGATGACATTCGTGTCGAGGACATAAGCATGCATCAATCCTGACGCTGCATTCGGACAGTGAATCACAATACTCCAAAATCCACTTTTAGTTTTGCCTGCAGACGGGAAACGAACGGAAATCATCTCGACAGCCTTTCTGGTGGTGTGTTGCTTGACATTTCGAATGGATGGGTATTCAATTTTCAACTCCTTCAAACGCTCTCTTGGAATACCTGCACCGCCGATGATCTTTGGTGGGCCAACGTAGACTGTCGTATCTCGAAGGGTGTCGACGGTCCGGTCAGAAATCACGATGCCAAGCTTGTCGAAGACATCGAAGTCCCCTTTGTGCGTCAACTTCTTTGACAGAATTTGTTGTTTGATGGTTTGTCCACTGGACAATTCTACCCTTTGCTTGTTTGATTGATCGAGTGTATTTGCGACTGTAAGTGGAATCATTGTGTTTTGCATTCTTTCATCTCCGTTAGATATCAGGTGTTTCATTGAATTGTGTGTTTGGACCGTTTTATTTCTGTCAAATCTTACGCGTCAAGATCAAAGGGCCCTTCATTCTGGGCTCTTTCAACTGTCAAACTGACGCTTTTTCCATGGTATCGACTGACTTTTATCCGGTTCAAATTCTTGCCTGCATCCTCGATGAATACCCTGCTTCCATCCCTCGGCTCCAAACCTTTGCGAACAATGAGTTGCGCAAAAGTTTCGTTCTCGACAAAGTCATCAACCTCAATAAAGCCGCCATATTGGAAGTCAACCATCACTGAAAGAGGCACCATGCTTTCCCAATCCAACTCAATTGCATTCATCCGCAACTGATCTGATTTTGGCTCGCGTTCATATTGAATTCGGCACGAAACTGAACCTTCTTGCTCCAAATGCTGCTTGAGGCGGTTTACGAATTGATTGTAATTTAATCCAACATGGAGATTGTCGTCAGTTGATTTTCGCTCGACAAAAAAGTCAGTTGGATGAAACCATCCTTTGAATGGTTTGCGGATTGGAATGGTGATGGTGTGTCCGCCTCGAAGTGCGCTTTTTTTCACCAAAGCTTCGATTTTGTGACGTTTTATGAAATTAGAAATTTCATTCTCCATTCGCTTTTCGACTTCGTCTTGAAACGATGAGCGTAAATCGACACGTTCTTTTTTACTGGACAAAATAATTTCTCTCAGATTGATCATCGTTGATTGAGTCATGAATTCACGCTCCGACAGTTGAAGACTCGGGTGTATCCTGTTCTTTTTTTGCCGAGGTAGGCCACAAAGCCCGTTCAAGCATTGATATGCTTGGAGAGCGGTCAACGGCAGTTGCGGTAGATTCCGTCACGTACACTTCATTCGAATGTGCATTCCAATAGGTCGACTCGATGGTCGATCTCTGACGCCCAGAAAGTCTTTGCAGTGCTGCGATCGCCTGAAAAGCACCCGCATAAGCATTTGTGAGGACAATTGATGTCATGGGAACTTCTCCATCTTCTTGGCATGAAAACACTTTACGATCTTGAGCGACTTTAGGCCCATAACGCTCAACGAGATTTGTCGTTGCAAATTCTCTATATTCAGCCACGAAATTTTTCACACCGCCATTAATGTAAGGTTGATTGATTTTTGCAGCCAGGAAATCCGACAACACCCTCGGCCTCATCGCATCCAAACACCCAATAATGGCATCCGTAGATTGAATGACTGGCAGGGTTTCTTCAAGACTCAACGGTGCAATGTTAGTTTCGGATACTTCGGGAATTTGCTCAAGGAGGCTGTCGAGATCAAGCCCGCCCTCTGCAGGGGAATACTCATCCAGAGCAAGACTGTCGGTCAATTCCCATGCCACATCAACTGAAGCATCTTCCAATTGGGATTGAAGCCACCTTCGTGTTGCCGAAATTTTAGATGACCCTACGTCATTCTTTGTGAATAATACTTGTCGGTTAAGATTGTGCTCTTCCACTTCCAAGTCTTTATCGAACACCAAGAAAGCAATTGATGAATGGTTGGAACTTTTGATTCCTCCGACAAGATTGTGGAGGCACCAAGTACCCAAACCACCCGCACCAACAACAGTAATGTGGCCTGAAAGGTCAAGTTGAGGCGGGGGCAAGTTCAGCTGAACAACAGGGTATCTTGGTTCTATCTTTTCATCCATCGCACTGATGCACAAGCGTTCAATCAACTGTTGTGCAATCGGATCCTCCTCATCTAACCGAAGCAGTACCCTGCGATGTGAACTACCGTCGCCCGTCTCACGAACATTGGTCGATGTATTATGGCCCTCAAGACGAATGTCCAACTTGTTCAAGTTTGAGTGAAGAGCATTTTCATTGACCCGGACATTAACTGAAACGCTCACTTTCGGGACTTCAATTGGCAAGTAACACCCAGATCGCCGTAAGATTTCACTCCAAACCAAAGATGAGCATATTGTTGACAATGCCATGTCGTACATTGGATGGCTGGGCTTTTTGCGAGCTGAGCCATCCAAATAAACGCCATCTTCTCCATACGAGGCGTAAATCGATGTGAGAGGTGAGGCAACTGATTCATCATCTGCCGACCAGTGGATTGTGTATTCTGAGCGTGAGGCATCAACTGGGAAATTCATCACGCCAAGATGCTCTGCCAACACTGTTAGAGACTGGATAAAAGCATCCGGCATGGCCTCTGATGGCTCAATTGAAACACGGAGCCCTGCGACGAGGTCCTGTCGGACAAGCCCTCTTTGTCGTGCAAACCGATCCATCAGGGCACCACCCAATCATCATCATCATCTTGACCCCAATCATCAACTTCCCGAGGTTGCCGCTCAACCCCGCCCGAAAGTGATGGAGTTTCGAGCAAAGCCAAATCCAAATCGATGCGCTCAAGACAAGGTTCTGAACCTAGGGCAAGAGCACGTTGGACTGAAATACGCTTGGCTTTATCCACGTAGCCTTTCAATTGGGCGCCGGTTGCTTGGTCGACCATTTGACCAGTAATGTCTTCCCAATCAACGGCGTCAACAAGTTGGGAAACACCCTGAGTCTCGTTTTCAAAGAAGGTAGGGAACAATGGCCTATGTAGTGGGCCGACAAAGACGCTTGTGTCAAATCGTCCAGGTCGCAAAAAGGCACGATCCACGAGATCAGGTTGGTTTGTTGACGCCATGAAATAAATTTCGTCGTCACCGCCAAGGCCGTCCATGAGAGTCAACAATTGGGCAACCACTGAATTAGTATGATGGGATCCACCTTGGCCGTCACGCTGGCTCCCAATCGCATCAAACTCATCGAAGAAGACAACCACTGGAGCCAACTCTTGAGCACGTTGAAACAGTTCACGCACAGCGCGCTCTGATTCACCCACCCACTTTGAGAGGAACTCAGGCCCAGAGACGGACATAAACTGAACATTCGAAAGATTTGCTACAGCACGACCAAGCATGGTCTTGCCAGTACCAGGTGGGCCGTGCAGCAGAACGCCTCCTTTGCATGTCAGCCCCATGGCCTCGAATTGTTCACGATGGAGGATTGGGTCGACGAGGTGCTCTTTCAATTCCTTTTTCGCTTCCTTATGGCCGATGACTTGATCGATACTAATGTTACCAATCTTCGCCGGTCGGCGCAACTCAACTTGGAAAGGCATTGACCTTTGCATGCCCTCTTCAAAATCTTGAACTTGAATAGTCACATTGTTCAATTCCTCTTCCGAAATTTGTGCGGCGTTCATCAACCTCTCCATAGGGAAAACTCGCCGAATAGAGGCAGCTGCAGTTTGACGGCACAGGTTTGCGATATCAGCACCAGTAAATCCATTGGTGTCTTTAGCAAGTGCGTTCAATGAAACCTCATCTGCAAGTGGCATTGACTGTGTGTGAATGTTCAGAATGTGCTCTCGCCCATCGAGATCGGGGTATGGGACGTGAATTCGACGATCGAAACGTCCAGCGCGCAACAGGGCGTCATCAATGGATTCCATCATGTTGGTTGAGCCAACAACCAAGACCTTTCCACGTTCCTCAAAACCGTCCAACTCAACAAGCAGTTGAGTCAGAATCCGCTTTTCGAGCTCTCCGTTACCTGTTTTCCGCGAACTTGCAATCGCATCGATCTCATCAATGTAAACAACCGATGGAGCGTCTCGCTTTGCTTGTTCAAACATTTCGCGTAGTTTCCGTTCCGATTCACCGTAAGTGGCAGTGAACAATTCTGGACCACTGATGGTCAAGAAATTGCATTGCGCTTCTCTCGCCAATGCTTTTGCGAGCAATGTCTTTCCAACACCAGGTGGGCCATACAACAAGATTCCCTTGGGTGGTTCTTGTCCTGCTTTCTTGTACACCTCGGGGTGAATCAGTGGAACAACAGCAATTTCTTTCATTTCTTGGATGGTTTCATCCAATCCACCAATGTCGTCAAATGAAACGGAAGGGATGGCTCCATTCCCCTGCTTTGTCGGTTTCCCTACCAGTTGAATCTCACTGTCAGAGGTCAACCAACCGTGACCTGGCCGGGAGCGTGTGATGCACAACTCGATTGGCTCGCCAGACACCGTCACAATGAACCGATCACCCTTTCGCACATAGACATCAGTGAGCGCGGCCCTAACGGCTCCAAAGGAAGCTTCGTCCAACGGCTGACCTGTTGGTTGTAGGCGGGCTTTGGAAATACCTTGGGCGCGAATTTGGTTGCCTGAGATTGTATCGCCTTCTTTCACGCGAAGATTGATCCGCATGGTTGGGCCCATTCCAATTTGCCCAACTTCAACGTCATCATCAAGTTGCAATTGTCCAACTGATGTACGGCCCCCTTTCAGTTGAATTGGACCGCCGCTGCGCAATCCTGCTGCGAGTGCTTGCCGCGTGTTCATTACCACTGTGTTGCTGTTCAATCCGCCAAGGGCTCTGCATTCCATTTCAATCATCATTTCAATCACTTCATTCATTGTTGTAGGGGGTGTTCGGTTTTTCTGTCAAATATGACTGGAACATGCATCTTGTATCCAAGGTGGCTTTTCCGTCACATGCACTCGGTTTACTGCACCACGGTTCCATTGCATACGTTGAGCGTAGGGTACCTTCAGATTTGCCGACTCGAGAAGTGCATACGCGCTCATCATTGATCCCACCCACGCTGTCGTGGTCACAATCGACGCAATTGGCCGCTTCCCTTCTTCAGTGCATGAAACGACCTCCAAGGCATATGCTGTTTCTCGCCCATAACGGCAGACCATGCATCCTTCATTCTGGTTGAAACGTTCAACAACCCCATTCGATGATTCGCCTGCGCCGTTAATCATCACGGCTTCAAATTCGATGGAAGCCTCATTCAAGAGAGTACGAGTCCTCATGTTGTCGAGGCAAGCAAGATAGATTTGACTTTTTGACAGTGGAAGGTACAATCGGTTTTCCGACGGCTCTTCGTCTAAATCGAAAGAATCGGGGTCATCCGGGTCATCGAAGGACAGATGGTGTGGGAGGAGGTATTCTTGGTACCCCAAGAACTCAACATTGGGATTGATCTTTGACAATTGTTCAACAGCCACTGTCGCTTTGGACATACCCACATGTTCCTCTTGGTAGAGAACCTGTCTGTTCAGATTGTGAAGTTCAATTGAATCATCTCCATCAATAATGTGAATCGTACCTTCCCTGAACTCCGTCGCTAGAAGAGGGGCCGCCCAACTACCCAAACCACCGGCCCCTAGAATCACAGTTTCATTCATCGATGGCGTCCAGCCTTGATCGATCTCGCAAGGGGAAGCATTCCATTCAACAACCCCAAGATCGAGTGCCCATGGGCCAGGCATTACATCCATTGAAGCTATTTTGAGTTTGGAGAAAGGAGAGTCTCCGTGTGGGCTTGGCAATCGATACCTTGCGAGCGTTGCCAATCCGTCAGCTGATGGTTGCAGCGAAAGAACTTCTCCTTTGATGCCTTGAACGAATGCTTTCGCTTCTTCCAGATCAAGAGTTTCGATGCGGCAGGTCAAAGTGTACCAAGCATCGCTCACAGTTACCTTGTTCGCGAGATGGCATTGCATGAGCATGCGTTCAACCATTGCGGCTGCTGTGGCGGTCCGGAGTGATGAAGAGAGTGGATGTTGTTCACACAATGTGTTCCGCTGGGGGATGGCTTGGGTTGAGATGAGCGCTCGAGCCCCGGCAATACAACCGAATAGATCAGCATCTACGCTCGTATCCAGACCATTCAAATTGAGATGGACATCCCACAGATTTGCATCCATCGTGCCAGTTGGTATGGATTGGAACATTGATCCATGGCTGATTGAAACAGCATGTAGGGTCTCTGCTTCTGGGAACATCAACGACCAAAATACATTGTTGACTGATGAATTATTTTCATAAAAACCAATCTGACCTTCTCCGGAGCCTACGCCAAGTTGATACAACAAAACGATTAATTCTGCTACCCCCTCGGCGGAACCTGAAAGAAAAACGCGCAGATTTCCAAGGGCTGTTTGGTCCACCATCCCTTGTTGTCGGAGGAATTTATCCGCAGAAATCACACGCTCACGCTCCTTGCGGCGTCGGCGGGATTTGGACTTTTTAGGACATGAATGACTTGATCGAGGTACGAACCAAGAAGCGCTCGATTGTTGGCTGATTGCTTTTGAAATGAAACCCAATCCACGCCACCCACGCAAACAGCACAAAGATCGTGATTTGGAGCGATAGAATACCGCTTCGACTCATAGATATTGCAATGCAAGATTTCACAACTCGCAGGATTAAGGATGTAACTTTGAGGTGTACTGCTTGGGAAGTCTCGAACATCGATCAATACGGTGTACATGCGCTTTGCTGAATTCTGATGCGAAACGACACCTGGTAATTTAACAATGAACGCCCCCACATTTTTTCTAGAGGAATGCTGTTTAACAAAATCCATTGACGGAAAATCAACAGCCTTCAAGCGATCGAAATCACTCATTCTCAAACCAGCTCCACCAGCGATCTTTCCAACGCCCACATACACAGTAGCGTCGCGGAATTGACCGGCGTTCTGATTGGAAATCACCTTTCCAAATTGGTCGTACACGTCGAAGTTTCCTTTTGGTGCGAGGTTTTGAGCGCGAACGCCCTGCTTGATGGTCTTTTGTGAGTCAACCTCAACGCGTTGCTTGTTGGATTGATCGAGGGTATTGGCAATTGTGAGTGGGGTCATTTGGTTCTTCATATTCTTCATCTCCTGGTTTTTTCTTTCATCTCTTAGTGTGTTTGTTGGATTAAATTTCTGTGGTTTTTGACGGATATCTATCGTTCATTCAACCTTTACTTTGGTGTTCGTTGTTGTTGTGTGTGGGTCATAGCCTTGTGCGACCATATCGTTGTACAGAGCCTTCATTGAGGCGGCGAGTGAAGAAGTACCTTCTTTGTCAGCGTGTGATTTTTTCTTTCCCATATTCTTCATCTCCTGATTTTTTTCTTTCATTTCTTGGTGTGATTGTTTGGTCAGTTATCTGTAAATTTCTTCAGGAATCGTGCTTGATTTCTTGAAGGTGAGGGAAGGGCGGTTGGACGCACGGGTGAGCAGGGCCGGTTCCCCTGCACTCCTCGGGAATCTTCATTCCCTTGGAGGGTTCAATCAAGCCATTCATCTCCTTTGTTCAAGAGTTCTAACATTCTTTCCAACCGAGATTCAAGGTCTGAGAGAAGTTGCGAAAGCTCTTCGCTGTGACCCGAAGCGATGTACTCGTCCCAAGCATGTGGGCTGATCTCATCGAGTGATTCAATCCATTCTTCCGTCAGCCAATAATCGTGTTCGAGCCAGGTCATCAGTCATAGGTGTGTTCGCAACACTCAAGTTCTGTAATAATTGACATTATTGTGCAGGGACCTCTATGTCCGAAGGCATGGAATGAAGTTTCAAGACACGCTTGTGTTTTGTATGCCGACGCAATTGGGCAATCGCCCAACGACCGCGAAGATCTTCAACGCGAAGATTTGGGCTATCTGTTAGGCGGCACTCTACGTACACATCTTGAATCGAGTTGTAAACCTGAACGGCACGGCCTTCTTCTGGGATTTTGACGAAAACTGACATCCCATATTGGTATCCAGCCCGATTGATCATCGTAGGACGGGTCTTATTGCCCCATGCAGCAACATAACCAATGTTTGACCTCGCAGCGTTGTCCTTGATGCCACAGACGATTGCGCCCCCATTCCGTGAAGGGTTGTTTTTTGATATTTGGGCTGAATAGATTACCGGCTCAACCGTAACAGCGTGGAGAGACTTCATATTGATACGACGTCCCCTTGGATCTTTTTTGGGAGAAATACGATTCCCTTTTTCATGAACTTTAGCTTTGGCTCGCCAAGGTTGGTACCCTGCTGGCAGGGGCGTGATATCTGCCCTAAAGGTCGCTGTGTTCACATTCGCCCCTATTTGCCATGCAGACCAGAACCCTCGCATCGGATTAAGTTCCCCAACAAGACGCAATGGGTAGTCTTCCTTTCCGTTCAGAGGATTAAACAGTGCTGCTCGGTCACCTTGCACAGGGACTTGCAGGAAGACGATTTTACCGGTTGCATACGGTTGGCCGAGCGGGAAAAAAGAGTATCCAACCTTCACGCCGCCACTGTACCAATTTGTCAAAAAAATGTTTGCATGGATGTCTCGCTCAACACCGTACAGCAAATATTTTTGATCTTCGGAAGAGACCAATGCCTTCTGAGTATTTTCTGAACAATGTTCAACCCAAAGCTGAACTACGTTGTTAGGATTTTGGACCTTGATGATGCTCGGAGCCGAAGCGACCGACATGTGATTGATCATTGTCCCGGAGGGTGAAGAAACATACCGAAACGTTCCATCGCGGGGCATCAAGCCGTTTTGTGTGAGAAGATCATTCACGGTAAGACTGTCGTTTTCCGCTGTGATCGAAGTGGTGAAGTCCTGTTCAGCGAACACAACATCAAATGTCTTCTGGAGTGGCATGCTATGCCCTGTGCTGAAAAACTACATTTTATGCAAAAAAATACATCTCTTGACTATTAAAAATTAAATACCCTCGTGAGAATTCCAATCTATGTTCACCTATCTAACTGCACACACGCCGCTGGAAGGTGTCGACCATGCCATGAGCGAAGAATGCAGAAATTGGTTAAGGAATTCGAATACTGAGAAACTTGTTATTTTCGCACCTGACGGCAGAGATTATTCACAGTTTTTTGAAGAAACTAAACGCTGTGTGGGCACAACATGTCAAGTTACAACAGTCATGCTAAAACCATTGGGAAGTGATTTCGAATCGCCAAATGCAATACAAGCTTTAGCCTGGGACAACCTCAACACAATTACATCACAAATGGACGCTAAGGCTCCAAAAACGATGTTCTTCGGAAGAGGTCCTGCCCTTCATGACCACCTCATGTGGTTGGCTGCAAAATGTAGAGACGGCGTGAAAACAATTCACTTTGATGATGTAAATGTCACCGAAACAGAAGCGATTCCACCTTCGATTGATGAAAATAAGAAGGGATTCACGACGATGGCAGGACTGCTTGAAAATCATGTTGAAGACATCGTCAAACAAAGAGCAGAAAATGTGGGATGGAGTCACGCACACCGGCTCGCAGGGCGGCCGGGAGGAGCACTAGAATCCGGGATTCGAAAGGCGCTCACACCGTCCATTAATGCAGATATGGTTGAACTTCTTGAAGTCGATGGGGGGAAAACTGTCTCATACAAAATCGCACCAAAGGGCATTGAAACTGCAATATTGGCCTACTCCAAAGCAAGGGAATTATCCGAAGAACCCCAACGTGAAGTTTTGATCTCCTTCGCACGATTACCAAGGATCCAAAGACAAAATGAAGAAGAACAAATTATGCCTTTTTCTTTCTTCAGCATGATAGCACCTCTACAGCCCGTTGATGGTTTGATTTGTGTTCTGCAGCATCACGAAGACTCAATCGACGGCACCCATATTATGACGCTCAACCAAGCATGTGAGAGGTTTGAAGATTCGCTGATTATCGGTAATTTGAGGCATGTTCGGCAATCGCTTGAGCATCGTTGCGTAGAAGATTCAATCCTCTTCAGTAATCACGTAGTCATTATCAATCCAAAGCCAAACACAACAACGAGTTTGGACTTCACCACTCAACTACTAGCAGCACTCAATGAGTTTGAAAGGATGCATGGAGTCCACCGCCTAAGAATTGACATGACAGGCCCCTTGGCCCAAATCAGATCTTCGGCGTCCATGCTAGGCCTCAATATGCATGCACGAATGACCTATACGATTAAACCAGATTCCAAGCACTCGAAAAAGCATCATTCCATCAATCTCCCCGGAATGGAGGCATACGAGGCCTTCCAGCAAGTCAGCATGGTCAACAAAAACAATCAATATGATGTTAAAATGCTCAAAGTTTTGTTGGCTTATGAACATCAGACCATTCAATCAAAACCTGATGAATTTGATTTCTTTGAAGATGTTGCGCAAGAACAAGAACCTCCAACTTTACCTGAACTGCTCAAATTTGCCAAAGAGAACACCCCCGATGGTACTGAGAGAATACCAAAAGAACAGGGGAACAGAGTGATCAAGCGGTTAAGAATGAGGGGGTTAGTTGCGGTAACAGTCCTACGAGACAAAGCCAAGACAAGGTATGAGCTTACGGACATAGGTCACTTTGTGGCTTCTCAACTGGCACACCAGGAAGAAGGAGCGGAGAATGTATGATTCCTGATACCATTATGTGCCTTTGCCGCGAATGTGGATCAAAATCATATTCAAAATTCAATCAAAACACGAACTCATGCGAAGCGGGTCATGCACAAAAAACCGCCTTCCTCAAAGTAGGAGATGAGACGTATATATTCGGATGTAAGAACTGCACTGGTGGACAGATTTTTGATGAACCATATTGCAATGGATGTGACTCAATGTTCGAGAGGCTCGACGCCCCAAACAGAAGCACTGGTGTGATGAAGCCATCCAATTATCAAAACCTGTACACAATAGAGGATATTGAACATGCCCAAAGGGAACTCGAATCAGTTGAGCGACCGACCTATGAAGAAGTGGTCTTGAGTGAGACCGTTTGCCCACATTGTATTGATTCTGAGGCGTCCCCTTTCAAAACTGAGAGGAAAGATTTGGAAATGCTTGGCTATTTCTCCAATGGACCTCAAAATGGAAGAGAGTATGATGAACTCATGTACGCACCCCATGGTATATGCCAAAATCCCGGATGCATTGAGTTAGAATATCCTGGTAACAGATATGCAATGGGTGTCAAGTTGATTCTGCGCAGTGAACTTAAGCCTGATGAACTTCATTCCAGCGACTATTGTGAGGAGTGTGAGAAGGACACTGAATCAATATTGAATTCCCTAGAAATGACCTACACGTGCGAAACATGTTCATTCGAAAAACCAAATATCTCATCAATTGGGGCACTTGGAACTGGTGTCTCAGATCTAGATTTCGAGGCGAAATCTGCCTACAGCAACGCCCTAAAGGGGAAATCAAACTGGCTCACTCCACCATTTGTCTTTTCTTTGGCTGTTAATTACCACGCCCGATCGAAATCTTTCGATATTACAGATGCAAACAAAGAGTCACGGGGCACGACCACAAAATCACCGAATGACTGGTGGAATGCCCTGGGACCTCACCTAAGACCACAATACCAATCAAAGGGAACCGAGACCTATGAAACTCATGTGTTGCTCACTGCTTACCTTGTAAAATCATCTATGAACCATATTGAACCTCTATGGTTGTATTCAAGCAAGAATAGAACAGGTGCTGGTGAAAGGAAAATTCGAAACGCCTTTGAACACTACCAAACCAATCAAATCATGTTCTCATCAATCATACCTAATGTGCAATGGACATCTTGCAATCCAGAAAGGGCCGGGATTGAATCTCTAGTGAATGTCTTGGAAAAAAATGTGAATTTTTGGCCAATTGAACTGTCACAAAAACAAGACGTCATCCAGCGGGCAAATCAGTGGTGTCTTGCCTTCACTCAGTCTGATGTTTACCAACAATATCGAACTACCTGTCTTCTTAACGAGCCCTATACAATGAAGGATCAGCTGATCAACCCAATCGGAATGATTGAATCGTTTTCAATTCTTGCTGCACTCAAAGAAATGGACCCCGATGGTAAAGAAATTGTCCAACGGCACCTCTATCCAAAGCAAGAACGGGCAGACTGGGCGACAATATTGAATGATAAGGGTAAAATTTTCGTTCGAAACCTCGACCGACTTCTTGACAAGTTTAGTCCGTGATTCTCAATGAAATTCTTGTTTGGCCTAAGTTTCAGATTTTATGTTCTTTACTAAAACCACCATTACATGCTCATTTTGAGGATTATTCTTCCTCCAATGCCAGATCAAGAGTAGAGCCCGGATTGAATTGATTGTATTCAGCGAGGAAAGCATGTTTCATTGCTTCAAAGTACATTCTAACCACCTGATTTCCGGAACTAACAATCTCCGCTTTGACAACCGGGTGTTCATTATTATGCTTGGTGTACCCTTGAGAGGATCTAATTGCCTGTAAAAGCGTTAACTTGTTATCAGCGAAATTGAAGCGGTGGCCCAATTCAGTATAAGGATCTTCAAGCATTTTCAAGAAGGAGTCAATGAGAGGTTTCAAATCTTTAATATTGATGTTTGGGGGGTGGTCAGATTCTCCGAAAACTAGCTCAGTGAGTGATAAATTGATTGAATTAAGACTGATTTCAACATCTTCTTTGTATTGCTTAGCTTTATCGTTATACGAGATTGTTGAAAGCATCAAAAAGATACTCCAGTCCAAAAAGTAAGGAGGGTGGTTTGCTCTGCGCAAGCACTGTAATGCAAGTCTGCGGGTTGGGTTTGACAACCCCGGGGTTACCACGTCCCATCTTTCACCCAAGTTTTCACCAGAAGCTTCGATAATAAATAAATCCAGAGGGGGGTTGGACAATTCCTCGCGTAAGGCGTTATTTCTTTTCTCTTCGTAGCCTGCCTCGATACGATCGTTATGTTGAATCAAATGCTTCATTCTTTCTCGATGGACTTCCTCCTCTTTTTTCTTCACATCCTTCTTCCAAAATTTTACTAATTTTTTATGGGTGTCTCCCGGAGATGGTGGGGCTACATAAGCCAGTACACGACGTAACCATCGTTGCGTCTGGCCTTCATTACGTACGTTCCTCAGGCGTTCGCGCATTTCTTCTATCGCTTCGGCACGGGTCGGGGCCCATGTACACAGCTTGGCGATCATGGGGTCGTAATACATGCTGATTTCGCCACCGTCAAAGACGCCCGTGTCATTGCGCACCGCATGCGTTCCGACGTCTGCATCACCCTGCCATTTGCCGTTTGTCACAAGGGGACCAGCGGCGACCTCTGTTGGGGGGCGGTAGGTTGTCAGACGACCAATCGAGGGCAGGAAGCCGCGATATGGATCTTCTGCATAAAGACGGCTTTCCATGGCCCAACCTGTCAACGTGACATCGGATTGCTTCATCGCCAGTTTTTCGCCGTAGGCCACGCAGATCATCTGTTCGACCAGATCAACACCCGTGATCAGCTCTGTCACAGGGTGTTCGACCTGAAGGCGTGTGTTCATCTCAAGAAAATAGAAATTACGATCACCATCGACGATGAATTCGACCGTACCAGCAGAGGCATAATCAACGGCCTTGGCCAGCGCGACGGATTGTTCGCCCATGGCCTTCCGGGTTGCTTCATCGATGAACGGGCTCGGTGCTTCTTCAATCACTTTTTGTTGGCGGCGCTGGATGCTGCATTCGCGCTCACCCAGATAAATGCCGTTGCCATGGGTATCGCACAGCACCTGAATTTCGATGTGACGCGGCTGGGTCACAAATTTTTCGATGAAAATACGGTCATCCCCAAAGGAATTTGCCGCTTCGTTCTTGGAGGATTGGAACCCCTCGCGCGCGCCGTCGTCGTCCCACGCGATCCGCATCCCCTTACCGCCGCCACCAGCAGACGCTTTGATCATCACTGGATAGCCGATTTCATTGGAAATCTTGACCGCTTCTTCTGCGTCTTCAATCAAACCCATATGGCCGGGGACCGTGGACACATTCGCTTCTTGGGCAATTTTCTTGGACGTGATCTTGTCGCCCATCTTTTCCATCGCACCAA
>ENA-ORDA01001589-ORDA01001589.1-marine-metagenome-genome-assembly--contig:-NODE-1589-length-18866-cov-4.752834_pt1 | contig 18866 bp, 18 predicted proteins | sample MGYA00237778_ERZ508506 | MGnify/ENA primary metagenome ERZ508506 (study PRJEB26177, sample SAMN06267891) | marine metagenome | isolation source: Monterey Bay, California, USA | place: Pacific... | reverse complement strand
GGGCCTGTAGCTTAGTCAGGTAGAGCGATGGACTCTTAATCCATCGGCCGCGGGTTCGAACCCCGTCAGGCCCGCCACCCTCAAATTAGTCTGCCATTAGGATTGATTATTGTTTCAACACCGTTTGAGCCAGCCAAAACTACAGCGTCGCACATATTGTTGAATAGTCCCACCTGTACAACGCCTGCAATCATTAGTATCTCAGATTCAGAAGTAAGAGGGTCTGAAATCTTAGGGCCTGAGTGAGCATCTGCAATCATGTTTCCATTATCTGTAATTACAGGTCCATTTCCCGACATTCTAATATTAACTCTGCAATCAAGAAGTCTACTTAGTGACCTAACAGTTGCTTCATGTGAGAAAGGTGTTACTTCAATTGGTAGAGGGAATGCACCTAGCGTTTCCACTTTCTTACGATCATCAGCTACCACCACCATCGCAGAACTTTCCTGGGCGACAATTTTCTCACGTAGTAATGCCGCTCCTCCGCCCTTGATTAATTGGAAATGGGGGTCATATTCATCAGCCCCATCTATTACAATATCTAATCCGTCGATGTCGGATAGTTCAACTAAAGTTATTCCAACTTCTTTAGCTAGTTTCTCAGTGGCTAGGCTTGTGGGGACTCCAATAATATCCAATCCTTCCTCGGAAATTCTTCTTCCCAATTCAATAACAGTATGCTTCACAGTTGAACCGGTTCCTAGTCCAACCTTCATACCATTCTTAACGAATTTACATGCCTCAATTCCTGCTTCTCTCTTGAGTGCTTCAACATCTGCCATGCACCTTCCAGCGGTCAGAAGTCAATAAACATGTGAAGCGAATGTCTGAAGTGCTTTGAGTTCATGCCATAGACATGGCGAGGCAAAGTATGGCACTTTACCTCGCATTGCTATTTTGTTTGATGTCCTTTTCTCCAATGGTGGATGCATCAACTCCTTTGAGGAAAGTTGAGGTCGAAATTGGGTTAGGCCCAAATGGCATCTCAGAGCAATTTATTGTAGAGGTGCCTGCTGGCGAAATAATCTCAGATTTCAATGTCAAAGTTATTGAGAAGTCTTGGCCAATCGATGATGTAGTTTCATTGAATTCCGAACAAGATTGGGCTAATGGTCAAGCAATGGATGGTGTCGATTACAACCTGACCGGATTACGTATCTTACCTATGAGTCACGAGTGGGATTTTGAAGGTTCAGCCCAAGGATGGACATTATCTGGTGGTGGTTGGGCGCATGGTTACGATTCAACCTTAGGTGCAACCGGTGGCGTCCATTCTGGTAATTCAGCATTATACACTTACCCCGGAAACTATCCAAACAATATGGGAGCTACTTACTGGGCAACATCTCCAACTATTGATTGTTCATCTTGTAGTGGTACTTGGGACTTGAAGTATTGGAAGCGCCTTGGAATCGAATCCTCTAGTTATGACCACGCTTATGTTTCTGTGAAGTCTTCTGCAGGTAGTTGGACTAATGTTTACTCAAACCCTTCTGGTACGACCAACGATGGTTCATTTATGCAGTCTACTCATGACATAAGCAATTACATCAACGGTAATTCAGCTTTCCAACTGAGATTCGGTTTAGGAAGAACAGATGGTTCAGTTTCTTACACCGGTTGGAACATTGATGACATCACAGTAGAGCCTAGAGGTAATACAGGTAATGGTGTTGCTAATTGGACAAGTTTAGGATTTGGGCCTGGGTCATCAGGTGAAATGCAAATGGAGCATGGTTTGATGGCTATTGACGCAGTTCTTCCTCAAGGTTCTTTCATCCATTGGAGTCTAATTGATGAAAATGATGGATCTCTTATTCCCGGATTTGAAAATCGTCAAGATTTCAGCGCAGACCTCTCTGTAATCGACACAATAGTTCATCCAAGTGTCCAGTTGAAAATACAGATGGAGTCATCTAGTGAAACCCCAGTAATTAACTCAATTAAGTTAGGTGGAGGGATTATTGAATCGTTCGAAGAAAACCCTTCAACAAATGGATGGAGTGGATTCTCATCACATGGCAATGGAGTTGTATCCGGTAATGGTATGCTAACATCACCTCAGTGGCGAACTACGAACGCGTTTAGTGCACTTGAGTTGGACTGGGATGGAAGTGGCAGTGGCCACTTTGAGGCATGCTTCTTAGAAGTGGCACATTGCTCAGGTAATTGGATTCAAATTCCTTCTAGTGGTAAATTGTCGATGGAAAACCCTAGCGTGATGATGAATCTTAGATGGAGCGGCAGTGGTTCATTTTCAATTGATTATGTTGAAATTGACTTACACCGCCATTCTTCTCCTTTGGATGCTCGAATTGACATTGGTTTAGATGGTGTAGACGAATGGTCCTTTTCTCACGACCAAATTGGTAGTTGGGGATTGCAAAACATATTTTCGAACGGCGAAAGAAGTTCGAACCTATCGATTTCCCCAGGTGGGAGTGATTTAGTATCAATGCAATATCCAATCGGAACATCTAGCCAATCATATGCCTCAACTGGTCCGATGATGTTCTCATTAACTCCTTTGAGTAGTCCATTAGATGATGTTGAAGTAACACTGTCAGTTGGAGGAAAGGAACTTCTTACAACATCATTGGGTTTGGTGTCATCTCCTAAATCTCTAATTCTTACTTCATCTCAAATGCAAATTATAGAATCCGAATTAAATTCAAGAGTTGCTGATTTCAACATCATCGATCAACTCGAATCTCATAAAATAGATGTATCAATCTCATCTACTTCTGGTGGGGATTTACTAATTTCCGGATTATCTATTCCATATCGCTACACTGCTGAAATTTCGGGTGATGATTCCCTACCTATAATTTCAGCCATTAATTCTCAACTAACAAACCTCAATCCAGTTAATGGGGTACTACAAGTGCCGGTTCCAATAGTTATGACTAATCCGGGTAAATTGTCAATCTGGGATTATGGGATACAGACTCTGGGCTCACCTGAACCCATTTATTTGGCTATGACAAACGATTCAGAAACTCTTGTTGCTGGAAACGATTGGTACGATTTCTCCAGCAAATTTGATTTATCCAACATTGGCGTTTCAGATGCTAGTGAGCACTTTGCCTCAGAAGAGTGGTCTTCAGTATTCACACTCGGAGGTAGCGAATGGAGCCGCTCCGCCAATTGTTCAATCGATTCTAACTCTTGTAATAGTGAACAAGGAATTATTGTAGATTCATTTTCACATACATTCAATGGTTCATTTGTTGAGTTCCATCATCGTGTTGGGTTATCTGCTATCTGGCCAGATGAGAATGCATTAATTGTGTCTAGTTCCATAGATATGGATGGTCCATCATCCAAACCAGCTCAACTTAGATTCGGCCTTGGATGGTCGATGGGCGTTGAACAGGATGTTGAAGTAGTAGATTGGCACCTATCATTCATGAATGGTGCAGAATCAACTTGGGACGCACTATACCTTGATCCATCTAGTCCGGGTATTGTCGAAGTCGAGTTAGCGTTTGAAAACCTTGATTCGGTTCCTCGTTCATCTTCATTCAACGTAGCACTTTACCAAGATGGCCTCTTAGTTGATACAACTCAAACTCTCAATGATGGAGTTGCATCACTAATGTTCACTCCGGACTTATTAGCGACAGAGTTTGATTTGGAAGTTACCGTTTCTGGATTATTTGGACAGAATGTGAATTGGAAAGTTCCCAAGAATGCCACCTTCTTGCCCGATGAAGTATACCCAGAATTGCTGTATTCAAATGTAGCACCATTAGACCATAGAAGTAGCGATTCTCCATTAGAATTGATGTTCCAAATTGGTGACAGACCACTACTTCCTAGGCATTCATTACTACACTTACAGACTTCTTGGGATGGAGAACTTACTGTGCAGTTAGACCAACCATCAAATTTGAATGGGTTCCAGGGAATTTATTCGAAAGTTCTCGACGTCAGAACCGCCGAGGTTGGAGACACTCTTTCTGGCTGGATTGAAATGTTCGACCCAGCAGGTCATGCTTTGCCAAATTCCGGTAGTCAAGATTCTCCCTTATTCATCATTAGGTTTGGACCAGACGGCGCTCCAATAGTTTTGGATGATGGTCTTGGATGGACTCAGCAAGAAACTTGGCTTCATCCTGGTCAAAACTACAGTATGGAGATTCCGATCCAAGATGTGAACGGTTACGGCGATCTCCAGTCGGTTGAAATTGATATGTCATCCGAATCATCCGAGAACCTACTAATACACTGGTCTAATTCTGATGGATGTTCTACAACCAATGACGGGATTTTAATTCAAAATTGTGTAATTCTTGGAGATACGTCCCATTTCGATTCGGTTTTCACCTTACAGGTAGTAATGTCGTTTGATTGGATTTTCAATCCTGATTCATCTCTTGAAAGGAGAATAAGAGTCTCAGCCATTGACGATTCAGGTCAATCTCATCGAAGTGATTTAGAGGCTACTTGGCGGTATTCAAGTGAGATAGAAATTGATGTTTCTAGCGTTTCTTTCACAGATAGTACTGCATTTGTAGCGCCTGGGCAAAACCGTTCAATTTCAGCAGATTTAGTTTGGACTAAAGGGGGCCAACCAGTCGATTACCCAATTGAAGTCGCTGCTTCAATAGAAGACAATGAACAATATGGAATGTCTATTAATGGAACAACTAATCTCCATCTTGTTGCTCCTAATTCTACAGGTATTCACCCAATAACTATGGATTTAGTTAATCTTCCACCTGGGGCAATCGACCGAACTAATTCAGAAGAAGTAGTAGCTTGGATGGTAGTAGATGGTGACAAGCCAAAGGTTTTGCAATTACTTTCTCCAGACCCATTGGAATTGGTTGAAGAGCGTGATTGGGAAAATCTGACTTTTGAAATAATGGTTAATGAGAGTGAGGGCTTATCACTAGATTCCATGAGAATGCATTGGTTGATTGTCCCACATGGTATTACGATACCAGAATTAGCGTTACTGAGTGGTAATGTAAGCATGGATCTGATAGCGGGAACAGGTGCTGGCGAATCAATTCCACTTGCCGCAACACTAAATGTTGCCACACTAATACCTGAGGTAAGTAGGCATAATTCGTGGGATCTATGGGTTTGGGTAGAAGGACATGATTATGCCTCCCATTACCTAGATTCAACCTTCAATAGCATGTCCTCACCACTAGCGGTTTTACAATTAGCAAACCGTCAATCTGATATTCAAATCAGTTCTGATGATATTATTATGGCAAACCAATACCCAAGCGTAAATACGCCTGTGATGCTAAACATTACTGTGCATAATTATGGTCAAGTGGATGGAACTTCTAGTGTCAGAGTTGAGGTTATTGAGGATGGCAAAAATCGCCGTTTACTGGAAATAATCAATGTTGATGTGCCAGCATCGAGTTCAGTATATTTCGAGTTGAGTTGGGTGCCTGAATCGCCCGGAACTGCTTGGGTCGAAGTATCGACCCCTGGCGGTGTGTCTGAAAGAACCGACGCAATACAGGTTGAGAAAGGTGAATCTACATTTATCATCGAAGGGCTTGATGGAGCTAGCAATTCTATGCTAACTGGATTTGCAATTATAACATTCATGATGCTTGGTTTACTAGGCTATCTAGTCGTTTCAGGTAAGAAGGATTCGAATGAAGAATACGACGAAAGCGATTACATTTGATTCCCAATGGTTTGAAATGTGTTCGGCCCCCGCGACTGTATGGAGGATGCAGGAGGGCTGCTGACAGACTTCGAGTCTGAGGAAAGTCCCCTCTCCACAGTGCAAGCGGTCGACACAAGTCGAGACACAGAAATGGGTCGGTCAATGGTGCAGAAACGAACGATACGAGGTGTGTACGATGAATCCGGAAGGACGAGATTGCCACGTGGTCGATGAGACGAGCAACCCCGCTGGAGCAAGTCCAAACAGTCCCGCTTATGCGGCACGTTCAGGGACAGGTAGGACGCACAGTTGAATGCAGTCACCGAAAGGGAACAGAAAGGGGCTTACTCCCTGCATTCTCCACTCCTTTCGTTATTCAAGGATTGCATCGACAGCATTCATTTTCTCATCGGTTAAGACTGCGCCCTCTCCAAAGTCAATGAAACTTGATTCCCCCTTAATTCGTCTCCGAATTATATGATCTGCAGTTAGACATGCAGGGAGTAGGAATACGCTGGTCAAGAATGCGAATCCAATTAGAAGCATCATTAGGATGAAGAAATTAACTAATCCCGGGAATGCTACGAAGAATCCCGCACCTAACCCGGCTACGGTAGTCGCAGTAGTTTCAAAGATAGTCATACCTGTCTTTTCTATGGCCTTTGACATTCCAACAGCAGTTTCACCTTCTTCTTGGATCCTATGCATCACGTGAATTGCATCATCAACTCCTATTCCAAAGACAATAGTCCCAATCATTGCTGTAAAGATGTTGACATTGACATCGCCAGAGCTCATCAATAGTGGCTGCCACACAATAATGGCCGCTACAGGGACCATTGTATAGATTCCAAGGCGGAATGACCTGAACACTAAACACAGTACAATCGTGAGTATCAAAAGTGTTAGTAATGTCGTGTAATTTTGAGTATCATGAATTCCTTCGTTGATATCAAGACTGACCGGTAATCCTCCTGTTAAAGGAGATACTCTGATGCCTTGTTCTTCCATTGGATCATCTAGCATTAAATCGATATCGTCCCTAAGCATACTTGCGTTATCAAGATTCATGTATGGTTGTGTAACATAAACTAGGGCCTTACTACCGTCTACATTCGTTAACATCCATTGAACTTCTTTCGAAAGAGTATCGTATGCCACATTTACCATGTCCTTTCGCAATTCTTCTCTTCCATTACCTGGGGGGTTTGAAAGTGCATCGAGTGGCACCCATGCTGCACATTCTAGGCTATTTGATTCCCAGCATTCGTCATGTAAGAGGCCCCATAGATTGCCATTGTATAGCGTGATTCCAGATTCTGGCTCTGCTATAGTTACTGGCACGGCTTCTAGGAATGTGATTAAACTGGTAGTATTGGTATATGCGACTTCTTCTATTCGATTTTCTAAAGCATCCATCGCATCAAGAACCTCCAGTGACCGTATTTTCATATCCTGATCACTAACATGTTCTGATGCATCAAATATGAACAAGGATGTCTGACCGCCAGAGAATGTACTGGAATATTCAACCATCGCTTGCATAGATGGAATGTTGTCTGGAGTCTGGTCAGAACCTGAAATAGGTTTATCCATTTCATCAAGATTAGTTACTCCTGCTAATGTTATTGCTCCAGCGAGTAACAAGAACACTGCGAAGTGTTTAACTGGTAATTTGGAAATTGAGGCCCAATTTATTGGGGACTTTGTTCGTTTGTTGAATTTGAGTAGCCAAATTAGCACAGGAACTAGAATCATTGAGAATACTAGAGTTGCTAAAATTCCTGCAACAAGAGTCATTCCAACTGAACGTATTGGAATGATAGGAACTATGTTTGGTAGTATCAGTACTGAGAACCCAATAATCGTAGTTGCAGCTGAGATAAGAACTGCTACTCCAGTTGTCTTCGACATATCCATTACACATGAACGGTAGAACTCAGGGTCCCAAAGATCAGGAACTTCTAGGGGGACTAATCCCTTACGTCTTCTTCTTTCGTTTTCTTCTACAGCCGCATCAAATCTTTTCCGCCGCACTTCTTCGATACGGTTGACCATATGTAATGCATAGTCCACCCCCAGCCCAATCAGTATTGGGAATGTGGCAATAATCATTGGAGTTAGTGTCATCTCTAGTAGTACTGCTGCTCCAAAAGTTACGGCTAATGCCATGACAATTGGAGTTCCAGATATTATTACAACCTTCCAGGACCTGTGTAGTAGCGTGATGATAAGTACTGTGAAGAATAGTGATAATGGCATCATTCCGAGCAAATCTAGGTATATTTTATCAGAAACGTCTTCTAAGATTTTAGAGAGGCCAGTTTGTGTCATATTCAACTCGTTTATTCGATATTTATCTGGCCTGTTTTCTTCATCAATCACGCTTTCTACATGTGCAAAGAATTCTTTGTAGTCATCCCATTTCCCAGTCTTCTCAATCTGATTAGCTGATATTATTCCAATCAATACAGCGGTGGTATCCCAAATTCCATCACCATTAGTATCCTTCGCAAGGGCGCCCAACGAACCATTTGATTGGTTGACCATTTCGTCTATTGTATCTTGTTCATCGGGAATGGCATAGAGTCCTCCTCCTCCTCCTGGGAGCTGAGATAATGCTTCGCAATCAATCAGATTCCCGGTTGAACGGTTACCTGTGTGATCACACATTGCGTGATTAAATCGGCCATTACTTGAATTAATTTCTTTAATTATTTGAGATATTGAAATTATCCAAAGCACTCCGTCTGATTCGCCGTGGTCATTTTTATCCCAATCAAGGCCATTTTGTTTAATTCCCGGAGACCTTTTTTCATCATCCCCTTCAATCCAAGATATTTCATGTAATACATTCACATTAGTGATGTTATCCAGAACATCGTTTGGTCTATCACATTGCTCGGGGTGATCTAGAGGTAATGTATAATCACATTCTGCATTTTGAGTTTTGATGTAAATGAACCCTACATCGGTCGACCACTCTTCTCTAACTTCAAGCAGTAAGTCTGTAGATTCTGCACCTTCGGGTAAGAATACTTCAACATCATCTACTATTTGATCTTGGAATCCAGTACCTATATTGCCTAGCCATGCTGACAAAATCACCAACATTACCAATGTTGTTTTTGGTTGAGTGAGAATCTGTGAATATGCAGAGTCCAAAGCAGATTCTGTCTTCTCACGTGCAAGACGCGAAAGTTCAGAGAATCTCTCCGAGGCCTCTCCCATGATTGGGTGGGTGCGCATCTAATCCATGAAGGCTATGCTAAATTGAGCACATTCAGGCCAGTCCAAATTCCCTAATCAAAAGGTGACGAATAAAGTTTCTAGCGGATTGTAAAACAAGCCCAGTGGCCATCATTGCTAATCCAAGTACACCAATCCATATGGCGGTCAGACCGGGTCCAACAAGGGCATCTACAGAGTTTGAAATCCCATCGATGGCATTGAATGCCATAGCGGCACCTGCTGCAAATAAACCGAAACCTGGTAGTCCTAATACTAGCAGTGGTTTCTTTTGCGATAGTGAGAGTAGGGCCCATACTAGGACTGTAAATCCATGAGATATCGCGGTAAAGTTGCTACCCTTTGGAACATCATACCTAATGACAGTGGGTACTTCTTCTATCTTCAGGTTCTTCTCATGAGCATCTTCAAGCATTTCGAGTGATAATTCCATGCCTTCTGCATCAAACCTTAGTCTCTCGATTGCTAATTTAGAGAATGCTCTAAATCCAGACTGAGTATCTTGAATTCCTAAGTCACTTGACAAATTTGAGGTTGCTGTTATGACTTTGATTCCCAATCTCCTGTATGCCGGCATGTCTTCACTACCGCCACCTTCGATGAATCGGCTTCCAATTACAAAGTCAGCTTCACCAGAAAGAATCGGTTCTAGCAATTTAGGAATGTCTGCGGGTTCGTGTTGTCCATCACTATCTAGGACTACTAATGCATCGACATCCATTTCTCTAGCCTTAGCAAATAGTGACTTTAGAGCGCCTCCGTAGCCACGGTTTACTCTGTGGCGGTGAATGGTTGCTCCACAAGACTCTGCGATTCTCGCTCCTGAATCAGAAGATCCATCGTCTACACAAATGACTTCATCAACATAATCTCGAACTCTAGTGACCACGGTGCCAATAGTCTCTTCTTCGTTGTACATGGGCAGGCCTGCAACAATTTTGAATTGTCCCACAGGTTCCTCCTCCATGGTGTTACTCGCGACCGAGTCCAATATATGTGATTCGGCTCCATATCAGTATAATCTGTTGAATAAGAAGGGTAAATGCCCGCCCTAAATTTCTAGGGCGGGCTTAAACCGTCTGTACTCATTGCGCAACTAATCGTTTAATTGATTGATCGAAGTCACTGCACGACTGCCTTCAATCACTCCCGAAAGTGCGTTTAAACTAATCACTAATTGGACATAAGTTTGACCATCACTGGTTACGTATGTCGCACAGTCCTGGAACGAACTGGTGTTTATTGACAGTTTGACAGCACGCCCGGCGTTGGATTTTCGTACAAACCCAACTAGCATACTGTTCGTATTTTGTTCATTATCTTGCTCTTTGTTATTTTCTACCTTTGGCATTATTTTCAACTCCTGGAACTTCTTGTTAATACTGCACCGTCCCACTTGCAGCAAATTACAATTTATCGTCAAACCACGATATCATTTTCTGACAGAGGTGGTGTGAAAGTAAATCTAGACGGTGATACTGAGAATTAAAATGAAATGATGATGACGACCACACATGCGAGCACTAGTAACCGGAGGAGCTGGATTCATTGGTTCACACTTAATCGACCGCCTTGTCGCTAGAGGAGACACGGTTTCAGTTGTAGATAACTTGTCTTCAGGAGTTATCGAATTTATCCAAGGGCACATCGATTCGGGAGCTGTTATATTCCACAATGCTGATCTCAAGGATTTGAATGGATTAATTCCATTAATGGATGGAATCGATATGGTTTACCACTTAGCTGCAAATCCAGATATTCGATTAGGTACAAAGATTACAGACACTGATCTAAAGGAAGGAACAATTGCAACATACAATGTTCTTGAAGCAATGCGACTATCTGGTGTGGGGAAGATTGCATTTGCATCATCTTCGGTTGTTTACGGTGAAGGTGCGCCTATGCCAACTCCTGAAGATCATGGCCCATGCCTTCCAATCTCCCTGTATGGTGCCTCTAAACAAGCGGGTGAAGGACTAATCGGCTCATGGGTCGGAACCTTCGGACTACAAGCATGGATCTTCCGTTTTGCCAATATAATTGGTGAAAGAGGGACTCATGGTGTAATCTTTGATTTCATTCACAAACTGAAAGCCGACCCAAGTCGACTAGAGGTTTTAGGTAATGGACTACAAGAAAAATCATACATGGAAGTAGGTGATTGTGTGGACGCAATATTGCATGTAATTCAAAATACAGATGATAACATCAATCTATACAACCTTGGTTCAAATGACACATGTAGCGTTCGCAACATTGCTGCCATTGTAATCAAGGAGACTGGATGTGATGGTGCAAGCATCGAATACACTGGCGGAGACCGTGGTTGGGCTGGCGACATCCCAAAGGCTATGCTGGCAATAAACCGACTCAAGGAATTAGGATTCAAGGTCAACTATGATAGTGAGGAGGCCGTGGCCTACACTACTCGAGTCCTGATTAAGGAGATTATGGGGTGATAATATGCTACGAAGAAATATTTGTAATGAAGCCGGAGCACGATCTGATGGTTTGATGTTTGTTAGTGTGCTATTTATCACAGCATTTACTTACATTGCATTAACAACTAATCCGGTGTATACTGGAATTGGTGTTGGCGATCGGGCGCCTGACCTTTCTGGACAGGTTTGGGATGGTAACTCGTGGACCGATTTTGATTTACAAGACAACATAGATTCAATGTGGTCTGAAGGTGATGGTGGAACTTACTACATGATTGAGTTCATGGATACTAATTGTGGTGCCTGCATAAAATCTGCTAGTGAAATTACTAATCAACAATCAAAATGGACAGGAGATAATCCTACACGCTCAATGCCCGAAAATGTCACCGTAGAATTCCTAGCAGTCTCAATTTCACTACGTGGAGGAACTGAAGGCTGGGATTACGGACAGACTGAAATCACCGATTTCAGGACCGAATACGAACACACATTCGGTTACATGGATGACCATGACAACGATAACCGTGATGAGTGGGGAATACCTGGAACTCCAACTTATTTCCTCGTGGCACCTAATGGTATCATTCTGTATGCTACTCCTGACGCTGAACAAGGGTTATCAATTTGGGATGCCATGGATTATGAGATACCTACTGGAGGTGTAATGTGATGGAACTTGATGCTAATACTCAACTTATGTTTCACTGGATACCTATCGTATTCGGACTATTTCTAATGTCACCGCTCGGCGAGGGATTAGGAAAACAACTTTCTTCGAGATGGGAGAGCCTAGATACAGTTAGAGGCCGTACACTTGGTGGAATGATCGCAGTGATGTTTGGCGGTTTTACAGTATCTGCACATACATTATGGATTCACAACAAGGCTAGTGAAATGGGCGGTGGACAATTCTGCAGTGCAGATGGGGTTTGGGATTGTTCAAGCGTCATTGGTAACTCAGATTGGAATACCATGCCGTTTATTGGTCTACCTTGGGGTTTACTTGGAATGATGGCATTCGCTCTTTTCTTGTGGTTGGCAATATCAATTGCAAAGGAACCATCGGCAACTTGGGTCAGTTCAAACCTTAGTATCGGAAGAAACTTTGGAATTCTTGGAATTTTGATGATATTCTACCTCATATATGCTGAGTATGAAATCGGTAAGCTTTGTCAATATTGTACTACTGCTCACGTTTCACATGTTGCTTCAACAATCGGATTTTTCCGCTTGAGCAAGATGTATGGTGGTAGTGACTGGAGTAATTCGTCTGTAATCACAGCAGAAACAGAGTCCAAAGAACGTAGAAAGCGCGGTGGTTACGTAGCACCGAAGAACTCTTCCGAGGAGGAATGATTTTGCAAGAGGGCAGTTGGTGGATGATATTCACAGCCGTCTGCCTTGCATCTCTAGTAGGTCTATTGGAATATGAGGGATTCATCAATCTAATCGATGATACTGAATCAGCAGCACCACTAAACAATACATCCGAAGAAATGCACCCCCTTGGAACGGAATGTCTAGACCACGAAGGTCTTGCTATGCATTTCCACCCCTATCTGACAATATTGATAGATGGGAATGAATATTCAATTCCTGGTAACACTGGAATAGATACAGATGTTTGCGAGGGTGCAATGCACATGACTCACACACATGATGAATCGGGGAAGATACATGTTGAGAGCAAACAAATTGAGGATGTCCCATTGGAAGTTTTCTTTGATGTATGGGGCAAACACTTCGATGAAACCGGTATAATGGAATACAGAGATGGAACCATTGAGATGACTGTAGATGGTCAGATAAGTACTGATTACCAAAATCTCATTCTAGCAGATGGCCAAAATATTGTGATTTCGTACACTTCTAACTAAGGCGCGTAAATACCTTCGAAATACAGAGCGTCTGTGTTAGTGGTTACAGGTTCAATGCGATGTACGGTTACGTCTACTTTGGCGCTTGTGTGGTATGTCTTTCGCAATTCACGAAGTAATTGGTGATGTACATTTGTTATGTCCTCAGCCTTGATCATAGATAGGTGGCGATGACTTTCTTCATCAACTTCCACTGTATATTCTACCATCCAAGACTTAGTAGCAGTCTGATCCACTTCTGATGTGTTGTTGTTCGGTTCCATGGTATTACATGGTGACTGAACCTTATCAAATGTTTGGTCAGATGTTCATTTCTTTCCTTAAAATGTTAATAATAAAGAAAATATTGTTAATTATTCCCGGTAATCTCTATTCTTCTTCCGCAAAGCGGGGATTACTCTTCGGCACGAATACTAGTAAAGCACCAAGGAAAATGCAAATCGCTAAGATCGCCAAAAGATGGTTATCTTTGATTTCCTCAAATTCTCTATTCGAGACTTCTACTACTCCATAAGGCTCTCCGCCCTCTTCAGGCTCGTGCACTAGTACTACTGACCATGAATCTGTTAAGTTCATGTTGCCATATACCGATATATTTCCGGATGAGTTTACAACCTTCATTCCAACAAGAACTCGATCTCGGTCATCTTCACCCATATTTTCAACATCAGGCGGGACTTCTTTTTCATGCTCGAGAACCATAATTGTCAACTGTCCAAATTCAGGGGAAGGAATTACAATTTCATCATCCACTAAACTCATAGCAATCTCTTCTGGTGCCAATCGTGTACTTTCCTGAAGTAATATTCTCTTTTGGACATCACTCCATGCATCATACCCTTCGGCAGTTTTCATACCATCGACAAAGAATGTAGGAGTTCCGTAAGTTGTGTTATCAGATTGCATTTGATATGCAATTCTAGCTAAACTCGCATCGTTTTCAAATGAATCACCCACGTGAATGCCGACAATTGCCGTTCTAGCTCCGTGTGACTTAGCAACCATCGTAAGTTCCGGGTCGATTTCAGCGCATGAGGGGCAATCAATGGCAGTTCTCTCTTCGACTAAGATCGTTCTCTGCAGCCAGTGTTTATCCACATTCTCTTCTGCTAACGCAGTAGTGGCGGGGGTGAGGCACAAAGCCAGTACGAGTATGGCCATTATGTGTCTCATTAGTCCCGAGGACCGGTAACTTGTCCATGAAGTTATCATGGAGATGCTTACCCGAATGGTCTGAGGGTGTGCTATGGTTGACCGCTGGGTTCAAGATCATCAACGTGATTCTTGGCGTAAGCAAGCCAAAGCAAGCGGTTATCGTGCCCGTTCAGCATTCAAGCTCAAACAAATCCACGATCGTCACAAGATCATCGATTCTGAAGACAGTGTTTTGGATGTAGGCTGTCACCCAGGAGGCTGGGCGCAAGTGGCAGTCGAACTGGTTGGCAAAAAAGGAAAAGTCGTAGGTATTGATTTGAAATCTTGTGTTCCTGTTGAGGGGGCAAACTTGTTGGTTGGAGATATCACAGATCCATTCGCTCAACAATCTGTACTCGATGCTATCGATACAGAAGTTATCGATGTCATCATTTCAGATATATCTCCTCACATAACGGGTAAATGGGATATTGACCAAGCAGTCTCGTTAATGCTGGTAGCAGATGTTTTCGATTTCGCTCTACCTTTACTGAAGTATGGAGGCCACTTTGTAACCAAATTATTCCAAGGCGTTGGAGTTGAAGAGATGATTGAATTAGTGCGCCCACACTTCCAGACAGTGAAGAGATTCTCTCCTATGGCAAGTAGAAATTCATCATCTGAAGTCTACTTAGTTTGCAAATTCCATACCCCTAAGCGTGGTCCTGATTGGCAGATTAGGCCACAATTCGAGGATGCATTAGAGTCCCGTAAAGGTGGGCCAGAGCCGCTTGATGATGTCGAGCCAGTAAAATCCACTTTCAGGATTATGAAGAAGCGTACTCCAGAGGAGTAACATTTTCACATTCCTTTAGGTCTCGGGGAATCTTTCAATAAGATTAGAGCAATCCAGTCGGTTTATGCAAAATAAGCATACAAGAGACCAGCCTAAAGATGAGAGGACAAAATCAATTTTGTCTGATATGAAAAACCACACAAATGAGAAATCAGACAATAATGCTAGGCAGAAAGTGACTGATTTATTGCCCAATGAAGTAATTCACCGTGTAGAATTGGTAGTTCTACGTCGTTATCCTCGGCGTCTGGTGAACTCTGCGAATTATACAGGTTCATTGGCCGCTGCATGTGGTAGAGATGAAACTGGTTTGGTAGGGATTGTCCTTTGGGGAGAGCAAGTAAATCGGGTGAAAGCGGGTGACGTAATACGAATTGAGAATGGTTGGTGCCGCTCAAGAGATGGTGAAATAATAGTGTCAACAGGCAGAAATGGTTCACTAATGATTCTTGACAGATGATTTCTGACTTCGCGCAAGAATAAAGAGGGAGAGGTCGTGGCCGGGCTGCACTGAGGTGTAATATCATGTCTGAGCGAGCAACCGTCTGTACCGCTTCCGGAGTCCCACTAGTGGACAAAGGATCTACAACTTTCCCATGTCCATCCTGTGGAGAATCAATTGGCCGCAGCCCTCGCTGCAGAAACCAAGGCGTCACTTACGTCTGCAGTAATTGTGGTTTCCAGGGACCTTAATAATTGGTGATTACTATGGGAATGGTCGCACTAACCTACAAGGTAATGCCAGATTCTGACGTCGACGACGTCTCTGCTGATGATATTGCTACACAGATACAAGCTCTCAAGGACGATGTTTACGACGTCCAACTTTGTGAAACTAAGCCTCTAGCGTTTGGTTTGAAGTTTATTCAAGTTCATGTTGTCATGAACGATGGCTCCGGACTTTCGGACATTTTTGAAGACAACATGCGTGCCATCCGTGGCACTGGCGAAATCGAAGTTCTCTCAATGGGACTTCTTTGAGCCTTAGTAAATACTTCAACAATGAAGTAATTTCTTTACAATTGTTGTAATGGCGTACGCATAAATTCTCTTAGAAGAGTTGTAGCGTAACTACCGGATGGTAGTATGAATCTAAATCGAATACAAGCGCCCTCAGGGTGCCACAAATCGCCATCTTGGACACCTTCAGTCCATTTGTCTCCCATAGTTTCCTCTCCAGCGATTGGAACCGGCTCATATTGGAATTCACTGAATGTAGTGACTAGAGGCCTTCGAGTTCCTTTAGTTGTTAGCCTCCCGATATCTTCAACCTTCCATGTGGTGTTGGCAAGTTCCATTTCGTCCAATACAGATTTCTCTATTTCTCCAACGAGACCTTCTGATCTTTCTAATCTAGAACCAGGTAATTGTCCGGTAACTACTAGTCTTCCCAACTTACAATTCCTAGAAATACGATTCAATGTCCTTTCTTCAACCTTAACCATAGACGATGTTTCCAATTGTCCATTTTCATCGACCCTTCCAACAATGTCTCCTTCTACTGGAGATGATAGTGAAATTTCTGCATTTATTCTAGCTCGAATGGTTTTGTTAAAGGCGACAGACTGCAATGAATGAACGGTCATTAGTTGAAGATTATTAGGTAATTTTCTGAACGCTCCCACCCAGTCTTCAGGGTTAGCAACCAGATGCCTCAACATGTCTCTTTCAAATCCAAGCCAGTGTGGAATAATATCAAGTCCCTCTTGAGTAACTCCATTGTCACGAATATGTTTCCTAAAGTTGGCAACATCATCGTTTTCGTCACCCTCCATGCTTAGGTAAGTCATAACTGCGCTCTTCCAATCATTTGAGATGACATGGCGGCCAACAATAGGAGTAACAGGTCGTCCAGCTCCGAATCTTTGTGGTCCAATCCAATTTGGGAACAATCCATTACCGAGATTCTCTTTCATTCCACTTTCGATTTCTGAGATTCTTTCCATGGCTTCGGATTCAGTCATCGGACTGCCATCTGGGTGGCAACATCCACGTGCCACTATTGTGAACCTGTTTCCTCTGTGGTTCCCAAACCCTAGTTTCTGATGGGTTCTACCAATTATTTCAATTTCGACATCAGGTATACTGACCTGTGCGACCTTTTTGGTAGGTGCATCAATGATGAATACTTGTCTTGTTACTGCTCTCTTGTCCTTGGTACCTGCAAAGAATATTCGATTTCTTGAAATGCCACATGATTTAGCCAACTTGCCAATAAAGCGATTTGTTTCCCAATTTGTTAGTGTGACATTTGCCGCAGTAAAGCGACCCTTTGGGTCTAAACTAATCTTTGTTGAAATTTCTTCAACTCTGAAATCGGTAACTCTTGCTTTGAGGACTCCGCCTATGCCTTTGCCTGAAACGGCGTAACCTGTTAGGCCAATGGTATTAGCGAGGCTATCCTCAGAGGACATGTGCTAACACATCTCAAATCTTAAGGCTAGAGAAGTCCCCTTGGATATCTCCAATGAGCTTCTTAAGAATGTCAGCAGGATCAGTCTTACCCTTGGTGCGGATGAAGAACTCAGGCTCATCCAAGTCAGGGTGTCCCGGGAAGTAGTTGGCATAATCGACACCTTTGTCGCTGTTTAGCCTTTCACGGAGTATCTGTAGAGAGGTGTGAGACTCTCCAATAAAGCGAACACGGAGTTCGTTTGCATCGCGGGCGAGTACCTTAACTGGCATAGTGAACGATGCTGGCGTCCAGCCCCGCGTTCATGAACCTTTGGACTCATACAGGGTAAATCGGCCTCTGAATAGGGTCGATTAATCGAGAATTTTATGACTTTTGTACCCTTCTCGCTTTTGTACTGAATCGGGCCCCCGTGTTATGTGAGTGCTCCAAATATCGAGGAGAGATTGCGGGGCCAGTCCGCCACATTCCGCAAGTATTCATGGCCGATACTAATCGTGTCAATCGCTTTGACAGCAGGCCTAGTCGTCGATTTGGCTTTCGTAGATACGCCTTCATTCCACACCGATTTAGCTGATTTCGCTCCAGAATCAGATTCTGCTGATGCACACGACCGAATAAATGAACAATTCACGGAAGAAACTAGGCCGTTATTCGTTCACGTAACTAGGGATGATGGAGGCAATGTCCTAGATATCGATTCTTTGATTTTAATGAACACTCATCTTTCAACTGTTGAAGATGAAAGTGCTAGCATGGGTGATTTAGTTGAAAACTGGATTACCGGACCTTCAATTTTGCAAATTGCATTAGATGAGGAAGCGAATGGCACCCAACTATCTGACATTGAATCTTGGGAAGAAATGCTCAATCTTGTAATAGATGTTGACGAATCTGACTGCCCAGGAGATGTTTCGAAGCAGAGAGAAGTGGCCCAATTCATTCTTGATGGGATGCTGAATAAGGACTTTGATGGTTCAGAGATTTGTCTCTGGATTGAGACCAATGGAGAGAATGGTTCTGCTAGTGTTTCAGCATCTTCAACTCTTTGGATTCTAGAAATTGATCCAAGCCTAAGTACTGAAGAACGTAAAATCAAGGAAGATAAGTTACGTGACTTATTCCATGAATTAAGCGAAAATTCGGACTTGAATTACGGAGTTGCATCTCTTGACTTAATTTCACATGACATCGATGAAGGAACCTTCGATAATCTTGCAACACTAATTTTACTCGCTGTTTTGGT
>ENA-ORDA01001585-ORDA01001585.1-marine-metagenome-genome-assembly--contig:-NODE-1585-length-18941-cov-5.493162_pt1 | contig 18941 bp, 22 predicted proteins | sample MGYA00237778_ERZ508506 | MGnify/ENA primary metagenome ERZ508506 (study PRJEB26177, sample SAMN06267891) | marine metagenome | isolation source: Monterey Bay, California, USA | place: Pacific... | reverse complement strand
AATCAGCTAAAAATGGATTAGAAACTAAATCGGAAATCACTTCCTGTGCAAAGGAAGATAAAGAAAATGAAAAGAAAAGTAAGACTATAAACTTTCTCATTATAATTCTTCTTTGTTAGATGGAAGTGAGAAATATAAATCCAATGATGATCCGATACTTATTTGTTTCTCTTCACTAAAAGTTGGATATTGTTTATAAATAACTGCATTATTTGAATCAGAAACTTCATTGTTAAAATATTCCAGACCAATATTTAATGAAGCAGATTTTAAAACAATATTTGCTTCAATTCTTGAAAGTCCAAGCAAGTTAGGAATATGTATTTTTTCATTACTCAAACCCTTACCAACTACTAAATCAATAGTTGTTCCGTGATAAAGTTCCTGACCTATTTCTATACTAATTCCATTTACTTTATAATTCAGGATTTTATTTGTTGCAATGTCAGATCTATATTTCAAATTCCCAACTTCTAATCCATTTTTCTTCAGTTTCCTAACCGCTTGTCTCAACGTTAAATCAAAAATATCTGGAAAATTAACTTTTCTAGTTTGTAAAGAATTAATAGTAAAATAAATCTTTCTATTCTCTTTTACATTAGCATTAGGTAAAGGGTCCTGAATTACAACAACACCTTTTGTTTTTGACTTATCAAAAATAGAATCAATAATCTCATACCTTAAATTATAACTTTCAACAATAGAATCTAAAGAAGATAGAGGTACATCACTAAAATCAGGAACTAAAATAAAATCATCATGATTTGTATAAATATCCAAATATTTTAACCACCCTACAAAAAGAAGGATTAAAGAAATTCCAGCAAGTAACAAATTCTTATAAAAACTTTTACCTTTTAATATCTTAAACATTATTAGTTTTTAGTTGAACATTATAACGATTGACAAATATAAAAATTATGAAAGCAAAGCTGTTTGATAAACAATAAATATTTCGTTAGTTTGTTTTACTAATTATAAGATGGAAAATATAGCAATTTTAACAGGAGGAGATTCTGCAGAATACAACATCTCATTACTAAGTGCAAACTCTGTTTTATATCATTTAGATAAATCAAAATACAGAGCTTTTATTGTTCATTTAAAGGATGGTAGATTTGAAGTCTTATTAGATGATAAGAAACTATTTATTGATAAAACTGACTTTTCATTTATACTATCTGATGAGAAAATGATCTTTAAAAAAATCTTTATGGCCTTGCATGGCCCTCCTGCAGAAAACGGACAAATTCAACACTATTTTGATAACCTAAAGATCCCTTACAACTCATGTAATGCAAAGGTATCAGCTTTAACTTTTGATAAATACGAATGCAATACAAAATTAAAGCAATTAGGATTCAATTGTGCACAATCTTATATGTATGCAAAGGGAAATGAAATTGATATAGACACTATAGTCGATACAGTTGGACTACCTTGTTTTGTAAAACCAAATGGTGCTGGTTCTAGTCATGGAATTTCAAAAGTAAAACAAGAAAGTAAATTAAATTCAGCAATTAATTATGCATTAAAACATGATAAAAAAGTGCTCATTGAACAATTTATTGACGGAACAGAAGTAAGTTCTGGAGTCTTTTTTAATGGAGAATTAATTCAAGCTTTACCTATTACTGAGATTGTAAGTGAAAATGAATTCTTTGATTATCAAGGAAAATATGAAGGAAAATCTGAAGAAATCACTCCTGCAAGAATCAGCAAACAACTAACTACTGAAGTTCAAAAAACAACTATTAATATATACAAAGAGATGAATTTAACTGGCATTTGCCGTGTTGATTACATCATTATGAATGAAAAAGCATATGTTATTGAAATCAATACTATTCCAGGTTTATCAGAAGAAAGTTTAATACCTCAACAACTAAAAGCTGCCAAGTTAAAACTTTCAGCAATTTTTGAAACTTGCCTGTTATACACTAAATAATAAGTAATATATTAGCGTCCTAATTTAGACCATACAATGAGCGACAGAACAAATGATGAAAAGCTAAGAATCTTACAAGAAAGATTAGCTCAAATAAAACAAAAGCAAGAAACTCCAGTCCCAACAAGAAATCAGAGAGAGGAAGTTATTGAGATTGCTACTCCACAAGATGAAGTTCCTCAGAAAGAACGCAATCCAATGTCATTTGGATGGGTAAAATATGTAGTGATTATTGGAGTGGTTGGATACGGTTCATTCTATGCTTACAATAATATTGATTTTTCTAATCTAACTTCATCAGAAGAAATTACTGAAGAACCAAAAGAGTTCGTTTTAGAATATAATTTAAATCTTAAAGGTGATAACATTAGTATAATTTCATCTTTTGAAGATGAAAATTCTGCTAAAGCAATGGTAAACGATTTAAAAGTAAAAGGCTATAAATGTGATTATTTTTATTTACCTAATAAATCAAATAGCACAGAGGAATTATATAAAGTATATATAGGCCCTTATGAAAATAATGAAGAAACTAATCAATGGATAGAAAATATTGATTTAGAATTTGAGATTATAAAACTATAACTTTTAAAAAATACATATAAAAAACCCACTCAAATGAGTGGGTTTTTTATTATCTAATATTTAGTATTATTTAGCGTAACTAATTGCTCTAGTTTCTCTAATTACAGTTACTTTAACTTGACCAGGATAAGTCATTTCATTTTGAATTTTATCAGAAATCTGGAAAGCTAATTTTGAAGCTTCATCATCAGTAACTTTTTCACTTTCTACAACAACCCTTAACTCTCTACCAGCCTGTATTGCATATGACTTAAGCACACCAGGGTAAGATATTGCCGTCTCTTCAAGCTCCTTAATACGCTTAATATATTGGTCAGCCATTGCTCTTCTTGCTCCAGGTCTTGCTCCAGAAACACCATCACAAACTTGCACTAAAGGTGAAATTAAATTTGTCATTTCTACTTCATCATGATGAGCTCCAATTGCATTGCAAACCTCAGGTTTTTCTCCAAATTTCTCAGCTAATTTCATTCCAATAATAGCATGCGGAGTTTCTGCATCGTCAGGTGAAACTTTTCCAATATCATGTAATAATCCTGCTCTTTTAGCATATTTAGTATTCAAGCCTAATTCAGCAGCCATAGTCGCACACATATTAGCTGTTTCTCGAGAATGTTGTAACAAATTCTGACCATAAGAAGAACGGTAACGCATCCTGCCAACCATCTTAATAAGTTCAGGATGTAAGCCATGAATGCCTAAATCAATAGTTGTTTTTTTACCAATTTGAATAATTTCATCTTCAATCTCATTCTCTGTTTTCTTAACTACTTCTTCAATTCTAGCAGGATGTATCCTTCCATCAGTAACTAGTTTATGTAAAGATAAACGCGCCACCTCTCTTCTTACAGAATCAAAACAAGAAAGTATAATTGCTCCTGGTGTATCATCTACCACAATATCAACTCCTGTTGCCGACTCAATAGCTCGGATATTCCTACCTTCCCTACCAATAATTCTACCTTTTACAGCATCATTATCAATATTAAAAACTGATACTGAATTTTCAACCGCTTCCTCAGTTGCAATTCTTTGTATGGTCTGAATTACAATTTTTTTAGCTTCTTGCTTAGCTGTTAACTTTGCATCTTCAATAGTATTTTGAACAATTTCTAAAGCTTCAGTTTTAGCTACATTCTTCAATGTATCAATTAATTGAGATTTTGCATCTTCAGCTGAAAGATTAGAGATTTGCTCTAATTGCTTTACTTGAATTTTATGAGACTTATCTAGTTCTAACTGCTTTTTTTCTAAAACTGATTTCTGCAAATCAACATCTAATCTTAATTTTTTAAATTCAGCGTCTTTCTTATTTACTTCAGATAGCTTTTGATTTAGTGTATTCTCTTTTTGATTTAAAGTATTCTCTTTTTGTTTTGCTTTTTGATGAATATCATTAATCTCATTATTCTTTTTATTAATAACCTTGTCGTGCTCAGACTTAAGCTCAATAAATTTTTCTTTTGCTTGTAAAAGTTTTTCTTTTTTAATCTGTTCTGCTTCTTTAATAGCATCAGCAAGAACAGAATTAGCTTTAGATGAATTCTTTTTACTCAGAATAACAAAAGCTATTCCTGCTCCTATTATTAAACCTAATATACCTATTATTATTTCCATGTTTTATTTTAATGATTATAAAAATCCCGTATTAACTTCTGAAAAACTCCAAAATAACATGAATAGGGATGCCGAAATATTGCAAACTTCCACTGTCTCAAATTGAGAACCCAAAGGGTTGAGGCCTGTTTTTAACATCTCGAGTCAAACCCCAATACTTTAAGTGTTGAGTTTAACAAAAATATTAATACGGGATAATATTATTTTTAAAGAACTATTTAAATTTTGCTACTTAAAATTGCCTCAATCTCAGTTAACTTTTCAGTAAAACCATCATCTTCAACAACATTTTTATTATTCACAGATTCAAACTTTGAAGCATATTCAATAAGGCACATAGCAAGTAAATCCTGCTTATCCTTAATAGCGTAATTCTCTTCATAAAACTTAAGTCTACCTTCAATTTGCTTTACAGCATTTCTGATGTATTCTTCTGATTCACGCTCAATCTTCATAGGGTAAATACGATTTGCAATATGCAGTTTTATCGATAATTTATCTCCCAATTTAATTCTATTTATTTAGTAACGCAATACATTTATCTATCTCCCGTACATACTCATTGATCTTTAATCTTGTTGATTTTACTTCCTCTTTACTAGCGTCAACTGACTTTGAGATATTCATGAGTTTTACTTTATCCTGCAAAACTACAATTTGGCTTTCTTTCTCTTGTAAACGTACATTTAAAGTATCATTATTTCTTTGTAAATCTAATTTTTCAGCATTAAGCTTGTCGTACTTTGCTATCAGTTTCCCAACTTTTACCTCTATGTTATTTATAATCGTTTTCACTTCAAAATAATTGTTACAAACTTAGATATTTTAAATATAATAATCCCACTTTTTTGATGTTATATTTGCTGATCTTTTAAAATCATTATTTTTCAAAACCAAATGAAAATATTAAAATCCTTCTTACTGATATTCATGCTATTAACTTACACTAGTACAATAGCCCAAAATTATAGCGCTCCTCTTAATTTTAAAATGTTGCTTTCGGGCACTTTTGGAGAATTAAGAGGAAATCATTTTCATGCAGGAATTGATATAAAAACAGAAGGTGTTGAAGGACAGAAAGTTTACTCAATTGCTGATGGATATATATCGAGAATTAAAGTTTCAACTTGGGGATACGGAAAGGTTTTATACATCACCCACCCTCAAACAGGACACACTTCAGTTTATGCACATTTGCAAAAGTTTAATGCGAAAATTGACAGCATTGTAAAGAGAAAGCAATACCAAAAAGAAAGCTTTGAAATAAATTTTTACCCAAATGCAGCTGCTATACAAATTAAAAAAGGAGAAGTTATTGCTTTATCAGGAAATAGTGGAGGAAGTGAGGGTGCACATTTACATTTTGAGATTAGAAACACTAAAAATGAGCATCCAATAAACCCCTTACAGTTTGGGTTTGAAATAGAGGACACTACTCCCCCTACTTTAAAAAAATTAAAAATATATGCCTTTGACACTACGCTAATTGATGGTTACAAAAAAAGTAAAATTATAAATATTAAAAAAACTAATAACGAATATTCAATTGATGAAACACCAATAATTAATGGGAGTTTTGGTTTAGGTATTTTCACTTATGACAAACTAAATGACAGTTATAATAAGAATGGTGTTTACAGCATCAAACTTTGTGTTGATACAAATATCTGTTACAAATTTACAGTTGATGAACTAGATTTTAGTACTAGTAGATTTATAAATGCTCATATTGATTATGCTGAAAAAAAAGAAAGTAAAAATAAATACCACAGGTGCTATAAACTTCCCCACAATAAACTTACAAATTATTCAAATTTAATAAATGATGGAATAATTAATATTCAAGATACTTTAATTCATCTTATCTCACTAGAAGTAACAGATATTTACGGCAATATTTCAAAATTAGATTTTAATATCAAATCAACAAACAATCCATATTTAAATAGATGCCCAGCTCCAAAAGATAATATCAATACACATTTTGCTGTAAATAAAGTTAATATCTTTAAAGATAATGAACTAAATATCCACATGCAAGCCAATTCTTTATATGAACCAATTATGTTTCAGTACGAAACAACAGACTCTATAGATGGAGTCTTCGGGAAAGTACATCATGTTCATTTTGACAATACACCAGTGCATAAAAAATATGTTCTTTCAATAAAAGCAATTGTTCCTGATTCAATAAAAAGTAAAACCTATATTGCGAATACAGATATAAAAGGAAACTATTGGTATATTGGAGGTGTTTGGAAAGATAGTATAATTAGAACAAAAACAAGACAGTTTGGTAATTTCTGCATTATTGCAGACACAATAAAGCCTGAAGTGAAGGCAGTGAATATTTATCCTGGAAAAAAAATCAATACTCAAACAACAATAAAACTAACTATTAAAGATAATGATAGTGGTATAAAATCCTACAGAGGAATGATTGATGGAAAATGGATTTTGATGGATTACGACTATAAAAAAAATCTATTAAGATATGATATTGATAAAAAACTTACAAAAGGAAATCACACTTTTACTTTAAAAGTAACAGATAATGTTAATAATGAGAAATTTTACACAGCTGATTTTACTTTTTAAGATTATTTTCAGCAAAATTCTGCATATAATCTTTTATTTGATCACGAACTTGACTGTAAATTAATAATTGCTCGTCTTTAGTACCTATAGCATTAGCAGGGTCAGAAAAGGAATTATGAATTAATTTCTTTGCATTTGGATAAATTGGGCAAATCTCATTTGCATTATCACACAATGTAAACACAAAATCAAAATCAATATCAGCATATTCATCAGCATGATTTGATTTAAAATTAGCAATATCAATACCAATATTTGCCATTGCTTCAACTGCAAAAGCGTTGAGATCCTCTGGTTTAGTACCAGCACTACTAACCTGTGTATTTGGTGAAAAATATTTCAAGAATCCTTCAGCCATTTGTGATCGGCACGAATTACCCGTACAAAGTATCAGTACTTTTTGCATAATTATTTTTTAGCTTGTAATTTTTCGTATTGCAAAAGGACAATAAAGCAGATATTAATCCCAAAAATTACCAAAAGTTGTGAAGCTTTAGTATGGTAATATAAGTAAGGACATACTATTGCAGCAAGCAATAACACAAACTTAAAGGTATTATTCATTAATAAATAAACCTCTTTAGATGTGTTATAGATTTGCCTTAATAAAATAGAAAAAATAATAAAAAAAACACCAATTTCTTGAGTAAACAGTAATGAAATTTTTATCTTTTCATATTCAATTTTTAAGTCTGCACTTGGGATTTCAGGAGCAAAAATAAATACAACACCTATCATTAAATAAAAAGCTGGCACTAAAGTAGCTGAAAAAAAATTTGATTTTAACATGATTTTAATTTTTTTATGCAAATATACTAAACTTGAATTCAGATAGTTTAGTATTCTAATTTAAATCTTATTTTTGCAACTTATGCGCAAAGTACCCTTACTTACTTTATTTTCAATACTTTCCTTTCTTGGGTTTAGCCAAAGCATTAGTGGTACTATTACTGATGAGGAAAACAACACGCTTCCTGCTGTTAATATTGCTGTTTTAAATACAAGTATTGGTGCTACTTCATTAAATGATGGAAGCTATAATATGGAAGTTCCTGCCAATAAATCCATGGTGGTTGCTTATAGTTTTATTGGATATGAAATAGAGAAGATAAGACTACCAATGCTTAAAAGGGGACAAAACTACACGCTTAACATTCAACTAAAAGCAAAAAACACTTTACTAAATGATGTAATAGTAAAAGATAAAAAAAGTAGAAAAGAATCTTTTAACAGAATTAAACCTAAGCATGTAAAGATTTTACCTGGTAGTCAAGGAGGTATTGAGGCAATACTTAAGACTTTACCAGGAGTAAGTTCGGCTAATGAGTTGAGCTCACAATATTCTGTAAGAGGAGGTAACTTTGATGAAAACCTAGTTTATGTAAATGGAATTGAAGTTTATCGTCCGTTTTTAATTCGCGCAGGGCAACAAGAAGGTTTAAGTTTTGTGAATACTGACATGGTTAGTAGTATCTTATTTTCAGCAGGAGGTTTTGAAGCCAAGTATGGCGATAAAATGTCATCAGTACTAGATATTACGTACAAAAGACCAAGAGAAAATGCTGCTAGCTTACAACTAAGTATGCTTGGCGGTTCTGCTCATTTTGAAGGAGCAAGTAAAAATGGAAGATTCTCCTATTTGGTTGGCGCCAGACATAAAACAAACGAATATGTATTGAATGCTATGGACACAAAAGCAGACTATATTCCAAAGTTTTCTGACTTACAAACTTTTATTAACTATGAGCTAAATACCAATTGGCAAATTAGCTTTTTAGGAAACATTAGTAAAAATGAATATACTATGATTCCTGAAAATAGAGATACTGAATTTGGAACCCTAAATGAAGCACTAAAACTTACTATTTTCTTTGAAGGGAAAGAGGTAGATAAATACGAAACTTATTTTGGTGCACTCAGCACAACTTACCAGCCTTCAACTTATTTAAATATTCAATTTACAACCTCAGCATTTCAAACCTTTGAACAAGAAAACTTTGACATACTTGGGGAGTATTGGCTGTATCAATTAGAAAACAATTTAGGATCAGACGATTTTGGAAATATCGCTTTTGATAGAGGAGTTGGGAAATACATCAACCATGCCAGAAACAGCTTAAATGCTAGTGTAATGAACTTTTCTCATAAAGGAAATTACAATAATGAAGACCTAAAAGTAGATTGGGGATTCCGAGCACAAAAAGAAGAAATTGAAGATAAAATATCAGAGTGGAACTTAATTGACTCTGCATTTTTTAACTACCCTCATCCAAATGACAATATAGGTGGAGAAGCTGATCCAAATCAGCAGATAGTAATGAGTGAGCTTTTAAAAACTCAAATCAATTTATCATCTTACAGAAACTCTGGGTATATGCAGTTTTCAAAAGACATTAATAACATTACTATAAATGCAGGGACAAGAGGTAGTTATTGGACATACAATGAGGAATTACTTCTTAGCCCAAGAGCAACTATTGCCTATGCCCCACTTTGGGAAAAGGATATTGTTTTCCGTGCAGCAAGTGGTATTTATTACCAATCTCCTTTTTACAAAGAGCTAAGAACTCCTGAAGGAACACTTAATTCAAATATTAAAGCTCAAAAATCAACACACTATGTAATGGGGGCTGATTATTTATTTTATAGTTGGGGAAGACCGTTCAAATGGATAACGGAAGTGTATTACAAAAACTTAGAAAACCTCATTCCTTATAAAGTTGATAATGTTCGCATACAATATTTAGCCAATGATTTATCAAACGGATACGCTAAAGGTATTGATATGAAAATAAATGGGGAGTTTGTTAGTGGAGTAGAAAGTTGGGCTAGTTTATCAGTAATGAAAACTGAGGAAGATATAGTTGGGGATTATATCACTAATGCTGATGGAAGCACATCTGAAGCTGGTTTTATTCCAAGACCAACTGACCAAAGAGTAAATTTCTCTATGTTTTTTCAGGATTACATTCCTGGAAACCCTAACTATAAAATGCACTTAAACATGGTGTATGGAACTGGTTTATCATTTGGCCCTCCTAATAGTGAAAAGCACCAAGATGTATTACGAATCCCTGATTACAGAAGAGTGGATATTGGTTTTTCTGCAGTGCTAAAAGATGAAAATAAAAAAAGTAGAATCAAATGGCTGAATGCTTTTAATAGCATTTGGGTTAGTGCAGAAGTATTTAACCTGTTGGATATTAACAATACCGTTTCTTACCTATGGGTTGCCGATATTACAGGAAGACAATATGCCGTACCTAACTACCTTACGGCAAGGCAACTTAATACTAAACTAATTATTAGTTTTTAGCAAAGAGCTAACAACTTAATAAACAAAATTTATGCCAAAACAAAAAAGCCTAGCAAATGCTCTGATTTTTTTTAAGATTTAGTAACAATTTTCACATCTACTTCATTAACTTTTCAGCTAACGATTTATTGTATATTTCTTTGTATTCAGAAACCATTCCAAATTTAGTATCATCAATAACAATTTTCCCTTTAGTAACATGTCCTAGTAACATAAAAGGAGTATTTGATTCTTTTAATGTATCTAAGAAAGCATCCTCACCTGTTTCAGTAACAGAAACCACTACTCTTGATGGCCCTTCTCCAAACAAGAAAGCATCTTTTCTTGCCTCAGAGCAACTTACAATTTCAAATCCTAAGTTATTAGTAAATGAGCTTTCTAACAGAGTCATGAATAACCCTCCATCAGCAACATCATGAGCTGATTCAATTACTCCTGCTCTAATTAATTTTGTAACAGTTTGTTGCATATCATACTCAGCATCCAAATCAAACTTTGGAGTTGATGATTCCTTAACACCATGGTAAGAAGCTAAATATTCTGATGAAGAAATATCATTCTCACATTTACCAATTAAATATATTAAATCCGACTTACCTTTAAAAGCTAAAGAAGTAACATGCTTTTTATCCTCAACAATACCAAGCATACCAATAGTTGGAGTTGGGAAAACAGGTACTTCCGTTCCTTCAACAGCTGATTGGTTATAGAAACTTACATTACCGCCAGTAACAGGAGTTTTAAATTTAAGACAAGCTTTACTCATCCCTTTAATAGCTCCAACAAATTGCCAATACACTTCAGGGTTATAAGGGTTACCAAAATTTAAACAATTAGTTATTGCTGATGGAATACCACCAGAACAAACAATATTACGAGCAGCTTCTGCCACTGCCATTGCAGTTCCTTCCTCAGGATCAGCATTTACCATTCTAGCATTACAATCAACCGTCATTGCTAAGGCTTTATCTGTTTCTTTTAAGTTTACTATCCCAGCATCAGTTGGCATATTCGTACTCATATTTGCAGTACCTACCATAGAATCATACTGCTCATAAACCCATCTTTTTGATGCAATATTTTCATGGCCTGTTAAAAATTTAGCAACCTCAACTAAATCTTTTGGTTGCTCAATATTATCAATATGAAATTTTTTCCACTCTTGATAATAAGCTGGCTCACTCCACTCTCTATGATATACTGGAGCACCTCCTCCTAATACTAAATCATCACAAGGAACATCACCAACCAATTCACCATGCATAAAGTATCTTACTCTTTCTCCCTCAGTAACTACACCAATTTCTTCACAAGATAAATCCCATTTATCAAAAATAGCATTTACAATATCCTCTTTTCCTTTATGTACAACAACCAACATTCTTTCTTGAGATTCTGATAAAAGAATTTCCCAATCCTTCATATCTGCTTGCCTAGTTGGTACTTTATCCAACCATAAATCCATACCGTGTTTACCAGCAGCTGACATTTCATTAGATGAACAAGTAATACCAGCAGCTCCCATATCTTGCATACCAACTACAGCATCAGTTTTTCCTAGCTCTAATGTAGCTTCTAATAATAATTTTTCTTGAAAAGGATCACCAACTTGTACTGCAGGTAAATCATTTACTGAATCTTCTGAAATATCTTTAGATGCAAATGAAGCACCATGTATTCCATCTTTGCCTGTACGAGAACCTACTATAAATACAGGATTCCCTACCCCTGATGAAGTAGCTGAAATCATTTCTCCTTTTTTCATAATTCCTGCTGAGAATGCATTTACAAGTGGATTAGTATTATAGCAATCATCAAAGAAAACTTCACCTCCAACAATTGGGATTCCAAAAGCATTACCGTAATCACCAATACCTTTAGTAACACCTTTTACCAACCATTTTGTTCTATCTAATTCAATATTACCAAAACGCAAAGAGTTAAGCTGAGCAATTGGGCGAGCCCCCATAGTAAATATATCTCTGTTAATACCTCCAACTCCAGTAGCAGCTCCTTGGTAAGGTTCTAATGCTGATGGATGATTGTGCGACTCAATCTTGAAACAACAAGCTAATCCATCACCAATATCAACAAGTCCTGCATTCTCCTCTCCTGCTTCAACTAACATATGAGGACCTTCTTTTGGTAATGTTTTAAGCCAAACAATAGAGTTTTTATACGAGCAATGCTCTGACCACATCACACCAAAAACACTTAATTCAGTAAAGTTAGGAGTTCTTCCTAAAATCTCTATAATTCTATTAAATTCTTCTGGTCTAAGCCCCATCTCTTGGGCTTGTTCAAGTGTAGCTAAAGTAAGTGTTGCCTGTGATGACATATTATTGTTTTTAATTAAAGTGCAAAAATAGTTTTTTTGAAAAGTAAATCAGTTTCAAAATACAAAATAAGCAAAGTGTTTTTAACATTTTTTTACAGCTTTTAATTTATCTAATAATTGGATTGTAATTTTCAGGAATACATCCTTTTATATCTTTATACTTTTCTTGAATAAAAAGCATGTCTTTTTCAATATCTACAGTTGGAGTAATGGAATCAATAATTCCAACTTTTTTATTTTCATAATCCATAGCCATAAGCAAAATAGGAATATTGGAATTATGTGCAATATGATAAAAACCTGTTTTCCATTTCTCAACTCTTTTTCGAGTACCCTCTGGAGCAATACCAAGTATTAATTCATCAGTATTACTAAATCTATTTACAATTTGATCAACTATATTATTTTGTGATTTCCTATAAACTGGGATTCCACCATTCCATTTAAATAAAGTACCTAAAACCGGAACAAAAAGCTCACTCTTAATTAAGTATTTTGGAGTAATACCTACAATATAACCATAACACCTACCTATAAAAAAATCCCAATTAGAAGTATGAGGAGCAGCAATAACTATGCATTTTTTAGGATAATTTAAAGTACCTATAATCTCCCAACCAATAATCCAAAAGATAAACTTTGATAATATTTTTTTCATTAAATATATTTTTCACAAAGATATCAGTAAAAATTGTAAGTTTGCAACACAAAAATTAAATTATGAAAGCCAAACAAATTGCACTTATACTTATTCCATTAAACATGATATTAGCTTATTTTGTATTTAATAGTATTGATAGTGAAATTGAGTTTAACAAAGAAGCTAAAGTTAGAATTTCAGAAAATGTACAAAAACTTAAAGATTTAAGACAAGTACAAACTAAATACAAACATGCTAAAGGAACATTTGCTGATAATTTTGAAGCACTTACACATTTTTTAGAAAATGATTCTATATCAATTGTAAAAGCAATAGGTGAAACTCCTGATACTTTAACTGATGTTCAAGCATTAGAGCTAGGAATTATTAGTAGAGATACTGCTTATGTATTAGCTAAAGAAACTGTTTTTGATGATGCATACCTTGATAGTAGAAACGAAAATTTCCCATTAGATATTGCTAATTTAACAACTGTACCCTATTCAAATGAAGTATATTCAATTGATGCAGGACAAGTTGAAAAAGGGAAAGTAATCGTACAAGTATTTGAAATTTCTACAAATTATGGTACTGTATTTACTGGGCTTGATGCAGAAAACAAAAGCTATGAGTTAGATGCTCTTTTAAAAGTAGGATCAATGGATGAAGCATCATTAAATGGAAACTGGAAAAGCGAATAACATACAAGCTAATAGCTTTAACATTGCTCTCTCAGATAGCTATCATTTATCCGTACAGATAGGGCTTACACATTTTTCTTACTGCATTATAAATACATCTACATTTAGTGTAGAATATTTTAAGAATTACCAACTTAACAATACTAATGATATCATTAATCTCATTAATGATGATGAAGTAATTAAATCTGATTTTTTTTCTAGCTCTGTTGCTTTTGTTAATTTTCCTAGCACTTTAATTCCGAATAAGGTTTTTACAAAACCCTCAGCCAAAGAAATGCTTGAACTTAATAGCAAAACACATGAAATCATCAATACTGATGTATTAAAAGAAATTGATGTTCATTTAGCATATTCTATCCCAAAAGAACTTGATAATATAGCAACTACTTATTTTCCGAAAGCAAAACAAAAAGCTCAACAATCCATACTTATTGATGAGTTTTCAAAAGAGTATAATACTGAGCCTACTGCCTATTTATATTTAAGTGAGAATACACTTAATATAACAGCTTTTAAAAATGAAAAACTTATTTTTAATAATAGTTTTAATTTTGAAACTAAGGAAGATATTCTCTACTTTACTTTATTTGCTTTTGAGCAATTAAAACTAGATACTAACAATGTAAATACTTTGCTTTTTGGTGACATTACAAAAGATGATGATAATTTTAAACTTCTTTATGAATACATGAAATTGACGCCCTTTTATTAGAGAACAATCTAGAAAGCAAGGAAAGATACCTTTTAGTCAAGTGGGTAGAACTATACGCTATGATTACAAAGAAGTGATGGAAACTTTAAAATATAAACAATGATACCCTTAGATGAAATTATCAATAAAAATAACTACACCTATACTCAAGTACTAAAAGGTAAGAGATATTGCCTGTATGAGCAAAACGGTATAGCAAATATGAGGTGTTTTGAGCTCTTTGAAATTAAGGTTAGACCTAAAAAAGATATTAAAGGAATTGTATTAGAAGAAAAGGAACTATTTCCAAAAGATAAAGACTTTGGAAAGACCGCTTGGACAATATGTGATTTGGATAAAGCACTTGCTAAGTTCAATGAATTAGAAAACAAGTAGAAGGACATAAATATTAATTAGATAAGAGTGGAAACACACTAGGACCTTGTAGTATCTAAACTTAAATAACTATGAATAAAACAATATTAAATAGAGCTTATGGAGAGTTCTTTGGAAGAGAGCAATGGGATTACTTCTCAACCCTAACTTACAAGCATCCTAAAAGTGTAAAGAGAAACAGAATAGAGATGAGTAAGTTAACTAAGTACTTAAAGAAACAAGCATTAGCTTTTAGTATGGTATGGGTTACTGAGTGGCATAGAACAGGAACCTCAACACATAGTCATCTATTAAGTAAGGGAGTAGATGTAACATTAATAGATAAGTATTGGTCTAATAGTAATCTAGGATATAAGAAGTTTAATGACCATAAAGTCTATGAAAGAGACAAAGGCGCTAATTTTTATATGGCTAAATATATTGATAAAGAGATTGATTATGATATATTTGGACTTTAAAACAATAGATTAACAATGAAAAAACTACTACTTATATTACTTTGCTTGCCTATGATTGGGTTTGGGCAAGAAAAAATAGATTTAAAATCTGAATCCTCAATAGAGAAATATTTAAACTCATCTATTATTGATACAATTGAAGGAATTTGGTATTTTTCTTTAAATGGCAAAACAAAAAAAATAGCAATAATTAAAGATACATATAAATATAAATCGACTATTATTGATGAGAATTCCGATGAAAATGGATTTCACTTTTTAAATATCATCCCAACTTATTCAGACAACAGATTTATTCTAGAGATTTTTGATAAGATTGATAATCAAATCACAAAAATAGGAACAACTGAAGGACAAATGACAGATCCTGGGTTATTTTTATTTTCTTTTAAATCTAAAACAATTAAAATACTAAAAGTTTATCCTCAAAAATTAAAAAAATAATGAAAAAACTACTACTTATATTACTTTGCTTACCCTTTATTGGGTTTGCGCAAAAAACATATGTTCCTGATGATAATTTTGAAAATTACTTAGAATCAAATAATCTTGGAGATGGTATTCAACTAAACGATAGCATTAATTCACTTTCAATTGAGATGCTTATGTTTTTAAATGTAAGTAATCAGAATATATCTGATTTAACAGGAATAAAAGATTTTATTGCAATTAGAGAATTAAATTGTGGTTCTAATCAGCTCTCATCATTAGATTTAAGTCAAAATATATACTTAGATGAACTCGAGTGTTCATTCAATCAGATAACTTATTTAGATTTAAGCAATAATACTGAATTAACTAAAATTTATATAGATGATAATCAATTAACATATTTAGATTTAAGAAATGGAAATAATTCTAATATCATAGATTTTTATGCAAGTTACAATCCAAATCTAACTTGTATAAATGTAGATAATGTTGCTTGGTCAACTTCCAACTGGCTAGTATCCTCATATCAAATTGATTCACAGCATTACTTTAGTACTAATTGTAGCACTACAAATATTAATGAGCAAACTACAAACAAAGAACTTCTTGAAGTAACAGACCTATTAGCAAGGAAAACAAAACAAACCAGCCAACCCCTACTCTACTTTTATGATGATGGAACAGTAGAGAAAAGAATAGTTATAGAATAAAAGATTAACAATGAAAAAACTACTACTTATAATACTTTGCTTGCCACTGATTGGGTTTGGGCAACAAACTTATGTGCCTGATGATAATTTTGAAGCATATTTAGAAGCTAATGGGATGGGAAATGGCATAATTAATGATGATTATGTAACAACAGCAAATATTAATAATGTTACAGGCTTAAATATTGCAAATAAATCTATATCAGATTTAACTGGTATTGAAGATTTTAGTAATTTATCCTATATGGATTGTAGTGGAAATTTACTGATAACATTAGATTTATCGCAAAATGATAGTATTATTTATTTTAATTTTTCAAATAACCTCTTCTTAGAGTGTATCAACTTACAAAATGGGAATAATTGTAATATTATGGATTTAGATACAAATGGTAATCCATCATTAATCTGTATAGCTATAGATACTTACCCTTATAATGGTTGTCCTCAATTCAATTCTCCACCAATCGCTGTATTTATGAATAATTGTTCTAATTTTTCTTGTGGATTGCCTACATCAATAGAAGAACACACTACAAACAAACAACTTCTTAAAGTCACAGACCTATTAGGAAGAGAAACAAAAGGTACTAAGAATGAACCCCTGCTCTTCATCAATGATGATGGAACAGTAGAGAAAAGAATGGTTATTGAATAAAGTCAAATAAAAGAGCATATTTTCTATTATATACTAAAGAATAGACTATGCCATTAAAAAAAGGAACAAGTGGAACCTTAAAGGCTCAGTAAGCACTACTACTAAGCTCATTAGAGAGCATATAAGCAACGCTATTGCTTACTTGTTTGTATGAGAGCCATCACAATTCCCATCAGAATCTTTTGTTTTACCACATTTACATTTAACTCTTTTACTAGATTTAAATTCTGCAATTATGTTTTTTAAATTTGTTGAAGTTGAGCGAGTTGATAAATTCATAGTATTAATTTTTTATCAAAATTAAGAAAATTAAAGTCATAAAATAAGCATAACTATATGATTTTTAGTAATTTATATTTAGAATAAATAAAAATAAAAGAACTGATTATGGGCTTTTTAAGTAATAATTCTTAAGTTTGAAGACTTTAAAACAATAGATTAACAATAAACTAAGATTATGAAAAAACTAATTTACACAATTCTAGTAATTACTTTTATTTTACCAAAGCAATCGATTGCACAAAATGATGATGCCTGGGGTGCCGCTTTACTAACTGGAGTCGGAATATTAGTGGCAATTGAAAAGAACAAAGAAGTACTAGAAAATCTAGCAGCAAATTATGTGATGGAGAATTACTCACAGTACAAGGAATTTAATTTAAAAGTTATTGGAATTGGAGGAGGAGGAAAAAAAATGTCAGGTGAAGGAACTGTCAGTCTAGTTCCATTTTCTTTTACAGAGTTAAAAAATGGTGAAATTACAGATAATCGAAAGATAATTTTACTATTTGCCAGCAGAGGATGGATGAATAAATTTGGAGTAGATTACACAAAATTAAGATGGGAAATGTGGGATGCAGAGAAATGGAATAAACTTATCAGTATTTATAGTCAATTAAATTCTCCTATAAAGACTAATATAACAAATGAACTTTTTCCAGAATATATTAAAAAAAGAACACCCAATCAGAGCAAAGCGATATTGATGTCAGAAAATATGTCAATAAATTCTAAGATAGTTACAGTTAAAAGACCTGAAAAATATGTGACATATGAACTCAATCCAAAACTTAAATATAATTCAATTGAAGATGTTAATATTGCACCTAATGGTTTAATACTAAATAAGAATATAGTATTTCCTTTTTACAGTCTTGATGGAGATGATTATTTAGTAACTGATTTCAATAGTGAAATGAAAATTTTTGCTAATGAAAAATCACTTGGAATATTTTTAAATGAAACCTATGACTCAATACTAATTTCAAGAATACTATTAAATAAAGTACATAATTTTGTAAATGGCAGAGAAACATTATTTGAGAAATAACAATGAAAAAACTACTACTTATATTATCTATTACTTTAATATCTAATCTAATTTTTGCTTCATTTCCTATTAATCAGAAATCTCAAACTGAATCAGCTCAAATATCAAACTTTGGAGATAATGATAATCGAAATATTTTATTACTATCATTAGCCCCAATACCACTTGCTGTTATTGCTGTTATTGCATTTTCTGCTGGATCTTTTGGGTTTATTCTGGGTTCTATTTTTGGATTCTCAGCATTTATTTCAGCGGGCTACTCCATTTATTTAAATCTTAGAACTAATATTTCGTCTTGGGATTGGAGAAATTATTTTTCAATTCTCAGTGCTGTTGTATTAGGTGCTCTTGCATTACTTTGGACTATCATTGTAATGTCTTTTGGTGGAATAGGTTAGAAAACCAAACATCTAACCTGTCAGGAAAGTGCAAGAAATTATATCTCTAAGTATATATGTGACACTAAAACTAATTGGGGAATAGTGAATAATAATTCTTAAGTTTGAAGACTTTAAAACAA
>ENA-ORDA01001583-ORDA01001583.1-marine-metagenome-genome-assembly--contig:-NODE-1583-length-18946-cov-5.535958_pt1 | contig 18946 bp, 8 predicted proteins | sample MGYA00237778_ERZ508506 | MGnify/ENA primary metagenome ERZ508506 (study PRJEB26177, sample SAMN06267891) | marine metagenome | isolation source: Monterey Bay, California, USA | place: Pacific... | reverse complement strand
AGATCGTTAGCTGTTTGTAAAGAATCTACTTTTTTAGTCAAAGAGTCTACTTCATCTGGATTACGGCCTATTATAGTATATATTACAACTGATAAACTACCAACCACCATTCCCGTCACTGTCACAAAAATATCTTTGTTAACAGGAGGTACTTCATTGAAACTTAAAAATAAAAGTAAAAATATAATTAGAATAAAAATACCTGCTGCTCCAGCGTAGTGTCTTAAATCATTTTTAGCTTTTTGGCTCATTTAGTTTTCTTGTTTTTGTTTGTTAATAATCGCTTCTACTCTATCACTTTCTAGTCTTAAGGCTCTTATTTCTTTTTTAGTGAGCCCTAGTTTTTCTAATGCTTGTATTTGATCTTTCTTATTTAAACCAAACAAGCTATCTCTTTTTGAAACTTTTATTTTTTTAATGCTTTTAGGATCTAATATAGCTTTAACTCTATCTTCTTCTAGTTTTAAAAGCTTTATTTGTTTTTTACTTATACCTAGATTAGTTAAAGAATCTATTTGTTGTTTTTTAGTAAGATCGTAAAGCTTATCCATGTCTGTTTTAGGTGGAGTAACTTTACCTCCTTTTTTATCTATACCTAATTCCCACGCTGACCATCCTAATGCAAGGGCTACTCTTTTGTAATATTCTATATCTTCATTACCAGCGTCAACTATATTAGTTATTTTTTTAACAGCTCTATCTAGCGGCACGTTTGTTGCTGCTGATATAACATTAGCTATAGCTAAGTAAGCTGGATTATCTATAGAAAAACCTCTAGTTCTCATTTCTTCTTGATTCCAAGAAAAAGATCTACCTGCTGACTGCAGTTTACCAACCTTAGACGATACAGGTGGAGATATTTGTAAAACTCCTTTAACCACAGCATCTTGATATTTAGGTGATTTTTTATCAGCTTCTTTAGCTAATCTTAAAGCTGTGTTTTTAACTACAGAAACTATAGCGCCACCAATACCAATACCACGTAATATACTATCGGACATTCCGTTTACAATATTGAAATACTTTTCGTTTTTCTTTTCTTCTTCTTCTTCGTCATCAAATGCGATTGCAAATAAAGCTTGCTGTAAAGCAGAGAATAGAAGGTTTTGTGCTACTCCGTAGTATATGATCTTAGATATGTTTGTTTTAGCATCTCCTCGGCCATTCTTAAGGTCACTAGCAGCTTTTTTAATTAGTCGCGCATATTGTGCTGGCGTGTTAGCAAAAGCTAATACTACGCGTCCTAATGGACCAGCCTGTTGTTGACTAATTTTATCAGGTCTACTTGACTGTTGAGACTCTTCAGCTATTTCTCTAAAATCTCTAAACGCTTGTTCTTCAGCTTCAGCCTCTGTTAAACCTTCTTTCTGTAAAGCTTTAATTCTATTTCTATAAAACGACGCTCCACCTGATGCAATTGCAAAACTATCTGCTATTTGCGTAGGTAAAAAACCAGCTTTTAGTATTCCAGCAATAACGTTTCTAGCGCTGTTACCTGGACCTTTAGCCATGTCAGCAATATCAGCTTCATTTACATTGAGTTTTAAGCCGCTACGTCTATCTAATAAGAATGGTGAATTAAATAACTTTTTAAAATCAGACCAGTATTGAGGTTGATTAGCGAACGCGGCACCAGCTTTTAATATGTTGTTATCACTAAAGTTTATAAAGTTTACAGCAGATATAGTCTGAAGTACAGCTGATCTAGTATTAAAGAACATAATAGCGCCAACTGAGTTTGTTAACCAGTCTGTAAATCTAGCAGCTAATCTATCAGATCCAGAACTAGTATTTTTACCAGTCTTCATACGTTTAAGCATGTCAACCATAGCTTCTCTATAGTTAGCACCGTAAGCAGCTTCTAGCTTGTTAAGGTTTGCTTCAGAGAATATTTGATCTACATTTTGCTGCCACACCTCAAGATACTTAGATCTTTTAGTTGTGTTTAAGGCTTTTATAAAATCCGTATCAATAGATCCAGCAACCCAACCAGCATCAGGAGCAGCGTAAGCGTCTCCCTTGTTTATATCAATCAATTGATCCGCAAACGTGGTTAGATTAGCATCTTTATTAACAAAATCTACTAAAGCTTGCTGATCTTTTTGAGATAATCCAGGTATTTCCATACCTTGTTTATCCCATATATAAGCTCTAACAGCTTGTTCTTGAGTAAAGTTACTGTCTTTTATTTTTTTACGTAGGTTTTTAGGTACAATTTTTAAAGCTTTTTTAAGTCCTCTAAAGTCTTGCATCATGTTAGCTCTATCATTAGCTAAGTTTTCCATTGCTCTCGCAAACGGATTTAGCAAATGAGCTTTATACCAAGCCATTTGAGCGTCACCAATAGATCCTTTGCCCAGAGTAGAGTATAATAAGCCTACAAAATCTTCAGCAGATGGCGGAATAAAGAAATTAAACTTACCTTTATTAGCTCCAGCAACTTCAGCTTTAACTCTAGCATAGGTTTTGTTGGATGCTATACCGGTTTTATTTTCAATAATATCATTAAAATCTTTATCAAGATTTAATTTTCTGCTAAAAGCTATTATTTCTTTAGTAGAATCACTATCAAAAGAAGACATTCTATCCATAATCTGCTTATTGGTAAAGCTTTGTCCTTTACTAAAAGCAACAGGCGGCGCTTTTGAATTATTTGAAACAGAGGATGTAACTATTTCAGGCGCTATTTCTGAGTATGTGTCAATGTCACCAATAGAACTAGCTTCTTCTCCTATTAACTCTAAACGTATTAATTCTTGTTGAAAAGCTATTGTTTCTTTATTTATAGCAGAAGACTGAAGATCTACATCAAAACTTTTTGCTACAGTTTTACCGTCGATAGTTAGAAGGTTTGGATCAAAACCTCCGTTGTTATTATTAACTAAAGTATCAAAATATCTTATTAAAGATGGTATTGCTTTTGAAAAATCTCCGGTCTTAACGGCTTTATTTAACATCTCTGTAAATAAATCAGTCATACTGTTTCCATAATTATACACAGGCCCAAATGTTCCTTTAGTATCTTTTAATTTATCATTGTTTTCTTGAGTTAAACCAACCATGTAATAGTTATCTCTTATAAAATCATAATAACCATTTGTTTTAACGTTACCGTTAACCATCATAGAAAACATAAATTCTCCAACTTGGTTTTGTTGCCAAAGATGTTCTTTTTCTGTTTTATATTTTTTAAATAATTTTTTCTTATCTTCTTCACTTATTGACCCTTTTTTATAATCAGCGGCAGCTTTAGCTTTTAGCTTTTGAAATTCACCAAAACTAGAGTCAACAGATCTAGGCATTGCTAATTGTCTAACAAAATGATTACTAGACTGGCTAGCGGTATTAAATATAGCTGCGACGACTGGAATGCTTTCAGGGTTGTTTTTCATCATTTCCTGAAGTTGAAACAATATATACTCACCTCCGTCATAATTGTCTTTAGATAACTTCTGATATTCTGCTGATCCAAAATCAATCACCTCTAATTCTCCATTTACGCTTTTTGTAAAAGTTTTACCTTGAGCCGCTATTTTTGTTATGTATTTTTCTCTAGGGCTAAATTTTCTTGTATTGTTATTGTACTGTTTTTTAAATTCAGTTAATTCATCTCCCGTAAAAAACTGGCCATAAGACAATCTTAAATTTTCTTTATTACCTGCTGAAGCAAAATTAGCAGAATTAATAAACTCAATAGGTATATAATCTGGAAAAACATCAAGTAAAATATATTTAAATAACTCTACGTCTTTAGCATTTTTGTTATTTAACACAATAGGACTTTTTACACCTAAAGCCTTTTGAAACTCAACACTAAAACCATCTATAACAGCTTTAGCAAAAGCAACGCTATTACCCTTACTAAAAGCTAAATCAATTGGTCTACCTATAGCCTTAACAACGCCTTCTGTTGATTGATCTTTGAAGAGGCTTTGTCTTTTATCTGCAACAGCTTCGGTTTGTATAGTTTCAGGTGTAGCATCAAAAGCAAACTCTTCAGCTAAAGTTTCAGCCAATGCATCTTTTCTAGTACCTTTTGTAGACGTGCCGACGTCTCTACCTAAAAAGTTTTTAATAAACTCTGCTTTAGATATTTTTTTCTTTTCAAAAACAGCATTACCTTGAGCTGTTTTCTCTCTTACTGGCTTACCATTTTTGTCTAATACAGGTTCTTTAAAAGCTTTAAATCTTTTATTTATAACCTCTTGAGGTATAGCTTCGTATATAGCTTCAAAGTTATCTCTTAAAAATGTTTCATAAGAATCTCTAGTTCCTAAAACTTCTTTAGCTATAGTTGTTTTTAGTTCAGTTCTAAAAGCTTTTCTTAGTTCTTCTTTAAAATCTTTTGATTCTACAGAAGGCAATCTAGTTCCAAAAGTCTTAACAACAGCATCTCTTACTTTCTGAACAACTGCATCGCTTATTGGTATAGATTTTCTTAAGCTTTCTTTTGGCTTTACGGGCTTTTCTTTTTTATTGTCTAGATCAATCTCAGAAGATGTATCAACAGTTTGCTTAGCTTCTTTAGAATCTATGCTGGTACCTTCTTGAGTAATTCCACCTATTTTTTTAGCTCTTTCTAATATTTCAGCCTGTCTTGGTCCTAAAAAAGTACCAATAACAGTATTAACTTTACCTTGATCTGGATTGTAGCCTTTAAATAAAGGCACGTTTCTTCCAGGAAATATACCTTGAATTTGTTCCGTTACAGCTGTTTTAACAGCGTCCATAGGTATACTACCAGTTGGATTAAATTTTATAGCATTACTTATAACAGGCCAATTTCCTTCCACAACAGCCTCTATAGCACCGAATTTGTCTTCAGAAGTAGATGATGGAGAGTTTATGATATCTACTAAACTTTCGTTGGTTATAACACCTTCTTTGTTTAGTTCAATAAATTCTTGAGCTTTAGGTGTTATTTTAGGCTTTGATGCGGCGAATGTAGAGTCAGATTCTTTAACAGCTCTATCTTTCATTGATTGAGATAGTTTACCTGTTTTAATACTTTTTTGAAAATCTCTTAAAAAATCAGTTAAATCATCTTTTTTAGTAAAAGTAGGGTTTAATCTTCCTCCAGTTATCTTGCTAATAACCTGCTCTGTAAACCTAGCTATCTTTTCAAACATACCAGGCTTATCTATTAAGCCCATTTCATAAATTTGAGTTAAGTATTCGTCAGGTCTTCCCGTAAGGTACTCTTCACTATAACCCTGTTGAGCCATCATACTTTTTAAAGCTCCAACTGTTTTAGAATCAAAAGTATCATCCAACCAAGATTCAACACTTTCTTTAGTCATTTGACCGTCTTTAACAGCCTTAAAGAGTAAACCATGTAGCAATTCATGAGAAGCTGTTTTTGCTTCTATAGATCCCTTTAAAGCGGCATCATTCAGGTATATAACATTATTTTTTATAAAACCGTATTCAGTTCCTTCAAAGCTTGGTTCTATTTTTTGAAGATCTTCAATGGAAAGTTCTTTCTCAAGAGTAAATCCAAGGTCTTCAGCAAAACTTTCTACAGTTGAAGTATCGTTTATTCTAGCTATAGATCCTTTTATTTGAAGTTTAGTTATTTCTAATTGACGCTGCTCGCTAGTGCTTAAATCAGGATCATTAATTTTTTTAATTGTTCTTTCTAATGCATTTCTATAAACCAATAAATCTATAAGAGTTTCTCTAGAAGCTTTATCTGCATTTACAGGTATAGAGTCATAAGCGTTTGATATTCCTGCCAATGCAATTGACTCTTCTTGATGCTCTTTTTGAGTTATAAAGCCATTTTTAAGTCTCTTGTCTAAATCACTTTGTATGTTAGCAAAAGATTCTTTAGCTATAGCAGATGCTTGAGCAAAACCACTTCCAGGAAAAAAGTTTATTGCTATATCTCTTGATATGTTTCTAAGCTCTACCTTTGTTTGTGACGCTATAGTACCTGCAAATGGAAGCGCAAAACCTACTATTCCACCTGACTTACCAGCAGTTGCAGCTGAATCAAAATCTAAATATTTTTTACCACCACCTGGTCCTCCTATTACTAAGCCTTTATTAATTTGACCTAATACTTCTTGAAAATACTCAGTAGCAAACTCAGTGGCTGTAGCTTCTCCTTTGGCTAAAATTCCTGATAAAAGTCTTTTACCTGCTTGATTAAACTGTGTTTTATAAAAAGATGCTAAAGACTCACTTCCTAGACCAAGAGCTTTTTGAGTTCCAGAAAGAATCTTTTTAGCTCCAAATTTTTCAGCAGCAACCATAACAGCTGTCATAGCCGCAGTTTCTAATTTGTTAGAGTAATCTCCACTTTCCATGCCTTGTATCATTAAAGCATTTCTTTGTTTTTTACTCATACTACCCCATGCAGCTCCGGCATCTTCTCTAACACCAGTTTCAAGCGCATCGTAATAACCCTCACCAAACATAGTCGTAAACATAGTAGCCGTACCAAGACCACCCAAAACACCAACACCTGTTAACGTGCCAGCAGTAGCTAAACCTATTTGAGGTAAAGCAGCTCCAATTGTTAATACAGCATCGCTTAAACTAATATCTCCGTCGTCTAAGTTTGCTTGCTTATAAAAACTTAATTCTTTGTTGCTGTTAGCTATATTTTCTAAAGACTTTTCAATATTAGACTTCCAATCATCACTTTCTGATTTATAGTATTCTAAAGCTTCTTTAGCTGTTCTTTGTCCACTGGTAAAAGGTGAACCTGTAGACACAAAAACCATAGAATCTTCGTTTATTTCTCCAGATTTTAATTTTGATTCAATGTCATCTATAGCTTTCTTTTTACCTTGAATAAAGTTTTCTTCCATAGCCATAAAAGAAGCTTGACCACCTTTTTTAATCTGCAAAAATCCTTGTCCTACACTTTCTATAAGATCTAATCCTAAATTGTTGGCTATAGGCGCAAGTCGTAAACTCTGCATGGCGCTTAAAAAAGCATTATTTTCTATTCCAGCTTGTTTATCTTTTCCTTGCATCACGGCACCAGCAACGTTGTATATAGAGTTTATTCTATCGTTGTAGTCTTTATTTTTCTGCAACACATCATCCGTAACGGTTTTGGCATAAGCTTCTAACTCTTTGGTGTATTTTTCGTTGCCATCAACGGTGTCGGTATTGTATTTTTTAGCTAATTCTGCAGCTTTAGTTTCTATAAGAGGTATAGATTTAAGCTCAATATCACTTTTTATTATCTGTATAGCAGGATCATTAGTAACAGCTAAGTACATAGCCTGCTCTATATTTCTTTTAACTAATTCTGGATCTTTAAGCTCTGGATTGTAATCTTTAAAATAAGTTTTAGAAAATAAATTTATAGCCTCACTAGTTGGATTCTGTACGTCTATTGTTTCGTCTTGGTTTTGAAAAAAGAATTGCGTCCAAGATCTTTCATTGTATTGACCTTCATCTACAGATTCTGAAATTTGTTTTATTTCATCGGTAACCTCTTTAGGTGTGTCTTTTCCTATCCCTTTATCATAATACGTTTTTTTAATTTTATTTAACTCTAAAACCCTTAAAGCTTTGTTGTAGGTTTCTTCGTCTTTAAAATCTGTAATTTCAAGTTTACCATCTTTTTTAGCAGCTATATTATCTACTTTATCATTGAAAAGTAAATAAGGCACTTTTTTAGTTCCTTTAGTAGTTAAAGAAGGATATTCGGTTAAATTTTCTTCTCCTTTTTTTCTAGTTTCTATTATACTTTGGTATCTTTTTTTGTCTTCCTCTCTTTGTCCTAAGTAATTACTAAGTCTATCTCTATCTAAATGAGCAAACTCACCAGCAATAGCTAACGCCGCGTCACCGTCTGCTTGTATCCATTTTTCAGAACCTTCTTTTTTAGTAAAATAAACACCTTTGTTTTCTTCAACTTCGTATTTATAATCAAAACCATTAGATCTTATAGTTTGACCTGGAGTTACTGATTTTCTTGCTAAGTTTTCTGATTCTTTATTTTCAAAACCATCAAAATTAAAAGATCCGTCTTTATTAAAGTAAGATTTTTTTGGCTTCAAATCTCCATCTTCCGATTCTAAAGGAGTATTTTCGGGCTGAATCGCTGCATCCACAGATTCGCCCTGATCCGTGGAGTTGCTCTTTCCCACTAAGTCTGGTACTTCTAGTTTGTTTAATTCAGAGTTTTTTGCTAAAAGTTCACCAACAGTGTATCCTTTTTCGTTAGCAATAGCTTCAATCTCTTCGTCGGTGTATTCTTTATCTTTAAATGTATAACTCATACTAATTAAATTGATCTGCTGTTAATGCTTCTTGTTCAACCATTTCAGGCTGTGCTTCTTTTTTAATAACGTCAGTAGTGGCACCTAAAGCAACTACTGGTAACAAAGGTTTTACGCTTTCAAGCATAAGCTTTTGAAACTCAACTTGCTGCTCTTCATTTACATTATTTCCATTTGGAGCTACAGTAAACTTTAAATCTTCTTCCATGTTAAATACATTTCTCCATACGTTATTGGCTAACGTGTAATCAGAAAGCAAAGAACTAGCTTTAGCTCTTAATTTTGGTTTTATAGACTGTATAATCATAGACATGTTAGCTGGTATAAACTCTGTTTGAGTTTTGCCGTCATCAGAAATTTCTTGATAAGCTTTGTCTAGTAATAAAAAAGGATCATTATACTGTAAGCTTTTGTCTAGTATACCTATAGGTTCGCCAGCAGAGTCTAATGTACTAGGAGACTGTAGCATTTTAATATTATCACCTTTTAAGTCAAGTATAAGACCAGGATCATAAGCTAACCATTGCAAAGCTGGTTTGTCTACAATTTCACCATTTAATATAGAACCTGAATATCTAAGTCTAACCTCACCGTCTTCGCCTATATAATATTTTTCTTCAGAATTACCTCCATCTAGTCCATTTCTTATGACCATAGTTTTACACCATGTAGGTGTTTCTCCTCCAACTAAAGCCATACCACCTGGTTGACCTGGAAACTTCATACCATCTCTACCAAAATACTCTAATAAAAATAAAGGATCATTTTCTTTACCTAACTCTATGACTTTATACAGTTCTTGAAGAGATTTTTCTAAAGAACCAGTTTGAATACCAGCGTCTCTTCTTTCTGTTCTATCTTTAGCATTTTCAACAGTAGCACTAGAATGGTATATGCCCCAAATCAATTCATTTCCTAACTCAGCTAAAGCTGGGTTTCTTACGCTACCCTTTTGAGTTTGTATTAAAGCGGCTTCTGTATCTTGAAAAAATCTAGCAGAAACATCTCTTTGTACTTGCGCAGCTTCTTTTTGAGATTTAGACATAGAAGCTTCAGCTTTGCTAATACTGCTAGAAACCTCTTCAACAACACCATAAGCAGCGTCATCCCAGATTTTATTAACCTGTTTATTTATTGTAGTAAAATTGTTGTTTTCAGCCATTTTAATTTTTATTTATCCTGTGTATGCCGCTGGGTTGCCAAATATATTTCCAACAGCACTTATTCCGCTTCCAATAGCCGCGCCTTTAGCTGCGTTAGCCGATTGCATTCTCTGGCTTGCATTATCTATTTGACCTTGTTTTCTGTTTAACTGCTGCTCATCTCTGCTTTCTTGAGTTTCAAACTCATATATAGCTCCTTCAACTTCAGCTTTTTGTACTTTTTCAGCTTGACTAAGATTAGTGTTTTGAACGCGCTTAGCTTCATTCATCTCTATACCTTGAAGTCTTTCTTCGCCTCTAGCTCTCATTTCTTGATTAGCAGCTTCTTGTTGTTCTATACTGGCTGATACGCCTTTTTTGCTTTCTAATGCCATCCTAGCTAAAGCAGTGGCACCACCAGCACTAGCTCCAGTAGCTCTTAATGTGTCTAGCGTGTTAGCTAAAGCTATGTCAGCTTCTTCTATTTGCATCTCAGCCGCAGCTGTTGATACAGAAAGATTAGCAAATGGATTTGAAGCCATACCACTTACATCAGAAATCAAATCTGATAAGTTTTCTACATCTTCATAAGGATTTATTACGTCTTGTCTGTTTAGTTCTAGTTCCTCTAACTCTCTTTGAGCTGTCATCATTTGACCTTTAGCTCTCTGCTTTGATTGATGCGCACTTATAGCACCTACTGCCGAACCTGCTACGGCTACTGATGCTCCAACTACTGCTGCTACTACTGCCATAATTTATATTCTTTTTGATATTTCATAAGAAGGATCTTCATCTATAGTATATCCAAGATTTCTATGTGTTTCTATTAATCCTTTGTTTCTTCCCACACTAAGTATTATCTCACAACCACTTATCTTAGCTACATGTTCTATTCCGCTAACTAACAGTTCGGCTGCTTTTTTTCTATCTTTTTCTTTGTAATTTTTATTTGAAACTATCCACTCTATCCAACCTACTTTAGAATTAGTTGTGTATAAAAATCCAGCTATAATAGCTTTTCCGTTTTTTTCAACTATAAGTCCACCTGTTCCGTTTTCAGGAAGCAGAGCTTTAGTTGGATGCGTTTGCCAGTCAGGCCACATTTTCCAAAGACTAACTAAAGTATCCCAATCAGATTCTTTTAGTTTTCGTATGCTTAATTCCATTTAATTTAATTTAATATGATGATTCTACGTAATCAGAAGATACCGCAAACAACTCTTTCATTCCACCTGGATCAGTAACGTTATCTGTTGAAGCTGTTACAGTTGCAAAATAACCTTTTATACCGGTCATTGCTGCACCCCAAGCGTAACCAACTTTTGCTAAATCTGCATTGTTTTGAAGTTCAACTTCACCAGCTGACGCTGGACTGTTGTTTACAAGATTAGCCATATACTTGTTTTCTTTTCTAGTAAATCCAGCATGATTGATAGGCGGTATTAATCTAGTTGTACCATCTCCATATTCATTGCCAAAGTTATCATAAGAACCTTGATTATAGCTATACACCTGAACTGTAGTGTCTTGATCATTAGCCGCACTATTTACTGTGTTTGGTGTATTTACACCTGTAATGTCAGACGCAAAAGAATTTATTTGCCAACCGTTACTACCCTCGTAATTAACAGTTTTAAACACTTTAGACATGCTTACTTTAGGATTAAAAACAAAAGTAACACTTGATTTGTTTTGAACGCCGTAGAAATTACCTCTTTTAGCTCTTGAAGAGTGATGTAAATAAAGAACACCATCCTTCATAGTGTAGAAGTTATTTTTTAAACTAACGCTTTGATCTGGTTTGAAACTAAAAAAGCTTGGGAAACCATTTACACTATCATCAAAGGCTAAAGTAGAATAACTACCGTCTGAAGGTTGTAAAGATAATATATATTGTTTGTTATGTATATCCCAACCACCTACAGATCTACCTAAACTAGACACATTAGAATCTAAAGCGCTTAATTCGTCTCTAAAGAAGTCAGACATACCATAACTAGATATTTCTGTTAAACCGTCATTAGAAAGCCTTAAAACGGCATTACGGTCTTTATCGGTAAAGTATTTTCTAAACCCATAAACCGCAAAACTTTCTGGATTTCTACTTATACCGTAGTTACCTTTGTAAGGCTGTATAGCTCCAATTACTAAATTAGATGACGTTACCGTTCCGCCTCCTTCTGCAGAATATATAGCGTCTTTATCTATCAAGGCTCTACTGATTTTAGATTCTTGAAATATAGTTAGATTTGTATTCTCAGCGTATAATCGCTGTATTGATCCATTGGCCGGATTAACACTTTTAACAATGTCTTCTCCAATAGAAAAAACATTAGTGTCGTTTATACCTGTTCTAGAATTAAATATACCTGAATATATCATAGAATTAATCCTAACAGATGCGTTTGGATTATCTTCTACTAAATAAGCTTTAACACCCAATTGAACAGAGGTGTTGTTATAACCTCCTCTTATTCTAGATTCTTCTACAGCCCAGTTTTTAGGGTCAACTACGGCTATTTTAGGGTACGTGTTGTCTCCTCTAGAGCCGTTCCACACAGGAAGATCTGATGCACCAAGAGTTTTTCTTAGTATAAAACTATTGAAATATTTAACTTCTATTACTCCCATATTATATTATCACCTATTATTATTGAAATGTACTATGATTTTATTGGCTTAAATCCCCGCTGTTACAAGGTTTAGCTGTTCCTTTTATTTTTTTACCAGTGGAATCGAATTGAGCAACCCATCTTCTGTTCGCTATACTAGATCCACTTAACAAAGAAGGTGTGTTCTTAGTACCAAATCCAGAAACTCCAGAGTTTTCAGATCCACTTTGTGTGTTTAAAGGATTACCTTGATCGGTTAATGCAGAATAAGTATACCAACTGTCGTTACCTATAAATCCAGTGGCTAACTCAGTTAGATCAGCGTCATTATAAAATTGAGTTACATATTTGTGAGACCACTCTCTTGCCCAAACTTCTTTGACTGGGGTTTGAAAAGATGCTATTTGTTCCCCGCTAGAGTTTGCAGTAGACATTAAATACCCAAAAGAAGAAGGCGTGTTAGCGTCTTTGTAGTAAAAGTCTCCAAAAGAAATCCTAACGTCTATGTTAAAATCAGTTAACAAAGGACCACCAGCGTAAGCGCCGTTACTTCCATTTAAAATCCAATTAGGCATAACACTGCTCCATGGTCTAGGAACCATTTGTGCGTATTGCGGTTGCTGTATGTTTTGTGGGTATTTAACTAAAAGCCTATACTCGCCAAACTTATCAGGGGTCGATTCATATCCTTGATCTTTACCAAAAACAAACACTTTAGAAGATATAGCCGAAGGTATTTTATTATTACCTTGAGTAGAGACGCTGGAATTTAAATTTGACGCTCCAACCCATTGCGATGTAGAAACAGCCATGTTTTCAGCTAGTTCTTCTCCTTGAGGCAATGAATAAGGGGCAGAAGTAGTAGAATTAACTAAAACACCTTGAGTTAAAAAATTATCGCCACCTATACTCGAACCTGCGCCCGATAAACCTAATTGATTTTGTTGGGTATTTCCAAAACTGATATCTTTACCTTCTACGTCTGTCGCTGTAGTCCAAGCGCTCGTGCTGTTTGGTCTATATTGTAAGTAGGCTAACCAAGATACTCCAAGTTGATCTTCCGCACTAATGTTTTGTTCTCCTCCAGATCCTGCAAGTCCGTAAGAATCGCCACTGTAACTAGGCCAGCCTTTAAATCTAAAATCTAACTTAATATAAGCGGTACCTTTTTTTAAACTACTATCAGAATTGTCACCAGTACCAAAGTAAGAAGGTTTATAATTTTCATTTTTCCATCTATATTTATTATCTTGATTATCAACGGGATTCGAGTTTGATTCGTATATTCTGTAATCTCTATTCACATCCGCACCTTGTAAACCGGTGTTGTTTAGCACAAAATCAGTTCCACCTTCAACTCCTGATACGTTTTGATAAGCATTTCTAGAATTAGTTCCAGATCCTGTTGATATGAATCCACCAACAGCAGATGTGTCTATTAAAGAAGGGTTACTATAGTTAGAGCCCCAAAACAAACCAGAAGATTGTAATCCTTTACTTAAAATTTTACTCTGCAAACCTGATGATCCAAATTCTAGGTTAGTCTGTTCTTGGCCAAAAGCAATAGAAACATTCTGAACAACTTGTTTAAAACCTGAATTGCCTTCAGCATCTTTCAGTATTAGATTAAAGCTATAGCCTCCTCTAGCTGCGTTTCCTGGATCAGAAAGCTGTCCTGTTGAACCTATAGTTTGCACGGTTAACACTGGAGTAGCTGGAACCTGCGAACCGCTTTGAATACTCCATTTTAAGTCTAATAATTGATCGTCAGCTGGTAAGGCTGTAGCTCCGTTTTTACCGTAAAACGTGTGTAAAACCGAAGACTGTGGTCTATCTGCAGGGGCATCAATAACAGGAGGAACAGCGACTCCAGTATACCCATCTATTGACGGAGATTCGTTACCAAGAACACCTACGACTGTTCTAGTTATCGTAGCTGGAGGCTGAGGTATTGATGGATCGTTGTTTGTTATTGAAAAAGAAAAAGTAAATGTATTTTGAGATCCATCTGCTCTAAATCTTTTTGGATTCGCTACAGTTATTAAATATGAATCATAGCCTAAAGTAGGGCTTCCAGTAGGAGAAGGGCTGTTTGCAGGAATTTTAGTAAACACAAAATCAGACGTTATGTCAATGCCTGCACTGCTTACATTGAAAGAACTTACAGGAATAGAACTAAACTGCATAGGCTGAGCCCCAAGGCCACTGTCTGTAGATGGAGCAAAAGGAAGTTCTGTTACGGAATCACCGGCTATAGAAGCTTCAGTCTGTATATAATTAAAATTAAAAAAGCCACTAGCGCTGTTATCTGCTCCGGCAGCTTTGTTCAAATCTGATATTAAACCAGCTGTTGAAGTTTCCCAGAAAATATCTAGTAAAGACTCTACAGGTGCTGTCTCAAAAACCCCTAATAGTATATTGTAATCTAGTGGTATTGGTGTTGCGCTTACCTGTTGAGAACCTATAGGTAAAGGTAATGGAGCAGGTGGATTTCCTACGTTATTTTGAGCTAACCTAGCTACGTATGGATTAGAGTCTGTTTGATATATTGTACCATAAGGAACAACAGGATCAGCATCGGCAAATAAATTATCTTGCTCCGATATAGTAACAACAGTTTGAGAGTTTATTTGAGGATAATATGGAATAGTGTTTGATGGGGTTGCTGAGTTTTCAGGAGTAACTCTACCAAACAATTGAACTTCACTGCCATATTGTTTTTGCTCTGGACCAACCTCAGTTAAGTTTCTAGGAACTTTATTTATATTATCACCTATAAGAGTTATATGCGCTATTGAATTTTCAGGATCTGGTGGCACATCAGTAGCACTAATATAGTCTGGATATCCGTTTAATATTCCAGGTAAATACACATTGTAATATTCTTGTTCTGTTTGCTTTACAACAATTTTATAAGAATACCATCCTAAGGGATTATAGTCAGCACTATTAGGATCTCCATTATATAAGCTAGGATATCCTTTTATCGTTTGATCTTCTAAAGCAGAAGGTATTGGATTGTTTAATAATATTTTTAAAGAGTCTCCTGGCCACGAGTTAATATCATTAACCGCTGGATCTGCGGTATATGGATGATAAAATGTTGAACCTCCAAAAATAATGCCAGTAGCTATGTCTGTTTGTTTTTTGTCTGTAACAGGGGAAAGTATAACTGTTGATTGTCTTCCATATCTATCAGACAATACAAAGCCAGCTTGATAGTTTCTGTTTTGTTTTACTGTGTGCATTGGATACTCTCTCTCACTGGTAGTCCATGTAGACTTATTATCACTACTTACATCAAAATTTTCTTTTGGCGTAACAGCTGTATCATAATCTATTGTAGGCGGAGGAGTGTGCTTATCTTGAAAATTACTATAAACAATTCTATTGCCTATAACCTCTTGGCCAAAAGCCTTGACAGGAACCTTATCGTAAACTCTTATTATTTCACTTTCTGGTAGAGTTTTATAAGGTTTTCGAGATTGATAGTCGTAAAGATAATTAAATGTAGTGTTAGCTGATCCGTCATTAAGAACTTTGAACGAGCTAGATGGCACTGAGTCTAAAACTTTAACAGTTAAAGAATCTGACTCTTTGTATAGTATTTCTATTTCAGAAACATGTAACTTACTGCTTAATTCATTCGCTGCAAACGGAAGAGGCACGTAAAGCCCAACACTGTTTACTTTGTTTTCCATGAATCTAACTATAGTACTTCTATAAGCGTCATTTTCGTTGTCCCCTAAAAAATAACCGTCTTGCTTAGGAATAAAAGCTTCTTGAGTAAAAGGAGCCATTATCGACTGCTCTCCATCAATAAATTTAAATCTATAACTAAACGTAACAAATTTATCTTCTAAATAATCGGGATCTCCTGGCCAATCCGCGTTATAATATGGATTAGCACTTCCGTCTGGAAGATTCAACGAAGTAACATCTTGAAGAGAACTTACATAAATATTAGATGGTTGATTTGGAGGACCGTCAAGATAGTACAAATCAATAACTTCATAAGGATTATATTTAGCAACAGATATAGCATCTTCGCTTGTATAATATGTAGGCGCTTCTAATACGTCTGGATTAGCAAGGCTTAAATTTATTTTTCTAGGTTGATTTCTATTATCAGTCCAAAATAATAAGTTTTCAATTAAGTTAACACCATATATTCGGTGTGTTTTAGAAAAGTTTAAGAAACTTCCTTGAACAAGTATATTAGAAGAATTTGTAGTAAAATCATATCTAACTATATAATTGCTAGAAGCCACAGGTGCTCTGTTAGAAAGCTGATCAATAGAAGAATCTGTATAATTAGTTATAAAAACATACAAAGCATTGTTTACTTCTTCAACTAGATACCCTATTATTTTTAAATTAGTATCTGTTAGTCCAAAGCTAGACAAATCATTATTGCCTAATATGTTTTGAAAAGTTCCAACGCCATCACCTTCTGATCTACTTATAGTAACGTTTTGACCTACTCTATATTCACCTTGAGGAACTAACCTATCATCTAGGTCTTGGTTCATTTTAGCTTTTATAAAATTATTTTTACTTTCTGCCATCTTTAATGTTTAATCCATTTAGATTTACCACGCATTACTTGAGCAAACTCTTCAAGTTTAATATTACTTAATCTTATTTTAGCATTTCTTAATTTAGCTGATCTTTCTCTTTTATATCTTTGAACTATATACTCAGGAAAATTAGCTCTAGAAGCTACCATAGAGTGCATTATATGAGCGTATAACGCTTCTTCTGCCATCTTAGGTACTTTTGTGTTAGAATCATATGCTAAGCCATCAGAGATGTATTCTAATATAATCAACTGATTTGCTAAGCCACTAGAAAAACTAAACTTACCTTCTCTTTCATTTATAGTAAACCAACCATTTTTCTGAGATACTTGAGGTTCTAAACCATATCTTTCACCATAAGCCATTTTCCACCAAGACCAATCATATACATTAGCTTGATCAAATATTTCATCTGTTAGTTGCCCTGTAATGTTTAGATTATTGTTACTAGCCCATCTAGCATCTGTTTTAGCTTGTTGTGCTTCTAGATTTTCACCAGTATTATCTTGCTCAGGTATTCCATCTGTATTTTGCAATAATGGCTGTGTAGGATTACTAGTTAGAGTAGTTGGATATATAATATGTTTAACACCAGATGAATCCACCCAAGATAATTGAACATAATTAACATAGTCTTGAGGTATTGCTAAAGATAAACTTGGTGGTATTGTAAGTTCTTGTGAGTTAACAGATTTTAAAGTATCATAACTAAATTCTTGTAAACCTCTTTTAGCGTGAAATATAACATCTGATCTTTTAGCTCTTGGTATGATTTTATCTAAACCAACATAGGCAACCATGAAGTTATTTACGATGTCTATTAAACTAGTGTAAGCATAACTACCGTAATTATCCCATATAGACTGCTCTAACAGCTGTATAACTATAACATCGGTTGTAATAGGTGCAGCTACTAGCGTAATTGAATTACCATCAACAGTGTAGTCAATAGTTGACGTTAGCTCTGTACCATTTTTTAATACTTTAAAATTAGGCTTTGGTGAAGTAGCTAATAATGTGTCACCAGTCCAAGTATAAGGACCAAGACTTGTGGAATTAGTAAAAGCTTGTTGACCAGCATAATATTGAGCATTAGTTTCGTTTATTAATCCCATGTTTTATTATCTTTTAGAATTTATTTCTTCTTGCTGTAGTTCTTGAGCAGCTGCTTGAATTATTTGTGGATCTCTTATAACGATACCAGAATATTTTAATATAGATAAAATAACTTCAGTTTGTTGACTTTCACTTATTTCAAAATTAACAGATCCAGTAGTTGGAATAACGCCAGTACCAGTATTGGTAGGTTCGTATACATATTGTCCTAATGATCCTAAACTATAAGCCCAAATAACATCTAAAGGTTTTCTAATATAATTAAAACCAATATCTGAAACCAATGGCGTAGTTGCAATTGGGTAAACTGTTAATTTATCTTCTTGATATATTGCTACTGGAAAATTAGTAGTTGGTTGAGTGAGAGGAGATAATCGCTGTTGGTGATAATCTCTTTTGCTTACTATTTCTAATTCTGGAGAATTCGTACCTATTTCATAAAAGGCAGATCCAAATCTATGTAAATCTGTAGGCTGTGTATAAACGTTGCTAGTTACAGCAGAAGCGTTTGAGTTCTTTTCAAATACTTGAAACTCTTCTCTTATGTGGTCCATTCTAGACGCGAATTCCACGTTTGTTTTTGGCATACGTATGTATTGGTTATAATCTTCAAAAAAGCTTTCAAATATTTCTAATTGAACTTGAGTAGCTATTTTGTTAAACTCATCAGGTGTTAAGTATCCTCTTTGCTCTTTGTTAAGTATACTTAAAACTGTGGTATATACCGTGTTTACGTTTATTGCCATTTTAATATTTTTAAAAAAAAAGGGTGGCGATAAAACCACCCTTAATTATAATCACTTGTTATTTAAGCTTTTTATCTATTGATTTGTAAACTTCAAGTCCTTCATCTGTTTTAAACCACGCAGCCATAGCTGAGTAAGGATTTTCATCAAAAGGTACTGTCATTAATTTACGACCATTAGCAACCCATTTAAATGTTCTTTGATCATCATCAAGTCTAACAATGTTAGCTTCAACAGATCTAATTGCAAAATTTCTTAACTCTACATTTTCATCTTGAGCCAAATCTAATAACAAAGCAGGTTGTTGCCTTGCGAAGAGTAATAAATCTCTTTTTAATTCTTTAGAGCTTAATTCAGTTACAGAAGAACCTTTCTCAACTCTTAAAATAGCTTCAGCTTTATCTATATCCATTTCATAAGCCATATTCATAGCTGCTATTTCCATTTCAAGATAATCAAATTGATCAACTGCTTCTTCTACTTTATCATGCTCTTGAAACA
>ENA-ORDA01001582-ORDA01001582.1-marine-metagenome-genome-assembly--contig:-NODE-1582-length-18949-cov-2.638989_pt1 | contig 18949 bp, 42 predicted proteins | sample MGYA00237778_ERZ508506 | MGnify/ENA primary metagenome ERZ508506 (study PRJEB26177, sample SAMN06267891) | marine metagenome | isolation source: Monterey Bay, California, USA | place: Pacific... | reverse complement strand
GCTGACACTCTTCTAGGCGTGGAGTGGTACGCAAGAGCAGAGCGCGTGGCTAAGCAAATCGCTGACACTCACAAACTTCCTGTCAACACTGTTATCGGTGTCATGGCCGCGCTATCCCCCAACAATCGCTGGGAGCGTAATTGCAAGGATACAGATACAATGTGCGCGGCGTGGCAGAGTGGCGACAATCTGGATGACTTTAAGGTGTCTTGCTATAACACAATGAAGCAGAAAGCCTGGAGCATACTTCATGATGACTTGATTGATGATGATGACATTCTGACACGATTAAACGGTCAGAAGATCCGCTCTTTCTATTCCAATATTCGTGGTCTTGAAGAGGTAACAATTGACGGTCACGCTCTTAATATTGCTCGTGGTCAACGTGAAGGTCTGACATCTGACAAGACTAACATGGGCAAGAAACAATATCGTGAGTTACAAGTTGCCTATGTCACAGCCGCCAAACGTGTGAAGGTCAAGCCCCATGTGCTGCAGGCTATCACTTGGACTACATGGAAACGTATTCACAATATCTAGGGACTAGTGACATGATGGCAACACTTTTAATCTTTGCCCTAAGCTTGGGCTTTTCAATCGCTGGGGCTGCGTTTATGTATTTCCCATTGGATGACAATAAAGAGGATGAATGACATGCAAACTATTATGACAAAATATCTTGGCCCCACTGACACCAAAGCACCACGGGTCAAAGCTATGACATCCAGCGGTCACAGAGGATCGACCTACACTGTGGAATGGGATGATAGCCTTGACGTAGAGGGCAATCATGCCTATGTAGCTCAACAGTTACTCGACAGGCTGGGATGGCATGGCTCGTGGCGCATGGGTGGCACAGATAGAGGCTATGTATTCGTGAACGTACATGATCACAACTCGCCAAAGCTTATGGCAAAAACTACAGGCAAGGAGATTTAAAATGCTTTTTCAAGTTGTAACACTTACTTTCCCAGATGGTGATGAAACAAAATACGTGGATCAGGTAGGCACAGAAGATGCTGCAGAGAGTTACTTTTTGTTGGATCAACATAGATCAGAGGGTGAGAATGGCACACTGAGGATCTGTAAATTAGTGGAGGTAAGCCAATGATCTACGCAATAGCGGATGTACCGCACGAAGACTATGACAATTATGACACACTCAACAAACTCTTTCACGCATTGTCACCGCATGGCTGGGTGCATAGCTCTTGGATGGGTGGCCTATGCCCGTCACTACGCAAAGAGGAACGGCATGGCAATATTTGCAGGGTATATGTAGACTACCGCAACCCTGACCTGAGGGAAGATCCAGGCTGGGGCTTGCTGTCATATAGCTGCTATGACGCAGAGGGGGCGCTGACATTCCATGAAGAGTTTGACAACGTAGATAAACTCATAATCTATCTAACAGAGGGGCTAAACTGATGACACATAAACCGCACAACATGGATGTGTGTGACCTTTTTGACACAACAAACATGACAATCGCACAAGTGGCTAGACACTTTCACTTAACTGTGGGAGTGGTAAAGAATATTTTAATGGAGAAAGCAAATGACTAAGCAACTGGACAAGGCTACAAAAGATAAGATCATAGCTATCATAGAGGAGCACGTCAAAGTCCCTGACAATATGCGGGATCAATTGTGTGACACGCTGTACAAGGCATACGTTGAGGCCAGAGAGGAGCTAGACAATGGATAAGCTAGAACTATACACGAGTGAACTGTTGATGCTCAAGGAATTACTTAAGTCTGACATGGAACAAACATCATGGAGTGAGGTTGAATATGATGACGTTGATCTAATGCAATATTACCTTGATCGTGCCAAGGTATTGGTAAAAGTACAGGAGCTACTTGGATCATGATACGCATCATATTGACTAGCACTAAGACAAATAAAATGATCTGCTATCACACAGTCAGTCGATTAGATGAAGCAGACAGATACGCCGCAATTTATAGCCGCATGGATGGCATCAAGACAGAGATAGAGGTAACACAATGAAGAAGAACTATCGTACAGCATATAATCAACTGAAGAAACTAGGCGTCACAGTCTATGAGGATGACGCTGGCTTCCGTATCTCAGGGGAGGACAACTATCCAGAGGTGTGGGCTGACTACTACTGCGAGTTTGGTGGCACTGTCTTGGATGACTTTGGTGTCAACCACAAGATCAACGCAATCCTGGAAAAGCAGGGGCTATTCGCTGAGTGGGAGAACACTGGCGTACTAGGTGTTGCAGAAATGTAACGTGATAAAATGGTAACATTGACGCAGCCAACTACTATGATTAATCTATAAATGTCTAACAAAGGAGAAACAGACATGACTAACTCACAAAATACTAAAATCCTCGCTCACCTTCGTGCAACCAAGGGCTTGACCCTGCGTGAAGCTATGCTGGATTATAGCATTCAGTCTTTCACTAAACGTATATCTGAGCTACGCAAGGCTGGCTATCGTATTGATGGCGTGAAGGGTAAGCACCCTGTGACTGGTCAACAGTACACACGCTACGTTCTAATTGAAGAGGTAGCGTCATGATACCTAGTAAAGCAATCAAGGTGTATAAGAACACACACACAAATCAACATGAAGAGTTTGTGACCACTGTGTTCACACCTTATGACGCCCAAAAACTACGGGCTAAGCTCTTCAAGGATAAGAAGATCCACCGTCTAACATTTAAGAGCAGCAAGGACAATACCCTAATTAGTTACACATCTTGACAGGAGACAGTGCAATGAGTATAGACTATCCCTTCAACACAACCAATCTCATGCCAGCCACAGGTTATTACAACCAACTGATGCGTGAGATTGATGAGGCACTCTGGCTTGGCAAAAAGGTTGACAGGCTTGAGCTTATCGCACAGGATGTTAAACAATATGTAGACAAGGGGGATGCATGGTATCCAAACTTTTAATGCACGCTCTACCCATAGCCGTAGTACTTGCTTATTTCTGCGGCTTCATATACCTCTGGTATCGTAACGCAAAAGGAGACTAACATGAAGATCCCCAAGGCTTCTGCCACACTACAGGAAGTCATTGATTTCTATAGTAAATCCGCTGTCTTTGGTCGGTTGGCGGGTTCTACACAGAAAGATTATGACACCCATCTTGCTGCGATTAGCAAGACATTGGTGGAAGGCAAGGCTCTTGGGGATTATCGCCATAAGAGTATCAAGGTACGTCATCTCACTCAAGCTTACGAGGCTTGGCTTTCTGTTGGTAGCAGAACAGCTAATTATCGTAGGGCTGTACTCTCTACTGCGTGGAAGTATGCAATGAGGCATGACGTAATGACGCACGATCCAGTGTCGCTCGTACAAACCAGGTCTGGTCAACCACGGCGTGTACTTTGGAGCCGCGATCAAGTGCAGACATTCCTTGCAACAGCTTATGGCGACTTCCGCTGGCGCAGCATTGGTCTGATCGTCCATATGGCATACGATTGGGGGCAGCGTGTTGGTGACATGCGTGTTCTCAAGTGGGATAAGTTAGACTTAACTCAGTGCCGTATGGACTTAACACAGAGCAAGCGCAATGCAGAGATACACCTCCCAATATCATCTGGGTTGTGTGATATGCTGCGCCAGCAAAAGGAAGACTTTGGGTTCCAAGATTACGTTGCACCCCGTGTCAAGCCAAGAGCAGGTGCATACTCACCCTATGATAAAGTAGAAGTTAGTAATGTTATCAATGAGGTATTAGTAAAAGCTGATCTACCAATGACCCTAACAGCCATGGACCTGCGCCGTACAGCAGTGACAGAGATGATGGAAGGCGGGGTAGACTTAGCAGGTATCATGCAGGTGACAGGTCACAAGAACATTGGATCAATCAAGCCTTACATGGTCAACACATTCAGTGGTGCATCGAAGGCACTAGCAGCTAGAGGGAATGATGACGATGAACATTCGTGATTACGTTGAGGGTCTAGCACTAGGTGATGGTGACACACACCGTGGCAACTGTCCTGCCTGTAAAGGAAGAGGTACATTTACCACTAAAAATGAAGGTGGTACTATGATGTATAATTGTTACAAACTAGGCTGCACGATAAGGGGTGTATATGAAACAGATATGACAGCAGCAGAGATAAAAAACCGCATGAGACCTGTATCAGACAAGGCTACAGAAGAAGTTGAGACTATGGAAGTACCTGCATATTTAGTCAAGCCTACCTTTGAACACAGAAAATGTATTGACTTTACAATGAGATGGGGCATTCGCTCACATCCTGGGTTGATGTACGATGTTAAGCAGGAGCGCGTTGTATTCCCTATACATTACCGTGGGCGGTTAATTGACGCAGTGGGACGTGCAGTAGGTAAACGAAAGCAACCTAAGTGGTATCGTTATACAGGTAATGCAGACTACTTTACTGTGGGTACAGGATCTGCCGTTTTAATTGTTGAGGATGTCATATCTGCTATCGTTGCTAATCACTTAATACCCAACATAACAGCCTTAGCTATTCTAGGTACATCACTATCTAAAAAACATATGGAGAAAGTAGGTACTTACAAAAAAGCAATTGTTGCTCTTGATCCAGATGCTATGGATAAAACTATAAAGTTTCGTAGAGACATTGAGCTATGGACAGACGTAGAAGCACATGCTATCAAGCTTTATGATGACATAAAGTACAAGGTACACGAAGATATAAAACAATTACAGGAGATATGTAAATGAAACTAATGTTTTTACTTATATGGTTTAATGCTATACCAGATCAGGGTGTTAGGTATCACCACTTAGGTACATTTGATAATGAGACACTTTGTATGGCTGAGCTACGTATTGCTTCAGTGTTAGTAACAGATAGTATGGAGACAATAGAGTGCATTGGAGTGCAGGTAGATGATTAAAGCAACATACATCGACCACATGGGTAAAGACTTAACTGTAGCCAACGCTGCTCGTGTGTCATTTGGTAAGACAAGTGAGATGGAAGATGATCCGTGGGGTCCACCACTACTCAAAGCTAAAGACAATAAGCTCATCCGTTATCTTGCAAGAGAGAAACATATCTCTCCATTCGGACATTGCTTCGCAAGCTTTCACATCAAGGCTCCTATATTTGTAGCACGGCAGCTAGTGAAGCATAAGTTCTTGAGATGGAACGAAATATCTAGGCGCTACGTTGATGAAGAGCCTGAGTTCTATACACCTAAGGTATGGCGTGGGCGTAGTGCTGATAAGAAGCAAGGCTCTGAGGGTGTCGTTCATACCGATTCGGAACCTGCGTTTGTAAATCACACAGCCTTACGGGTGTACAAAGAGATGTTAGAGGAGGGTGTAGCTCCAGAGCAAGCCCGTATGGTACTGCCACAGTCTATTATGACTGAGTGGTACTGGTCAGGTAGCCTTGATGCCTTTGCTGATATGTGCAACCTACGCTGTAAGTCTGACACACAAGCAGAAACACGAGAGGTAGCAAAGCAGATTGACCTGAAGATGATTGAACTATTCCCTGTATCGTGGGATGCACTAACGGATAATAGTGATGACTGAGTATGTAAATGAACCTGTCAAGATAACTGACATAACTGAGCATGAGGATGGTAGTGCCACGCTGCAGGTAGAGTGTGACCCTAAGACATTTGCTGCTATCTTTAACGTAGGTTTTGTGTCGCTGATTAAGGCTGGCTTATACTGGGAGACAGATAATGACAGACAATGAGTGGCCCTTAGAAGCTGACTTCACACACATCAGACCTATGACTGATGAAGAACGCAAAGCGTCTAAGGAGCGTGAAGAAAAGAATAAGTGGCGCAAGTGTGTCAGTTGTGGTAATGCTAGTAGAGGCACATGGTGTGGCTTCTGTCTGGAGGAAGAATGATTAACAGCCAGTGGAAGAAGCTAATAGCAGAAGAAAAAGCATTTAAGGAGAGCGCAATGCGAGATCACGAGTTTAGTAATGAAGTGTTAGCGGAGCATACGCCAGATAATGTTAACAACCCAGCGCACTATGGTAAGGGGAGCATAGAGTGCATTGACTATATAGAAGATTTCCTAACCACAGAGGAGTACATAGGCTACCTTCGTGGTAACATTGCTAAGTATCTACACCGCTGGAGGTACAAGAATAAACAAGAAGATTTACTCAAGTCGCAGTGGTACTTGGGTAGGCTGATAAAGTTACAAGAGAAGGAAGAGACATGATACCTGTAGGACAGTTGAAGCTACTGCTAACAAAGGCCGGACTAGAGTTTAAGATAGTGCGAGTAGAAGGTAGTGTAGCACATGTTAATATACTTGTAGCGGAGGTTTAATATGTACACAGTTGAGTTTGAATCAGACGCTGCTGTAATCAGAACGCTAGACCAGGATGACATGCATGAGGATGTAGAGGTAATCTTAGGGGATGATGGTGATGTGTTTATACGGCAGTTCGAGCCAGACATGGACTCTTATCAGATGGTTATTATGAGCAGCCAGCAGTTTTTAGATATTATGGCAGCATATAATAGTAAAGAAGGTATGTATTATTTAGAGGTAAGACATGAGTGATGAAGGAATGTATTTTTTAGGTGGAGCTTTTGCAATATATGTGTTAGCTACGCCACTATTATACCACATGGTAGAGCCAGAAAACCCTGAGGAGGATAACTCTGGCCCTATTAAATTTGCATTCTTGTGGCCTCTAGTGGCCCTTGAACTTATATACAGAATTTTTGTAGGAGAGAAAGATAATGATGGAACTGGCTCTAATTAAGACACTACTTGACCGTGACTTTTATAATCAACACAAGGGCATACGTTGTCCTGATAAGATATTTAGTAAAGATGTACGTAAGATTAAACAAGCATTAGATAGTGCTATGGAGACCTATGAGGGCAGTATGAATGTACAAGACCTTCAGGCTGTATTCAACCGTATGAATCAGAGTATGACCACAGCAACACGCACAGCCTATGACGCATTATTTAGGCGTATTGATATTGCTGAGCCTATTAAAGAGGAGATAGCACAGGACACTCTTTCACATTTATTCCAGCAGCACGTTGGGGATGTTGTAGCTAATCTTGGGTTTGATTATGTTAATGGTACAGAGAACAGCCTAGAACCCTTGAGGCTTTTACTTGAGGAATATAAGAATGACTTTACGCCCAACTTACGGGTTGATTGGGAGGATGACGATCTAGATACTATCCTAGACGCTACGGCTCTTGAGTCCCGCTGGTCATTCAACCTATCTAGCTTAGCCCGTAAGGTTGAGGGCGTTAGTGGTGGCCACCTTGTTGTAGTAGGTGCACGTCCTAATACAGGTAAGACTTCATTTCATGCTTCACTAATAGCAGCAGACGGTGGTTTTGCACATCAAGGAGCGCGTTGTGTCATACTCTGCAATGAGGAGGCTTATACACGTGTGGCCTCACGCTACGTTAGTGCTTCCGCTAACATGACAATGAAGGAGGTACGCGAGAACCAAGCCCTAGCACGTAAACGATATGAGCCAGTACGTAAGAATATTATGTTTAAGGAGAGTACAGGCAAGGGTATGTCTTGGGTTGAATCTGTAGTTAAGCAGGAGAAGCCTGACGTTGTAGTATTAGATATGGGTGATAAGTTTTCAGACATGAAGAGTGAGCGCAGTGACATTACTCTTAAAGCTGCTGCTATCCATGCACGTAACATAGCAAAGCAATATGACTGTTGCGTCATATGGATGTCGCAGTTAAGCGCAGAGGCAGAGGGTAGGACAGACCCTAATCAATCTATGATGGAAGGAAGTAAGACAGGTAAAGCTGCAGAAGCAGATCTTATGGTACTTATTGGTAAGGCAGCACAAGTAGAGGGACAGGATGAAGATCCAGTACGCTATCTTAACCTTGCTAAGAATAAACTAAATGGCTATCAAGGAAAGATAGCCTGTGTTTTAGATGGCTCACGTTCTATCTATACAGCTTAGGAGGTATTATGAGACTAGTATTGGATGTTGAAAACAGTGTAACTTGGAGGGATGGTAAGATCTTTAACGATCCATTTGAACCCAACAATACACTAACTCAGGTTGGCATGTTAAATGCTGACAATCACGATGAGTTACATATTGTAAACTTAGATCATAATGATGCTAAAGATACTTCAGGTTCTGGGAGAATCTTAGTGCAGCGTGTTTTAGATATGACAACTTTACTTATCATGCACAATGCTAGACATGATTTGATGTGGCTATGGGAGAGTGGCTTTGTGTATGAGGGTAAAATCTACGATACAATGCTTGCAGAATACATTTTATTACGTGGACAGAAAGCACCTAAATCACTTAGTGCCTGCGCTATACGCCGTGAATTAGCTGAGCAAAAGGAGGATTATCTATCCATATGTATTAAGAAAGGTATCAACACAAATGAGACTGATCTCAGTAAGCTTAGCCTTTATCTTAGGGCTGATCTGCTCACAACTAGTGAGTTGTTCCATAGTATCGAAGAAGACTACGCTAAAAAGGAGTCAGCCTCTCTTGTTACAGTCAGAGAAGTCACCTTCCAAACCTGTAAAACCCTCACCAGAATGTACATGTCAGGAATCAGGGTGGATCTCAATGAACTAGAGCGGGTACGTGAGCAATTTGAGGATGAGCGCTCTGAGTTAGAGACACGCCTTCAAACTAAGGTGCGTGAGCTAATGGGTGACACACCTATCAACCTCAACAGTCCAGAGCAGGTATCGCAGGTAGTGTTCTCACGTAAAGTAAAGGATAAGTCCTCTTGGATACAGAAGTTTGACTACCAAGACAGTTCAGACTATAGGAAGTCTTATCATACCGTTTGCAAGGAAAAGTTTAACACCATTGTTAACGCTAATACAGAGGTAATCAAACTCACCAAGGCATTCACCTGCCCAACATGTGAGGGTGAAGGCAAAACGTACAAGACCAAGAAGGATGGCACCAATTTTGCTAAACCTAACAAGTGTAAGGATTGTGACTCTCGTGGCTTTCAATTAACACAGACACAGCAGGTTGCTGGGCTACGCTTTTCTGTACCTAACAAGAAGTGGGTCAGTGCTAACGGGTTTAGCACTAGTAAAGAAAATATACAGTTGTTAATCTCAACAGCTAAGACACACAAAAAAGATGAGGCAGTAGCTTTTCTTAAGGATTATTTGCGCTTCACTGCTATCAGAAGTTACCTATCCACATTTGTAGATGGAATAGGTATATACTCCAAGGGCGATGGTTTCCTCCATGCTACACTCACTCAGAGTGTCACAGCTACAGGCCGTTTTAGTGGTAAGGAACCTAACATGCAGAACATGCCTCGTGGGGGTACGTTTCCCGTTAAGCGCGTCTTTGTGTCTCGCTGGGATGGTGGTCAGATATGTGAGGCTGACTTTGCACAGCTAGAGTTCCGTACAGCTGCATTCCTGGCTCAGGATGAGATTGCTATGGAAGAGATCAACACAGGCTTTGACGTACACAGTTATACAGCAAAAGTTATCTCTGATGCAGGCCAGCCTACAACACGTCAGCAAGCCAAGGAGCATACGTTTGCACCCCTCTTTGGGGCTACAGGATATGGTAGATCTAAAGCAGAAGAGGCATATTACATACAGTTTATTGCCAAATACAAAGGAGTAGCGGCTTGGCATAAAAACTTAGGAGAGGAGGCAATGCGCTTTAACAAAATAACTAATGTCTCTGGCAGGCAATATGCTTTCCCAGACATTACACGTAAATCAAACGGTAGTGTATCACACTTCACTACAATTAAGAATTATCCAGTGCAAGGTTTCGCAACAGGTGATGTAGTGCCTGTGGTTTTGAATGAGATGCACTGCCGTCTTGAGTCTATGAAGTCCTGTCTTGTTAATACAGTACATGACTCAATGGTTATAGACATACACCCAGATGAAACAGAACAGGTACTAAATATGATAAATGATATGAATGAAGGGTTGACAGACTTAATCGAAGTAGCATATGGAATAAGGATGAATGTGCCACTACTATTAGAAGCTAAAATTGGGCTAAACTGGCTTGACACAGTGGACGTGTAGTGTATAACTAGGTACTCTTTGACTCTATTAAAAGGATATAGAAATGAGCAATGAATTAGCAATAGCAACAGAACGTGGTCAGTCAATGGCTGAGCTTATGGGTGTATCAACTACACCTAGCCAGCAGGCAGCACCTTCTATTGCACGTGTTGGTATGATACATCAGCCTATCATGGGTGAGGTAGATTTCAACGGTAAAACAATCAAGACTGAGGTTGTACCTGTAGGTGCATTCACACTCATGCAGGGTGATGATAAGATCTACAGTAATGGCGTTACACTACGTGTCTTTGCCCAGCGTAATCAATGGCAGCGCTGGAATAGTGAGACAGAGGAGATGGAAAAGTCTGTCATGGCTAATACACTTAGTGGAGACATGAAAGATAGTGTTGGTGGATTTAACCTTGGGCGTCCTACAGGTTACATCGAAGATTTCCAAGCACTACCTGACGCTACTAAGCAAATCATGCGTTCAGTAAAACGTGTTAAAGTATTCTTTGGTACGGTTACACTAGATAACCCAGTTAACGATATGGGTGAGGCAGTTACAGGCAACTACACGGATGTTCCTGTGGTCATGGATATCAAGAATCGTGACTCACTTAAGAGTATTGACGCTGTACTAAATGGTTTGAGCCGTAAGAATTTACTGCCTATCATGTCTAACATTAAACTGTCAGGTGTAGAGGATAGCATTCCTACAGGCGCTAAGTTTGGTAAGATCGAAGCTAAATTAGGTACTGCTGTCGATCTTCAGGATGCTGACAATGAAACCTTAAAAGATTTTATGGAGCTTATAGAGTTTTTTAATGGTAAAGTGCTTGATCTACATAATCAACGTAATGGTAGTGGTATATCTGATGCGGATGCTGCCGTAGTCAAAGATATCATTGACAATGATTTCCTAGAGGTAGAGTAATGAATCATCCAGGGGAACTAAAAGTATTTAGTTTTTTACAAAAAGCTATGGCTGGTGAGTCAACAATGACTGAGGCGGTAACCAAGCAGGTTGCCGCTGACGTTGAAGCAGCTATGAATAAGCAGTTCAATTCAGGGCCACGTGACAAGTTTCGTTTACGTATGTCTAATATTGGCAAGCCTAAGTGTCAGCTGTGGTTTGAGAAGAATGATCCAGAGGATAAGACACCTTTTCCACCTCACTTCCTGATGAATATGATTCTAGGAGACATTGTTGAGGCCGTGTTTAAGGGCTTATTACGTGCAGCAGGCGTAGAGTTCAAGGACAACGACAGGGTTACGCTCAAGTTACCTCACGGTCAGGAGATCAAGGGTGAGTATGACATGGAGATGGATGGCCGCATTGACGATGTTAAGTCTGCATCCCCGTGGTCATATGATAACAAGTTTGCGTCCTTCGATACCCTTGCACAGGGTGATAGCTTTGGCTACGTAGCACAGCTTGTAGGCTACGCAGAGGGCGCAGGGAAAGAGGTAGGTGGCTGGTGGGTAGTCAACAAAGCAAACGGGCAATTCAAGTATGTAGACGCCTCTGAGGGAGTGGATAAGAATGCAGTAATAGCTGATATCCAAGCTCTCGTAGACTACATAGATAATGATGAACCCTTTGAGCGTTGTTATGAGCCAGTAGAAGAAACATTCTACCGTAAGAAGACAGGCAACTGGGTACTGCCATCAGGATGTAAGTTCTGTAGCTTCAAGCATAAGTGTCACACTAACTTGCAGCCACGTCCAAGCATCCCTAGTAAGTCAAAAAACCCACAAGAAGTAGATTACACGTACATATCAGAGGAATATAAGTATGGCTAAACTAACTATTAACGACACTGACTACTACACAGACGACTTCAATGAAGATCAGATGAAAATGTACCAAGAAGTACAAATAGCTTCATCTGAAATTGAAAGGATGTCTTACCTAGTCAGCGTACTTAAGTCGAGACAGGAAATGCTTGCAGGTATGATTGTACAAGCAGCAGAGTCTGAGGTAGAAGATGCCCAAGACGAACCGGAAGCATAACTCTAGAACATATCGCAGTGGCCTTGAAGTTGAGGCCGCTGCATACCTCAAGGATAGGCAGAAGATTGTAGCCTATGAAAAGCTAAAGATAGAGTGGGAGGATCTAAAGTATCGTACATACACACCTGACTTTGAGTTAGACAATGGTATCATAATTGAAATGAAGGGGTTGTTTTCCGCTGCAGATAGACGTAAGCATATAGAGATACAACGCCAGCATCCTACACTAGATATTCGTTTTGTGTTTAGTAATGCAAATTCAAGGCTCTACAAGGGAGCAAAGAGTAGGTACTGTGATTGGTGTGATCAGAAGGGTTTTCTCTGGGCACATCGTGTGATACCAGAAGGGTGGCTTAAAGAGAAGGGCAAGCGTATGAAAGAACAACGTGTCAAAGTAAAGAGGAGAGAGTGATGGCCTACGAGATTAAAGCTGGTGACATAGCTATTGTACTATCTCCTATCGTTGAGGATGGTGAGTGGACAGGTAGAATAAAGACAGGAATGGTGTTTGGTTCTGCTGGATCTGAGGATGGAATGAGGGCTGCACTTGATGAGGCACTCACTATGTCTGCAGCGCAGCAGTTCTTGGAGATTTACCCTGATGCTTGGGAAGACTTTGTTGAGCTACGTGGTAACATAATGCAAGAGATGTTTCCTGATCAATATGCAGAAGCAGAAGAAGAACTAGAATCAGACATGGCGGTTGAGGTAGAGGGTAACGTCTATACACTAGGTCGTTGGACTAAAACAGAGGGTAACGCATGAAGAAGTTTAGCATTACCTTTGTTGCTAAGGTAGAAGATAACAACAACATACTATCATCATACGAAGAGAACCACGAACAAGATATATACGACTTAATAACAGACGTTATATATGATGTAGATGACGTGGAGATAGAGAACTTAAATGTTAGGGAGAGAACATGATTACGCAAGAAGACATAGACGCTTTTGCTGCTATGACAGATGTTAACGCTCAGGAGTATTCCTATTGGGTAGAAGGCAAGATCGTCACAGAAGGTGAGACCCGCTTAGTTGAGAATGTACTAGGCTTAGTAGGTGAAGCAGGCGAGGTAGCAGAGAAGATAAAAAAGATGCTACGTGACTCTAATCGTATTTCACCAGATGAGATAATAAAAGAATTAGGTGACGTTGTGTTTTATGCTACAGCCCTAGCCAACTATTTCAATAGCGACCTCACAGAGGTACTGCAAGTTAATATGGATAAACTAAACAGCCGTGCAAAACGTGGCGTTATTAAAGGATCAGGAGACAACAGATGAGCAATCAACTACCAACAGACTATCAATCGTTCATTCACAAGTCACGCTATGCCAAGTACTTTGATGGTGAAGGCCGTGAGTCCTGGAGTAGCACAGTAGGACGCTACATGGACAACGTAGTCCGTAAGGCTCTAGGTGGTGTGGATAACACGTACATCAAAGACATTGAGCAGGCTATCATAGGTCAAGAGATCATGCCATCCATGCGCGCTATGATGACAGCAGGCCCAGCGCTTGATCGTGACAACACTGCAGGCTATAACTGCTCTTACTTACCCGTAGATGACCCTAAGTCCTTCGATGAGGCTATGTACATTCTCCTCTGCGGGACGGGTGTTGGGTTCTCCGTTGAGCGCCAATTCATCAGCAAGCTCCCAGAAGTGCCTGAGTTGTTCGAGAGTGAGTCTATCGTTGTCGTTAAGGACAGTAAAGAAGGCTGGGCTAAGGGGTTCCGTCAAGTTCTTGCACTCCTGTGGGCTGGTGAGATCCCTAAATGGGATGTCTCTCGTGTACGTCCTGCTGGTGCAAGACTGAAAACATTTGGCGGTAGAGCATCAGGCCCTGCGCCTCTAGTAGAACTATTTAACTTTGCTGTGTCTACATTCAAGGGGGCACAAGGACGCAAGCTTAGCTCTATGGAATGTCATGACCTGATGTGCTTCATTGGTCAGATCGTTGTCGTAGGCGGTGTGCGTAGGTCAGCTATGATCTCTTTGTCCAACCTGAGTGATGACCGTCTGCGCCATGCTAAGTCAGGACAGTGGTGGGAAACTGCTGGGCATCGTGCCTTGGCTAACAACAGTGTAAGCTACACAGAGAAGCCTGACATGGAGACATTCATGCGTGAGTGGACCTCTCTTGTAGAGTCTAAGTCTGGTGAACGTGGTGTATTTAACCGACAAGCAAGTAAGATACAAGCAGCTAAGAATGGACGCAGAGATGCAAATTATGAGTTCGGAACTAACCCGTGCAGTGAGATCATTTTGCGTCCAAATCAGTTCTGCAATCTTACAGAGGTTGTTGTACGTGCTACGGACACTATTGAAGATCTTGAGCGTAAGGTCCGTATGGCAACAATTCTGGGAACTATACAGTCAACCTTTACCAAGTTCCCGTATTTGCGAAAGGTGTGGACTACCAACACAGAAGAAGAGCGGTTGCTCGGTGTGTCACTCACAGGGATAATGGACAATGTTCTTATGACAAGTAAGAATGTAGGTTTAGCAAAAACCCTAGAACACCTAAAGAGCGTTGCAGTTGAGACAAACAAGGAATGGGCAGAGCGCCTTGATATTCCTGTAGCGGCTGCTATTACGTGCGTGAAACCATCGGGAACGGTATCACAACTTGTTGACAGCAGTTCTGGAATCCACGCTCGCCACAGTCCATACTACATCCGTACAGTACGTGGTGACAACAAAGATCCACTTACTAACTTCCTAAAGGATCAGGGAGTACCTAGTGAGCCTTGTGTAATGAAGCCTGACACGACTACCGTGTTTAGTTTCCCTGTACAGTCACCGTCTGGATCTATTACACGCAACGACATGACAGCTATTGAACAGCTAGAAATGTGGCTTGCGTATCAAAGACACTGGTGTGAGCATAAACCAAGCGTGACTATCTCAGTACGGGATAGTGAGTGGATGGAAGTAGGGGCATTTGTGTATGAGTACTTTGATGAAATGAGTGGTGTATCTTTCTTGCCACACTCAGATCACACTTACCAACAGGCACCATACCAAGACTGTATTAAGGATGAATATGAGGAGTTACTATCTTGTATGCCAAAGAGCATTGATTGGACAAAGTTGTCAGACTACGAAAAAGAAGACAACACCTCTGGTATGCAGACAATGGCATGTACTGGTGACGTTTGTGAAATGGTTGATATAACATAAAGAAAGGAGTTCAATATGACAGGATTAGAAGTTTACGCAGTAATCGTTACCGTAATCGCAGCCTTAGAGATATTTCTATAATGGCTGGCGAGAGAAAAAAGTTTAGCAGGGCTTTATACGAAGCCTATGATGGCCCTGCAAAAGAAGCACTTGTGTCCCTGCTAGAAAGCAGGGGCCATACTATAGTAAACACAGAAGAGAACTACTACGTTGATGTCGTGTCTCAGAAGGGTGGATACACTTATTTTAATGAGGCAGAGGTTAAGGTAGCTTGGGATGGGGACTGGCCTGTTACTTGGAAGGATATACGCATTCCTGAGAGGAAACAGAGACTGTTAGACAAGCATGGGTCTGAGAACGGTGTACTAAACTTCTACGTCTTCCGTAAAGACATGAAGCAAGCATGGCGTATCAAGGACACACTGCTTACCAAGGAAAGTTTAGGTGGAGCAAAGGGAAGATATATACGGAAGAATGAGTTATTTTTTCATATACCATACACATCAGCGGAGCTAGTAAAGACCGACTGACAAAAACAGGAGAAACCTATGTGGGTTCTAGTAGTAATTCTAATGCACGAAGGAAATATCAAGGTAAATTCTTTTAATGGAGTATTTATGGAGAGGGCATCTTGTGTCCAACTTGGTAACAGAATGGAAAAAGAATTGATGAAAACTAGGCCCACACCCGAATCTATTGCAAAAAGCTATTGCTTTCAGGTTCCAGAGAGCGTATAATACGGTTTATGAAAGGAGAGCTATATGGCTAAGTGGGATTTAAATAAACTAAATCAGGTAGGGCATGACCCTGTTGAGAAGCCTGTACACTACAACCAAGCAGGTATAGAGTGTATTGATGCTATAGAGGCTATGACAGAAAATATGTCAGGCAGCATAGCACCACATGCAGCTAATGTGTTGAAATACATGTGGCGTTGTGAATACAAGAACGGACTAGAGGATATCGACAAAGCAATATGGTATCTTAACAGACTACGCAAACGATGGACGGAGACACATAAATAATGGAAGTAAACCTCTTTGAAGGAATTATACTCATAAACCTAGTTATATCAGCAGGGTTGGCATACAAGTTTGGACAGATCAAAGGAGAGATAGATACTCTTTACGAAGGTCTGGCTATGGTTATGACACACCTTGAACTAACACCACCAGAAATGAACCCCCCAGAAGAATAAAAAAAGCCCCTCTAGGAATTAACCTAGGGGGGTTATTTAGTTTTATAAAGTAGTCTTTTTGTTGTTATTATTTACCGAAGAATTTAGACACTGACCTAATTCCTATGGATGCCGATACGATCCCACCAAGGGAATACTGATACCATGTTGGCATAGTCTCAAGTGCTGCAAACCCAGCTTGTACTATAGCATTACCCCAATCACCACAAAACGCTAGTATCAGGGGAATACTGAAAAGTAGGGTTATCCACTCATCTTTCCATGAGTTTTGTGTAGCTTGTATAGCAGCTAGATCCCAGTCAATCTCACCTGTAAGCTGTTTCTTCTTAATCTCAGCCTCAGTTAGTTTGATCTGTGTCTTACTGTCGATTACGCTTGTCGCTAAACCAACAACGCTACCTACTATTTGACCAATCATCTCTCATTGCCCAACCAAACGGCGAAGGCTCCTGTTAAAGCTCCCGTTACGGTTGCAGTGAGTGCAGTTGCTTGTGATGTCATTGCCTCTGGTGGTAGCGACATAAACCACTCGATTACCCTAATGTACATACCAGTCATAACTAACATCATCAGTCGTGGTAGTAGTTTCCACGCTAAAATACGTTCCATTGCTACTGTCATTTTATACCTCAAAATTTACTAGTGTTCCTACAGGCTTAGTCTGTATAGGCTTGCCATGATTGGTGTAGTTAATAGGCTCAACCTTAAATGTTACAGGCTTCCTTGTAGATTGCTCTATTACTTTAGGTGTCTTGTCTTGGTTCTCAGGCGGGTTCATTGCCATTTGAAATGGTGCAGTGCCTATAGCTTCTAACATTATAACATCCCCTTTGATGACATTATTAGAAGTACAGCTATCCCAGTTATAATAGACAACACAACCAGAGTACCCCCAATAACAACTACCTTCTCTACTAGCTCTTGCTTACGGAGTTTATCAGCAGCTTCTTTCTCTTTACGTTCTCTACGTGTTCTAGCTCTGATTTCCTGTAGCTCACCCCAAGCGGAGTAACCTCTAGTAGCTATCACAATGGCTCTGAGTTCTTCTTCAGCGTCCTTAGCCTTCTGTAGCTTTACAAAAGTCTCCATGCTGTTCTCATCATCACCTGAGAAGAGACTATTCTTTTTCTTATTGTGATTGTTCCTTAGCTCATCGACACCATCAAAGAACTCACCAATTTGTTTAGTAACTGAGACAAGCTCTTTACCTGCACTGACAGCACTCTTGACAGCAGCCAAAGCTGTAAATGGATCTATCATGCACTACCCCCATTGAGCTTCAAACTCATGGGCTGCATCAAAAGTATCGAAACTTACTTCCTCAAGTGAAGGTTTTGAAGAAGTACTCCTGTGAACAACCCGACAAAGAATAAACCACTTGTCACCAACTTGCATTGGGCCTTTGATTATTTCTACTAAGTGATAACTATTCATTAGCCATCTTTTCTACTGACTGTCGGATTGCTTTAATGTTCTCGTCTATGCGGGCCATAGATATTGCTTGCCTTTGTGTGGCATCTTCTACGATAGATATTCTTGATTGTAGACGCATGATCTCTTCAGAATTACGTTCAATGTCTGACATCATCATAGAGACAGTCCAAACTATAGCTGCTGCTTGAGCTATAAGGCCGAAGATAAGGGTTATAGGTACACTCCTAGAGAGGTGCCAATTATCTTCTTCTCTACTCATGCTGGGTAGACCTTACGATCAAGTTCAAAGTGAGGGGCATCATAGAAGCTCTTCCAGTCACCACCCCATACGATGGAAATGTCAAGCTCTTCTGCTGCATCCTTCATGGCTTCAGCCATAGTTTCAAACCTATCTAAGTCTTCCCAATCTACAGGCCAAGGAACCATGTCTACAGCATGACCTGTGATGTGTCTTGAGTTAAGTGTAGTTGACTTACCCTCTTTGAGTAACTGTCTCTGACGATCAATATGACGTATGCCTTCAATGACTGTGAAGTCTACCTCAGTGATCTCTATTGCTTTCTTAACTACAGCTTGCATATCAGGGTGTACTCCTGACAGGCTCTGTAGGCTACGTGTTCCAAGTTTATACGACATACGTTTATCCTTTATTGTGGGGCTACAGGCCAAGTTACCTCAGAGGGAAAGCCCTCTTGCTGTGGCACGTCCAGTAGTGCTTGTCGGTAGACAGCCCAGATAGCTTGTTCCGCTGAGGTAAGTGCCGCCCAGCGCAAAGTGTTCCCTGCCACAGCATCTACGTCCATAAGACGTGCATCACGTTCACCCCGAGCCTGTGCTGCTGTAGCTGCATCTAGCTCTGCCTGAGCTGGGGCAACGTAGGCTGTGAAGTTAGAACCAATGAGAGCCATGACTGCATCGTTGTCAATGGTTGTGTCAGTATCAGCAGGGTCAAGGGTGTAAGGTATCCAACTGTGTTCTGGATGGTTAATCTCTACGTCCATACGAAGGTTGTCAGACTGTAGTGATACCGCATTGCGGACTTCTGTAATTGTAATGCTCATTTAAGAAATCCTTACGAATAGTGTAACTGGGTTATCGTATGTTTG
>ENA-ORDA01001581-ORDA01001581.1-marine-metagenome-genome-assembly--contig:-NODE-1581-length-18960-cov-5.040354_pt1 | contig 18960 bp, 32 predicted proteins | sample MGYA00237778_ERZ508506 | MGnify/ENA primary metagenome ERZ508506 (study PRJEB26177, sample SAMN06267891) | marine metagenome | isolation source: Monterey Bay, California, USA | place: Pacific... | reverse complement strand
GCAAAGGCATCAGTTTTTTCAAGGTTCTGAGCAAACACCTCGTTTGCAGCGGCCTGGCCTTCAGCTTTTAGCGCTTCTGGATCTCCGCCAACGCTCTTGAACACACTCAAAAGAGCATCAACAGCGCCGTCTTCTTCAATATCAATATTATTTATCTGCTGATAAAACTGGGCGCGCTCGTCTTGATTTACAATTTTCTGAGTCGCGAGGTCCAGCGACGCCTGCTTAGCTCTGTTAGCAACGATACCCTGTGCAGTAGATAGAAAGCTGCTAGTGTTTTCTAAACCACCGTCAGTGATTGCCGCTTGATAACGCGAATTTATAGTGTTCTGAACGTCTTCTGGGGAGAGCTTTACTACTGCCGTATTTTCGGCGCTCCGGCCAACGGTCATGGGCACAATTTCTTTCGTGTCAAACCGCTCGACCATAGGTGTATATGAGCCATCTTCATTCTTGTCGACGCGCACTACGGTAGAACCAACGGTTTCTCCGTTTTCATTCGTAAACTTGCGGTATTCTTGACTTGCGTCATCATTAAACATTTCGATAGCAAGTTCGGGGCGCTGCTCCAGTAACGCTAGCCCGTCTGTCTTATTCCACTCTTTGCCCTGGCCGATGGCCGCATTGATGTTGCCGACACTAGTCCGCGCTTTATCTTTTCGCGCTATGCGAGCGGCTTCTGCGTTGTAGTTGTCTTGCTGCTCACGGTTAATTTTAAGGGCTTCACGCTGCCGCCTTTTATCGTATTGGTTTGCGAACGTTTGTTGGCCTGTTTGTATTGCTGATAATGAGCCTTCTAAAAGAGACATGGTTCGCTACCTTAAAATGCAAACGCGAAGATGGCTGCTGAAGCGAGACCACCGATCGTGCTATAAGTTTGTGCCTTTGACGCTGCCTTAGCCTGGTCATAAGCATTTTTTCGTTGGGTCGCGCTCTGAGCTGCACCCTGCATCTGGCTCAGTGAAGAGCGGTTAACGCCCTGCCCGATATTAATCAGATCGCCGATCGCTGATTGGTTAGCTTCTTTTTGAGCGATGCGAGCGTCGTTTACAGACTGTGCAAGTCCCAAGTTATTAGCGCGCGTCAAACCTCGCTCTTGTTGTTGACGCTGTGCGGGTGTCAAGTTGACTCCGTAACGTGCTGCGTTACGGTCAGCAACTCCCGCCATAAGTCCTTGTGCATTTGTTGCATTCTCATAAGCACCATCGATTAGCGAAGTATCGTTTTGCGCGCGGTCTAAAAGGTCTTCCTCAAACTCGCGGTAATTTTTGACATAATCTATATAGTCATTGCGAGTAATATCCGCATACACTTTATCTGGGTCACTTACGCCTGGTAGTTGATTTACGTAATCACCGCCTTCGCCGTTGAAGTTCCCAATGTTCCCAATACCTAAATACATACTTGATAACTCCTTAGAATGGGCTAGTGTTCATGAAGTCTGAGTAGCCAAGACGATTACCGAAGCCTTGGACCTTGTTACCCTCGTCATCGCGCGGGGTGAAGAACGAACCTTTTTCATTCATCACTGGCTTACCATCCTTCATTATTGGTTGGTCTTCCGCGCCTAGCTTCGGTCCTTCTTTACCAGACTGCATATTCTTAGCGCCCTGCATGATCAGTGATGTACCGATTTGCCCCAGTGCGGCTGTTTTAGCAGAACGTTTTGTTTGCGCCGCTGCAGCTTTCGTAAGCTGCCTTGAAGCACCCATATTGCCCGCTGCCGCCATACCCGTTTGTGAGTCTGCCGCTTGGCCTCGCGCTGTCCCTAGTACCCCAAGCTGCATGTTGTTCTTGATGCTCAAACCAGCTTGATCTGCTTTACCTAGCTGTGCCTGATATGCTTGAGCGTCTAAACCGCCTGATGTGCCTTGCGCAGCACGGTCATAGTTCGCAGCGCCTGCTAGAGTTTGCATAGTGTCAGCGTTTGCACGCCCTCGTAAGACGTCAGCCGAGTCGTCGGTTTTAGACGCGTCTCGCATCTTTTGTAGCAAGGGGTCGTACTTCTCTTTGAAGTACTTGTTTTCGGCCATAGCTACAGCCGCCGACGCTTTCTCAGCTGCTGACGGTTGATAGTCTTGTTTTTTTGGACTGCTACCCATTACACATCTCTCGTATAAACAATGGTGTTTAATTCCCAACCTTGAGCCAGTAAGTACTCTTTTAATTCTGGTACTGCTGACCGCGTTTCTAACTTTTTAAAGCCAAATTCTTTCGCTTGTTGACTAAAAAATTCTTGATGTTTATCTACTAAATTCATGCCCCGCTTCCAAGCCCAGGCTACCCAAATCAACATCGTTCTATGGCCAGTAAAAATATCTGTCTCCCCTGTGGTCACTACCATTCCATCTTCGGTAATCCACAGTGTTGCCATACCTTGCTTGCACGCTAAATAGATATCAGCAGTTGTAAACGTTAACATTGGGTTTGCGTCTAAAACCTCTTGTACAGCTGGTGCAACCCAGTTGATATTCTTATCAATATCTCCAATTACTGGATCAGCCACCCGCTCCATATCTATTGCGTCTTGTCTTCCAACCACTCCTGAGTCCACCATAGTTCACTCTCCTTGCCACGCCTTCGTCAGCGTGTCGGGCTTTACGCTCTGCTTTTGTAATTGCTTCTGCATAGAGCGCACCGTACATCTGCGCGCCAGAAGGATCGTACCAATCTTGATTTGGCATTCTTAACAACCTGAACAAAGCGCCATTTACAATTGCATCGCGATACTCATTCATAATCTGCTCATCGCAAGCGGTTGAGCTGTGAGTAGGCTTCAGTTGCGCACGGAGAATTGTGCTAGATACCATCGTTACGTTTGGTGTAGGCACAAGCCACACTAAAGAAGAACTTTGCTTTACGTAGTACTCTGGCTTACCGGCATTGTCTGCATCTCTCCAGTTAGGCTTTCGCTGCTCGAGAAGATTTGTGGAGATTGGTTCGAGGTCTTTGCCATCGAAAGTCGCCCACATAATTTTATGTACAGTCGTACCAGAGGGAGCCTCTAAGTCATACTCGTGAATATTTGCAACCGTAGTGATCGGATCAAGCTCAAGTTGGTAAGCTCCCGAACGCTCGCAAAAATCGATTGCTGAGGCGCGGATATTATTTTCAATAAGCGTATCAGGACAGCCAGCGACCATTGGCAAGATTTCAGGGAGGAGCGTCTCGTAAGAAATCGCCATGCTTTATACTCCCATCTGTGCTCTGCGTTCGATGTTCGGATTAGTTGTAGCGTCGATTTGGCCTTTGCCTGTTACCGAAGCGGTAAACAGTTGGAAGTGGCTAGACGCGCGCTGCTGATTACCTGCGTACTCAGCATCTTTCATGTAAGCCATATACAAGACGTAGTTCATAATCGCATTAGCAAAGATATCGGGGATCGACAGACTACCTGACTGCGCGACAGTTGCTGGGTTAGCAGAATACATAATCTCAAGAAACGCGTTTCCGCTAACACCAGGATAGACATAGAAGTTTCTGGGGTTCGATTCTTCGTAGATGTAGTGCTTTACAAGATTAGTATGCGCTGCGTCGCCTGATACAGTGGGATCGTGCCAATCAGGTGTTTGACCGTTTAACACTTCTATATCTACCAAACGCACTGCGCGCTTACCCGTGCCGTTGCTTGCTGCTGACATGTTTCTTACAACTTTTAGCAGCCGGTTTCCTGTATTAGGGATAGACTGCTTAGTGCCGGTGACAAGAGTTATTGTCTCATTGACAGCTGATGCATCAGGTTTTAACAACGCGATCTCGCGCTGAGCGTCATTGACCCACAAAACGAGTTCACCTACCACTGGCCATCTAACGCCCGTGGTGTCCTGCAACACTGCTTGTACTCGGTCAATTACGCTTTGGACTGTTACGGCCATTATGAATACCTATGAGTTAAGTATTGATACCCAAGCGGCTTCTCGGGCATCAGTGTCGATAGTCTCACCCATAGCTTTATTAACTGCTGCAGCTTTAGGGTAGCCATCGGCTTTAAAATTCTTTGGGTCACCTTCGTCCATCATTTTTTCTAAGACTGTGACTAGGTCTTCGCTGGGCTGAATTGCCTCTTCGACAACTTCTTCAAACTCAGCTACTTCTGCGGTTACTTCTTCGACGTATTTATCGTTATATTCTTTTGCGCCCATCTGGATTGCTAACAGGCCGACTTCGTCCGCAATCTCGCGCGGTATGCCTGCTTCAAACAGGACAGCGGTGCCGCCCATCGTGGTCACTCGTAATGACTCGCTACTTACAATCTTCATGATTTTTCCTTATATAAAATAAACCTCTCCCCCCGAAGGAGGAGAGGGTTTAGTCTTTCTTACTGTGCAGTATCCAAGCAGATAACGCCGAAGTCCTGTACAGACCCTGCAATATCAGAGTTGTACTTAGGCTTGCGCATTCCGAAGATCTTACCGATCGAGATACCAGACTGGTTGCCGTAGTCGAAAGTATCTTCAACCATTTCAGGCAGACCAATGTCAGCCAGAGCTAGAGCCTGAGCACCGCAGAACAGAGCACGTCCGCCAACTACGCTAGCGTCAGCACCCCACTTGTAGCCAGCTGCGCCAGCGTTGCCAGAAGCACCAGTAGTAGCGCCAGAAGTGTTAAACACATGGCGGAACTCGTGGATCATTACACCGTCAACCATCAACGATGAAGAACCAGCGAACAAGCTGTTAGAAGCTCCACGTACACCAGCGTTACGAACGTTAGCAATGAAGTCAGCGTCTAGCTTCAGGTCAGCCATTTGCTGTGGAGTAACAAACATGTGGAAAGTTTCCTGGTTACCGCCACCACGAATACCACGAATGTATTGATCTTTAGCATATGCCTTGAGATTTACAATGTGCTTGTACTTCAAAGTGTCACCAGCAACCAAAGCAGTAGTGTCACCAGCAACGATGTTGTCGCCATCTACGCGACGGTGTCTTGCAGCAGTAGGAGCAGATACGTCTGAAGCGAACTCAAGATCAACAAGCTCTTGGCCGTTTACAGCGCCGCCAACTACAGTACGAAGACCGCCGTTGTTCTTGTGAGTATATGCAACACCTGACAAAGTTAAGAATGCCAACTGGTCACAACGGTCAGCGATTGCGTAAGCAAGTGCGTCACGAGATTGCTCACGGAAGTTAACTACAGTCTTCTGGTCGGTCATACGGCCAGCGATGCGGTTAGCGAATCGTAGCTGATCTAGCTCGATGCTGATGTCAAACGCGCGGAGGGCTTCTTCGTTGCCTTCCAGAGTGTAGTCACCAGTAATACCGTCGCCAGTCATGTCAGCGAGCAAAGTGATGTTAGCTTTAGTGCCTTTTTGGTTCTTGGTCAACTCAGTTACGCGCTGAACCATAGCGTTAGAACCAGTACCAGCGAACTGGTTGATGAAAGATTGGTTACGGGCAACTTTCCAAAAGTCACGTGACCATGCTTGAAGTTGGTCGCCTGTAAGCGTACCGAAATTTGTTAAAGCCATGATGGCCTCCTATTAAATAGACAAAATAATTTATGCGGCACATGCCGCCTTATCAGCCGACTTAAAGGAGCGGCTAATCCGTATCTCCGTATCGTGGAGCAACGAACTAGCGCTTATTTACGAGGCGCGACCTCGGCAGGTTTTACGCCTTATGCAGGCGAGGGATACGTTTTTTTCGGCTACGGGCCGACCCCATATCGTAGGGGTATACGTATAAATCATATTAGTACAGCTAATACTACAATGCAACCACTATCTATGACGAGCTGTTTTCTTAGCGATCTTCTTGGGCTGCTTACTAAATTGCTTGCCCGCTTTAGTGTCAGCGCGCTTCTTAGCACTGGTCTTGGCGTACTCTTTCTTGCTCAAAGACTCTCGAGCCTTCTTTGGTAAGTACCGTTCACCAGTTGCCTTCTTACCCTGAGTACTATTCTTGCCAGACTTGGTGCCCCATTTCTCTTTAGTCCACTTGGACAGGGACTCCTGAGCTTTTGTTTTCGGCCCTGAGTAGGTGCCACCAGACTTCTTGTAACGTTGCGTGGCTAGTTGTGCTTTGCGCGCGCTCCACTGTCCAGCCTTACCGCCTTTTGTTCCAGCTTTTACGGCAGCAACGATACGTTTCCACTTAGCTTCGTCTTTTCTAGCCATCAAATAACTCCAAAAATCTCGAAAGAGATGTAAATCGTTAGTGGCAGTAGGACTAGTCCTCCAGTCCCCCACAAAAGAGCGGACATTAATAGCGCCATGTTCTGAGCCTTCTTGCGTTTAGCAGCTGCGGCTACCTGTTCGCGGTGCCTTTTACGGTCACTCTGAAATTTTAGCCAGTCTTTATGCATGTCGGCTCTACCGGCATAGATCATAAAGTCTTTGAGCCACTCTTCCTGCTCTCTTAATTTTTCTAACTGCATGAAACATTCAAGTTCTGACTTTCCGCCTGCCTTGTTGGCTTTCTTGGCTATCGCAGACTTGCTATCGAAGTACTTGGTCGCCTGATCTGCCACATCGTAAAGCTCGCGCCCGTTTGACAGGGCGCCTTTAATGACTTGAAACGCTGCGTTAGCAGCGGCAATTTCGGCGAGCACTGGTCTACCACTTAGCTCGGTTTGCCCAATAGGCTGCGCTCATTTTGCCTTTAGAGATGTTCTTAGCATGGCGCGCTTTAAAGCTGGCTCGCTTTTTCTTCATCTTGTCAGACTCACCAGCCTTCGGTTTACCTGCTGTAGAAGCGCCCTGCTCACCAAAACGGATGGTTTTAATCTTATCGCCCTCTTTTGCCACAACAATATGTGACTTCTTGGGGTGACTTGGCGTCCTTTTTGGTTTGTTAAAGCCCGACACTCCTGCTCGGGCTAACCGTGGGTCTTTTTTAACTGGCATAACTTACCTCGTTAGATAATATCGCCTCTTAGGCGCTTCAAAGTTGCTTCTGGTAGAGCAGCAAACTCTTCTTCAGTCATCGTTGCTAGGTCTAAAGCTTTTTCGCCGTGTGAAGAACTGCTTTCGCCAGGTAGTTCTGGCGGTTGCGCCTCTGCGGCCTTCAATTTCTTGCTGACTTGCGCACGCTTTTTTGCTAACTCGTCGCTTTTTTGCGCTTTACCAGCCAAACTTGGCGCTTCTTCCGAGACTAGGTCCAAATCGTGGTCTTTGACGACGTACTTGACGGCTTTTGACAGCGCGTCTACGGCTTCGTAGCCCTTCATCATGAATGCGTCACGGAGCTCTACTACTTCATTAGTCATATCTTCGTTAAAATCAGAAGAATCGCGGTTAAATACGGGATATGCGTCTTCCATTGCGTTTGCCGCCTGTTGCAAAGCGGTCATTTGGCGATCTTGGTTAACGGTTTGACTCATTTCCTGGCGCATTTCGAACTCTAACGTGGCTCTTTCGGCTTTTCTGATTTCTCGTCTGAGACTAACAGCCTTTTCTGTTTCGCCGTCGAGTACCATGTTCTGGTATTCGACTTCTTTTGCATCAAAGTCATACTCTTCTGGGGCTTCCGCCGATTTTTCAGTAGCAGCATTAATGTCATCCAACTGTTTTTGTAAGGCTTTCTGCTTGGCAAGTACTTCATCTAGCCGTGCTTTCGGAACCATTGGCTTCTTAGTTGGTTTTGCTTCCGCTACGGGTTCTTCTTCAACTTCTTCTACCTCTTCAACTTCTTCTACCTCTTCAACTTCTTCTGCCTCTTCTACCTCTTCAACTTCTACCTCTGATTCTGTTTCTTCTGCACTTTGTTCATCTTCAGAAACAGTTTCTTCTTCTGGCTCTTCAGCTTCTTCGGCGATTGCTGCCTGCACTTCTTCAAAGCTCAGGTCTAAATGCGGCGCATCATCCTCTTCGGGGCGATCAGCCCCTGGCATTACGTCGAACTCAAGTGCTTTTTCTTCGGTTGTATTTTCTTGCTTACTCATTTAAGAACTCCTATCGTTCCTGTTGGTATTTTGAAACGCTGCAGTTGCTAACTTCGTTGCAGCGGTAGTTTGGGATTGGTTTTCTCTGAGAGAGTTAGTCGCAGATGAAAGCTCACGACGCAGATCGAGCTGCTCCTGATTCATCTGAATCTTCGCTTGCAGTTCCGCCATGCGTAATTGCGGATCTACGTCGGTAGTGTCTTGCACTTTAGCGATATTCAGAGCAGCTTCAGACTGAGCCTTCTTAACATCAGCATCTAGTTTCGCCATCTCAAGCTGTAGCTGCTGCATTTGGATCTGCTGCTGCTGAGCCATAGCTTCTTGCTGCTCTGGAGTTGGCGGCTCTTGACCTGTCAACTGACGAATCCGCTTAGCTAGCTCACCCTTCTTAGCGAGATGGCTGTATTCAATAATCGCATCGTCTGGTACGGCTACGCCAACCTGTCTCAAGCTGATCGCCTCTGCAAACTGTACTTCATCGAAGCTATCTCGGGCTGGGGCAGTAGCAACAATAACGTCGTACTCACCGACCATTAAGTTGTTAATGATCTCTCCCTCCGGCGTTTCTTCATTGATGACCATCTCTTCGCGAGGCTGCAAAGGGTCCGACTCATTAGTAACTTGGATAACCCGCTGCTCGGTGTAGAACGTCTGTACCAAGTTAAGAATATTTTCCGCTAAGTACTGTCGCGCTTTGCGCAGGTTGTCCAGCGGAACCTGGATCATAATTGCGCCACGGTTTTGCTTGGCTTGTATAGCGATACCTGACACTTCTGCGCTGTCCGTTCCCAGCATAGAGTCATTAACGCCCGATATAGTTTTGATATTTAGTGCTGCTTTCTGAGCGATACGGTCGAGGCCTGTAGGTATCTGATTAGCACTTATTTTCTGCGGGGGTGTTGTGCCACGGGCATACTCAAGTACTAAACCTGTCTCTGCACCATGCTCTTCAAGATCATCAGCAGTCATACCAACCAACGATCCTGCTTCGATCATCCAGCCACTATTAGCTGTAGTATTAACAATATGCAGCTCTTGGCTAGCAATCTTGTTTAGCTGCTCCTGCGGTGACAGCAGGTTTCGTATCACACCAAATGGCTTGCCGCGCCGAAAGTAGCAGAAAAACGGGACTATAGTGAACTGGTTGTATGGGGACCAATCATCATGCAGAACAACTTGATCACATGTGACAGTCCATCGGACTCGGCGAATTACTTTACTTATCAGTGTAAGGTTGTACTGCTTAGCGAACTTCTTACATTTGGTTTCTTTCCACTCACTTGGGCACTCGCGTTGGTCACCTGTATCAGGGTCGACAAAGAAAGATGCGCGCACTAGCTTCTTGTGTTGGCGCTCGACGACGCGCAGGGATTTGATTTGGCGGTACTCATCATCGCCTGGGATCGTGTCACCAAAGTATTCATTTGAGTTTTCAGTATCTCCAAACCTGCTCTCTTGGTACTCAACAGAGTCTGGGCCAAAACTCATCCCATTCTCAGCAACAAACAGCAGCCTGTCTGCTTTACTCTTACCATACAGCTCTTCGATCTCATCGAGAGTCATCCACTTGGTTTCGAACACCTCATTCCAGGTCTTAGGATCTGCGTCTTTCGCATCAGGGTCGATGAGTATATCCAACGGATCTTTAGCCGTGACTCGCACTTCGCCCTCAACGTGATCGCTGAAGTCCATGCGCACATCAAAGAACCCGCGCCCGTCCATAATAAGACCGTCGCTAAATACCTGCTGCTCGACCCAATCCAACTTGTTGTTATCAGCGATCTGCATGTACAACTTTGTCAGGGTGTGTGCTACTTCTTCGTCGCCACCTCGCCGTGGCTTGAACTGGATGTCAGCTCTTCGCGTCGACTGCTCGCCAAGGATGGTATTTACAGTGGGCAAGATGGTATTGATAGTAAGCGCGGGGCGGCCTTCGTTTTCTAATGCTGCTTGGTCGTCGTCGTCCCATTGATCACCACGGTAATATTCATCACACTTCTGTGCCATCCAGACATATTCTAAGTGCCCGTTATCCCGTGCCCGCTCGTACCGAGACCACTGTTTCTCAGTAATCTCCTGTTCCTTCTCAGGACTTATCTTTTTATCTTTAGCCATGTTTATGCGCTCATTGCCGATTTGGTGCGTTCACCTTTAAATAATCCAGGGAGCCTGTCTCGCCAGCTTGGGATGTGTTCGACCCTCTCAACAAAAGTACTGAACTCAGTCATCATCAAACCAATCCAAGCCAGAGCATCCACCTGGTCGTCGTGTACCCCGTTAGGGAAGCGCAATAACTCTGCTACCAAAGGGCCTGTAAATTCTTCGTCTTTGGGCAGAAACACCATGCCCTGTTGCATTCGTCCTTGGATTGCTCTGGCGCGCGCTTCTTTATCTCTGCGGCCAGTCTTGAGATCTTTGAAGTACGCTTCGTAGAGCCCGCGCTCACGAACGCGCTTCTCGAGAAACGGTCCGAGGGCCATCTCAATGTGCCCCTTCTCGATGCCAATGATGGATGGCTTCCAAACCTCGTACATATCAAGTATCTGCTCAACCAGTTCGAAGCCGTCAAACCGCCCACGAACCATGTCCATCACAAATATTTGATCATGCTCATCGATGCCTACAACCATCCCGACCGTATAATCGTTTCGATCATTCTTACCAATCGCCAAGTCCCACGCGCAGTAGTAACGCATACGATCTTCATCAATTTCGTCACGGTCGTAGTAATTGATCATGTCTCTGGTGAAGTAGTCACCATCATCTGCTACAGGATTCTGCTGATACAGCGCCGACCAATCTCTCGGTCCGACGGCCTTCTCGATTCTAGCGAGCGCATCTTCGTCGTAACGTTCACGATGTAGAGCTTCTCCCTGTAATCGGAACTCCTCGTCGACTTCTGCTCGAGCTGGGTAGTTAACAACTTCCCACTGCTCGCCGTTATCTGCTGCTGCTTTAAGTAATCTCCCTGCAAGGTCATCATCGTGCCAGCGAGTAAGGATAACCAACACACCCCCACCAGGAGCGAGACGTGTGTACGCCGTAGATGTATACCAGTCCCAAGTACTTTCACGTGCGTTCGATGATTCGGCGTCGTCACGGTTCTTTACCGGATCGTCGATGACAAGGATATGAGCGCCCTTACCAGTAATACCACCGCCAACACCGGCAGCAACATAACCCCCGCCAGTACTAGTAAGCCACGCCTCAGCAGATTGAGACTGAGGGTCGAGGCGGGTTTTAAAAGAAGACTTAAATCCCTCTTCACGTAAGAGACCACGGACTTTTCGGCTAAATGCCATTGCCAGAGAGCCTGAATACGAGCAACTGATAAATTCGTGCTCTGGATGTCTACCCAGATGCCAAGCTGGGAACGCAACTGACGCGAGCGTGCTCTTACCGTGTCGGGGTGGCATAAATAGCATAAGTCTTGGAGACTTCTTTTCAGCGACATCTCTACTAAACTCCTCTAGTCGTTTACAAATATCTTTGTGGACCCAGCCCGCTTGGTAGTCAGGGTTGAACCTTTCAACAAACGGCAACAACCGCTTACGGGTCAGGAAGCGCAGTGCGAGTTCCGCGCGCGCCTTATCTTCTAACGACTCTTGCTTCGTGGGCTCCGGTTCGGGGCTCGCGGGCTGCGGTTCTTGCTCCGCGATGTCCGCTTTGCAATACACGCAGAGTCGGTCGCCCCCCGCGTACAGTGTTTCGGGGTGCGACGCTTTACAGCGTATGCATTCGACCTTTGTGACTTCAGTCATTTAGTAAGGCTTGTATGCCTTCTTCTTAGGCTTTGCTTTTGGCTTCGCTTTCTTCTTAGCTATCAGTGCAGCGTTAGACTTCTTCGGCTTTGATGAGCCAGAGGCTTTTGCAGCTTTTTCGGCTGCGGCCATTTTCTGGGCGGGAGTCATTGCTGCAAATTCCTTTTGCTTAGCTGTAAGTTTCTTCCCATAGGACTTACCGGCCATTTTCTTCTTAGCAGCGTTAGCCTTCTTCAGCTTAGCTACCTGTGCAGCGGCCTGTTTTTTGTTGTGCGGGAACTCAGTACTTCTGGGCATAATTAATCACTCTTTGGTTCGAGGTAGTCGAGGTCTTTACCCGCGATCTTCAACAAATCTTCGTCGCTCATTCTCTCGAGCTGCTTCGTTCCGTTAATGTTGATGTTCACTTGGGTGGCGTTTTCTGGTGCAGCAAGACCGTGCAGCTTCACCAGGGAATCGGTGGTGTTCTTCATCTCGGTGGCGTTCGCCGAGGTGTTGTACGCTTCCATGTACATCATGTGGGCGTGCTGATTGGTGAACTTCACCTCTTCACGCATCTCCTGACGGAAATACTCAATTGCCTGTTGGACATCTGGGACTTTTGCAGCGGCGTAGGTTGCCTGGGGGGACGAGTATCCCGCACCGCGACCAGCAGCCGCGATTGTCATGCCCGAACTGATGAGCGAGACCAGTTTCTCTTGCTGCATGGTTAGCGATCCGCGGCTTATGCCCATGTACGGCATATGCGATTGGAACTCGGTGTGCTCACTGACTAGGTCAGTGGACGGTAACTCCTGCTGGTGGGATGCTTCCATAGAACTCTTGGTCATTATCAAAATACACAAATGCAGGCGCGCCCTCAAAGTCTTGCGAGGACAGCCCTTCGATATATTCTTCGGCAAACTCTTCCGAATGCCCTTTGGCCATGATGATGGCCACACACTTATCGTAGTCGTAGCACAGCACTTCTTGCCGGTCCCGAATAGTAGTTCCGATAATCGCGGCATCTAAGCCTTCTATTGCAACTACTTCTATCTCCATCATGCGTTATATTAGCTCTACTAATAATTAATCACAAGAAAAATCGTGAATTGTCTTGATCCACCAGTAAAAAAGATCTTCAGACAGAGCGTGTTTCATTATGTTTATGCGATATGCCACTAACTGGACGTTATCTGGCGTGTAATCTTTGGCATTTGATATGCGGTCTATAGAAGCATTGAAGTCTTTTGCCCCAGAGCCATCTCTGTGGTGTGTAAGGAACACACCGGATATTGCGCACTTCCCGTTCTGGTTTTCCCACAGTTGTACTAAGAATTCGTGCGTTATTGTAAATTCGTGGTCCCTTGTCCTTTTTTTGTGGGCTACTTTAGACTTGGCGTTGATGAATAGGTGCTGCAGGTAGGCTTCGTAACTAGCAGACGTTATGATTTCTTTTTGCTGCGTCCGACAAGCTGTACATACAACACGTCCTTTATCAAAGTGCGTTATATCATCTGTTATACCACAGATCCTGCAGGTCTTAACTTTAGCCATGCGCTGCATACTATATTAGCTATGCTATTAATAGTAGCGATTTTTTTTGAAAATTTTTTTTGAAAAGTACGTTTATATCGCTCACGCATTATCTCTACTTGAAGTATTTCCCCACACCTTTCCCCGATTTCGAATCTGGAACCTTGATTCGCGTTTCGTGCCCAGGAACCTTGTCCAGTTTTTGCCTTACAGCAAAAACAGTCGGAGTCGCAAGTGTTTCAAACAACCAATCAATAAAAGGAATACATCATGAAAAGTTTAGTCGCTAAGACCAGCAAGTTCCGCAGCTTCATCAACGATCCACGAACCAAGAAGGCAGTACAGTTTGGCAAGGACAACTGGAGAGACATCGCAGCCGTTGCTGCCGTCGTTCTAATTATGGAGGACGTTGACACAGCAGCAGACATAGCTGAATCGAGCTTCACCCTAGACGTTATGACCGCAATCACCGAAGGAGTAATCTAATGAAGACAGTAACTTTCAAGAACGTATGTTCGCCGAGCAACGACAAGACAATCATCATCGGCACCAACAACAAGAACCAGCGATGGTTCATGAACGTTGATTCTCGCAAAGCTGCCATTCAAGTATGCAAAGGCATCATGCGCAAGAAAGGCAAGGTCAGCCTCAGCGGCTGGGAGCCGTACACCGCGTAACACGAACCACGCTCCACGAACCCGATCCGCTTCGCGCGCATCGGGTTTTTTTATGTATGAAGCATTAACAACTAACGGAGAAAACCCATGAAAAAGTTTCTATTCACGCTTGAATGGTGCTTGTTAATTAACAGCCCAATCACGGTTCTTAGTACGTGGTACGTGCTCAATCATACTAAGGAGGTGCAAGATGCGAGCTCATAGTTATCAATGGTGGTATGCATATTACACACGAGCAGGGTACGCGGCCCGCGATTCGCGGTCCAAGGCCATCGATGCTGTGGCTCGGCGACTATGACCAGCGATCGGCACCTAAACAGGTGTGTGCGCACTTTGAAAAATGTGTGCGCACTTCATAACCCAATTCGCGCACACACAATTGCTAACGTTATCAATGACTTACACAAATGTGTGCGCTGTGTGCGCTGTGTGCAGGCTTTTTCAAGTTCGTTTTCACATCTAAACGCTTTATTGATTTTAAGTTCTAAATCGAACTTTGATCAAAATAAGTGCGCACACACAGCACACATCTCTAGAACCCGCATGGTTGCTGACTTTTTACTGTTTCAAAGTGCGCACACATTTGCGCACACACTGCGCACACACCCCCTGTTAAGCGCACACATTCCAAAATCACGCTCACTATGTCCACTAACCGCGGTCCATAGACCTCGATTCGCGTTACACGCTCATCGGTCGGTTTTTCTTGTGAATTGGTTAATTCTGACTGATTCATTATTAGTTGTAGTATTATTCCTGTAGGAGGAATCACAATGTTTAGACCCGATATAAATCGCCCACTCAACTTAAACACCGAAAACTGGGACATGTTTACAGCAGACTACGACCAGGAGCAACGCGACTGGCAAGAGCAAGATCTGTCCGAATGGGCAGATCTAATTGATCCCTCTACCATCAGCATATTTGAAGGAGGTCACTAATGAGCAAAGAACGCGAATTCCCGACCCGCGAACAACGAGCCGCGCTTCGTATAGCGCGAGCAAACAACAGGTTTGATGAACTGCGTGAATCCCTCCCAGAGGGGTTCCACGTTGGGTATATCGGAAACGTTGGTTGGATCGGAAACACGTTTAAGGATGACCGTGCTTGGGCTATCTACAGAGAGCATGGCGAAGAACGTGCATACACCGATGAAGACACCATCGGCAGGGTCTCCCACGAAGAGCGGTACAAGCTCAATAAGTGGATCAACGTAATCAAGTTTGCACACGGTGTGGAGGTATACATCAATGCAGATTCATAAAAGTAATGTCTTAGATGCAATAGGAGCGGCTGTCTTAACAATCATATTTCTGCCAGCTGCGGCAGTACTACTCACGATCCTAGTGGTTCTAATTCAGAACTAAACCAAATCGCAGTGATACCAAGCCGATTCGATAACCATTACATGGTTATCGGTCGGTTTTTTTTATGTCTCGAGCATTCAGCTTGAGTATTTTTGTCCTGGAGGACGCTATGACCAATTCAACATTTATCGACACCGTAATCACCAACATGTCTAGCAACAAGGGCCGCACCGGCACCATCGCCGCCCTGGTGGACTCGAACAACGCACCGCTAGCCGCAAACCGCATTGCAAACGTAATGCTAAATCTCGCCTGCGATCGCCAAGCAGCACGAATAAACGCAGTGCAGTCAGGTGTTCCAGCACCGCAGATGACTGAGAAACCAGAGCACATGCTCTCGTTCGTGCAACAGGTCATGAACAACTGCTGTTGGGCAGCACGACGTGTGGCCAACTCTGGGCGACAGCGCGATCTGGCAAATGGCTTAGATTTCTCACAGTCAGTTGCAGAGCAGGCGGGAGACATTGCGTCAGCATCACTGGCAGATGTCGAAGTAACCCTGATGGATGACTTCAGCATCCTCAACGAGCTCCACTCATGGATGTGCAGTGAAATGAACTACATGACAGACCTCGATCCACTGTTCCTCTTTGCAGAGAAAGAGTGCATCGACGAAGAACAGCAAGTTTATGAGCACACTCACATGATCATGGACTTCGACGACATGCTGGTAGTGTTGGAAGAGAAGTCCAAAGAGCTCAGCGAGCTTGCAGAGACCAAAAAACGTGATCACGCATCAACGCACGTATTTGGAGCTAAGCAGGAACCCAAAGCAGCTAAGAAGAAAGCTGCTTAATACGTAGGATTTCTCCTACACCCATCCGATCCTTGTGGTCGGGTGGGTTTTTTTATGTCCGCCATAGGAGCGAACCATGAACATCTATCGCATAACCGTGCGCGAAATCTCATCAATAGAGTATTCAGTAGAAGCTGACTCTGAAGAAGAAGCGCGCAAGCTAATTGGAATGGGTGATCAACGAATTGCTGATGAACATATCGTTTGTTGGGACATCATCGAAATCGAGAAATCCACGAAGAACTATTAAGGCATCCCTACAAAATTTGACTATTGATATTAGCCTGACTATTATTAGCCACAGTACTACTTTTTAACCCATGACCACCACGACGGAGGTCACCCACTCGCGAGGAGCGTGAACAATGTCCAAAGTATTCGAACAAACTTTCCCATTCCAAGAACTACGTACGCCTACTGGTGACTACTACGATAATCGCACCCAAATGGAACACGCAGGATTTATCCAAGCACAAATGTGGTCAATAGTAGAAGCAGACGCAGACGACGGTGCTGAGTACCTCGTCTACGGACCTGTACACCATTACGTCAACATACTCGGATATGTCGCCACCGCTGAAAAGCACGACGGCAACACCTACTACAACGAATGCATCAAAACCGCAAAAGAAGCGGCCGAGCAGGCTGCGTTTTGCGACGCATGCGAAGATTAATTCTGGGTCGAGGCTGTATTCCTGCCCCCTGTACCGGCCTGTGCAGAACTCAGTTCTGATGTCATATAAAAGCGTCCCCAATATATAAGCGCTTTATGTGGGCAAGTTGCGCCTCGTAATCATATAGCAACAAATCAGAACAAGGCCAACTCAAACTAATTAACTAATGGAGGCTTGTATGCCCTCTTCACACAAGTATCGCCAACAGAAAGTTGGCAGAAATTTCAAAACCGCAATTGCTAACGCAGATATAACCCGAACCGCACTCGCTGAACAACTAGGTGTGCATCAAAGCTCATTCACCTACTGGTACAAGCGCGGCGTCACATCTTATTACGCAAACCAAGTTGCTGATCTGCTTGATCTCGACGTGAAAGACATCATGTCTAAGCACAAACGTAAGCCTAATAAGTTCTTTATCGACGAGCTTCGTGAGTCAAAAGTAAAACTCAATTACTCCGAACCACGGACCGTAAACATCGAGCTTCTGGCAATGGTCGCGAACATGCGTCTCTCGGCGCAGCAAGAAACGACGCTTCATTCACTCGCTCTCACATTCTTAGGTGAAGGAGACGAATCATGAAATACAACCACGCTTGTGACATCGCGTTCGAAGTAATCAGCAATAACGTACACGGCGAGGACATAACCCCCGACATGTACAGGATTGGGCTGAAAAAACGAATCGACGAACTCGACCGCACCAACACATGGGACGAAGCCATTAGCATATTCGACACCCACGAGGACTAACCATGAGGGACTATAAACACAGCAAAGAGCTACTCGACGACGCAATGGCTTCGATAATTATGGATCTCCGACACGAACCAGAACACGTCAGAGATCTACTTCTGTCTATCCCCAAAAACATTTTAGAAGCCTACGTAGTCCCATCCGATAAAAAAGAACTGGAGCGCGAATCATGAACCGCGACAAGTGGGTCGAAGAAAATTGTACCTGCGGAATTTCCAAAGAAACAAACGAATGGTCAGAAAATGTATTTGATTTATTTGGCTGCACTTGTGAACCCGACATAAAGGATATTACTCATGAACCGTATGCCATGTAGCATAACGGACGGCCCGCAATGGGACGACAACGAAATGTTCCCAGCACCGCCCGAACCCAATCCCGACGACGCATATGACATGTGGCGCTCGGAACAAACCCGATGCCCTAGGACGGGGAATCTTGAACCACTAATCACACCTCATGTAGGAGATAAATAATGAGAACCATCCGACCATCCGATCTCACAGCAGAGATCAAAGCCAATGCACTAGCTGGCTTACCAACAATGATCTGGGGAGGCCCAGGAGAAGGTAAGTCAGAAATTGTTCACAACATAGCCAAAGAACTCAATGCAAAAGTGTTTGAAATACGCGCCAACCTATTCGACCCAGTCGACGTGCGTGGCGGCTTAAAAGTTGTAGAACAACCAGACGGCAGCTATCGCACCATGTACGGCGTGCCTGAAGACTACCCCGACACCAACTACCAAGGCACTGTAGTCATCTTCATCGATGAGCTTAGTACCGCACCCAAAGCAACACAGAACTCGTTGTTGCAGTTACTCACCACCGGCAAGATCGGTACTTATCAAGTTCCCAAAAACACCATCTTCATCGCAGCTGGTAACCGCGCAATCGACCGCGCTGCAGTTCACGAGATGCCGACGCCCGTTAAGAACCGCTTCAGCCACTTCACTCTCGAAGCAAACATCGATGACTGGGTAGCATGGGCCGTGAACGCGGACATCGATCCAAGTATCGTGAGCTTCCTGCGCTATCGCCCTCAGCTCCTCAGCGACGCAGACGCTACCCAAAACGCATTCCCAACACCGCGTGCCTGGGACTACGTCAGCCGCAAATTACCATTCATGGCTGATGAGTTTTACGGCGTTGCTTCCCTGGTAGGCGACGGTGCCGCAGGCGAATACATCGCATTCAAGCAGATCTATACCGAAGTGCCTGACATCGATGACATCCTTGCCAAGCCAACCACAACCAAAGTTCCAACAGGAACATCAGTACTGTATGCAGTTTGTGGGGCTCTAACTTCTCGCGTCGACCAAACCACTTTCGAAGCAGTAATGAAATACACGAAACGCATGCCACCTGAATATCAGGTCATTGTGCTTCGTGACGCACTTGCGAAGGACCGTACGCTCATGCAATCCCAGCACTTCACCAAATGGACCCAAGAAAACGCCGACGTACTTTTATAGGAGAATACACATGGCCTCAGTAAGAATGACTAACGAATTGCGACACGAAATCCGTA
>ENA-ORDA01001579-ORDA01001579.1-marine-metagenome-genome-assembly--contig:-NODE-1579-length-18972-cov-21.512675_pt1 | contig 18972 bp, 18 predicted proteins | sample MGYA00237778_ERZ508506 | MGnify/ENA primary metagenome ERZ508506 (study PRJEB26177, sample SAMN06267891) | marine metagenome | isolation source: Monterey Bay, California, USA | place: Pacific... | reverse complement strand
AAAGCAAAGTATAAAGACATAAGAATCAGGCAATCTCAAACATACATATATCACATTGTTAACTTGTATATTCAATTTGGTAGAGATGGACGGATTTGCAGCAGCAGTAGCAGTATTCATTGTTGTTACAATTATTGTTGGTGTTTTTGCAGGAAGGCTTGTTCAGAGAAGTGGAAAACGATTAATTGTTGCAGGAAAAAGTTTGCCTCTATTTATGGTGGGAACCATGCTTGCTGCACAGGCTGTTGATGGAAATGCAACGTTAGGAAACATTGCCCTTGTCTTTGAATTTGGATTTTGGGCTGGAGAAGTTATTCCAATTGGTCTAGGAACATGTTTGTTGCTTGTTGGTGCATTTTATGCAAAACCTCTAAACAAAATGTCAATGATAACATTACCTGATTTCTATTTCAGACGATATGGTAACGGTGCAGAGGGTATCTCTAGCATATTAATGATAATTAGTTTCTTAATACTCGTTGCGGGAAATCTGGCTGCATGTGGATTTATTTTGGAAATTGTTTTTGGTATTGATTATTTCTGGGGAATTGCTATTGCTGCACTTGCTGTTGTAGTATACACTATTGCAGGAGGTCTGTTTGCGTCTGCATACACGAATCTGTTTCAAGTATATCTGGCGATAGGATCGTTCTGGGCTGCATTCCTTTTCTTCTTAGGAGGATTTGCAGATACACCTTGGGATGTAATTTACAATAATGCGCCGGCAGCATTCATGGATCTTTCAGGAATGTTTGATATTGCCAATGGGGCTCTGCTTAACTGGGGTGCTATATTTGCGCTGGGCTTGGGAGATATTATCGCGTTAGATTTCATGGAAAGGGTGTTTGCTGCCAAGAATCCGAAAAACACACTCCATAAAGTGAACAAAACCAACATAAAGTATGTCTGTAAACTAGGGTCGGGCACATACCTAAGCGGGTTGTATCTCACGTCCATCACTCTTCTCCACCCATTTACAAAAGACATCACCACTCTTCTGAATAGGCTTGGTTTTTTTATGTTTGGTTCAATCATCTCTTCTCCTATTGAATCTTATAAACTCTTTGATGACATGCATGCCAACTGTTAGCCATGTCACTACCACTATACTCCAAAATAAAGTCTTAATCATTTGAGTTTACTGTCTTAATGTATAGAGGTTTGCCGTCTTATTCTCTGTTTTGTTCTACTCTACCGTGGTCGACTGGGGTCAACCAGGGGGGTTTTATTAAATTCACCGTAATAATTACTACCAATCAACTTCATTTTCACTTCCGTAATGATATCCCGTTTTTGAATAAAGAAGTTTCGAAGATGGTGTTAGGTGAAAAGTTTTGCTAGGAAAAGACAAATCGCTATTGAAGATATATTGATAACTGCCCTGATAAAGAAACCGAAACTGCTGTAACTAATATCTAAAGATTTTGAGATGTTCATAAAAACTCCCATCATGACAAACCAAATTGTAAGAAAGTTCTGCCAACCCAAACCCAACAACCCGATTGCTAAATCATGGAGTGCACCACTTGCTCCAAAAGTAACAATCGACGAAATTGATTTAGGTAGATATCTATTAAGTGGTAAGTAGATATATTTAGACAGATAGAACCCCCAGATTGGGTTCCAGTATTTCCAAAACAACACATTGTTTTCTGCACCAAATGAGTTTTGAAGGTTTTTTAATAATGACCCTTTGGCACCAAGGGGTATCCCATTTCTTTTTAAGACGTATTCAGACAATGTCATGCTTTGAATTCCCTGTTAAACCCTACTCAACTGTGACTGACTTAGCTAAATTCCTAGGTTGGTCAATGTCTGTTCCTCTTAATAAGGCCACTTCATATGAAAGAATTTGTAGTGGGATGTTGTAAACAATTGGGGTTAAGAAGAAATCACACTTAGGCATATGCACTAACTCACCATTTTTAACATCCATGTTTACTGATGGGTCTGCAAAGACATAAAGAGTACCACCTCTTGCTTTAACCTCTTCAAGGTTAGAAATAAGTTTTTCAGCGATCTCGCTCTCGGGTGCCAAAGCTATAACTGGCATATTTTCATCTATCAGAGCCAATGGACCATGCTTTAATTCGCCAGCAGGATAGGCCTCTGCATGGATATATGAAATCTCTTTTAATTTAAGGGCGCCCTCTTTTGCAATAGGATAAAAAATGCCTCTTCCTAAGAAAAGAGCATTATCTTTACTGGCAATGCTTGGAGCTATGGCGGCTATTTGATCTTTTTGTAGCAGTGACTCTGAAATAGTTTCAGGTAATAGTCTTAAGGCATTAACAATCCTACCTCTTAACATAGGATTTAAACCTCTGCTTTTTGCCAAAGAAAGAGCCAACAACATAAGAGCTGCTAATTGAGTTGTAAAAGCTTTAGTCGAAGCAACGCCTATCTCTGGTCCCGCGTTAGTAAAAAGAACAAAGTCGGACTCTCTTGCCAGGGTACTAGTAGGCACATTACAAATAGCCAGAGATGCCAAATAATCTTTTTCTTTTGAGTAATCTAATGCAGCCAAAGTATCTGCCGTTTCGCCCGACTGAGAAATAGTGATAATCAATGAGTCTTCGTCAACATGAGGGTTTCTATATCTATACTCACTTGCATAATCTATCTGGCAAGGAAGCTCAGCAATAGATGAAAACCAATTTGCTGCAACTCTTCCTGCGTGAAGACTAGTTCCACAGGCAACGATTTGGATACGTTTCACTTTTGCAAAAACATCACTAGAGCCTAGGCCAAAAATATTATCTAAGACATCCTCTCCCCCAATTCTTCCATCGATTGTGTTTGATACTGCTTCAGGTTGCTCATAGATTTCTTTTTCCATGTAGTGCCTGTAATCGCCTTTTGACGTAGCTTGATTGGAAATATCAATGTGGGTTACTTCTCTAGTCACTTCTTTTTTTGTTGCATCGAATATTCTGTATGCCTCTGCTGATATTTCTGCAACGTCTCCATCTTCAAGAAAAATAAAGTCATTGGTCATTTGAGCTATAGCCAATGGGTCTGATGCTGCAAACATTTCGTCAGTTCCAAGGCCTATAAGTAAAGGTGATTTATTTCTTGCTACAACTAGATTGGTGTCATCTTTAATATCTATGGCTGCTATTGCATATGCGCCCTCAAGTTTTTCTTTTGCTAAATACATGGCATCAATCATGCTGTTGCCTTGATTTATATATAGATCAAGAAGGTGGGCTATAAGCTCTGAGTCTGTTTGCGATGCAAACTCATAACCATCATTAATGAGTGATTGTCTTAAGACAACATAGTTTTCAATAATGCCGTTATGGACGATGTAAATAGAATCTTTAGATTTATGTGGGTGTGCATTTATTTCTGAAGGTTCTCCATGAGTTGCCCATCTTGTGTGAGCTATGCCCAGTTTGCTTTTTGGTTTTTCAGCAATCATTTTCTCTTCGAGAAGCTTCACTTTGCCCAATGCTCGTAGATGAGCTATGGACTCGTTTTGATGCAAGGCTATACCAGCAGAGTCATAGCCTCTATATTCCATTTTATGGAGACCTTGAACCAATAATTTTCCAACATTTCTTGTTGATGCTGCGGCAATGATTCCACACATATTTAATCCTTTTTCTTAGACCAGTTTTCTTTATTTTCTTGTTTTGCTCTTCCAAATCCAAGGGCGTTATCAGGCACATTTTTATTAATAACAGAGCCAGCTGCAATTGTTGTGTTTGATCCAACCGTTACGGGAGCTACTAGTGATGAGTTGCTGCCTATAAAACTTCCATCTCCAATAACTGTCTTGTGTTTGTCTTTGCCGTCATAGTTACAAGTTATTGTTCCAGCACCAATATTTGTTCCTTCGCCAACTTCTGTATCTCCAAGGTATGTGAAGTGATTTGCTTTAGAGCTCTTTCCAAGAGTTGAATTTTTTGTTTCAACAAAATTACCAACCTTGGCTGTATTTTCAATCTTACTGCCAACACGCAGTCTTGCGTATGGACCGATAACACAATCATCGCCTATGTTTGCTTGATCAATATGTGAAAAGGCTTCAATTTTAGTGTTACTGCCGATGACAGAATCTTTAATGATGGTGTTTGGTCCAATAGAGACATTGTCCCCAAGAGTTATAGATCCCTCTAAAATAACATTTACATCAATAGAACAATCCTTGCCGGCAGTTATCTCTCCCCTAACATCCAGTCTTGAGCTATCAGAAATAGTGATTCCTTGATTGAATAGTTCATCAGATTTCATGCTTCTATAAATAGCCTCTAGTTGTGCAAGTTCTTGTTTGCTGTTTGCTCCCTTCACTTCGTCGTTAGAAGCATTATATGTTTTTATTTTAATACCATTTTGACTCATTATTGAAACTAAGTCAGTTAAATAATACTCATTAGCTGCGTTGTCATTTCCTATTTTTTCTAAACTTTCTTCTATAAGCTCTTTGGTACCACATAAAACTCCGGTGAATATCTCTTTGATTGCCTTTTCATCCTCTGAAGAATCTTTTTCTTCAACAATAGCTAGTGCATTTCCATCTGTGTCTTTTTTTACCCTTCCGTAGCCAAAAGGTTTATTTAAAACTGTGGTTAAAATTGAAAGTCCGGAGTCTGCTGACTCAATAAGTTTTTCTAAAGTTTCTTTTTTGATGAGAGGAACATCGCCATACAAAACAAGTATTTTGGTTGCGCTTTTAACACTTTTCATTCCACACTTAACTGCATCGCCTGTTCCAATAGGATTAGGTTGCTCTGCTATTGAAATATTTAAAGGATAACTATTTGATTCTTTAATAATGGATTCTTTATCAAAACCAACCACAAGCGTTATGTCTGGGCTAATAGAGCCTGCGGTATCACATATTTTTTTTAACATAGAGCTGCCGCCAACTCTTTGAAGGGCTTTCGCTCTATTTGATTTCATTCTTGAGCCCTGTCCGGCTGCAAGTATTATGGTGTGTAAGCTCACAGTAATTTAAATATTAAATATCTACCTTACTGGTTTTTGCGTAGTTTTTGAATAGTTTTTAATCTTGCAACCGCTTCAGCTAGCTGAGCAGATGCTTTTGCATAATCTAAAGTTGCATCTTTATTGGCCAAGTCTTGTTCTGCAGACTCCTTCGCTTTGATTGCTTCAGCCTCATCCAAACTATCAGCTCTTTCTGCTGTATCAGATAAAACAGTTACTAAATCTGGCTGAATTTCTAGGAAGCCGCCTGAACAAAAAAATGCTTCTTCCTCTGTGCCGTTCTGCACTCTTACAGGGCCTGCTGCCAAACCAGTTAAAAGCGGAGTATGACCAGGAGCGATACCAAGCTCACCAAGTGATCCTGTTGCATAGACCATTGTGGCCTCGCCAGAATATATTTCCTCATTAGAGGAAACTATGTTGATCTTGATTGTGCTCATGATTATAAAGTTTTAGCCTTTTCTACTGCTTCTTCTATCGTGCCGACCATATAAAAAGCCTGCTCTGGTAAATGATCATAGTCACCAGCTAGTAAGCCTTTGAAAGCTTTAATGGTGTCATCTAGCGATACATATTTTCCTGGAGTTCCAGTAAAAATTTCAGCAACAAAGAATGGTTGAGATAAGAATTTTTGAGCCTTTCTTGCTCTTGCAACCAACCCTTTATCTTCTTCTGAAAGCTCATCCATACCAAGAATAGCAATAATGTCTTTTAGCTCGTTATATCTTTGTAAGATTTTTTGTACGCCCTGCGCAACAGCATAATGCTCGTCACCGACAACAAATGGATCTAGCTGTCTACTTGTTGAATCAAGTGGGTCCACAGCAGGGTAAATACCTAGCTCTGAGATTTGTCTTGATAGAACAACTGTTGCATCCAAATGAGCAAATGTCGTAGCAGGAGATGGATCGGTTAAATCATCCGCTGGAACATACACAGCCTGGATTGAAGTAATAGACCCTGTTTTAGTAGAGGTAATCCTTTCTTGAAGGGCTCCCATTTCTTCTGCAAGAGTTGGCTGATATCCAACAGCAGAAGGCATTCTTCCCAATAGGGCTGAAACCTCAACACCTGCAAGTGTGTAACGATAGATATTATCAATAAATAATAAAACATCTTTACCATCGTCTCTGAATTTTTCAGCCATTGTTAGGCCTGTTAAAGCAACTCTAAGTCTGTTTCCAGGAGGCTCGTTCATTTGTCCATAAACCATGGCGACTTTTGATTCTTCAGGCTTGTCTATGTTTACAACACCAGACTCCTGCATCTCGTAATAGAAGTCATTACCTTCTCTGGTTCTTTCACCAACACCTGTGAATACTGATAAGCCAGAATGCTGTAATGCAATGTTATTGATAAGTTCCATCATGTTAACTGTTTTACCAACACCAGCTCCACCAAATAGACCAACCTTTCCACCTTTAGCAAAAGGACACATCAAATCGATAACCTTAATACCTGTCTCTAAAATATCGTTAGATGCAGACTGATCTGTATAGCTGGGAGGTTTTCTGTGAATTGGCATTCTTTCTTCTTCGCCAATAGGACCCTTTTCATCAATAGGATTCCCTAAAACATCCATAATTCTTCCTAGTGTTGGTTGTCCAACTGGAACTGAAATAGGAGCATTTGTTCTAGAAACAGCTAATCCTCTTTTTAGTCCTTCTGTAACGCCCATAGCAATAGTTCTTACAACTCCATCACCAAGTTGTTGTTGAACCTCTAGAGTCGTTCCACTCTCCTCAATCATCAAAGCTTCATATACTTTTGGAATATTATTTTTGTCGAACTCGACATCAATAACCGCTCCAATAATCTGTGTAACCGTTCCGTTGCTCATATTTTTCTCCTTAAACTGCTGCTGCGCCGCCGACTATCTCTGAGAGCTCTTGAGTGATAGCTGCCTGTCTTACGTTGTTATATAAAAGTTCTAATTCTTTAATCAAATCACCAGCATTGTCTGTTGCGCTTTTCATGGCAATCATTTTTGCTGCTTGCTCACAAGCGTTGTTTTCTACAACTGCTTGATAGACTAGTGACTCGATGTATCTGGTTAAAAGCCCATCTAATAATTCTTTTGCTTCAGGCTCATAAATATAATCCCACTGTGTTGATATTGAATCATCTTGCTCTGCTGGAGCAAGAGGAATTAATTGGTCAACATTTGGTTGTTGAGTCATAGTATTAACGAAACTGTTAGAGCATAGATAAGCTTGATCAATATCCCCATTCTTATGCATATCTAAGACGACCTTGGTTAAACCAATCAAATCTTCTGGATTTGGTTTATCGCCAAGCTTTTCAGCAACTCCAACAACCTGCCCGCCAATGCTCTTAAAAAATCCTGGAGCCTTAGAACCAATTAATGCGAAACATGACTCCACGCCTTGCTCATGAAGCTCTGCAGATTTAGCAATTACCTGTTTAAATAAATTAATATTTAAACCGCCACACAACCCTTTATCAGATGAAACAACTATAAAACATGCTTTTTTGGCAGACCTTTCTTCATAAAATGGATGTGGATACTCTGAATTCGCAGATGCTATATGAGCAATTACATCTTTAATTTTTAAAGAGTATGGTCTTCCTTTAAGCATATTGTCTTGAGTTTTTTTCATCTTACTCGCTGCAACCATTTCCATAGCCGAAGTAATTTTTTGCGTGCCTTTGATGCTCGCAATCTGCTTTCTTACTTCTTTTGTATTAGCCATTATTTATTTCTAATTAAAATGTTTGAGTCTTTTTAAAATCTTCAACTAAAGCTGTGAACTGACTTTCAATATCATCATTCCAGTCACCCGTTGAGTTGATTTGTTGCTCTAGTTCTGATTTTTCAGCGGTTAAATAGCTATGAAGTGCTTCTTCAAAAGCTAAGATTTTATCTACTTCTATATCAGCCATAAATCCTCTATCCGCAGCAAATAAACTTAATGCTTGTTGGGCAACACTCATTGGAGCATATTGCTTTTGCTTAAGAAGTTCAGTGAAAGCTTTACCATTTGCTAGCTGTTGCTTAGTTGCATCGTCCAAATCAGATGCAAACTGAGAGAAGGCAGCTAATTCACGATACTGTGCTAATGCTGTTCTAACACCACCGGCAAGCTTCTTCATGATTTTTGTTTGTGCAGAACCACCAACCCTTGATACAGATAGCCCAGGATTAATAGCAGGCCTAATACCTGAATTAAATAACTCTGTTTCTAAATATATCTGTCCGTCTGTAATTGAGATAACGTTTGTTGGAACGAAAGCAGAAACGTCTCCAGCTAAAGTTTCAATAATTGGTAGAGCTGTTAATGATCCAGTCTTTCCTTTTACTTTGCCGCCAGTAACCTGTTCTACATAGTCTGCGTTCACTCTTGCAGCTCTCTCTAATAGTCTTGAATGTAGATAGAAAACATCTCCAGGATAGGCTTCTCTTCCTGGAGGCCTTTTAAGTAGTAGTGAGACCTGTCTATAAGCAACCGCTTGTTTTGAAAGATCATCATAAACAATTAACGCATCCTCACCTTTATCTCTGAAGTATTCGCCCATTGAACATCCTGAGTAGGCGGATAAGTATTGCATAGGGGCTGGGTCAGCTGCTGTAGCTGAAACAACAATCGTATGATCCATAGCACCATACTCTTCTAATTTTCTTACTACGTTAGCGACAGTTGATTGTTTTTGTCCAATAGCAACATAAATGCATTTAACACCTGTGCCTTTTTGGTTAATAATTGCATCGATTGCAACTGCTGTTTTACCTGTTTGTCTATCGCCAATGATTAATTCTCTTTGCCCTCTACCAATTGGAACCATAGCGTCAACAGCTTTTAGTCCAATCTGAACGGGCTGGTCTACTGATTGACGTGCAATAACACCAGGAGCAACAACCTCAACAGGCGCAGTTCCCTCTGCCTTAATTTCACCCTTTCCATCAATAGGAACTCCCAATGTGTTTACAACTCTACCTAAAAGAGCTTCCCCCACAGGAACCTCTAAAACCTTGCCTGTGCAAAGTGCTTTTTGCCCCTCTACAAGCTCTAAGTAGTCGCCAAGAACAACAGCTCCAACTGAGTCTTGCTCTAAGTTAAGTGCCATTCCTTTGGTGCCATTTTCAAATTCTATAACCTCTCCATACATAACATCACCCATGCCATGTATTCTCACAATACCATCAGATACACTGACGATAATGCCTTCATTTTTTCTTTCTGCTGAAAGATCAAGTCCAGCGATTTTTTCTTTAAGTACGCTAGAAATTTCTGATGGATTTAATTGACTCATTTTTTCACCTTAAAAATTTAATTGGTTTACAAGTTTGTTGACCTTTCCTCTTATGGAAAGATCTAAAGTTTCGTCACCTACCTTTATAGATAAGCCGCCCATCATTTTTGGGTCTTTTGAAAAATATATATTTGCATCATTGCCATAAGAGCTTCTGAGTTTTGCTTCAATACTCTCTTTAGCATCAACACTTGGATCTGCTGCAACAAAAACTTCTATCGAATTTTGATCATTATGCTTTTCTAGCAACTCTTGATAAATCGAATATATTGAATGAAGAAGGTTCAACCTTTTATTCTCAGCCAATATGGAAAGGAGTTTTTTCGATGTATCTGTAATGCTGTCATCAAAGAGCTTAACTAAAATATCTACAACTTCCTGTCTTGATAAAACAGGATTTTCAATAGTATCGATCACCTCTTTGGACTTGGATGCGATAGCCATTATTTTAAGCTCGCTGGCCATATTGTCTAAATTGCTTGTTTCAACCGCAGAAGCAAAAATTGCTTTAGCGTATGGTCTTGCAAGTGGGGTGAGCTCTATCATTTCTTATAAATCCTCTGCTGCTTTCTTTAAAATAGCATCGTGTTTTTCAGGCGATATCTCATCACCAAGAATTTTTTGAGTTGTATCTATGATAATGTCAGACATTTGCTGCCTTAACTCTTCTTTTGCTTTATTTGTTTCATTCTCTATGGACGTGGATGCTGATGTCATGATCTTCTCGGCCTCTTCTTCAGCTTTAGATGAAGCATCGCCAACGATTTGTGATGCTCTTGCGTTAGCTTTTTTAAGAATTTCTGCGGCCTCTGTTTTTGCCTGATCCATCTCTTTATCGAAGGCTAATTTTGCCTCTTCAAGAGAATCGTCAGCTTTTTTAGCTGCCTCTAACCCATCAGATATTTTCTTTTCTCTTTCTTGCATAACTTGCAAGATTGGCGGGTAGACATATTTCCAGCATATAGCTACAAATACAATCATTACGACTGCTTGGGCAAGTAAGGTTGCGTTTATATTCATTCTTTAAAATTTCTACAGAGCAAATAACATGTACATGCCAAGACCTACACCAATCATAGGCACCGCATCAGTTAGTCCCATCATAAGAAAGAATCGACCTTGAAGAAATGGCGCTAATTCTGGCTGTCTAGCTATACCTTCAATAAATTTACTACCCAAAATACCAACACCAACACCAGCTCCAATAGCTGAAAGTCCCATGGTGATCCCTGCTGCTAAAATACTATATTCCATTTTTTTCTCCTTAAATTTGAGGTTTAATGTTCCTCTGTTTCATGCGCCATCGCCAAATAAGCAATGGTTAACGCCATAAATATAAATGCCTGTAATGCCACAATTAATATGTGGAATAGCGCCCAAACCAAATGTAGGCCAAACCCGAGCACGCCAATAGCTATACTGCTAAAAAATAACATCAACGCAATCAAAATAAATATCATTTCTCCTGCATATAAATTACCAAAAAGTCTTAAACCAAGTGATATTGGTTTAGCAATAAAATTAACCATTTCTAAAACAAAATTAACTGGTATCAGCCATTTGCCGAAAGGGTGAAGAGTAAGCTCTGCAATAAAGGCCTTGGGACCTTTAACAGATATACTGTAATAAATCGTTAAAACAAATATTGCCAACGCCATACCCAAAGTAATGTTGGGGTCTGTGGTAGGAACCACTTTAAAGTAAAATGATTCTGGCCCTGTTATCCAGGCATGGTCTGGGCCGCCAACAAGATAATAGGCTATATGCCCAGCAAGAACAGGTATGAAATCAACAGGAATTAAGTCCATTAAGTTCATTAACAAGATCCAAACAAAAACTGTTAATGCAAGTGGGGCTATTAGTGTGTTTTTTATAGATCCAAATAAAGATTGAACATTATCTTCGACAAACTCGATACTCATTTCAACAAAATTTTGAAGGCCTGTTGGTGTTGTATCAGCTGTGGCATTTTTAGGCATTGCTATTTTAAATAAGAAAAGGAAAAGCCCTCCCAAAAAAATAGACCAAAATAAAGAATCTACATGAAATGCCCAAAAAGTCATATTTTCGACATCATGAGGATCGCAACTCCACCCACCATCTTTAAGTTGTCCACATGTTAAATTGGTTAAATGGTGATCGATGTATGACTGGGTTGTTAGTTCTTTTGCCATTACGCAGATACCTTGTTTTTAGATATAAACATCATTGGGCTAAGAATAGTATTTATTAAAATATATGAAAACATTGCAAAAATAAAAGCTTCTTTAAAGTAAGAGGCTGTTAGGTATAAGAAAATAACAAACAGGGACCACTTAACAGACCAGTTGTACATTGCATTAACTGCATGATCATTGATTCTTCCACTAATACTGTATGCGATTGCTAGAGATATTAAGTATAAGACTGGGGCTAAGACAAAAAAAGTATTTTGAATTGTTCCAGCTATAACAAGAAACAAAAATGCCATTGTAAGCAGGTTTTTGTTACTAAAAATTGTGTTTAAAAAACTTTTCAAAAAATGTGTGTGTTTGATTATAAGTATTGGCGGGAATTATAGAAATTAATGGCGTTAGAAACAAGTTGTTTTCAAATTAATTTATTTATTAGTCTGTTAGTTTGGCAATGATGTTTTCTAGTTCATCTGAGGTGCTGTATGTGATAACAACCTTGCCATTTTTTTTATTCTTTGCCTCTATTTCAATCTTGTGACCAAAAGCGTCTGACATTTCTTGTTCTATGTTTAAAAGGTCGGTGTCTTTGTTTTTTCTTGTTGAGGTTTTGGGGCCTTTTTTCTTTTGGGATATATTACTTAAGTCTTTTACAGTCAGTTTGTTTTTTACAATATTATCTGCTGCTGCCTCTGCCTCTTTTGAGTCGAGTGAGGCTAATAATTTTGCATGGCCTTTTTCGATTTGTCCTGAAGAAAGAAGGTCTAAAACTTTTGCTGGAAGTGATAGCAATCTTATTGAGTTAGCTATTGTGCTTCTTGCCTTACCTGTAGATGTTGCTACCTCATCTTGAGTTAATCCAAACTCTCTTTTAAGCCTGTCGTATCCCCTGGCTTCTTCGACGGCATTTAAGTCTTCTCTTTGCAGATTTTCAATCAAAGCTGACTCTAAAGCATCTTGATCTTTCTTTTGGTCAACAAGGCATGGAATTGTTTTTAGTCCTGCTTTTATCGAGGCTCTTAAGCGTCGCTCCCCAGCAATCACCTCGTATTTGTTTAATCCAAGCTCTCTTACTAGTATTGGTGAAAGCACACCGTGTTTTTTTATTGAGTCTGTTAGCTCTAATAGTTTATCTTCATCAAAATTTGCTCTTGGTTGAAACCTTCCTGCGTTTATCGATTCGGGGTCAATATCTTTGATGGTTCTTTGGTTGTTTGTGCTTGATGAGCCCAATAATGCATCTAGACCTCTGTTCAAAATTTTTCCATCTTCAGACATATTCAACCTTCCTTATTAATTCTCCAGCCAGGGCTAGGTAGGCTTTTGCGCCGTATGAGCTTGGCATATATTTAACACCAGATATTCCATGGCTGGGTGCTTCGGCCAGTTTTATGTTTCTTGGTATCAGTGTGTTAAAAACAAGATGTGAAAAATGTAATTCGAGCTCATCGGACACCTCTTTAGCTAGGTTATTTCTCATATCTACCATTGTTCTAACTATTCCCAACACCCTGTTTGATGATAGATTTTTATCTGCCAATGATTGGATAGTCTGCATTAAGCCTGTAACACCTTCAAGGGAGTAATATTCACATTGAAGCGGTATTAATGTTCCAGATGCTGCAAATAATGCCTCTATAGTTAGTTGGTTTAGTGTTGGCGGGGTATCAATAATGGTGTAATCGTAGGAGTCACCAAGGGTGTTGAGCTCTTTTTTTAAAAAAGCTTGTTGGTTTTTCTCTCGAATACCAACCTCTAGAGCTAAAAGCTCTTGGTTTCCAGGTAAAACGTCGTATCCGTCGGATGATTTATAAATACACTCTGAAATATTGGTATTTTCAAAAAATAAATTGTACAGGGTGTTTGGTGAGCTTTCTTTAAGGCCGGCCGCAGTTGTTGCGTTGCCTTGAGGGTCTAGGTCGACCAACAAAACCTTTCTGTTTGTTGCGGCCAAGCTTGCTGCAAGATTGACAGCTGTTGTTGTTTTGCCAACACCGCCCTTTTGGTTTGCTATAGCTAGAATTTTATTCATTAATCTTTATTTTTAAAAAATGCCTTTCGTTTTTATTGTTATCTATTTTGATTATTTCATACTTATATTTGTTTGTGTCTATGGATTCTAGTTCTTCTAATATTTTTTCCATTCTGCCTTTGAGTAAAATATATTGACCTGTTTTGACTAGGTTGTTTTTTGTAAGTTTAAGAATATTTGTTGTGGAGGAGAATGCTCTGGCTGTTATTAAGTCATAGGGCTCTAGGTTGTTTTTATCATTTAGTGTTGCTTTGATCACCTTTGTGTTTTTTAGCTCTAAGTTGTCGATTGTTTTGTTAAGGAAATAGCATTTCTTTTGGTTTTTTTCTAAAAGGTGGTTTGTTAGGTTTGGTTTGAGTATGCCGATTAGAATTCCTGGAAACCCTCCCCCAGAGCCAAGGTCAAGAGTTTTTTGAGCGTCTTTGATTTCATGTATAAGCGGCAGGCAGTCTAGAACATCTTTTTCATATACCTCATCAAGGCTGCGCCTTACAAATATGTTGTGTTTTTTGTTAAACAAAAATGCATCTTCTACGAATTGTTTAATGTTTTGAATTTGTTTTTCTGTGATGTTTGGTAGGTGGTGTTTGATTTCCTGTTTTGTTTCTTCAAGCATTTGTTGTTCGTTTTTCTTCTTTTTTCATTACAACTAGGATTAGATTGATTGCGGCGGGAGTGACTCCCTCTATTCTAGATGCTGAGCCTATTGTTTGTGGTTTGGTTTTTGTGAGTTTCTCAACCACCTCGTTTGATAGTCCGCTTATGTGCTTGTATGAAAAATCGTCAGGTATTTTTTTATCATTTTGTTTTCTGTTTTTACTTATCTCTCTCAATTGTTTTTCTATATATCCTTTGTACTTGATTTCTATAGATGCTCTTTTAAATAATTTTTCTTGGCTCTCCTCAAGCGAAATAATTTTATCCTCATCAATATCTGGTCTTGTTAGAAGTTGTGCTATTGTTCTTTTTTCAGCCAACTCTATCTTTTCGTTTTTTTTATTTATAAAACATTTTATTTTTGTTTTTTCTAGTACTGTTTTTACAAACTCTTTATATGTTTCTTCTTTGGCAGAAAACCGGTTTAGTGTTTCTTGATCAACAAGTCCAAAAGCATGGCCTTTTTTTAGGATTCTTTGTTCTGCGTTGTTTTGTGACAGCAAAAGTCTGTGCTCGGCCCTGCTTGTAAACATTCTGTATGGTTCTGTTATTCCGTGGGTTATGAGGTCGTCGACAAGGACTCCGATATAGGCCTCGCTTCTATCTAAAACGAATTCTGTTTCTTTTTTTAAAGACCTTGCGGCGTTAACTCCAGCTATTAGGCCTTGTGCTGCCGCCTCTTCGTACCCTGTAGTTCCGTTTATTTGTCCTGCTAAATAAAAGTTTTTCAAAAACTTGGTTTCAAGTGTTTGTTTAAGTGATCGAGGGTCTATAAAGTCATATTCAACAGCATAGCCATATTCTTCTATTTGAGAGTTTTCCATGCCAGCTATGGAGGTAATAAACTCTTTCTGGGCTTCTTTTGGGAGACTTGTAGATATGCCGTTAGGATAAACTAGGTCTTTTTCAATCCCTTCGGGTTCTATGAAAATTTGGTGGCTTTCTTTGGTGTTAAATTTATAAACCTTATCCTCTATGGACGGGCAGTATCTTGGCCCTATGCCAACAATGTTGCCAGAATACATTGCTGATAGGTGTATGTTTTTGTCTATTATTTTGTGTGTTTCTTTGTTTGTTCTTGTTATGTAACAAGAAAGTTGTTTTTGGTGCTTTTCTGTTTCGCCTCTAAGTGACATAAAAGGGGTTGGTTCTTCTCCTGGCTGCTCTTCCATTACAGATAAATCTAAACTTGATAGCTTTACTCTTGCTGGTGTTCCTGTTTTAAGTCTTCCCATTGGAATTTTTAATCCATAAAGCCTCTCAGATAGTGGTATAGATGAGCGGTCCCCAATCCTTCCTCCTTTTGAGGACTCCTTGCCTGTGTACATAATCCCGTTAAGAAAAGTTCCGGTTGTAAGTATGGTTTTTTCTGAATAGAGCGTTTGGTTTTTTGTTACAACGCCTTTTACGATTTGGTTTTCTATAACAACATCAACAACCTCTTCTTCAAAAATATCTATATTTGTTTCTAATAAAATCTCCTGGATGGCTTTTTTATAAAGATCTCTGTCGCATTGAACTCTTAACGCTTGGACTGCGTCGCCTTTTCTTGTGTTGAGGGTTCGGTATTGGATTCCAGATCTATCTGTTGCGACAGCCATAATCCCGCCAAGCGCATCTATCTCTCTCACGATATGAGATTTACCCAGGCCACCTATAGCTGGGTTGCAAGACATTTGGCCTATCTTGTCCTTTTCAAACGTGACAAGAGCGCACCTTAATCCAAGACGATAGACGGAGTGAGCAGCCTCAACACCAGCATGACCGCCTCCAACTACAATAATGTCGTACTTATCCATAGGACTTTTCCATACTTATTAAAACCAATAATATCTATATTATATACTTATTGTTATTTCTATTAGGGTTTCTGTTTTTTGTTAATAAAGCCTGTTAACCCTTTTAAACCCAAAGCAAAACAAGCCTAATAACTTCTGTTTAACAACAAAGATAACCGGTTACAAAACATCTATAAACCTGTTAATAAGAAAAAAGGTAAAAAAAGAACTACAAGTTAATAACAGTTTATTTACCGATACAGAAATTACTAAAAATATCTCCCAACAAACCATCTGGGGTTTTTTCACCAACAACAACATCAAGACAGCTTCGTGATATTTTTAACTCTTCCGCTGCAATCTCCAAATTCTCGCCCGATCTTAAAATAAACAAGCTTTTTTTCAATGCTTCTATCGATTCATTAAATAAAATAATATGCCTATCTCTTACCAGAAAGGTTGCAGATTCATCAGGACTTTCGCTGAAAAAAGAGACAATTTTTTTCTTAAAGCCATCAAAACCCTCTCCAGTTTTTGCTGATATCAAACAATCAAAATCACCAACCTCTGATTTATTAAGATCTATTTTATTTAAAACCTTTATAAAACTTTTATTACCAACAAGCGACGTAAAATAACCTATCGAACTATCTGAAGGCGAGTCAAAAACACCAACAACAACATCAGCGTTACCTATTTCAGATTTTGCATAATCTATACCCATAGCCTCTATAGAGTCATCGGTATTCCTTATCCCGGCGGTATCAAACAAAGAGAAAGACAAGTTGTTGTAAAAGACCTCAGACTCAATAATATCCCTTGTAGTCCCAGGAATATCTGAGATCAAAGCTCTCTCAAAACCAAGAAGCCTATTAAAGGTAGATGACTTCCCAGAATTTACAGGACCAACAAACACAACCTTGTTTTTAACAGACATATTTTTTTTATTTCTACAGCCACCCAAAAACAACTCAAAACCACTCACCAAAAAATCAAGATCAGAGATAATCTTTTCATCCATAAAGCTTTCACCCTCATCAGAAAAATCTATCTCACCCTCTACCCGCATTCTTAAGTCATTTATTACAGAAGCAAAACCATGAACCTTCTTAGAGAACTCTCCAGATAAAGACTTAGACGATAGATAGACGTCTTCAGAGCTTGCGCTATCAATAACATCCAAAACAGACTCAGCCTCATTAAGGTCTATTTTGTTGTTTAAAAAAGCTCTTTTAGTAAACTCTCCCGGCGCGGCCTCTTCAAAACCAACAGAATCAAAAGTCTCTATTATTAAAGACATTACACCCAAGCCACCATGAGCATGAACCTCAAAAGAGTCCTCCCCTGTATAACTTTTTCCACCACTAAAAACCAAGACACCAACAGTATCAACAAGCACACCAGAATTATAAAAAGGCCTAACAGAAAAAACCCTCGGAGGAATACTGACATCACCAAACAAAACAGAAAGCATGTCTAAACAACCCTCTCCAGAAACCCTAAAAACACATATGGCAGACCTAGCAGCAGGTGTTGCTAAAGCATAAACAACAGACATTTTTTATCTTACACCCCTGACATAGGTGTCACCCAACACACCAAGCTTATTATAAAGATATCTTTGCTGCACCAAAGATACGCCTGCATTTACAACCGAATACAAACAAAGACCAGCTGGGAAAATTACAAAAAATACAGAAAACATAACCGGCATAAGCTTCATTATTTGTGCCTGCATGGGATCTTGAGTTGGTGGTTGCGGGTTTAGTTTTTGAGTTAAAACCATGATACAACCAAAAACTACAGGGAGAATAAACAAAGGGTCTGGAACTGAAAGGTCTGTGATCCACAAACCAAAATCCGCAAACCTTAATTCAACCATTTCCCTCAACGCAAAAAAGAACCCAATAAAAAACGGCATTTGAGCAAGCATTGGAAGACAGCCACCAAGAGGATTGGCACCCTCTTTTTTGTATAAAGCCATCATTTCTTGACTAAGTTTTTGCCTATCATTTGCATACCTGTCCTGCAACTCCTTCATTTTTGGCATTACCTTTCTCATATTACCCATAGCAACAAAACCTTTGGCCGTTACCGGAAACAGAAGAAGTTTTAGTAATAACGTAAAAACAATTATAGAAACACCCCAGTTTCCAATAAAACCATTAATCCAGTCCAAAACCCTTACCATTGGCTGAGAGATAAACCAAAACCAACCCATATCAATCGAAAGCTCTAGGTTTGGTGCTCTTTTTTCTAAATCTTTCCTTATCTTAGGGCCTATAAAAACCCTATGAGAATGGGAGTAGACAAGGTTTTGCGCATCACCTTTTTCAACCGTATAACCCATACTGTAAATACCAGCATCACCAGGTTGCGCAAAGTAATTGTAAACAAAATCACTTGAACCAATTACAGCGGCAAAGAAATATTTTTGTATAAAAGAAACCCAACCACCTCTTGATAAAAAGGACATTTTTTCATCCAGACCTCTTAGTCTTTGTGTTTCGTAGGGATCATCGGAAGTACTAAAAGCTACAGCTTGATAGGAGCTGTTGTTCATCATGCCGCCTTGAGTTATTTCTGTTTTTAAATCTAAAGACCTTCCCTCTGTTCTATAAAGCGAGGCAAAAGCCTTTCCAGCGCTCCCATTTTCTGCAGTGTCTTTGACTTGTATTTCGTATGTATCAGGCAGAAAACTAATTTCTTTTTTAACACCAAGGCCTTCATCGTAAAGGGTTACAGACCCCTGCCCATAACTTAAAAGTTTGTAGTTTGTTGACTCGCTGGTAAAGCCAGACTTGAAATAGTATTTAAAAAAACCGTTTTCATCCGAACCAAAAACCCTTACACCAAGGGAGCCAGGAACATTTTCAACACCATATTCTTTTAATCTTGCCTCCACAATTGCGCCAGAAGTTACAGCAATTTTTAGCTTTAAAAGATCATTTTCTAAATAGACATAACTACCATCCGCAGTTACAACATCAATAAAACTTTCAGATTTAGCAATCTCTAAATGTTTGGCCTGGGCATCTGCCTTGCTTTCAGCAGTCCATTGATAAAAAAGGGACGCTGATAAAACAACAATAACAGCAAGATAAATTCT
>ENA-ORDA01001577-ORDA01001577.1-marine-metagenome-genome-assembly--contig:-NODE-1577-length-18986-cov-4.213338_pt1 | contig 18986 bp, 22 predicted proteins | sample MGYA00237778_ERZ508506 | MGnify/ENA primary metagenome ERZ508506 (study PRJEB26177, sample SAMN06267891) | marine metagenome | isolation source: Monterey Bay, California, USA | place: Pacific... | reverse complement strand
CAAACACCGTCAGTGTAGATAAATTGGAATCAATGAGCAGCACCGCGTTTGCGGGTGAGTCCTCTAGCCAATCCGCGATTTTTGATACGGCATCAGTGCGGTCGGCGCGCTTTACCGTTAGGTCACAGAGCGACGAGGTGAAGGCTTTTTGTGCCAAGTTTAATGTCGCTTGATCGTCACAAATCAACAGCAATGAGAGTGATTCAGCAAGTGCAATATCGCTTGATAAGCGTTCACAATACTCGTCTTCGAGCGAAAATTTCACGCTGCGACCATCCCCCACGACGTTTCCAGCATGCGGCGAGAGGGTTAATACGTTTTGCCAGAAGCTACTGGTTACCCACATTCGACTGGTCATTGCGCCAATCGACAGCGCACCTGTTGGGTGTCTGAGAACGACCAGCGCTGACCCCGACGTCGTTGCATTGTGGGTCGACATATGGACCACGGGTAAAGGGGCATTCTGGAGATCGATAATGTCGATACCGCGAGACAAGAGCGCTTTAGACAGCACCGTTTTAGGGCTGTTTGATGCGGAATCGCCAATGTGCGAAATGACGAAAGAGCGGCTGGAAGATCGCAGCGCTAGGCCCGCTATACCCCGCGCGAGAGCGGTAATAGCAAGCGACTCATCCTCGAGACTCACTGGCGGCAGGGTGACCCATGAACCCCCTTCGATTGACCAGGGTGTTTCTGGCGCCTCGTCCACCGGTTGGGTTACCGTAACCTCTAGGTCTGCACCGAGCGATTCCTCGCCAGAGTCTTGTTTTGATGCGCGTTTGTGCCGTAAGCGGCTGTTAGAACTCAATTGACGAATGGCAATCGCAAGAGGACCGAGTTCGGGGATATCAATCGTTAAGGGTTTGCGAGAGTCCGCAGTATTGAGAATTAATTCAACGTTCGACTTGAGTCGCCTTTGCGGGTCAATGACACACAGCCAAAAGGCCACACACAAGCCGCCGAAGATGATAAGCCAAACGACGCTGCGCAAATTTTGCCGAGGCAGGGCTAAGGCGTCAGTGGGCACTATGGAGAGTGTCCAATCGGTACCTGCGATCATCAGATCAATCGAATCGCCCTCCGACGCGCCGGGTCCAGCAATTAGCGACCGCGGTGTCGTTTCAAAATTTTGCCACAGAGAGAACTGGCCCGCCGGTGATTCGGCTAACCAGGTGTTGGTTACTGATTGGTTAAAAGAGGCGACCACCACCCCCTGGGTATCTTCGTCAGCAAACCGGTTAACGAGTGCAAGATAAACACCTTCAGGACCTCGAATAGCCTCAAACTCGGCGACACCGGACCCGAATGTTTGCCGAACTCGGTCGAGGAGCACGAGCGACTCAAGTCCATAGTCACGGGGTTTCAAGCTCGCGATACCCAGTTCGTCCAGTGGTACGATCTGCCAGCGAATTGCGGCCGGTATCGCTTGGCGAACCACGCGCTCAATATCTCCGCCGCCAATATTAGCGAGCGCCTGATCGACATTCTTTATGAGGCGATCATGCTCGTATTTGATGAGGGCGCCGCGTTGCGCTAAGACGTTTTCTGCAATAGTTCGTTGAGCGCCCTCCTCGTTATTGCCTTGGAAAAAATTAAGGTAAACGAGCGCGCACAGGGCTGGAATTGCAGCAAAAAGCAGCCCGAGTACAGGACGCTGAAAAGACGGCTTACCCTGTCTTTCTATTGACCCTTCTGGCGACGGCGTCTGACTCATAGTTAATCCAAGTGGCGACTTAGCTCCCCAATGATGGCCTCGGCAAGAACGCGCTTTGTTGAAATTGGCATTTCAATATTGCTGTTTTGTCCAATGAGGACACCTGCATTGCGATCGCTGTCGAATCCGATTGAGGCGTCGCTCACATCGTTAGCAAAAATATAGTCTAAAGACTTTTTCGCAAGCTTTTGGCGCGCGTAGTCTTTCACATCTTCCGTTTCTGCGGCGAAACCGACCACGAGCGACGGCCGTGAAGCGCTGTTAGATACGGTGGCAATAATATCGGGGTTTGGCACTAAGCGAAGATCCATTTCTGCGACACCGTTGCGCTTAATTTTTTGCGACGCGACGGACTCAGGCTTAAAGTCGACAACAGCAGCGGCGCCAATGAATATATCGGCAGATGCTGCAGCGAGAAGGCTTGCGTCGTGCATCTCTTGGGTGGTCTCAACGGCAATAACGTGAACGCCATCGACAGCTGAACAGTTCACCGGACCTGAAATTAGGGTGGTTTTAGCCCCGGCGTTGACGCATGCCTCGGCAAGTGCGTAGCCCATTTTTCCAGAGCTCCGATTGCTGATATAGCGCACGGGACAGATCGGTTCACGAGTGGGTCCGGCAGTGATGACCACGTGGCGGCCTGCTAGAAGGCCGGTGCCGAGTGTCTCGGTAATGGTCTCAACGATTAGCGCAGGTTCGAGCAATCGACCCGCACCCACATCGCCACACGCCTGGCTACCTGAGCTTGGTCCCAGGACGGTCGCACCTCGGTCACTTAGCACTTTAATATTATCTTGGGTCGCCTTTTTTGCCCACATTTCTTGGTTCATTGCAGGTGCAATGTACATGGGTGCAGGCGTCGCAAGAACACACGCCCCGAGAAGGTCATTTGCTCTACCTTGAACAAGCCTAGCGATCGAGTCGGCACTTGCCGGTGCAATGAGCATGACGTCTGCCCAGCGTGCAAGTTCAATATGACCCATTGCCGCTTCTGCATCCGTGTCCAGAAGGTCCATATGCACGTCATGGCCTGATAGGGCTTGCATCGTAAGTGGCGTAATAAATTCGCAGGCGCCCTCGGTCATCACGACTCGCACGTTTGCGCCTTCGCGAATCAGATCGCGGGTGAGCTCAGCGGCCTTATAGGCCGCGATACTGCCGGTAATGCCAAGGATGATATTACGATTTAAAAGACGTGCCATTTTTAAGTTTGAGCGCTCAGAGTACGTGCCAAAGGTAGCATTCAGTCGCCGGGAATCATACTGGTGTTGCAGGAGCGACGTTGGGTATACACAACCAGGTTGTTAATTCTCAAGAAAGGTTTAGAAGCTGGGCAGCAGGTGAGGATGTGAAAAAACAAGGAGCAGTGAACTGCCATGGGGCGTCTCGGCACGATCACTCGATTGTCGGCGTATTAGCCACAGTGATGAACGTTTCCTCATTTGCAATTTGGCAGGTTCTGGCGGCTCACACCGACCGACTGAGTCTAGCAACGATTGTTCGCCGTATCGTTGATCAAGAAATTAACCACCCCATGATTGACAACGCCGCACGCCAGAGGCTGCACGCGTCACTGCAGTTACAGACGTTGGTGAATCGAGAGGCACTTTCCGAGACGTCGTGGGTCTTGGGAACAGAGGCTTACGAAGGTTATGTGATCGATGCGCTGTCGGGCTTGTCGCAAGAGCACTTTTTGGCTTTATTCCTCGACGCTCGAAACCGACTAATTACAAGCGAAGTCCTATTTTATGGCAGTGTTGACACCGCACCCGTTTACACGCGCGTCGTTGCACTGCGTGCGATTGTCCACCACGCGGTATCCGTCGTCGTTGCGCACAACCATCCGTCAGGCTGTTTGAATCCGAGCGCAGCAGACAGGGAGGTCACGGATAAACTCAGCCGGGCGTTGCAACTGCTCGATATTCAACTGCTCGATCATCTTGTTGTTGCAAATAATCGATGCTTAAGCTTCAGAAACTTGGGCTTTGTGTAAGACTTCGTGTTGCTTAAGCGCGAGCCCTTTGGTATGTTGCCGCTCCTTTTTTTTGTGGACAGACAGATGTCGCGAGTATGTCAAGTTACAGGAAAGCGCCCGATGACGGGAAACAATGTCTCGCATGCGAAGAATCGCACTCGCAGACGCTTTCTGCCCAACCTTCACAATCACCGTTTTTGGGTGGAGTCTGAGAAGCGCTTTGTTTCGCTTCGTGTATCACCTAAAGGCATGAGAATTATTGATAAGCGTGGAATCGAAACCGTGTTGTCCGAGCTGCGAGCTCGCGGCGAGAAGGTTTGAGGAGTAAGAACCGATGCGTGAAAAGATCCGAATGAATTCAACGGCTGGTACAGGCCATTTTTATACGACCGACAAAAACAAGCGCACAACGCCTGATAAGTTGGAAATGAAGAAGTATGACCCTGTTGCCCGTAAACATGTGGTCTACAAAGAAGGTAAGATCAAGTAAGCGTTACGTATTACGAGAACCCCGGCAACGCCGGGGTTTTTTTTGTCTGCATATTGGTTGGAGGTTGTTTTGCCAGAGCTGCCTGAAGTTGAGACGACCCGTCGGGGCATTGCGCCCCATATCGAAGGGCAGCGTATTGTCAATGTGATAGTGAGAGACCGTCGTCTGCGGTGGCCGATCACTCAGGACTTTGAGCGACAGCTCAGTGAAGCGATAATCACTCAGACACGCCGTCGCGCTAAGTACCTCTTAATCGATCTCGATTCGGGTGCAACGGTGCTGATTCACCTGGGCATGTCGGGCTCGCTTCGCATGACCACCGCTAACGAGTTACCGCGAAAACACGATCACGTCGACATTTTACTCGAGAGTGGGATGTTGCTGCGTTATCACGATCCGCGACGATTTGGGAGCATGCATTGCTTTGTTGGACAGTCACATGCCTTGCTTGAGCATTTGGGGCCTGAGCCACTGTCAGCGGACTTTACGGGGGAGTACTTGTTTCAGCAGTCTCGCAAGCGAGGTAGCGCCGTAAAACTTTTTATTATGGATGCCAAAGTCGTCGTAGGCGTTGGAAATATCTACGCCAATGAGGCGCTATTTATGGCGGGAATTCGACCGGACCGGACTGCGAATGGGATTAGTAAAAAGCGCTACATGGCCCTAGCCGAGTCGATTAAGGCCGTCCTAGCGAATGCTATTGAGGTGGGTGGTACGACGCTTCGCGACTTTGTTGGTGGCGATGGAAAGGCGGGTTATTTCGCGCAGAGTTTGCAGGTTTATGGTCGCGGCGGTGATCTCTGTAAGCGCTGCAAAATCCGGCGTCTTCGAGAAATTCGTCAATCGAGCAGAGCGACTGTTTACTGTACTCGCTGTCAGCGTTAGGTACCAAACTTCTGATTTAACGCCTCAAGAACGGGTGCTGTGACGAAGTCTGAAACATCGCCCTGCATCGAGGCGATCTCGCGAACAAGCGAAGAAGAAATAAAGGACAAAGTATTTGAGGGTGTCAAAAAGAGGCTCTCAAACTCAGGATTCATCGCCCGATTCATATTGGCAAGTTGCTGCTCGTATTCAAAGTCACCCACGGTCCTAATGCCACGTAACACCGTATTGGCGTTTTGCGCCGCAACAAACGCAGTGGACAGTCCGCTGAAGCCCTTGACCTCAATATTATCGAGGTGGGCGAGCGATCGCTCGGTCAGAGCTATCCTCTCCTCAGTCGTAAACAGCGGTTTTTTACTCGAGCTCTTAGCGACACCTATGACCACTCGATCAAACAAGACAGCGGCGCGCTCGACTAAATCAACATGGCCTTTATGGAGTGGGTCAAATGTACCGGGATAAACGACTGTCTTGTCTCGCATAGAGCGCGCTCCTCACTAGATCGCTGAGACTACACAAACGCGGAGAACAAACCAAATTACCGCTGGACCATTAACCGACAGGTCACGTCGCCCATTGTTTTTTCCTTGAGCGTTCGCAGGCGATCATCGGGAACTGTTACTGCCTTAGGTGTTTCGAGGTAGAGCAGAGTATCTGATCTGAGTAGATTGGAGGTTAAAAGCCACTCGAGGCATGGCGCGACAAGGTTGCTGGCAAAAGGCGGATCAAGAAAAACGACATCAAAGACGCGATCGAGCGAAACAGGTTGTGAAGAGTCTGCTTGCAAGACAGACACGTGCTCATCACACCCCAGTGTTCGCGCGCTTGCCGTTATAGCTTGGTTTACAAGGTCACTGCGGTCGATGAAGCAACAGTAGCGAGCGCTGCGAGAAAGCGCCTCAAAGCCTAAGGCGCCAGACCCAGCAAACAAGTCTAAGCACTGAGCCCCATTGAGGTAACCTGTGAGCCAGTTAAAGAGTGTTTCTCGAACTCGGTCGGGTGTTGGCCTCAAACCTTCCACAGTGGGGAAGCTTAACTTCCGGCCGCGCCATGCGCCGCCAATGATGCGCAACTGATTGCTGGGTTGAGCGCGTCGAGTTTTGCTCATCATCCGATTACCTGATGTTAGACTTAAGTAGCATAGCGCTCATTGCAGTGGCTTGTTTCATTTAGGGACGTGAAAATTAGTATGAAGTGGTTCGGACACAAGCAAAAAGTCACGAAAGAAGCGCACATTGGTGGCACAGAAGACGATGGCCAATCTCAAGGGTCATGGTTTTCACGTCTGACGTCAGGCTTAAGTCAAACGGGTCAATCGTTGGTGTCCGGCCTAGAGAATGCGCTGGGCGTCAAAGCGACGATCGATGATGACGTCATTGAAGCACTGGAGACCGAGCTGCTGATGGCCGATGTGGGTGTGGCCACTACACAGATCATCATCGACCAACTCATCGAGGCTCATCCACGCAAGTCAGCGGTCGATGTCGATGCAGTCATGGCAACATTAACAGCGCTTTTGGTTGCCACGCTTTCGGATAACGATCAGCCGGTCGACCAGCCCACTGATGGACCGCTTGTGATTTTGGTCGTTGGAGTTAATGGTGCGGGAAAGACCACAACGATCGGCAAGCTTGCACATCGGTACCTGTCCGAAGGTCAGACGGTGATGTTGGCAGCGGGCGATACCTTTCGAGCTGCGGCGGTAGAGCAGCTGCAGGCGTGGGGCGAGCGCAATAATGTGCCGGTGATTGCTCAGCACACGGGTGCCGACAGCGCATCAGTCTTGTTCGATGCGCTCACGGCTGCGCGCGCGCGCAACGTGGATGTGTTGCTTGCGGATACGGCGGGGCGACTCAATAACAAAGCTCATCTGATGGAAGAGTTGGAAAAAATTGTTCGCGTCATTAAAAAGGCAGACCCCAGCGCACCGCATGAAACATTACTCGTGCTCGATTCGGGTACGGGCCAAAATGCCGTATCGCAAGCACGCGAATTCGATGCGGCGGTAGGCGTAACGGGAATCGCGCTGACCAAGCTCGACGGCACGGCAAAGGGCGGTGTGGTCTTCGCCATTGGGCAGCAGACAAAGCGACCTATTCGGTACATCGGCATTGGTGAGGGAATTGAAGATCTCCGGCCCTTTAATGCGCGCGAATTTGTTGACGCGCTTTTCAGTACAACGAAGTAATTACAATGGACCTTGTCTTTGATCGAGTGAACAAACGTTACGAGCATCGCGAGGCGCTGAGTGATTTATCGTTTGAAATGCGCAGTGGCGAAATGGCGTTTTTAACCGGTCATTCTGGTGCAGGCAAAAGCACGCTCCTAAGGCTCCTACTGCTCCTTGATCGAGCCTCTTCAGGCGAAGTGTCAGTGGGCGGGCGGCCGCTGTCAAAAGTAAAAGAGTCGCGTATTGCGAAGTACCGGCAAGATTTTGGCGTTGTGTTTCAAGATCATAAGTTGCTAGCCGACCGATCGGTCTATCACAACGTGGCTTTGCCCTTAGAGATCGCCGGATTTACAAAACGAGATGTTGACCGAAGAGTGCGTGCGGCCCTAGACAAAGTGGGTCTGCTTGATCGAGAGCGCGCCTCGCCTGATGCCTTGTCAGGTGGTGAACAACAACGGGTTGGTATTGCTAGGGCTGTTGTAGCGAGACCTAAAATCCTGATCGCTGATGAACCAACGGGCAACTTAGACCCCCAGCTTTCAGCAGAAATTATGGGCCTTTTTTCAGCGTTTAATAGCGTCGGTGTGACTGTTATTGTGGCAAGCCACGATCTGGCATTGATCTCTCGAATGTCGCAGCGAATATTAACGCTCGACCGAGGGCGGTTGATCACTCTGGGTGCCGGGTCGCGGGGAATCAATGAGTGAGTAATTCGCAAACAACCTCAGCAGGAATAGGTGCGGGTCCGCGCTCAGCACTAAACGCCTGGGCGCATCATCACCGTCAGGCTGCGCTGATCAGCGTCGATAAACTGATTCGGGAGCCCATTGCCAGTTTTCTGACTGTTTTGGTCATCGGCGTGGCTCTTGCAGTTCCCAGCTTGGGTTTATCGTTAGCCGCCACGGTACAGGGACAGATCTCTCAAATTGATGCGCCACCTCAGCTTTCAGTTTTACTGGGACAAGATACGTCGCTTGAGGACGCTCACAAGTTGCGTACGGAGATTCTTCGCAAACCAGGCATCGCCGACGTTAAAGTGATTGACCGCGACAGCGCGCTCGCGGATTTTGTGAGCGCGACAGGACTTGAGGATTTGGTCCAAAAACTTAATCGAAACCCACTCCCCCATACGCTATGGGTCTATCCAAGCGCGAATACTCGCCTTGCGGGCGTTGAACAACTGCGGGTCGATCTCGGTTCGCTGGCAGGCGTCTCGCAAGTGATTCTAGACAGTCGATGGTTGGAGCGGCTGAATGCGTTCACCGATTTATTGAGGACGATTGCCATGATTTTTGGGGCCGTCATGGCGGTGGGTGTTGTGCTAACACTCGGTAACACGCTGCGCCTTGGCATCGAGGCTCGCCGCGATGAGATCGTTGTGATTAAGCTCATCGGGGGCGGCAATGCCTTTGCGAGACGGCCTTTTTTGTATACAGGATTACTGAGCGGCGCACTGGGCGGTGTCTTTGGGGGGGTGCTCAGCGGTGCTGCACTACTGATATTAGACGCCCCAGTAAAACGCTTATTTGATTTGTATGATCAGGCACCTTCGGTACCCTCGTTAATCCTGTCTGAGTTATTGGTGCTTATTTCGATAGGCGCTGTTTTAGGATTAATCAGCGCCTGGTATTCCGTTCAGCTGCATTTGACTCGAATCCAGCCCCGCTAAATTCCGACGAACTTTTTGGCCCAGTTAGCACTCTCACAACAAGAGTGCTAAAATCTGTGTTCATGTCAGGAGTTTTGGGTATGACCGAGGCAAATACTTCAGTTTCAATGACGCCAAACGCGATCTTAAATATGGTGCCTGGTGCCAATCTAGGTGCGTATGTTCAAACTGTGAGTGCGATCCCTATGCTGTCGGCTGAGCGAGAGCAGGAATTGGCCGAGCGCCTCTTTTATGGCAACAGCGTTGATTCTGCGAGAGAGTTAGTACTTGCTCACTTGCGATTTGTTGTGCATGTTGCGCGCAGTTATTCGGGTTATGGTCTTCAAGAGGCGGATCTCATTCAAGAAGGTAATGTCGGATTGATGAAGGCGGTAAAACGCTTTGATCCGACGAAAGGTGTCCGATTGGTCTCTTTTGCGGTGCACTGGATCAAAGCCGAGATGCACGAATACGTTCTCAAGAATTGGCGCATTGTCAAAGTTGCGACAACCAAGGCGCAGCGTAAATTATTCTTCAACTTGCGAAGCCGAAAGACGGGAACTCATTGGTTAACACAGGACGAGACGATTGCGATTGCCCAAGATTTGGGTGTCGAGCCATCGGAAGTGACCCGAATGGAAAGCCGCTTGTCGAGTCGAGATCTGGCGTTCGATTTGCCGGTTGATATGGACGAAGAGTCGGCTTGGCAGGCACCACAACAGTATTTGGAGGATCAGTCAGCAGACCCGGCCACGGTGGTGGAAGCGGCTGATTGCGTTGCTCACAAAGGCACTCAACTTAGCGCGGCTATGTCTGCGCTAGACCCCCGAAGTCGCGATATTGTGGCTCGACGTTGGTTGGCGGATCCGAAGACAACATTGCACGAGCTTGCAGAGGAGTACGGCGTCTCAGCTGAGCGTATTCGCCAGCTTGAAAATAATGCCATGAAAAAACTTCGCGCAGGAATTGTTGCTTAAGCCACTCGATTAATGCGTTTCTCCTTTGTCGCTATGGCCTGTTTTCTGGCGTTCTTCGCGGTCGCATTTGGCGCCTTTGGTGCGCACGCACTCGAATCCCGCGTTTCCTCGGCACGGATAGAGACCTGGACAGTTGCTGTCCACTACCACTCGCTGCACGCGCTGGCGATGATTGCGCTTTCCGCGGCCGTCGATAATAAACACAGTGTCTGGCTACAACGTGCGCAGGCATTCTTTGTAATGGGTGTCTGTGTGTTTTCCGGGAGTTTGTACCTGCTCGTGTTGACAGACACTCCGCAATTGGGGGCGGTTACCCCGCTTGGTGGCGCGAGTCTATTAGCTGGATGGGTCTGTGCATTTTTGGCGGCAGTTCAGAAAAGTCACGACCCAGATGTCTGATCAGGAACTGGCACACAAGATAAAGAGTTTCGTGATTCGTGCGGGTCGAATGACGCACAGCCAGCAAAAGGGCTGGGATGAGGTTTTCCCCAAGCACGGCTTTAGCCTGACCGAGTCGCAGTTTGACTGGGAGCACAGCTACGCAGTCAGTGGACCTCGCGTTGTCGAGATTGGTTTTGGAATGGGCGACAGTTTACTGACAATGGCTGAGCAGAATCCGACGTATCGATACCTCGGTCTGGAGGTGCATAAACCCGGTGTTGGCAAGTTATTTGCCGAGGTGGAAAAGCGCGGTATTGAAAATATTAAGGTCTTTGCCGAGGATGCGGTGCGCGTTCTCGAAGTATCGATTCCACCCCAAACAATTGATCTTATTCAGATTTTTTTCCCCGATCCCTGGCACAAAAAGCGTCATCATAAGCGCCGTCTTATTCAGCCTGACTTTATAGATCTGTTGCTGACACGCTTAGCCCCTGAGGGAAGACTCCACTTGGCGACAGATTGGCAGCCCTATGCCGAGCACATGATGGCGGTGCTCGAAAATAACGGCAATGTGCAGAATGTCGCGGGTTCCCGGCAATTTATTCCCAGACCTGAGTCACGACCGGAGACAAAGTTTGAGCGCCGCGGTCATCGTTTAGGCCACGGCGTTTGGGATCTGATGTTTCAGAAAACTGCGCATTAAATAAATCGTTCGATCAAACTATCCAAGTGGCGATAACCCAGATCCGTTGCGCGCAGACGCGTGCTGTCGGCATCCATCAGACCCAACGTTACGAGCGCTGAGCGCTGTGCTGCAATGACCTCAACAGACTGCCCGGTGCGCGCTTCAAAAATAGAATTGTCGACACCGTCCTTAAGCCTCAAGGCATTCATCATAAATTCACCGGGTAAATCGGCAGATACGATTGGCTTTAAACCGTGGCTCGACGCGGCGGCCGAGGGGTCAGAAAATTGCCCAATGTAATGCTGAGGTTGTCGCGTGCGCTGGAACCGAAAGACCTCATTCGACAGGGTGACTTTTCCATGTGCGCCTGCGCCAATGGCTAAGTAGTCACCAAAACGCCAGTAGTTAAGATTGTGACGTGCCTCTTGGTCTTTCTTGCTCCAGGCGGAGACTTCATACTGCGTCATCGATTCTTCGGCCATGAGGCGAGCGACTTGTGACTGCATGGGTTCAATCAGCTCTTCGGCAGGTAACTTAGGCGGCGAAGACCAAAACGCCGTGTTTCTCTCGATCGTAAGCTGGTACCAAGAAATATGCTCCACGCCCAGACTTAAGCCGACCTGCACGTCACTCAGCGCGTTATCGGGATTTTGATGGGGCAGTCCATACATAAGATCCACATTTACCCGCTTAAACTGTGCTTCATGCGCCATATCAACAGCACGAATCGCTTCGTTTGCCGAATGGACTCGCCCCAGCCGCTCGAGCTTATCGTCTTCAAAGCTCTGAATACCGATACTCAGACGGTTAATACCTGCCGTTTTGTAAGCACTGTACTTGCGGGCTTCGGCGCTGCCTGGATTACTTTCAAGCGTAATTTCGCAGGCCTCAGAGAGCGATAGTCGATGGGTGATCCCGTCTAAAATGCTGGCAATCGCTTTTGGTGAAAACAGGCTGGGTGTGCCGCCGCCAAAGAAAATTGACGTGATTTCACGACCTTGCACCCAATTAAGTTGTTGCTCTAGATCGTTAAGTAATGCGGCGACGTAAGGCTGTTCTAGGGTGGGGTTAAAATTTTCGTGGGAGTTAAAGTCACAGTAGGGGCACTTTCGTTCACACCAAGGAATATGCACATAGAGCGATAAGGGTACGCTGTGATTCACTGGCAGTTTGATAACTTCGGGGCAAGCGCCTTAAGCGCTTTTGCGCGGTGACTGAGCGCTTGCTTTTCAGCGGCAGACATTTCCGCCGCCGTGCAGCTCGACGATTCTGGTATGAAAAGCGGGTCATAACCGAAACCGCCAGTACCTGATAGCTCAAAGCTAATGTTTCCGTACCAACGACCCTCGGCGATAATGGGTAGGGGGTCGGACGCGGACATGACGACGGCGATGACCGCGACGTAAAACGCCGCCCGATCCTCCCCTCGAAGATGACCCATCTCACTCAGCAGCTTGGCGTTGTTGTCAGTATCACCCCCACCCGAGTAGCGCGCCGAATAGATACCCGGTGCGCCTCCTAGGGCCGGCACAACGAGACCCGAGTCGTCTGCAATGGCAGGTCGACCTGTCGCGTGGGCGGCGTGTCGGGCTTTGAGAATCGCGTTTTCAATGAACGACAGACCTGTTTCTTCAGCATCGGGTACAGCAAAATCGCGTTGCGCGACAACTTCGAGTCCCATTGACTCAAACAGTGGCGCGAACTCACGAAGTTTTCCTGAGTTATTACTCGCTAGAACAAAGGTCATTGTTGTTTATTCCTGGCGCCAAAGCTGTGTTTTGAATTTATAGCTATAAGTTTGGTCTGACCCCTCGGGCGTGAAGTCAAATTCGAAGAATCGATACTCTCGATCTAAGAATTCAAAGGGAATGAGATAATAAGTTGCGCGCCCTTCTCTGACCTCTTTTATCGTCATATCGCCACCAGTGATGAGATCCCAAGTCCTGCCTTTGATGCGCATGGGCCGCCCCTCAACATCGCTTGCTTCAGCGTCTCGAACCGACAGTGTCAGCATTGCTTTGTCTTTGCCGCGTGGTATGCCAAATTCTGCGGCGATCTGGGGTGTTAAAAAGGTGGAATAAACAATGCTGTAATGCAGTTCAAATTGATCGAATCGCTCTGATTGTTGACCCGCTACTAAGGTAGACCAGAGCATGAGACTGACGGCAAGGAGGTGTTTCATCGGTGTCGGATCCTGTAGCTGGCGGACTTCGCAAAAATATTGGGCCAGATTTTAGCCAAATACGGTCTATCTCCAGAGACTTTACGTTCAATAATTTCAATATCGAGTTGCCGGCAGAGTGACTCAAAATCAGCCACCGTGCAGAAATGAATATTGGGCGTGTCAAACCAGCTGTAGGGCAGCGCTTTCGTTTTTGGCATTCGGCCACTTAAGAGTAACGACAATCGAGAACGCCAATGTCCGAAGTTGGGGAAACTGACGATGGCCTCGTGACCAATTTGAACCACCCGAGTCAGCATGGCATGGGGCCGTTTAAGCACTTGTAGAGAATCGGCGATAATTACGACGTCAAACTGGGTATTTTCAAAATTAGGGAGACCGTCTTCCATATCTTGCTGAATGACCCGCAGTCCCTTTGTAAGGGCTGTGGTGAGATTTTTGGTATCAATATCAACACCCACGCCATCGATGCCTTTTTCCAAAGAAAGCTTGGCCAGTAGGTCACCACTGCCGCACCCTAAATCCAACACTTTGCTGCCGTTACCTACCCAGCCTGCGATCGTCTCAACGTCACTGCGCAGCATCATGCGGCGACCCTTTGCATCCAGGCATGCAGTAGCGCAATGTAATCGGCGTCTTCCAGTAAGAAGGCGTCGTGACCTGCGTCCGATTCAAGGTTTGAATACGTGACGCGCTTGCCAGCCGCTAAGAGCGCTGTTGTGATTTCCCTCGATCGAGCAGGCGAGAAACGCCAGTCGGAGCTAAACGAGAGGATAAGGAACTCTGCACTCGCGTGCTCTAGCGCTTTCGCTAAGTCGCCGTCCGAAGTGGCGGCGAGATCGAATCGATCGAGGGCGCGTGTCATCAGTACATAGGTATTCGCATCGAACCGGGTTGCAAACTGGCTGCCCTGATAGCGCAAGTAGCTTTCGACTTGAAAAATAGGTTGTTCATCGTCGTCCGGATCGAAGCTTCCTTGGCGCAGTTCACGACCAAATCGGTCTGACATGTTGTCGGCCGACATGTAGGTGAGATGCCCGACCATTCGCGCAAGGGCCATGCCCTTTTCAGGTGCTGTGTTGGCGTCAATGTAATCGCCATCGCACCAATCAGGATCTGAGAATATGGCCTGACGCGCGATTTCATTAAAGGCAATATTTTGTGCGGTGAGGCCGGGCGCGGCTGCAATAACGACGCAATGAGTCACCCAGTCAGGGTATGTAACAGACCATTGTAGTGCCTGCATCCCCCCTAGACTGCCACCCACAACAGCGGCCCATTGGCTAATTCCAAGATGCTGAGCGAGCCGTTTTTGTGATTCAACCCAATCAGCAACGGTCACTTGAGGAAAAAGAGAGCCCCAAGGCTTGCCCGTTGTTTTACTGATACTTGCGGGCCCTGTTGAGCCACTACAGCCGCCAATGTTGTTGGTACAGACCACGAAAAAGCGATTTGTATCAATGGGCTTGCCTGGCCCGATGACGGTGTCCCACCATCCAGGCTTGGTATCGGCCTCGCTATGAAGGCCTGCGGCATGATGATTTCCCGATAACGCATGGCAAATGAGGACGGCATTATTTCCATCGGGTTGCAGTGCGCCATAAGTCTCGTAAACGAGCTCAAACTCATCGAGGACCTCACCCGACTCCAAGTAGAGCGCGTCATGAAAATGAACATGTTGGGGTTTGATAACGCCCAAACGGGACGCGCGCGAGGCGGCAGTCACAATGATTAAATTCCAATCACAAAGTTGGGAAGGCTCACGGCGACGGCCATGTGCCCCAATGACACTCGAATCACATTGATCCCAATGAACAAAATGATGGGCGAGAAATCGAGACCCCCCATAGGCGGTAGCACTTGTCGAAGCGGTGACATCACGGGTTCAGTCAGCTGCCAGATGAACTCAACAGCGGGGTGTGCGCTTTGTGGTGCGAGAAAGCTGACAATGATGATTGCCAACACACTGTAGAAAATAATACTGACAAGGAGTCCAGTCGCACCTAATGCACTCCAGATCAGCGCTTGCAGAATGTTGAAGGCTTCGAAACGACCGATCAGCGACAGCATGATAGCGATGAACAGTACTTGGCAGAGTATCAATGCGAGTAATCCGCCTGCGTTGAACCGGTTCCCCGAGGGAATAAGTGTGCTGAAGGGCTTTACGACGGGGTCGGTGATGCGACGAACGGCCATTGAAATTGGATTGTAGCCACTGACGCCGCACAACTGAGCAAGAAAGCGGGTCGCGATCAAAATAAGAGCCAGACTGAACAAGGGCTGTGTGATCGTCATACCAATGTCAGCAAGTGCACTGTTCATAATCCAAACTCCTCGCTCAGTTCAATAGAGCGTTTCTTTGCGGCATGTGTTGCTGACATAACGATCGTTCTTAACTCTGATGCTTCGAATGACTTGATGGCCTGTTCTGTGGTGCCACCTGGACTCGTGACATTTTCTCTGAGCCTTGCCAGGGTATCGTCACTGGTCTGGGCAAGTTTTGCGGCTCCCAGTGCCGTTTGTACAGAGAGCTGGTATGCGATCTGGGGCGACATACCCAGTTCAATAGCGGCATCGGCCAGGCTCTCCATAAAGAGGAAGAAGTATGCCGGCCCACTTCCTGAAATGGCCGTTACGACATCTAAGTCTGACTCATTATCGACCCATACGCATTGTCCTACGGCGGACATCACGCGCTCGGCGAGTAAACGCCCTTGGGCGCGCTGATCAGAATTTGAAAAAAGCCCCGTCATGCCTTCGCCCACAAGTGCGGGTGTGTTGGGCATACTCCGTACAACTGCGTCATCATTGGGGAGTCCTAGCAGATTCGCCAGTGACGCCGAATTTATACCGGCAATAATGGACAGCACAGTGGCGGTAGAACTGACTCGGTGTGCCAGCGGTGACAGCGCGATACCCGTAATTTGAGGTTTGACTGCCAGCACGATTAGATCGGCACTCAGATCCGCATCCGTTGCGGATTCAGCAATACGAATTAACCCCGACGCGCGTGCGGCGCTTTGAGCTGCCTCCGAGGGATCGACAACACCAATGTTCTCAGTAGGAAAGCCACTCTCTATGAGTCCCCTGTAAATCGCGCGAGCCATGTTACCGCCGCCTATAAATGTAATCTTTGGATCGCTCACTCTATGTGTTCCTTGCATTTGTGTTTAAGTATAACGCGCGCCAAAGATATCTGTGCCTACTCTGACCATGGTTGATCCCGCTGCGATGGCGGGCTCCATATCGGCAGACATTCCCATGGACAGCTCACGCATTTGAGGGGGGATTGCGTCGATGTTCAGCAGACTGGCTATACGCTCAAACTGCGCAAGTTGAGTCGAGGGGTCAGCCGTGGGCGCGGGTATTGCCATAATGCCGCAGAGCTCTAATCGATCGAACTCCAACGCCGCAAGTGCTAGCTCAGTAAGTTCAGCGGGTGACGAGACCCCAGATTTGCTGGGCTCTTGAGGAATATTGACCTGTAGACACACTTTTAACGGCGCTTTGTCTGACGGTCGCTGTGCATTGAGGCGCGTTAAAGTTTTCAGCCGATCGACCGAGTGAATCCAGTCGAAGTGCTCGGCAACCAAGCGCGTCTTGTTTGATTGCAAGGGACCTAAAAAGTGCCAAGTGATATCGAGCGAACGGCATTGTTGGCATTTTTCGACGCCCTCGCTGACGTAGTTTTCACCAAAATCGCGGACTCCGGCCCTAAAGGCCTCTCGAATGGCGTCGACCGGCTTTGTTTTGCTGACCGCAATCAGCCTGATATCGGAGGCAGCTCGATTCGCGTTGCGCGCCGCATTTGCAAGCCGGGTCCTGACGCGAGCTATATTTTCGTTGAGCTTTTTGTCATTCATCATCATATTTTACTTATAGGTCAGCTGTTCAGGAACCTGGTTATTAAACGGCAATTCTCTGAAGTTTGCGGCGGCACTAGCATTGACGGCTCTGATAAATGTAACTGCCGCGTGATTATTGAGCGACCTCGTTACCACGATATGCACGATGAGCGATATTAGTCTGTTATGCGTGCTGTGCATAAACTTTTAGAGGTGGCATGTCTGAGAGCGATGAATTTTCCTTTAGGTGGAGACTCAACCATTAGTCTGCGCGCGCAGCCAGCTCTCTAAAATGACAGCTGCGGCGAGGTCATCCACAGGGGACTTGGAATAGTCTCCATTGTGTCCGGTTTCTTTGGCACGTAATTTGGCCTCTTTCGAACTAAAGCGCTCATCGTGAAGTATCACTGGCAGTCGAAATCGCCCCTCGAGCTGTCGTGCAAATCTAGCTGCTTTTTCTGATAGCTCAGTATGTTCACCAGCTTCATCAATAGGGCTTCCGACAACAATTGAGTTTGGTAACCACTCGACAATAAGCGATCCAACTCTATCCCAGTTAGGCTTACCATGGTGTGCATCCAGTACTGCGAGTGGTCTGGCTTCTCTTGTTAGGGTATTTCCAACCGCGACACCAATATTTGAAAGCCCGAAATCGAAGCAGAGTAGTGTAGACACTTTGACCACTTAGCTGTGCCCTGCATGCTGGGTGAGCAACCGGATATCAATGCCCAGTAGCTGCCCCGCTGATTCTGATTTTTGTTCGGCAGAAATATCGAAAAGAACCGTCGTGTCCGCCGCAATAGTGAGCCAGCTATTCTCTGCAATTTCCTTTTCAAGCTGCCCCGCAGACCACCCCGTGTAGCCGAGTGCAATTAGGTGCTGATCAGGGCCTGATCCGGAGGCAATGTCCGCAAGCACGTCTTTCGAAGTGGTTAGCCACACGTCCTCATTTACCTTGAGCGTGGCGTCGTAGCTGACTCCGGGTGAATGAAGAACAAAACCCCGGTCAACTTTAATAGGGCCCCCGGCCATGACGGAAACCTCATCGTGACTGAGCAGTGGTTGAATATTAAGGTGCTCGAAAATATCAGCTAGTTGAAGGTCTAATGGCTTGTTGACCACAAGCCCCATTGCTCCGGTTTCCCCGTGCTCGCAAACATAGGTAACGGTGCCCTTGAAAAATCCTGACTCAATAACCGGTGTCGCAAGTAAGAAATAGCCTTTTAACGAATCTGTGGTGCGCTGCATGTTCATAACCTTGTATCTGCCTGGTTCTGCAGGACCGTCAAGATCTTGCGACGTACAGTTTATCGATTTGTGCACTCAACTCGGGGGGAAATTAGAGAAAAGGTTTCGCATTCACAATTATTTTAAACAACCTATACATTCATACAGCTTGTCGGTACGCAGTCTGCGCCAATTTGCCATCTACATAGCCAAGTAGTCCACTAAAGTTGAATAGATAATCATAGTTTACTCCATAGCCTCCTGGTGCAATCCATATTTCTTCTCCGTTGAGTTCAAGATCAAATACTCCCTTGTCCAATATATCATTGGAAAAAATGAATTTACAGGAATAGTTTCCATCTATATCGGGTTCAAGGTATCGAAGCGGTCTAAAGTTATCACTGAGCCAAATATTTCCAACTGCATCAGCAATAGCATTTATATTTTGACCAAAACAAGTTTCAGAACCCAACTTAATATCTCTAAAGTCATCTGTGTCTGTTTGGAGATATAGTGGTGCTTGACAGAATTGATCGACACAGCCATATGCTACAAGCAGTTTGTTGTAAGCACTATTGATATAAACAGGAAAAAAGTTATCGTCCTCTAGCACTTTTTCAAATGTATCTTCGTCATAGCTATATACTGCCTTGTTGATCCCTAGGTAAAGCTTCCCCGCGTGGCTGTTAATTGCATGTGATTCATAAGCAGCAGGCAGTTCATCATTATCGAGAAAGGTCCATGTATCTATATTATCTATGTTAGGATTGTCTTCAGGAGAAAAGAATATACCCTCATTAGTTGCAA